>Ga0066256_1002437_pt1 | contig 20609 bp, 20 predicted proteins | sample ThiBio_1000_biof_FD_87107 | JGI IMG/M metagenome (GOLD analysis project Ga0066256, IMG submission 87107) | Wastewater bioreactor microbial communities from Cape Town, South Africa - Thiocy_expt_1000_biof (version 2) | ecosystem: Engineered > Bioreactor > Thiocyanate-remediating >... | reverse complement strand
GTACCGGTGCAGTCCAAGCGAATGGGCCGCCACGCTAGGGTTCCGATGCCGAAGCTCGCCCCCCCTCGGTGCTGGCGTCCGGAGCGAACTTCGGAAACAAAAGAGACACTAGAAGCACAATCTTTCTAGTGTGATTCAGATCGAGAAATTCGCTCCAGACTGTGCCGCGATATGTGGCGAACTTCTCGATCATCACGCTAGCTCATGACATGCGAATGTGCCGTTCTCCCGGCATCCGCCGATCAAGTGTCGGCATCATTCACCGCTGCCGGCAAGATGCGCGACCCAGGCGCGCACATAGACGGCGAGCGAGGAGGCCGTCAGCACGGCCGTCACCCAGATGAGCACGGTCCTGAGCAGATCGAGCTCGAGATCGAAGCCTTCATCCGCAAGCACGAGCGCAACGAGCACCAGTTGGCTCAGCGTATTGGCCTTGCTCACGATGTGCGGCTGGATCGCCATCGGCTGGCCTATGATCCAGCACAATATGACGCCGAGCACGATCAGAATATCGCGCGAGACGACCGCGATCACCAGCCATGACGGAAGCTCGCCCGCGACGCCGAGCGCCACATAGATGGATACGACGAGCAGCTTGTCGGCCATCGGATCGAGATAGGCGCCGAGCTCCGTCTGCATGTTCCAGCGCTTGGCGAGCCAGCCGTCGACCGCATCGGTGATCCCCGCGAGCACGAACAGCAGAAATGCACCGCGGGTCTGCCCGCTCACGAGCAGCCAGAAAATGATCGGAATAAAGATGACACGGCCGAGCGTGATGAGATTGGGTATTGTCAATTGAATGCCTGCGCTTGCCTCGCCGGGCCTTGGCCGAGACGGGGTCGACACAGCCTTCGGTGGGTTGATCCGGGGCCGTAGATAGCACCTTGCCTAGGGCTCTGCATCTGAGGACTTCCCGAGGGCAGAATTTCCCGTGGCCCGTCAATGGCGGAGCTGGCCCGGTTTGGCTGCCGGCTGCGGCTCGGACTTGCCACCCGCCCCACCCCGCTTTCGGGCCTCCGAGCCCTCGGGGCCGAACTGATAGACGGCCACCACCTCGTCGCGCAGCGGCCCCGCAATGCGCAGCTTGATGGCCCACGGCCCGTACATGTCGAGCTGAATGTGCGTCTGATAACGGCCCGGCTTGTCGCCCGGCTTGAACTCGAAGGGCGGGACATTGTGGACCATGGGCATCGACGGCATGTCGGCGCCGAGGATGATCGTTGCGCCTTCGAGCGGCGCCCCTGTCCGGGCATTGGCAAGATCGACCGTGCAATCATAGGCGAACTCGGGGCTGGGCAGCGCCTTGCAGGAAAGCGTTGCCCTTGCGCGGTCAGCCGCGAGTGCCGATGTCGTCGTGCCGGCAAGCAAGGCAGCTCCGAGAACGACTTTGCCGATGGACATACGCGCTTTCTCCCGGGGCGTCGGCCCAACTGCGTGGACCTTCGACCTCGGACTCTAGCGCCCAGCCGGGACGGGGACCAGGGTTGTGTACGGCATGGGTTGCTGTCCGCATCCATGTACCGGCAGACTGCCATCGACGAATGGAAGAGCGGCAACTCGCCTCCCGAATGCAAGGAACGCACATGCGACTGATCGGCATCCTGAGATCCCCCTACGTCCGGCGCACGGCGGTCAGCCTGAACGTCATGGGAATTCCCTTTGAGTTCGATGCCGTACCTGTTTTCGACAAGCCCGAGCGCGTGACGCCGCACAATCCGCTGACGCGCGTCCCGGCCCTCGTCCTCGATGACGGCGAGGCGCTGATCGACAGCTCGGTGATCCTCGACTACCTCGACGAGATTGCCGGCCCGGAGAAGCGCCTCGTGCCTGAGCGCGGGGCCGAGCGCCGCCTCGTTCTGAAGCTCACGACGGTTGCGCTCGGCGCCGTCGGCAAGGCCGTATGGTCCGCCTACGAGTACCGCTTTCGGCCGGCGGAGATCGTGCACAAGCCCTGGGTCCGGCACAATGATGCGCAGGTCGTCGCGGGCTTCACGTATCTCGATGCCATCGCGGCCAAGCTCGGCGAGAACGAGTGGATGGCCGGCACGCAACGCATGAGCCAGGCCGATATCACGACGGCCGTCGGCTTCACGTTCGTGCAGATCGTGCGGCCCAATCTCGGACTTGCGGAGAAGGCGCCGAACGTCGCGCGCATCGCGGCGCGCTGCGAGGCGCTCGCGCCATTCAAGGCAGCCGCAATTCCGGGCTGAGCGCTACACGCTCATCCACCCGGTCGCGGCAATCAGGCCGGCCATGATCGGCACGAGCGCATCATCGATGGCGGCGCCGAGCGTGGCGATTTTTGCGAGGCCCTCGGCGGTGTCCGGCGGGGCCTCGTCGAACTCCATGACGAGATCCTCGATCATGGCACGGCGCACGCCGGGATGGCCGGTGAAGCCAAAGGCATTGGGCGCCACCTGGAACAGCGCGGAATATCCGCGCTCATCGACCGCGAGCGTTGTCGCATAGCTGGGCGGCACGGGCCGGTCGCGCATGTAGACCACGCTCGGGAAGTGCTCCGGCAGCAGTCCGCCCAGGGCGTCATCGGCCACACGCCGCGCCTCGCCGACCGACAACGTCAACGGCGCCGCTTCAACGCCGCCATCCGCCGCGAGCGCAAGGATCTGGCTGCCGAGGCCGATGCCGATGACCGGCTTGCCCAGCATGAGGCACGCGCGAGCGAGGCGTATTTCGGCATCGAGCGTTGGTAGCACCGGCCCCGGCGCGCATGTGCCCCACGGGCCGCCCCCGCGCAGGATGAGACCGTCCCCGACGACGGAGGCAGAGGGGGAGGCCCGGCCCTGCGAGGTGGCCCACGATCGGTCCGAGCCACTCGGACTGCGTGTGCTGGATGACGGAAACGTGCTTCATCTTTGAGGCACAACTTCTGGATGGCTATTGACGTTGTCAGTTCATAGTCACGCGAGTGTGGCAGAACCATCCCAGTCTAACAGTATCGCGATATTTCTGCATCGCCGGCTGTTGCTGATGACGCACGTTGGTGCTCGATTTGGCGCGGGTGGGACGCTGGGAGCACGAAAATGCATATTTTGGGGAAGGTGGCGATTTCAGCCGCCGTTTTGACGTTGATGGCGGGCTGTGCGTCGACAGCCGACAACATTGGTCCTCAGTATGTTTCTCCGCTGCAGTTCAGCAACTATGACTGCGGTCAGCTTTCGCTCGAAGCACAGCGGATTTCGTCGCGCGTCGCGCACCTGTCCGGCGTCCAGGATCAGAAGGCGACGAACGACGCCATCGCGACCGGCGTGGCGCTCGTGATATTCTGGCCAGCAGCTTTCCTTGTCGGCGGCAATGACCAGAACTCCGCCGAGCTGGCTCGCCTCAAGGGTGAGTTCGAGACCATCGAGCAGGTCGCCATACAGAAGAAGTGCGGTTTTGATTTCCGACGCCAGGCATCAATCCAGACGGCCTCCACCGATCGAAAGCCACGCGCCGAAAAGCCGAAGGCATGGTCGGACTGAGCTGACGATCTCGCTCGTCGTCGCCGTGGCGGAGAACGGCGTCATCGGGCGCGACGGTTCGCTGCCGTGGCGCGTGCCGTCCGATCTGAAAATCTTTCGCCGCCTCACCATGGGCAAGCCCGTGATCATGGGACGCAAGACCTATGACTCGATCGGCAAGCCGCTCGAAGGTCGCGACAACATCGTCGTGACGCGGAACGCTGCGTTCAGTGCTGCTGGCATCGAGCGTACGGGCAGCGTGGAGGAGGCGCTCGATCTTGCTCGAGTAAGAGCCGAGGCGCGCGGCGCCGACGAGGTCATGGTGATCGGTGGCGCGGAGGTCTTTGCGGCCGTGCTGCCACTCGCCGATCGAATCTACCTCACGCGCATTCATGCGCGACCCGATGGGGATACTGCATTTCCCGAGCTGGATGCTGCTGTGTGGCGCGAAGTCTCAGCAGAACCGATCCCGCCGGACGCCCGCGACACGGCGCGCGCGACGCTGCACATATACGAACGGGCCGCCTGAGTGCGGCCCGCTCGGTGTTTGCAGTTCGGTTTTCGATCAGTGGCGCTAGCGCTTGACCGATTTCGGCGCGGCCACCGGAGCTTTCGCAGCGACCTGGAGCTGCTGCGCCCGCACCTGAGCTACGAGGTTCGTGTAGGCATCGAAGAAGGCCGCCGAGACGGTCTTGCCGATGTCCGTATTGGAATAGACGCCGCCACCGCCAGCGCCACCCCACGTCGCTCGCGCGACGTCGAAGCCGGCGTCGGCCGTCGAGGCCTTGCCCGTCGCCGCAGCGACCTGGACGCCCGTCTTGCCGTTGGTGAGGTAGATCGCGACCTCGGCTTCCTGCACCTTGACCGCGACCGAACCGGCGAGGGTGCCTGCGTAGCCCGGCAGGAGCCCGCCCAGGCCGCCGCCGACGCCACCGGCATTCTCGTTCGCCGTGAGCACGTCGGGCGTCAGGAAGTAGTCCGCCTTGACGAGCTCGGGGCGCTTACCCTTCTTGCTGACCTTGCGCTCTTCCTTGATCTTCTCGAGCGCCTCATTGCGATCGACGACCTGGAAGCAGTTCGACTGCGCAATCATGAGGCGCAGCACCGACGACGGCGCACTGAGCCCTGTCGGCGCCAGCGCCGGGATGTCCTTGTCGACCAATGCGACCGTGCCGAGCGGCTGCTCGCACCGCGGGAGTTGCGCCTTCTTCTGCGGCCGTCCTTCCGTACCTGTGGCGCTTGTCGCGAAGACGTCGCTGCCCATCTCCGTCGATGAGCAGGCCGCCAGCGCAAGGCACGCGCCAACTGCCAATGACCTTAGGAACATAGCCATCTCCCAAACAGCTCAACTTGTCCTGATGCCGCCCGCGAATCGATACAGAAGCGAGTGTGGCCGGACTATCCGCTTGGAAATGAGCACTCGGCAATTGGTCTGTCCAAGGTAAATGGGGATCATTCGCCGGGGAGGGACGGCAGTGAGACGTGACGGCCACAGAAATGATGCGCCTGATCCAAAGCCCCGAGCGAGCCCGAATCAGATGATCTCGTCCTCGTCCATGACGGGCTCTGCAGCGAGATCGGCGGGGCGCGCGGGCCGTTGACGCAGGGCCTGGCGCTGATGCTCGCGCGCCCAGGCAATGTGGAAGAGCGCGTCGCCCATATTCACGATCGGCAATGTCGTCGCGCCGATGATGATGCCGCGCACGGGCGCGCGCACTTCCATCTCGCTGTCGTCATAGGGATTGGCGACGCAGCCGAGGTGATCTCCCTCGCTCACGGCCTGGCCGATGCGTCGGGCACTCCGAAACACGCCCCCGTCGGGCGCCCGCACCCACTTAGAGGCATTGGCAAACACGGGACCGCGCAGCAGTTCCTTGGCCGGCGGTTCGATCTCGCCGCCCGGCAGCTCGATGAGCCCGCGCGCTGCCATGATGCGGCCAATGCCCTCGACGCCGGCCTTGATCGCGAACTCGTCGAAGCGCAGGCCCTCGCCACCCTCATAGACGAGCACGTCGACGCCAGCCTCGGTGGCAGCCGCCCTGAGCGAGCCATCGCGTTCGGGCGAAGCCAGCACGACCTGCACGCCGAAAATCTCGGCGAGCGCACGACAGCCGGGCCGCTCGGAAAAGTCGGCGCGGATCTGCGGCAGGTTCACGCGATGCACCGCCGCGGTGTGGAGGTCGACGCCGAAATGCGAGCGGCGGATCACCTCGCCGAGCAGGATGTGCGCGAGGCGCGCCGCAAGCGATCCGGTCGGCGAGCCGGGGAAGGAGCGGTTGAGGTCGCGGCGGTCGGGGAGATAGCGCGAGCGGCCAATGAAGCCATAAGCATTCACCACCGGCACGCAGAGGAGCGTGCCGCGCAGCGTGCTCGGATCGACGAAGCGCAACACGCGCCGAATGATCTCGACGCCGTTGAGCTCGTCGCCGTGCACGGCGGCCGACACGAACATGGTCTGGCCGCCTTCACGTCCATGAATGACGTGCACGGGCAGCGTGACGGGCGTGTGGTTCGAAAGCTTGGAGACGGGCAGATCAACGAGCGCGCGGGTGCCTGCCGGCACCTGCTGTCCGCCGATCTCGAAGGGCGCGCGGATGCTCACGGCCGCCTCAGCTCCAGTTGGGCCCTCCGCCGCACATGAGATACCGCGCCGGGGAAACCGCCGCGGTTTCCCGCGTCTCAGGGCTCCTCGTCGCCCTCCGGCACCGGTCCGCCGATGATGCCACTGACGTCGCCGCCGTCCTCTTCCTCGGACTCGAGGAAGGTCTCGTCGTCGTCGTCGCTGATGGCCTCGTCATCGGTTTCGATATCGGCGAGTGTGTCATCGGCCTCGACATCGGGCGTGTCGGTCGGCGCAGCCCCTTCGAACTCGGGCTTCTTGGCGACCGGACGGCGCGTCTTCTCGGCCGCAGCTCCGGCAACCGCGCTAACGGCGGTCGTGGTCATCATTTCATAGATCGTGCCGCAGATCGGGCAGACGATCGGATCGCGATTGAGATCATAAAATCGGGCACCACAGGACGCGCTCTGGCACGTCCGCTTGGTGCCACGCTCGGCTTTCATCGACATGGCTTGGCCTCGCGCCTCAGGGGCGGAACTTCGGGTTTTTTCGGGCCTGCTCATTGCCACGTGCTTTTTGCGGTGTCAAAACCAATTCGCAGTTGCCCGGGAGGCGCATTTTTCCCGGTTTTGGGTGAAACGCCGCTTGCGCCACCGGACCGTGGCGCCTAGTGTCCGCGCCGCCTTGCGGGGACCGGCATGAGGCCGGCCCCGGGACAGGTATGCCCGAATCAAACGAAAGACCCCCCTGCCATGGGCTTTTTTGCCGACAGCTTGAACCGGATCCAGCTTTCCCAAACCATGGGGATCTCGGCCAAAGCGCGCGCGCTGGCCGCCGAGGGACGCGATATTATCGTGCTGAGCCAGGGCGAGCCGGATTTCAATACGCCCGACAACATCAAGGAAGCCGCGATCCGCGCCCTGCGCGAGAACAAAACGCGCTACACGGACATCGACGGCGTTCCTGAGCTCAAAGACGCGATCTGCGGCAAATTCAAGCGCGAGAACGGCCTCGAGTACAACCGCAGCCAGATCTCGGTCAGCACCGGCGGCAAGCAGGTGCTCTACAATGCGCTGCTGGCCACGCTGAACCCCGGCGACGAGGTCGTCATTCCGGCCCCGTACTGGGTGTCCTATGCCGATATCGTGCTGCTCGGCGGCGGCAAGCCGGTCGAGGCCCCCTGCACGCAGGCGCACGGCTTCAAGCTCCAGCCGGACGTGCTCGACAAGGCGATCACGCCGAAGACCAAGTGGTTCATGTTCAATGCGCCGTGCAACCCGACCGGCGCGGCCTACACCCGCGACGAGCTGAAGGCGCTGACGGACGTGCTCATGCGCCATCCGCACGTGTGGGTGCTGACCGACGACATGTACGAGCACCTGATCTTCGACGACCTGAAATTCTATACGATCGCGCAGGTCGAGCCGGGGCTCTACGAGCGCACGCTCACGGTCAACGGCTTCTCCAAGGCCTACTGCATGACCGGCTGGCGCCTCGGCTATGCCGGCGGCCCCAAGCCGCTGATCGATGCCATGCGCAAGCTGCAGTCGCAGTCGACCTCGAACCCGTCGTCCATCTCGCAGTGGGCGGGCATCGAGGCGCTCACCGGCCCGCAGGACTTCATTCCGAAAAACAATGAAGCCTTCCGTGAGCGCCGCGATCTGGTCGTCTCGATGCTGAACCAGGCCAAAGGCATCAAGTGCGCGACGCCGCAGGGTGCGTTCTACGTCTATCCGAGCTGCGAGGGTGCGATCGGCAAGACGACGCCGGGCGGCAAGAAGATCAACAATGACGAGGATTTCGTCACCGCGCTTCTCGAGGATACGGGGGCGGCCACCGTGCACGGCGCCGCCTTCGCGCTGAGCCCGTTCTTCCGCATCTCCTACGCGAGCTCGCTGGATGTGCTGGAGGATGCCTGTGCCCGCATCCAGCGTTTCTGCGCCAGCCTCAAGTAGCCTGGGCGGCGCCACATTTCAGACGACGGCGGAAGGGCGCGACCACGCGCCCTTTTTGCTGTTACATTTTTGAGTGCATAGTCCTGGCGTTAACCCGATCGGAGTGGAGGTGCCACGCCGACGGGGCCCTGCGTGCTATTGATGCATTGGGTGGGTTCTGGAGGCGATTTCGGTGGCGACACTCTATCCGGTCATTCTGTCCGGGGGCTCCGGCACGCGGCTTTGGCCGCTCTCGCGCGCCATGTACCCGAAGCAGTTCATCCGCTTTTTCGACGACGGCGACCCGAGCTTCCTCGGCGCGACGCTGCGGCGCCTCCCGCCATCTGAGGGCTTCGCTTCCCCGATCCTCCTCTGCAACAACGATCATCGCTTTCTCGTGCGCGAGGAGCTCGAGCGGGCTGGCGTCAAACCCGAGGCGATCTATCTCGAGCCTGTAGCCCGCAATACTGCGCCGGCGATTGCTGTTGCGGCCCTGGACGTCGCGGCGCGCGATCCCGAGGGCATTCTGGTCGTGATGCCGTCCGATCACGTGATCGACGACAAGGCAGCCTTCGCCGATGCCGTGCGCCGTGCGGGGGCGGTTGCCGCGGCCGGGCGTCTGGTTCTGTTCGGCATCAGGCCGAGCATGGCCCATACGGGATATGGCTACGTTCGATCCGGCGGCCCGCTGGCGGACGGCGACGCGCACGTGGTCGAGGCTTTTGTCGAGAAGCCGGATCAGGCGACGGCCGAAGGTTACCTCGCTGCGGGCACGTACCTCTGGAACAGCGGCATTTTCGTTCTGCACGCGCGCACGTTTCTCGATGAGCTGAAGCGCCTCGCGCCCGATATCCTCGCCGCCGCGCAGGGTGCGCTTTCAAAGGCGCGCGAGGATCTGGGCTTCCTGCGCCTCGATGGCAATGCCTTTGCCGCGGCGCCGGCCATCTCGGTCGACTACGCCGTCATGGAGCGCACGCAGAAAGCCGCGGTGCTTCCGATCGATGTCGGCTGGAACGACGTCGGCTCCTGGTCCTCGCTCTGGGAAATCGCCGATCAGGACGACAAGGGCAACTATGCCCGTGGCGCAGCCATCATCGAGGACTCGAGCGGGCTTTACGTGCACAGCGATCGCTCGCTCGTTGCCGCGATCGGCGTCAAGGACCTCGTGATCGTCGATACGCCCGACGCGCTGCTCGTCGCCGACAAGAAGCGCGCGCAGGACGTGTCCAAGATCGTGGCGCGCTTGAAGAGCGAGGGCCGCCGCGAGCACGAGCAGCACGTGCGCAACTACCGGCCCTGGGGCTTCTTCGAGACGCTCAGCATCGGCCCGCGCTTTCAGGTCAAGCTGCTGCACGTGAAGCCGGGCGCCAAGCTCTCCATGCAGCGCCATCATCACCGCTCCGAGCACTGGGTGGTGGTGCACGGCACGGCCAAGGTCGTGATCGGCGAGAACGAGCAGCTCGTGCGCGAGAACGAGAGCGTCTACATCGTCGCGACGCAATGGCACCGTCTCGAGAACCCGGGCAAGGTGCCGGTCGAGATCATCGAGGTGCAGATCGGCAGCTACCTCGGCGAGGACGACATCGAGCGCACGGACGACATCTACCACCGCGCGGCCGACGAGACGCGCTGAGGGAGAGTTCGGCGCGTCTCAGCTTGAAGTTCCTCCGCTTGGGATCCGGGGCGGACATGATCCCACGGCGACTAAGTCGCGCTGCCCTTAAAAGAGCTTTCTCTAACGTCTATTGGATTTGGTCACATGCACTTCACAGCACCGGGCGAGGCACATATGGTGCGCACAGATAGCGCGTTCGGTGCTTAGCGCTCAGCGAATAGACCGCGCGGGGCCTCTGTTCGGATAACATTGATTCATACACCGATAGTACCACGCTAAACGAATCTCACCGCAGACGTGTGCTGTTCTGGCTCCGGCGCATGAAACTGTCCTGGCCCTTTGTTCACACCTGCAGCGATCACTTGCCGATGCGGGGATGCTTACAAAAGACGCAAGCGCTACCAATAAACAAGCTCCGATTGAGTAACGGATCATTCTAGCTCCTCCCATCACGATATTGCGCAGTCAGCGAATGCAAGATCGATTGCAAGTTCGAAAATTATCCCAGGTATCCTGAATACACGCTGCTCTTTGACTGCGAGTATGCCGAAAACGCTCGCATTCCCTGAGGTAATAGTTCTTGGCTCGCTCGCAATAGTTGCATGTGTTTCTGCCTTGCCCTCCTCCGTATCGCATTGGCGCCCCCTGCGCTCCCGCATTCTCCGCCAGCGCTAATGGTGCAAGGATAAGCACTGCTGCGAACATATTTCTCATAATCAATCAACGCTCCACGTTGGGGCAGTCGGAACTTAACTAAAATCACTCAGTGACGAGGCCGATCTTAAGCGGACGAAGCTTGAATCCTCATGATGCAAACGTACTATTGCACTGCAAAAATCAACGACTTGATGTCACTGCGCCATTGCTAGTGACAACAAACTGCTCTTGTGCCAGCATGGCACTGGCCCGGCAGTTATTTTTCATCTCTGGGCAGCAGGCGCCAATGGCCTTTATGCGCTTCATTGCTGCGGCTAGCGGAGCTCTCCGACAATGCGATGCCACTGCAGCCGTCGAATGACGAGCGCGACCAATTCTGCTTGCCTACTCGTCTCGGTTTTGGCAAATGCCGCAGCAAGCTGATTTCGGACCGTGCTGCGCGACAGTCCGGCGTGCTCTGCAAAGTCTCCGATCGAGTATCCCGCTGCGAGTGCGCTGACAAGCTTGGCCTCTGCCGAGGTGAGTTTGAAGACTGCAGCAATAACTTTCGGGTTGAGGTTCAGTGGCTCATTGGCCGGCTGAACCATCAAAACGAGCATGGGCCGCGCCACAGACGGTCCAATATCAAAGCGTGCAGCGGCTGCCGTCTCTGGCAAAATAGCAATGAGCCAAGCGTAGAATGTGCTGCCGTCCAGCATCGATCGCAGCGGAATTGGGCCGCAGGCGTCTTGCAATGATGAGACGTGTTTGGTTGTCAGCTGCATGACGGCGGCCGACAAGGCGGCATCACCCGACGGATGTAAGGCGACAAGTCTCCCGCCGCCCTCAACGCCGAGAAGCGAGCGACTTTTCAACAGCGCCTCGGCGCGCGAATTCATTTGGACTGGCCGGCCGCCGGGCGTCACGATAAACGCCGCAGCGTCGATGATATTCAGCACTACTCCAGCCACGCGCTCTGCATTACTTCGTTCTCGCGTTGCCTCTCTGGTAATCCGATTGATTTCCAATGCGCGCGTTATATGCGGGGCGAGTAGATTTAGCCGCTGAATGTACTTTTTCTTATGCTTGGCGAGAGCCTTAGCGTTCGGCGCCAGTCCAAACGTAATGTGCGTGGTCGGTCTGCGTTCAAGCAGCAATCCCAAATGGTCTGCCGGAATGCCCTGTGGGCGCATCCAGTCGTTGTAGAATTCCGACTTCGAGACGCTCTCGACATCCAACACTAGCGACGATCTGCAAGCTACGCCAAGCGGAGCGCAACCACTAGCATCCCTATAGGGATTGATGTGCTGGAAATGATCCAAATACGGGGCAATGAATGCAGGATCGTTGCCGAAGCCAAAGCTGAACTGAGTATGCCCCGTTTCTCGGTCAAACTCGTAGAGAATGCCGTTGGCGTTACTGAATGTAGATGAGAGCACATTTAGAAACGTCTGCCAGCGCGTTGGATCTATTGCTGCATCGTAGAGGAGGTTGAGCAATTTCGGGAACTCGGCCATCTGGAAATCTTCCATGCGCACCAAGCAATGATAAAATCGACAATCCAAATGCGTGGCCGCAGGCTAACACACGGGAAATGGAATGCGCTAGCTGGCATTGTATTGCTATGCGGCTTGAAAGCGTGCCGTAGGCTAGGCCTGTTGGCCAAGAGAGCCTATCGAACTATGTATGCTGATCTGCCCGCGCTACGCGGCGGATACGCCCCGTTCGTAGCCGCGCGCAAACAAGGAGCAAAGGATCGTCTAAGTGATGGATGATGTCGGATCTTGGAATTTGACTCCGCATCAATTCCGCTCGACGCGCCATGAACGACACGGACATCGATCCTGCCGCCTGATCTGGGCTGGTGAAGTGACCAAAAAGCCGGACTTCCGGCTTTGGTCCGAAGCGGGCCTTGGGCAGAGGTACGATCACCCGCTCAGGACGAGCCCCGCTTCGCGTCGCTCTCGGAGCCTGGATCGTTGGCGGCGACGCGCGATGTCACACTGCCTGTCGCAGGCGCCGCGGCTTCCTTCGAGGGCTCGGTCGGGTGGGCGCGGTCCCACTCTCTCTGGAGCTGCTGGAAGCGCCGGTAGCTGTAGGGGATCATCGCGAGATAGGCGAGCGTGAGGACGGTCAGCGTGCCGTAGGGATAGGTCACGAGCAGTCCGACGAGGGCCGCCGCCGCCGTCATGATCGGAAGTATCAGCTCGCCACGAATGCGCTCACCCATGAGCTTGCCAGAGAAGGTCGGGATCGTCGAGACGAGCAGGAAGGCCATGGTGAGCGTGTAGATCGCGATCACCAGCGGATAGCCGCGCACGTCAATCCAGCCGAGGCCGTTGATGTAGAAGGGCAGCAGAACCGTGATGGCGCCGGCAGGGGCCGGCATTCCGGTGAAGTAGTTCGACTGCCACTTGGGCTTGTCCACCTCCAGCATGGAGTTGAAGCGCGCGAGCCGCAGTCCCATGCCGCAGGCAAAGAGCAGCACCGAGATCCAGCCGAAGCCCTTGAGGCCGGAAAGTCCCCACGTGAAGAGCACGATCGCGGGCGCGACGCCGAAGTTGATGAAGTCGGCGAGGCTGTCGAGCTCGGCGCCGAAGCGCGACTGCGCCTTGAGCGCGCGTGCGAGCCGGCCATCGACACCGTCGAGGATGGCCGCGACGACGATGAGGCCGATCGCCAACTCGAAGCGGTGCTCGATGGCCATGCGGATTGCCGTCACGCCGGCACACAGGCTCAGCAGCGTGAAGAAATTCGGCACCAGCATCCGCACGGGGATCTTGCGCTCGCGAAAGAGCAGGCGCCGACGGCGGCGCACGCCCGGATCCCGGAATGGCTCATCCTCGATCAAGTGGTCGCTCCTATCTCCCCCTCTCCCCGCAAGCACGGGGAGAGGGGACTGTCTTACTTCCGTCTGGCTTCAGCCGTCATATCCCTCGATGATAATGACGCTGGCGTCGGACGCTTCATCGCGGATGGCCGCTGCTGCCTTGTACTCCGGGCTGTCATAGCAGGCGCGTGCGACATCGTAGCTTTCGAACTCGATGACGACGTGGCGATCGCCCGTAATCGGGTTTCCGCGGGCCTCGTTCTTGCCGCCGCGCACGATGAACCGCGCATTGTACTTCTTGAAGGCAACGGCGTTTGCCGCGACATAGTCCTTGTAGCGCTCGGGATCACGCACCTTCACGTGGGCAATCCAGTATCCCTTGGCCATGCGCTTCTCTCCGGCTTGAGCTTATGGGCGGGGAGATTAGCCGTCCCAATGGCGAACACAAGGCCGCTCGGAAATCAGCCTTGAAATGCACATCGGCCGGGCATCGAGGCCCGGCCGAGACAGGAAATCAGTGGTTTCGCGGGGGGCGCCGGTCAGTTCAAGCGCCCTTCGAGGCCATAGTCGCGCATCTTCCGGTAGAGCGTCGAGCGGCCGATGTTGAGGCGCTTGGCCACCTCGGTCATGTGCCCGCGGTAGCGGCCGAGCGCGAGGCGGATCATGTCGGCTTCCATGGCCTCGAGGGAGCGGATCTCGCCGCTGTCGTCGATGGCCGGAATGCCGAGCGCGCCCTTGCCGGACTCGCGCACCTCGATGGTGCGCGGGATGCTGTCCTCGGCGCCGAGCAGGGCCGGGCCGGTGTAGGCCGGATGCGGGTCGATGTACTCCGGCGCCTCGGGCATCTCGGCGCGGAAGCCTTCGACGTGCGCGGCGATCTGCGGGAACTCGTCCACGGTCAGCTCGGACTTGTCGGCCAGCACCACCGCGCGGAAGACGGCATTCTCGAGCTGGCGGACGTTGCCAGGCCAGGCGTAGCTGACGAGCATGTCCATGGCGTCGCTGCTGATCGAGGTGATCCGCTTGCCTTCCTCGGCCGCGAAGCGGGCGAGGAAATGGCGCGCGAGCTCGGGCACGTCATCGATGCGCTCGCGCAGTGGCGGCACCACGATCGGGAAGACGTTCAGGCGATAGTAGAGGTCCTCGCGGAACTTCCCTTCTTTGACGAGCTGGATCATGTCGCGGTTCGTCGCCGAGATCAGGCGGAAGTTCACCTTGAGGCTCTTCTTCGAGCCGACCGGATCGATCTCGCCTTCCTGCAGCGCGCGCAGCAGCTTGACCTGGGCATCGAGCGGAAGCTCGCCGACCTCGTCGAGGAAGAGCGTGCCGCCGTCGGCTTCCTGGAACTTGCCGATGCGCTTGTCGACGGCGCCGGTGAACGAGCCCTTCTCATGGCCGAAGAGAATGCTTTCGACCAGATTCTCGGGGATGGCGCCGCAGTTCACGGTGACGAACGGCTTGCCGACGCGCTCGCTCTCGCCCTGGATGGCGCGCGCGATCAGCTCCTTGCCGACGCCGGACTCGCCCTCGATGAGAACGGGGATGTTGGAGGCTGCCGCACGGCGGCCGAGCGCGATGACCTTGTGCATGACGTCGCCGCGCATGACGAGGTCGTTGAAGGTCAGCGTGCCTTCGACCTTCCTCTTGATGCGCGTGATCTCGCCCTGCAAGGCCTCGATCTTGAGCGCGCTCTTGATCGAGACGTCGAGACGCTCCTGGCTCGCCGGCTTGACGACGAAATCGGCGGCGCCAGCGCGCATGGCGCCGATGGCGGCCTCGATCGAGCCATTGGCGGTCTGCACGATGATCGGCGGGGTACCGGGCTTCGAGCCGAGGCGCCCGAGCACCGTCATGCCGGCGGTGCCCGGCATGACGAGGTCGAGGAGGACGATGGAGATCGAGGGGCCTTCGGGGCCTTCGAGGATCTGGAGGGCGTGCTCGCCGCCCTGTGCGGTGCGGGCGTCGTAGCCCAACCGCTTGATCATTTCTTCAAGGATGCGGCGCTGAGCGGGGTCGTCATCGACGACGAGGACGCGCTTGGACATGAGGCATACTCACGCAACGATACGGGACACGTAGGCCGGTCATCCTGGGTCGTTCGGGGCGCGGCCCAATTTCGAACAGATCCTCAGGAGCGGCTTACTCACGGGGCGAGAGTGCCCGAGCGGGGTAAATGGATCGTTTCGAAACGATCGCTTTTGAATTTTTTCTGAGCGGCCCGGCTCTGCAGGCTGAGGCGCTTGAAATACAACTCGAATCTCAGGCGGCGCCGAGCCGAGCCACAATGCCGCGCCGCGTCCGCGCCTTGCCAGTGCCGTGCAAGAATGTTGAGAGACAAGACGGCAAACAGATTCGGAGACCGCTCATGAGCACCAGCGAAGCCGCCCTCGGCCCAATGCCGGAATGGGACCTCCGCGACCTCTATCCAGGGACGGACTCCGCCGAGCTGAAGCGGGATCTCGCCTGGGCAAGCGAGGAGGCGCGCCGCATTCGGGCGGAATATCAGGGCAAGCTCCTCGCCATCGGTAGTGATGGCGCGGCATTGGCGGTGGCCTTGAAGGCCTACGAGAAGCTCGCCGATGTGATCGGCCGTATCGGTTCGTTCGCTGGCCTCCTCTACTACGCCAATACGTCCGACGGCGAGCGCGCGAAGTTCTTCGGCGACATGCAGACGAAGATCACGGCGATCTCGACCGAGCTCGTCTTTTTCGAGCTCGAAATGAACCAGATCGATGATGCGGCGATCGCCAAGGCGCTCGCGCATCCTGATCTCGCGCGCTATGCGCCGTGGTTTGCGGACTTGCGCAAGGAAAAGCCTTACCAGCTCGAGGAGCAGCTCGAGCGGCTCTTCGTGGAGAAGGCCGCGACCTCGCGGGCGGCCTGGGACCGGCTCTTCAACGAGACCATGGCGGCGCTGCGCTTCGAGGTCGAGGGGGAGGCGAAGCCGCTGAGCCTCGAGCCGACGCTCAACCTGCTCATGCATCCCGAATCCGCGCGGCGGCAGGCCGGCGCCGAGGCGCTGGCGAAGGTCTTCAAGGACAACATCCGCCTCTTCACGCTGATAACGAACACGCTCGCCAAGGACAAGGAGATCTCGGATCGCTGGCGCGGCTACAGGGATGTCGCCGACTCGCGCCACCTCGCAAACCGCGTCGAGCCGGAGGTCGTCGAGGCGTTGGTTAGCGCGGTGCGCGATGCCTATCCGCGCATCTCCCACCGCTATTACGCCATGAAGGCGCGCTGGCTCGGCATGGACAAGCTCGCGCACTGGGATCGCAATGCGCCGCTGCCCGACAAACCCGATCAGGTCTATGCCTGGAAGGACGCCGAGAGGATCGTGCTCGATGCCTACGCCGGCTTTGCGCCGCGCATGGCCGAGATCGCGCTGCCGTTCTTCAACAAGGGCTGGATCGACGCGCCCGTGCGCGAGGGCAAGGCCTCGGGCGCCTTCTCGCATCCGACGACGCCCTCGGCACATCCCTACATCCTGCTCAACTACCAGGGTAAGCCGCGGGACGTGATGACGCTCGCGCACGAGCTTGGCCATGGCGTGCATCAGGTGCTGGCGGCGCCACAGGGGGCGCTGCTCGCGCCGACGCCGCTCACGCTTGCCGAGACGGCCTCGGTCTTCGGCGAGATGCTGACCTTCCGCGCGCTTCTCGCGGCAACGACCAATCCGCGCGAGAAGAAGGCACTCATGGCGCAGAAGGTCGAGGACATGATCAACACGGTCGTGCGCCAGATCGCGTTCTATTCTTTCGAGCGCAAGGTGCACGAGGCGCGCCGCGAGGGCGAGCTGACGGCGGACAAGCTCGGCGAGCTATGGATGTCCGTGCAGGGCGAGAGCCTCGGGCCGGCGATCGAGATGAAGCCGGGCTACGAGGTCTTCTGGTCCTACATCCCGCACTTCATTCATTCGCCGTTCTACGTGTACGCGTACGCCTTCGGCGACTGCCTCGTGAACTCGCTCTACGGGCTCTACCAGGAGGCGCATCCGGGCTTCGTCGAGAAATACTTCGACATGCTCAAGGCCGGCGGCTCGAAGCATCATACGGAGCTGCTGGCGCCGTTCGGCTTGAACGCTGCGGATCCGACTTTCTGGAAGAAGGGCCTATCGGTCATCGAAGGCATGATCGACGAGCTGGAGAAGATGGATAAGGTGGCTTGAGCGGACGCAGCCGCTCGCCATGAGTGCGCCATGTCCCTTCTCCCCGTCCTCACGGGGAGAGGGGGAAGTTGGAGCGTCGCGTATGACGCTGCCGAATGCACAATCTCCAAATGACAAAAAGGCGGGGGTTCCGGGGGTGTCCCCCGGACGGGGTGCAGGGGCGGTAGCCCCGCTCGCGCCGAAGGCGCGACGCTAAAGCTTCAACGCTGAGCGCTTCACTTCATAGAGCATGAGCGCCGTCGCGACGGCGAGGTTGAGCGAATCGAGGCGTCCAGCCATCGGGATCTTCACGAGGCGATTGCACACGGCCGCAACCTCGTCGGACATGCCTGGCCCCTCGCGGCCCATGAGCAGCAGCGTCGGTCCTTTGTAGCCACCATCGCGAAAGTCTGCGGTCGCATCGAGATGCGTGCCGATGCGATCGCCGGGCCAGGTCTTCGCCCAATCGACGAACGCCGCGCGCTCGACCTTCACGAGCGGCACGGCGAACAGCGAGCCCATGGTGGCGCGCACCGCCTCGCGCTGATAGGGATCGCAGCAGTTGCCGACCAGGATCACACCATCGGCCCCCACCGCATCGACCGTGCGAATGATCGTGCCGAGATTGCCGGGATCGCGGATCTCGTCGAGTGCCACCCAGAGCGCCGACTTCGCCAGCGTTTTCGTCTCCGGCAGCGCTGCCCAGCGTTGTTCGAAGACACCCATGAGGTTCTGTGGGTTCTCCTTCGCCGCGAGCTTTTCCAGCACCGCATGCGAGACTTCGAGGCCCTCTGTGCCCTCACGGAGCGCCCAATCGATCAGCTCGCGGTGCGCGCGGCTTTCTCGCGCTTCGGCACCGTGAGCGAGGATCTGCGGCCGCCAGCCGTTCTCGCGCGCCGTCATGAGAACGGATGCGCCTTCGGCAACGAAAAGCCCCGTCTCGCGGCGCGCCTTGCGCATATCGAGCGAGCGGATGAGCTTGACGCGATCGTTCGTCAGGCTGGTGATGACGCGCGAGGCGGGCGCGTCACGGTCAGATCTTGAGGTCATCGCCGCACCAGCGCGTGAAGAGCGATGTCGGCACGGCCCGCGCGCCGCCTTCCTCGCGAATGGCGAGCTCGCCACTTTCGAAGCGGCCGCCCTTTTCAGCCAGCGCCTCGCGACAGAGCTGGTCGAGCATGAGCGCCGAAGCGCGGATCGCGTAGGCCGTCAGGATGAGCGCGCTCCGCGGCCCCGAGAGCAGTGCAGCGCAATTGCGCAGCATATCGGGGAGGTCGATGAAGAGATCCCATGTCTCGTTGTTCGGTCCGCGACCGAACTTCGGTGGATCGACGAGGATCACGTCGTACTTCTTGCCGCGGCGCACCTCGCGCTGCACGAACTTGCGCGCATCCTCCAGCATCCAGCGGACGGGGGCATCCTTCAGACCTGACGCCGCCTGGTTCTCCCGCGCCCAGGTGATCGCCTTCTTCGAGGCATCGACGTGCGTGACCTCGGCGCCGGCATGGGCCGCGAGCAAGGTCGCGGCGCCCGTATAAGCAAAGAGATTGAGCACGCGCGGGCGATCCGGGCCTGTCTGCTGCTTGAGCGCGTCGATCATCCAGCGCCAGTGCGGAAGCTGCTCGGGGAAGATGCCGAGATGGCGGAAGGCACTAAGCCGGCAGCTCAGCGTGACGGCATCTTCGAGCCGAACAGGCCAACTCTCCGGCACCGGCTTGTTTGTCCGCCAGCGGCCGCTCTCTTCATCGTCGCTCGCGGAAAACACGGCGTGCGCGCCGGCCCATTGTTTCTCATCAGCTAGCGGACGCCACAGCGCTTGCGGCTCGGGCCGGTCGACGATGATCTTGCCAAAGCGCTCCAGCTTGCGGCCATTGCCACTGTCGATGAGCCGGTAGTCGGCGAAGCCATTGCTCTTGATGAGGCTCAGGCCCATGGTCGGCGCCGGCTGGCGCGACGCGGTATCGGGACTGGGGCGGGGCTTGGACATTGTGTTTGCGGTTCCGGCTCTCGCGGCAGACATAGAGGCTCGCCGCCGGGCCCGCAACGCCTGCGGCCCTATGAAATGCGGCCCACTTGCCGCAATTAACGGTAATTGTAGGCCTTGCGCGAGTTGGCTCTTGCTGGATGCATCGTGCATCCGGGGCGGGCAGCGGGATCCGATGCAGGTGCTATGAAAGTCATTGTCACGGGAGGGGCCGGCTTCATTGGCTCGACGCTCTGTCGGCATCTGCTTACGGAGCGGGGCTGGCAGGTGGTGAACGTCGACTGCCTGACGTACGCGGCCAATCTCCGCTCGCTCGATCCCATTGCCAACCGGCCCGGCTACCGCTTCGTCCAGGCCGATATCTGCAATCGCACGGCCATGGATGCGATCATCGCCGAGGCCGCGCCCGATGCGATCCTGCATCTTGCCGCCGAGAGCCACGTGGATCGCTCGATCGACGGCCCGGCCCGGTTCATCGAGACGAACATCGTCGGCACCTATACGCTGCTCGAGGCCGCGCGAGCCTATTGGCAGAAGCTGCCGGAGGTGAAGCGCAGCGCTTTCCGCTTTCTGCATTGCTCGACGGACGAGGTGTTCGGCAGCGCGCTGCCCGAAGTCACCTTCGACGAGAGGACGCCATACGCGCCCAACTCGCCCTATTCGGCGAGCAAGGCTGCCTCGGATCATCTCGCACGCGCATGGCGCGAGACCTACGGCCTGCCGACGATCACGACGAACTGCTCGAACAACTACGGACCCTATCAGTTTCCCGAGAAGCTGATCCCGCACATGCTCATCAACGCGCTCGAAGGTGTGCCGCTACCCGTCTATGGCGATGGCCTCCATCAGCGCGACTGGCTCTTTGTCGATGATCATGTGCGCGGGCTCGTACTGGCCCTGGAGCGCGGGCACGTTGGCGAGATCTACGCGATCGGCGGGCGCGCGCCACGAACCAACATCGAGGTCGTGGAGACGCTGTGCGCAGCGCTCGATCGGTTGCGCCCGGCAGCACGTCCATATCGCGAGCTGATCACGTTCGTCGCCGATCGGCCCGGCCACGACCAGCGCTACGCGATCGACCCGACGAAGATCGAGACCGAGCTCGGCTGGCGCGCGGAAGAAACCTTCGAGAGCGGCATCGCGCGCACGGTCCGCTGGTATCTCGACAACGAGCGTTGGTGGCGCCCTTTGCGCGAGGGCGTCTACGGCGGCGAGCGGCTAGGCCTCGAGACCGAGAGCTAGAGATCGCTCGTGTTGAACGTGTCGCAATCGCGGATCTGGCCGGACTCCAGACCGCGGCGGGACCAGCGCACGCGCTGCTCCGACGATCCATGCGTGAAGGCCTCGGGCACGACACGGCCCTGCCTCTTCTTCTGGATCATGTCGTCGCCCATCGCGGCCGCGGCACGCAGGCCCGCCCCGACGTCGCCCGGCCGCCGCCG
>Ga0066256_1002435_pt1 | contig 20614 bp, 21 predicted proteins | sample ThiBio_1000_biof_FD_87107 | JGI IMG/M metagenome (GOLD analysis project Ga0066256, IMG submission 87107) | Wastewater bioreactor microbial communities from Cape Town, South Africa - Thiocy_expt_1000_biof (version 2) | ecosystem: Engineered > Bioreactor > Thiocyanate-remediating >... | reverse complement strand
ACAGGCCTCCGGAGTAAGCCCTGGAGCGAGGGTAGCCAGGGGCTGCCCCCGGGGGCAACAATGACGGGAACCTGCCGGGGCGGCCCGCTTGCTTTCCGGCGCTTTGGGCCCCAAATAGCGCCGGGGAGATGGGGGGTGGACGAGCCGCTCGCCAACCGGGTCAGGTCCGGAAGGAAGCAGCCCTAACGAGGTCCGGATCGGGTCGCTCGTCAGTCTCCTACCTCGCTTTTCCATGCGCCCGGAACGGCGCAATTCGGGCGCCGCGCGCTCTCAGCCATACGCCACGCCATAGACCACGAGGCAATCGCGGACCGCTTGATGACCGATGCTGACATTCACGGCATGCCTCCGGACGATGAGCCCGGCCTCGCTCTCGGTGGAGCGCCTGCGGCGGCATCGGATCCCGGCTATAGGGTTCTCGCGCGCAAATACCGACCCTCCAATTTTGACGATCTGATCGGCCAGGAGGCCATGGTCCGCACCATCTCGAACGCGTTCGAGACGGGGCGCGTGCCGCAGGCATGGATTCTCACCGGCGTTCGCGGCGTCGGCAAGACCACCACCGCGCGCATTCTGGCCCGTGCACTCAATTACGAATTGCCGGATGGCTCGGTGACAGGACCGACCATCCACATGCCGAAGATGGGTGTGCATTGCCAGGCGATCATGGAAAGCCGGCATATCGACATTCTCGAGATGGACGCGGCGTCGCATACCGGCATCGACGACGTGCGCCAGATCACCGATGGCGTGCGCTATGCGCCGTCAAGTGCGCGCTACAAGGTCTATATCATCGACGAAGTCCACATGCTCTCGGAGAAGGCGTTCAACGCCTTCCTGAAGACGCTGGAGGAGCCGCCGGAACACGCCAAATTCGTCTTCGCCACCACGGAAATCCGGAAAGTGCCGGTGACGGTGCTGTCGCGCTGCCAGCGCTTCGACCTGCGGCGTGTCGATGCCGATGTGCTGATGGCGCATCTGTCGAATATCTCGGCGAAAGAAGGCGTGCAGGCGGAGCCGGAAGCGCTGGGCCTGATCGCGCGCGCCGCCGAAGGCTCTGTGCGCGATTCGCTTTCGTTGCTGGATCAGGCCATCGCGCATGCGGCGGGCACCGTGCGTGCCGAGGACGTGCGCCAGATGCTCGGTCTTGCGGACCGCACGCGCGTGATCGATCTGTTCCAGTCGCTGGCGAGTGGCGACATTGCCGCGGCTTTCAAGGAATTTCGCGACCAGTATGACACCGGCGCCGATCCGGTCGTTGTGCTCAGCGATCTCGCCGAGTTTGTGAACTTTGTCACCCGCATCAAGGTCGTGCCGGCGACCGCCGACAACCTCTCGCTGGGTGAGACCGAACGCACCCGCGGGCGTGAATTCGCCACCAAGCTGTCCATGCGCGTTCTGTCGCGGATGTGGCAAATGCTGCTCAAGGGCATTGCGGAAGTTCAGTCTGCCACGCGCCCGCAGGCCGCGGCCGAAATGGTGCTGGTGCGGATCGCCTATGTGGCGGACCTTCCAACCTCGGATGAAGCGATCAAAATGATCGATCAGGGCGGCGGAGGGTCGCCTGTGCTCGGCGGCAATGGCGGCGGCGCTCCGCGCGGTGTCTCCGCGATGCTGCCCTCGGGTAGCGATGACGGCGGACAAGTGCGCGCCGTTGCATCCAGTTCGCGGGCCGGTTTCGATCCGGGGACTCGTCCGCAGATGAGCATGCCGGCTCCTGCGCCCAAGCCCGTCGAGGCCGCGCCTGCACGGCGGCTGAATACATTCGCCGAACTGGTCGCTTTGGCCGGCGAGAAGCGCGACCTGCAGATCAAGACTGCGCTGGAAGCCGACATGCGGCTGGTGCAGATGGAAGACGGCAAGCTCGAAGTGGCGCTGGAGCGCAGCGCTGTGCGCGCGGTGGTCGGTGACTTGCAGCGTAAGCTCGAGCAGTGGACCGGTCGGCGCTGGGCGGTTGTTGTTTCTAATGCTGAAGGCCAGCCGACGTTGCGTGAGCAGGCGCAGGCCGCCAAGGCCAAGCTGAAGGACGGCGCGCATGCCGATCCGCGCGTGCAGGCGGTGCTGTCGCGGTTTCCCGGCGCGCAGGTGATGGAGGTGAAGCCCATCATCACGGACAGCGGATCGGGTGCAGATGATGCCGGTCCTGTTGCCGCGGTCGAAGAAGACGACGATCTCTAACCTCAGTATTATAAGGATCCGCTCATGGCTGATTTTCTCGGCATGATGAAACAGGCGGCGCAGCTTCAATCCAAGATGAAGGCGCTGCAGGATGAACTCGACACTATCGAGGTCGAAGGCCTGTCCGGCGGTGGTCTTGTCAGTGTCCGCATGACGGCGAAGGGCGACGTGAAAGCGGTGAAGATCGATCCGTCGCTGATCAAGCCCGAGGAAGGTGAGATTCTCGAAGACCTTCTTGTCACCGCGCATGGCGACGCGCGCCGCAAGGCGGAAGCCGCGATGCAGGAGAAGATGAAGGGGCTGACCGGCGGTCTCGGCCTGCCGCCCGGGCTGGGACTTGGCTAGCTGAAATGCCCGCTGCCGTTGCAGGTCCCGAAATCGAACGTCTGATCCAGTTGCTGGCGCGGCTGCCGGGACTTGGCCCGCGCTCGGCGCGCCGCGCAGCCTTGCATCTGATCAAGAAGCGCGAGGCGCTGATGACGCCGCTGTCGTCGGCGCTGCAGGTCGCGATCGAAAAGATTCAGGTCTGCAACACCTGCGGCAATATCGACACGCAAAATCCATGTACCGTCTGCACCGATACGCGGCGTGATCCGGCGATCATTGTGGTGGTCGCGGATGTCGCAGATCTCTGGGCGTTGGAACGCGCCCATGCCACGAATGGTTTTTATCATGTGCTCGGTGGCACGCTGTCGCCGCTTGATGGGGTCGGGCCGGACGATCTCACCATCGAGTCGCTGGTGAAGCGCGCGATGGACCCGCGTGTGACGGAAATCATTCTTGCGCTCAATGCGACAGTCGACGGCCAGACCACGGCGCATTACATCACCGATTTGTTACAGGACGCGAATGTGAAGGTTACACGGCTTGCACATGGCGTGCCTGTCGGCGGCGAGCTTGACTATCTCGATGAAGGGACGCTATCCGCTGCCATGCGGCAGCGAACGCTGTTCTGACGAATCACTGGAAATGGAACTCGCATGATCTCGCGTCGATTGAAACCCGCGCTGATGAAATCTACCGCGACTCTCATCATGGCATTCGGTCTTGTCTCGCTCACATCGCTTGATGTTTTCGCGCAGCCCCAGACGGCAAAGCCGATCAACAATGGCGGCGTGTTGTCGGGTGAACTGACCGCGATGCGTTCAGGCCCGAAGAAAAAGCGCACCATCACCTATCAGTTGACCAGCGAGCCGCGCCGGCTGCCGGCCCCGTCGGGCATGTGCAATCTCGAAACCGGACCCGAGACGTTCCAGATCGTTACTAACAGCGATGCGGAAGTCGCTGCGTTGAAGCCCTATATCGGCAAGAGCGTTGCGCTGAAGGCGGTCGAAATGTCCTGCGCGCAGGCGGCGGGCCAGTTCAGCGACGCCATCGTCTCCAAGTGGAGCATGCTGTCGAAGCATTGACCGGCTTTGTTCAAGCCGTTCCGGCGTCGCGCTGTCCGAGTCGTTCAAAGTGCCCGCGCCGCTGCAGGATGGCGAGCAGCGCCAGCCCCGGTAGGGCGCTCGCGGCGCAGATGGCGAAAAACCACATCCAGCCGGTCGCCTCTGCAATATAGCCTGCCATCGCGGACAGATATGTGCGGCCGAATGCCGAGAGCGCAGTCAGCAGCGCGTATTGCGTGGCTGTGTGCAGGGGATTGCGGCATAGGGCGGACAGATAGGCGATGTAAATAACAGTCCCGATCGCGCTGGTGAAGTTCTCGAGCGTGATCGCGAACGCAAGCCACAGAGGATCGTGACCGATCGTCGCCTGCCAGGAGAAGCCGAAATTGGCGAGAGCCTGCAGGATGCCCCCGATCCATAGACTGGTGGCCAGCGGGTAGGCGCGGGCCACGAAGCCTCCGGCGAAACCGCCGATCAATGTTGCCGCAAAGCCGACGCCCTTGATGATCGTGGCGTATTCGACGCGGGTGAAGCCGATGTCGATGACGAAGGCCGCGGTCATGGCGCCGGCCAATGCATCGGTGAATTTGAACAGGACGACGAAGATCAGGGTCACCACCGCAAGATCGCGTGTCATGAAATCCGAAAAGGCCGCGCGTGCCGTCTCGAAGACGCGTTTCAGGCGGCTGGTGGCGGGATGGCGCGCGCTTTCGCTGAGCGCAAGCTGCGATACTTCCGGTTCGGTCGCCATGATCGATCCAACGATTCCGATCAGGACAAGCGCGGCCATCGCTGCATAGCCCAGTGCCCATGACGTGGTGCGCGGGAAGCCAAGGCCGGCCTCGAACCCGCTTACGATGTAGAGCGCACCGGCGGTCGAAATCAGATTGGCGACGCGATAGGCCGCGACGTAGGACGCCATGCCCGCGGCCTGTTCGCTCTCGTTTAGGCTTTCGACGCGAAACGCATCGATCACGATGTCCTGCGTGGCCGATGCGGTGGCGACAAGAGCCGCGGCCGCGATCAAAAGCACCGGGCCGCTTTTCGGATCGCACAGGCTGAGCAGAACGATCGCGACGATCAGCAGCAATTGCGAGAAGATCAGCCAGCCGCGCCGCCGACCGAGCCAATGCGACAGCAACGGCACATCGAGCGCATCGACGAGGGGGGCCCACAGGAATTTCAGCGTGTACGGCGTGCCGATGATCGCGAACAGGCCGATGGTCTTGAGATTGACGCCGCTTTCCGCGGCCCACACCTGGAGTGTCGATCCGGAAAGCGCCAGCGGAAGACCCGAGGAAAAGCCAAGCAGCAGCACGATCAGCACGCGCGGCTGCAGATAGACCGCCATCGTCTCGCGCCAGGTCGGGCGGGATATGGCGCGGGGCGGAGCGTCTCGCTCTGTGCTCTCGGGTGCTGTCATGAAGGGGTGTTAGCAGATTCGGACTTTCCTCTCTCCCCTTGTGAGGAGGACGGAGCGTCACACGCGACCGTCATCACCGGTCTTGTCCCGGTGATCCACGTCTTTCTTTCTAAACTACTCCCCCGCCTGCAGCTTGCGCAGCGGATGAGGCGGGAACAGGTCGCTTCCTGTCGGCGCCACGACGCGGGGCTCAGCGGGATCGCTGGACGTCGAGAAATCCAGTTCCTCGATCCGCCCGGCCCGCTTTTCGATCTTGTCGGCGGAAATCAGGATCTGCCGCACGTCTTCGTTCACGTTGCCGAAATCCTTCTGCAACTTCAGCACGCGTTCGCGCAGGCGGCCGAGGTCGTCGGACATGCTGATGACTTCGGTGCGGATCTGATCGGCGGCGTCACGCATCCGCGCGTCCTTCAGGATCTGCTGCATCACCTGAATCGCCAGCATCAGCAGCGACGGCGAGACCAGCACCACGCGTGCGCGATAGGCCTTCTGGATCACGTCATCGAAGCCGTCGTGAATCTCGGCATAGACCGATTCCGACGGGACGAACATCAAGGCGGTGTCCTGCGTCTCGCCCGGGATCAGGTATTTGTCGGCGATGTCGGTGACATGCTTCATCACGTCCTGACGCAGGCGCTGGGTTGCATATTTCTTGTCCTCGTCGCTGCGCGCGTCGCGCAATGCCGTTACGGCTTCCAGCGGAAATTTCGCGTCGATGCACAGTGGACGCTGGTCCGGAAGGAACACGACGCAGTCCGGCCGCTTGACGGTGGATAGCGTATGCTGATGCTCAAAGGACCCCTTCGGCATGCCGTCCTGGTGGTTGGATTCCATCCGGGGCTGACCGAGTGCGCCGCGCGCCTGCTTGTTGGCGAGCGCGTCGCGCAGCGTCGTCACCTGCTAGGTGAGGCCGGTGAGATTCTTGTGCGCGTTGTCGATGATGCCGAGCCGCTCGTGCAGCACGCGCAGGCTGTCCATGGTGTTGCGCGTGGTCTGCTCCATGGACTGGCCGACGCGATGAGTCACCGAATCCAGCCGTTCGTTGACCGCGCGGGCCATGTCGGCCTGCCGCCCCGCCAGCGCCTGTCCCATCTCATGCACGCGGCCGGCGGCCTCGTTCTGGATGCGCAGCACCTCGCTCAGGCGCTCCTCGAGTTCGTCGGCGCGTAGCGCCTGCGCCATGGCGGCTTCAGCGCCCTTAGCGCCCGAGCGTGCGATGACGACGGCAATGGTAAGCAGCAGCACTAGCGCCAGCGCGCCGAAGGCGATGAGGGCATGGCTGATGCGGACGGGCATGTCGCCGACGATGAAAAGGATTTCGTTCATGCGGGAATTGTAGCCCGATTCGCCGCTCGATGCGAACGAATAGGGAACATTTATGGTTAATAAATCCTTGATTTCCATGGTTAATCAGTTGTTAACGGTCCCGAACACATCTCAACCGCCTGACGCGACAAGAGGTTTGACCGCGGCAGGCGCGCCCATTACATCGCGCCCATGGCCATTCGCGACATCATCATCCTGCCGGACACGCAGCTTCGCCTCGTTTCCAAGCCCATCGAGAAAATCACGCCCGAAATCCGCGCGCTCGCGGACGACATGCTCGAGACCATGTATGAGGCGCCGGGCATCGGCCTTGCCGCAATCCAGATCGCGCAGCCGCTGCGCCTGATCACGATGGATGTGTCGAAGAAGGAGGGCGAGAAGGACCCGCGGGTCTTCATCAATCCGGAGATCATTTCCTCGTCCGAAGAATTGTCCGTGTATGAGGAAGGCTGCCTGTCGATCCCGGACTATTATGAGGAGGTGGAGCGCCCGGCGAAGGTGCGCGTGCGCTTCATGGATATCGACGGCAAGGTCCACGAGGAAGACGCCGATGGACTCTACGCCACCTGCATCCAGCACGAGATCGATCATCTCAATGGCGTGCTGTTCGTGGATTATCTGTCCAAGCTCAAGCGCGACCGCGTGATGAAGAAATTCACCAAGGCTGCACGGCTTGCGGCCAAGTAAGATCACGACCCGGAAAAGCGAATACCGGCTTTCCGACAAGGTCATGATCAGGATCTAATGGCCAGCATATGCCGCTTCGTCTGATTTTCATGGGCACGCCGGATTTTGCGGTGCCGACCCTGCTCGCGCTGGCCGATCACGGCCACGAGATCGCGGCGGTGTATACGCGTGCGCCGAAGCCGGCGGGGCGCGGCATGAAACTGCAGTCGACGCCGGGGGAGCAGGCCGCGCGGCAGCTCGGCATTCCGGTGCTGAAGCCGGAAACGCTGCGGACGCCAGAAGCGGAAGCCGAGTTTCGTTCGCATGACGCCGATGCCGCGGGGGTTGTCCCCTATGGCAGGATCCTGCCGCAAAACATTCTGGACGCGGTGCCGCTCGGCTGTTTCAATCTTCACGGGTCGCTGCTGCCGCGCTGGCGCGGCGCCGCGCCGATCCAGCGCGCGATCATGTCGGGCGATCCGGAATCCGGCGTGATGGTCATGAAGATGGATGCCGGTCTCGACACCGGCGATGTCGCGATGGCCGAACGGTTGCCGATCACCGATGCGATGACCGCGCAGGACTTGCATGATGCGCTCGCGCCGCTCGGCGCGGATCTGATGGTGCGCGCCATGGGTGGGCTGTCGCGCGGCGGCCTGCAATTGACGAAGCAGAATGAAGAGGGTGTTACTTACGCTGCGAAAATCGACAAGGCCGAGGCGCGGATTGACTGGACAAAATCCGCCCACGAGGTGCTGCGGCACATTCACGGCCTGTCGCCGTTTCCCGGCGCATGGTTTGAGATCGCCATTGATAGCGAACCGGTGCGCATCAAGGTCTTGCGATGCGAGTTGGCGAAAGGATCGGGTGCGCCTGGCGATCTGCTCGATGACAAATTGACGATCGCCTGCGGCAATGGCGCGCTCCGAATTCTGGACTTGCAGCGCGCCGGCAAGCCGCCGATGAAGGCCGCCGCCTTTCTTAACGGCACGCCGCTCAAGCCCCCGCTGCGGGTGAGCTGATGCCCCGCTACAAGCTCATCATCGAGTATGACGGTGCGCCGTTCTGGGGCTGGCAGTATCAGGACAAGGGGCCGTCGGTGCAGGGCGCGCTGGAAGCTGCCGTGACGGCGATGACGGGCGAGATGGTGCGTGTCAGCGGCGCGGGGCGTACCGATGCCGGTGTGCATGCGCTGGGGCAGGTGGCGCATATCGATCTCACAAAATCCTACAGTGCGGATCGCGTGCGTGATGCGCTCAACGCGCATGTGCGGCCGCATCCCATCGCCGTGCTTTCGGCTGAGGTGGTGCCGGACACATTCGATGCGCGGTTTTCCGCGACCAAGCGACATTATATCTACCGCATCGCCAACCGCCGTTCCAATCTGGCGCTGAGCGCAGGCCATGTCTGGCGTGTGCCGCGCCATCTCGACGTGGACGCCATGCATGACGCCGCGCAGGTTCTGGTCGGCAAGCATGACTTCACGACATTCCGCGACACCGAGTGTCAGGCCAAGTCGCCGGAAAAAACGCTCGAAACGCTGAACGTGACGCGCGATGGCGAGAACGTGAACATCACCACCTCCGCGCGCTCGTTCCTGCACAGCCCGGTGCGCTCGATGGGCGGCTCGCTGGTGTGGGTCGGGCATGGCCGCTGGAGCGCGGCCGACATGCGCCGCGCGCTCGAAGCGAAGGATCGCGCGGCCTGCGGTCCCGTCGCGCCGCCGGACGGACTTTATCTGGTGCGGGTGGAGTATTGATAACCGTCATTGCGAGGAGCGAAGCGACGAAGCAATCCAGCTTTCTTTAAGAATGGATTGCTTCGCTTCGCTCGCAATGACGAGTGATAAACCTCTCACGCGATCGTCTTCATCGCATCCCAGAACAGATCCTCGCCACCGGCGACGTTCTCGTTCCAGTGATCGGCGGCATTGTCGTCGGCCGCGTCGGTGATGAACTTGAATGCGCGCCATGGCACGCCATGACGTGCGCAGACATGGGCGATAGCGAACAGTTCCATGTCGACGATGTCGATCTTGTTCTCCACCAGCCACGGGTCGATGGCGGTGACAAAGCTGTCGCCGGTCCCGCAGGTCACGTTGCCAAACCCTGACGACAGGCGATCCATCTCCGGTGCGAATGGCGTGCGCCCGCGCGGCGCCAGCGGCATCGGCGCCATGTCGCGCTGAATGACATGCGCGACTTCCACAAGGCCATTATGGATATGCGCGATCTTGCCGGCGGTGCCGTAGTTGATGACGAGCTTCGGTTGAAGCGCCAGCACCGTCAGCGCTGCGACATGGGCTGCATTGACCTTGCCGACGCCGGTATAGATCACTTCGACGCCATCCGGCGCGCGCTCTTTCTTCAACTCGTCGTCGATGGCGGTGAGAACAACGAGAGGTCCGCTCAAGTTCGGATTGGTCATGCGAAATAGCGATCCAGCACGCCGCGGTAGATGCGCGTCAATTTTTCGAGATCGGAGACCGGCGTGCGTTCGTCGATCTGATGCATGGTCTGGCCGACAAGGCCGAATTCCAGCACCGGACAATAGCGGAAGATGAAGCGCGCGTCGGAGGTGCCGCCGCCGGTGTTGAGATCGGGCTTGCGGCCGGTCACCTCTTCGATGGCGGCGACCACGAGATCGGTGAACGGGCCAGGCTTGGTGCGGAACACGTCGGCGTTCGACGGCTCCCACGTCACATGGGCCTTGATGCGATTGCCGCTGGCCCTCGCCACCCGCTCCTCGATCAGCGCGCGGAGCGACTCGCGGGTGTGGCAATCGTTATAGCGGATGTTGAAGCGTGCCCGCGCCTGCGCGGGGATGACGTTCCAGGCGGTATTGCCGACATCCACCGAGGTGAATTCGAGATTCGACGGCTGAAAGTGCTCGGTGCCCTTGTCGAGCGGATCGCCGCTCAGCGCTGCGATGATCGCCGCAATATCCGGCACCGGATTGGAGGCGCGGTGCGGATAGGCGACATGGCCCTGCACACCATCGACAATGATGGTGCCGGATTGCGAGCCGCGCCGCCCGATTTTGATGGTGTCGCCGATTTCCTCGACATTGCTCGGCTCGCCCAGCACGCAATGATCGAACTTTTCGCCGCGCTTGGCGGCCCATTCGAGCAGCTTGATCGTGCCGTTGACCGCAATGTCTTCTTCATCGCCGGTGATGAGGAAGGAGATCGAACCTTTGGGCTTGCCGCCGTTGGCGGCAAGATAGTCGAGAACGGCGGCGACCGAGCAGGCGATGCCGCCTTTCATGTCCACCGTACCGCGCCCGTAAAGCAGGCCGTCTTTCACGTCGCCCGCGAAGGCGCCGTGGGTCCATTTCGTCTCATCACCCGCAGGCACGACGTCGGTGTGACCCGCGAAAGTGATGTGCGGTGCTCCGGTGCCGATGCGCGCGTAGAGATTGTCGATATCGGCTGCGCCCGGTTCGGAGAAGGTGACGCGATGCAGCTCGAAGCCCGCATGGCCCAGCAGTTTCTCCAGCACGCCCAGCGCGCCCGCATCCGCCGGCGTCACCGATGGACAGCGGACGAGATCGCGGGTGATGGAGAGGGCGTCAGCCACGTGGGATCAATCTCTCAGCAACTCGTTGATGCTGGTCTTGGAGCGGGTGCGCTCGTCGACGCGCTTGACGATGACGGCGCAGGCGGTGTTCGGACCCGGCTGGCCGTTCTTCAACGGCTTGCCCGGCAGCGTGCCCGGCACCAGCACCGAATATTCCGGCACTTCGCCGATGAAGGTTTCGCCGGTTTCGCGGTCGACGATCTTGGTCGATGCGCCGAGGAACACGCCCATCGCCAGTACCGCGCCCTTGCGGACGATGACGCCTTCGGCGACTTCCGACCGCGCGCCGATGAAACAGTCGTCTTCGATGATGACGGGCCCGGCCTGCAGCGGCTCCAGCACGCCGCCGATGCCGACGCCGCCGGAAATGTGCACGCGCTTTCCGATCTGCGCGCAGGAGCCGACTGTGGACCATGTGTCGATCATGGTCGCTTCATCGACGTAAGCGCCGAGGTTGACGAAGGACGGCATCAGCACGACGTTCTTGGCGATGAAGGCCGAGCGGCGCACGATGGCGCCTGGCACAGCACGGAAGCCGGCATCGCGGAAACGGTTCTCGCCCCAGTCTTCGAACTTCGAGGGCACCTTGTCCCACCACTGCGCGCCGCCGGGGCCACCGGTGATCGCCGCCATGTCGTTGAGGCGGAACGACAGCAGCACGGCCTTCTTCAGCCACTGATTGACGTGCCATTTCCCATCTGCCTGACGCTCCGCCACGCGGGCCTCGCCCTTGTCGAGCAGGTCGAGCGCCAGCTCCACGGCATCGCGCACTTCGCCCTTGGTATTGGCGTTGACGGTGTCGCGGGCCTCGAAGGCGGCATTCAGCGTGGTTTCAAGCGCGGAGAGGGACATGGATGTTCCTTGGAAGGGATTCGATATTTGACGGGCTTTTGTCGGGATTTGGCGCGGGAGAGTCAAGCTGAGGGGGTCAGTTTAGGCCCCTGATCGCCGCCAGAAAGCCGGTCAGATTGTCGGTGATATGATCGACATAAGCGGCATCGCGGCCCTCCAGCTCCCAGTCCTCGCGCACCACGTTTTTGGTGCCGTCCGGCACCACCAGAACCGTGGTCATGCCAAGATCGTGCGGTGTCACCAGATTGCGGGCGAGGTCCTCGAACATCGCCGCCTTGGCGGGGTCGACGCCGTGCAGCTTGAGGAATTTCAGATAGGTCTGACGCGCGGGCTTCGGCTCGAGTTCGGCTGCGACGATGTCGAACACGTCTTCGAAATGGCTGTCGATGCCGAGCCGCTCCAGCACCGCGCCGGCATGCGCACGCGAGCCGTTGGTGAGGATCAGCTTGCGGCCGGGAAGCTGTTCGATCGCCGCGCCCATCGCGGGATTGGGCTCCAGCGGCGAGTGATCGATCTTGTGCACGTAGTCGAGAAAGTCGTCGGCGTGCAGGCCGTGCTCGGTCATCATGCCGCGCATGGTGGTGCCGTAGCGGCGATAGTAATCCTTCTGGATTTTGAAGGCTTCGTCCTTCGACACGTTCAGATATTGCGCGACGAAATCGCGGATGCGCACATCCACCTGCTGCCACAGGTTGACGTGATGCGGATAGAGCGTGTTGTCGAGATCGAACACCCATGTCTCGATGTGAGTGAAGCTGCGCTGTTGTTTCTTTGTCATGGCATCCCAAATCGCACTGTCCTGCCTGTCCCTGCAGCCATATCGATCTGGCCATAGCCGCTGGCGTGCAGGCCGCGCGAACCGCAGTCGCCCTGTTCGCTGAATTCGAACTGAGTGTCGCGGGTGCAGAGCATTGTCGTGCCGCCCCAGTTCAGCGGGCGTCTGTGGATCTTGATGGTGCGGCCGTCGGTGTCGACAGCTTCGGCGAAGCTGAAAATCCGGCGCGGCTGTCCGCTCACGTCGGGATGCAGGCACTTACCCGGCTCGATGCGATACCAGCCGCGGCTGGTGACGGCCTTGCCATCGTCGGTGGCGACGGAGGCCATGACGCGATACTTCGTATCGTTGCACCATGTGAGGCCGGTTGCGGATGGCGTTTCGACCGCGGCGATCATGGTGTCGAAGAAGTTCGGCGCCTGCGCCGCGTCCGCGCCAAGCCCGCGCGCCTTCAGAAAGGCGGCGAGGGCATTCTGCGTTTTGCGCCCATCCACGCCGTCGATCGGCGCAGCATCATAGCCCGCGATCAGCAGCAGCCGCTGGATCGCGGCCAGCCGGGCTTGCTCGTCGTCGTATTCGGAGTCTTCGGCGAGATAAGCGATCTGATTTCCATCTTCGCTCGTGCTTGGTTTGATTTCGGTGAATGGCACGCTGGTCTGTCCGCCGCGGCACTGACGGCCTGCGATGACGAAGTTGTTCGGCGCGATGCAAAGATTGTCGGTGCCGTTCTGCGGCGCGGGCGATGCGCCGTAGACCGGCAGCGCGCGCGCGTGCAGCAGGATGCGGTCGGCGGTGATGTTGCCCTGCGCCACAACGCGGCATGTGGCCGGATCGATGCGAAACCAGCCGCGCGTCGCGGTGGCGGTCTTGTCGTCGATGCCGATGGCGGCCTCGACCACGTAGCTCATGCGGTTGCAGAGTTTGAGATCGGCGCGGGCTTCGCCTGCCAACATCACGCTCGCGACGAGGGCGGTCGTCAGGAAGATGAGACCATAGCCGCGCTTACAAGTGTCATCACCGGGCTTGTCCCGGTGATCCCGATCGCTCCGGCACAACGCCTTTCCAGTCGGGATGGCCGGGACAAGCCCGGCCATGACAAACGAGAAAGGCGTGCTTCGTCGCATCACTTGTGCACGAGCGTGCCGGTGCCCTGATTGGTGAACAGTTCGAGCAGCACCGCATGTTGCGTCTTGCCGTCAAGGATCACGACGCCCTCGACGCCTGCTTCCAGCGCGTAGATGCAGGTCTCGACCTTCGGAATCATGCCGCCGGAAATGGTGCCGTCGGCGATCAGCTTGCGCGCATCCTTGATCGACAGTTCGGGAATGAGCTTCTTCGACTTGTCCAGCACGCCCGGCACGTCGGTCAGCAGCAGGAGGCGCTTGGCCTTCAGCGCGCCGGCCACGGCGCCCGCGAAGGTGTCGGCGTTCACGTTGTAGGTCTTGCCGTCGGCGGAGGCCGCTAGCGGCGCCAGCACCGGGATCAGCTCGTAGCCGATCAACTGGTTGAGCAGCGTAAGGTCGACTTTGTCCGGCTCGCCGACAAAGCCGAGATCCACCACCTTCTCGATGTTGGAGCCGGGATCGACCATGGTGCGCGTCGCCTTGGTGGCGGTGACCATGTTGCCGTCCTTGCCGCACAGGCCGACGGCTTTGCCGCCCGCTTCGTTGATGTGGCTGACGATCGATTTGTTGATCGAGCCTGCCAGCACCATCTCGACGATTTCCATGGTCGGCGCATCGGTGACGCGCAGGCCCGCGGCGAATTCCGACTTGATGCCGAGCCGGGTCAGCATGGAGGCGATCTGTGGGCCGCCGCCGTGCACGACCACCGGATTGATGGCGGTCTGTTCCAGGAGAACGATGTCGCGGGCGAACTGCTTGGCGAGGTTTTCCTCGCCCATGGCGTGGCCGCCGTATTTGATGACGATGGTTTCGTCATCGTACTGTTGCATATGCGGCAGCGCTTCCGAGAGGATGCGGGCCTGATCCTGGGCGCTGATATTCGTCGGCAGATCGATCATGGGGAGGTCTCGGGGCTGGCAGAGGTCGCCGAGGGTTTAGCCGATTGCGGCAACGGCGCAAAGCTCCCGTGGCGCAGATCAGACGCTCCGCCGCGGCCAGATCGCCGCGATGGCCAGCACCAGCCAGCTCAGGATCAATAGCGTGCCGCCGGTCGGCGCGGCCATCGTGAACAATCCATGCCCGGCATATTGACGCATGACAAGATCGCCCGCGAACAGCGCGCCGCCGAGCACGAAGCCGAAGCTTGCTGCGAGGCCGAGCGGTCGCTGCGCCAGCCCGTGAGCCGTCAGTAATGCCGCGCCGATCACGGCGCTGGCGTGGAACAGCAGCATGGACGATGCGCTGCCGAGGCGGCTGGCGTCCGGCTGATGGGCGCTGGCGGCGGCCAGTGCGACACCGGCGGCGCCCATCAGGGCGGCCAGGACGGCGGCGAAGCGAAGATTTCCGGTCGGGATCATCAGGCTCTCTCTCGCAGGAGACGGATCATGGCGGCGCGCAACTCGGGCATACCCTCGCCGGTGCGCGACGATGTGATCAGGATTTCAGGAAAGGCGGCCGGATGTTTCGCCAGCGCCGCGAGGGTCGCGTCCACCGTCGCCTGCAGCTCGGCCTTCTTCACCTGATCCGACTTTGTCAGCACGATCTGATAGCTCATCGCGGACCTGTCGAGCGTCTTGAGAATGTCGTTGTCGACATCCTTCAGCCCGTGACGGGAATCGATCAGCACATAGACGCGCGCGAGATTGGCGCGGCCCTGCAGGAATTTGTGGATCAGGCTGGTCCACGACGCGACCTTCGTCTTCGGTGCGGAGGCGTAGCCGTAGCCGGGCATGTCGACCAGCCGGAGCCCGGCATCCTTGCCGTCCGCAGGCGTGGGGCCTTCAAAGAAAATCAGCTCCTGGGTGCGGCCGGGCGTGTGCGAGGTGCGCGCCAGCGCGTTGCGGCCGGTCAGCCCGTTGATGAGGCTCGACTTGCCGACATTGGAGCGGCCCGCGAAAGCAACCTCGACACCCTTCATCGGCGGCAGCGTTTCGATAGACGGCGAGGCCCAGATGAACTGCCAGTCGCCGGCGAAAATCTTTCGCCCGGCTTCGATCAACTCCGCATCTGATGGGTCGCTCATGCGAAGGGTCCCGGACATGGAAAACGCCCGGCAACATGCCGGGCGCTCAAATTATAGACCAGACGGATCAAGTCGTCTTCTTGCTGCCGCCGAAGGTCGTCTTCAGGTTGTCGAACAGCTCTACCTTCGCGCCGTTCTTCTTCATGATGTAGCTCTGCTGCAGCACCGAAAGCGTGTTGTTCCAGGCCCAGTAGATCACGAGGCCGGCCGGGAAGCCCGCGAGCATGAAGGTGAAGATCAGCGGCATCCAGTCGAAGATCATCTTCTGTGTCGGATCCGGCGGCGTCGGATTCAGCTTCATCTGGAACCACATCGTGATGCCCATGATGATTGGCCAGATGCCGAGATGCAGGTAATGGCCGAACACCGGAAGCTGGGTCGGATCGAACGCAAACAGACCGAACAGGTTGAACAGGTTGGTCGGGTCCGGCGCGGACAGGTCCTTGATCCATCCGAAGAACGGCGCGTGCCGCATTTCGATGGTGACGAACAGCACCTTGTAGAGCGAGAAGAACACCGGGATCTGGATCAGAATCGGAAGACAGCCCGCGATCGGGTTGATCTTCTCCTTCTTGTAGATCTCCATCATCTCCTGCTGCTGCTTCATCTTGTCGTCAGGATACTTGTCCTTCAGCGCGGCAAGCTGCGGCTGTACGGCCTTCATCTTCGCCATGGAGGCATAGGACTTGTTGGCCAGCGGGAAGAAGATCAGCTTGACCAGCACGGTCACTGCCAGAATGGCAATGCCGAAGTTGCCGACGATGTGGAAGAACCAGTCGATCATCCAGAACATCGGACGGGTGATGAAATAGAACCAGCCCCAGTCGATCAGGCGGTCGAACTTGTTGAGGCCGAGCTGCTTGTCGTAGGCGTCGACGGTCTTGCTCTCCTTGGCGCCGGCGAACAGGCTGGTCGTGGTGCTGGAGGTGCCACCGATCGCCACCGTGATCGGATCGAGCAGGTAGTCGGTCTGATAGGTCCGCAGCGTGCCGACGAGATTCGACGAGTAGCGCGCCTGAAGCGACGCCTTCGGGTCCGGAAGCAGCGTCGCCGCCCAATACTTGTCGGTGATGCCGAGCCAGGCGTTGGTGGCTTTGAATTCGACGGCCTTGGCTTCGTCGATCTTCTTGTAACCGTATTCCTGCAAGCCGTGATCGCCGAGCACGCCGATCAGGCCTTCATGAAGGATGTAATAGCCCGACACCTGCGGCGTGCCGTGGCGCGAGATCAGGCCGAACGGATAGAGCGTGACCGGCGCGTCGCCGACGTTCGACACGTCATCCTTGATAGTGAAGAGATACTTGTCGTCGATCGAAATGGTGCGCTTGAAGGTCAGACCCTGGCCGTTGTTCCAGGTCAGCACGACTGGCGTCGTGGCGGTGAGCGTATTGGCGCCTTCCTGTTTCCAGACCGTGTCCTTGTCCGGCATTTTGGTGGTGGCGCCTGCGGCCGGCACGAAGCCAAACTCGGCGTAGAACGGCTCCTTGGTGCCCGATGGCGAGAACAGTTCGATGGCCGGCGACTTCGGATCGACGGTCTCGCGGTACTTCACAAGCGCGACGTCGTCGATGCGTGCGCCGGTCAGCGCGATGCTGCCGCTGATGCTGGGCGTATCGATCTTCACGCGCGGGCCGGCGGCGATGACGGTGGCGCGGTTCTGCACCGGCACGTTGGTGGTCGGTGCGCCGGGGATCGGGGCCTGCGACGGCGCGCCGCTCGCGGACGGGGTGGTTGAGGGCGTGGCCGATGGAGTCGGAGCTGGGCTGGCGGCCTGCTTCTGCGCCAGTTCAGCCTGCTGCGCGGCGCGCTGCTTCTCCATGGTGGGGATGTTGTAGAAATACTGCCATGCGAGCAGCACAAGGCCCGACAGGATGACGGCGAGGATGGTGTTGCGATTTTCAAGCATCGTTCAGGTCTCGTCACTCACTCGAGCGTGGGCGGGAAGTGGCAGGGTTGGGCTTCAGGTCGCCGGATTGCTTCGACGTCTGGCGCTCGAGGCGGCTCAGCGCCGAGCGCAGATCGTTGAACATGGTTTCAAAGCCGCGGTCCAGCGCGGCTCGACGGCCCACTAGCACATAATCATGGTGGGGTCGCATGGATATGACATCGATCCGCTTCACCAGTTCGCGAAGCCTGCGCCGGATGCGGTTGCGCTCCGTGGCGGTTCCGACTTTCTTGGTCACGGTAAAGCCGACGCGGACGGGGCCGCTGTCATCCCGGGAACGGGCCTGCACCACAAAGGCAGGACTGGGCGCGCGCGGCCCGCTGGCGGCTGCGATGAAATCCGCGCGCTGCTTCAACCGGTTCATGACTCCAACCGGCGCATGGATAAAGGGTCCCGATAGGGGCTTCAGGCGCTCAAACGCTTGCGGCCGCGCGCGCGACGGGCGGCGAGAACCTTGCGGCCACCGGCGGTCGCGAGACGGGCACGGAAGCCGTGGCGGCGCTTGCGCACCAGTTTGCTGGGTTGATAAGTCCGCTTCACGGTCGTTCTCCGATACCGACAAGTTCGTCCGAATGGCTCGGCCAGCAACGGACCGGGGCTATTCGTTGATAAATGAGATAAAATCCCGCGATGTTGGCCCTCAGGAGGCCTGTTTCAGATCAAAATGAACCGGTCGGCCCAAAATGAACCGGCCCGGTCGAGCCGGGCCATCGAGGACAGTTGCGGCGGCTTATACGGGAGTGGCCTGTTTTCGTCAATGTTGGGGTTTTAATAACGGGACTGGCCCATGGGGCGACCAGCCCGGCTAAACCATAGCAGTTGCGGGGGTTTGACCCCAGCCGCAGGCAGGCGCATCCTGCGCCGGCCGGTTATCTGAGCAACGGATATTCACGTCATGGCGGCATCGGCCGATCAGCCAGACAGGACAACGTCGGAGCCCTCCCGGCCCGCGCTGCGCTTCGGGCTGTCCGGCAAGCTTCTGCTGCTGACGATTCCGCTGATCCTGATCGTTGAAATCCTGATCTACGTTCCGTCCATTGCCAACTTCCGGGTCAACCGGCTGAACGACCGGCTGGCCGCCGCCAATACGGCGGCGCTGGTGTTGGACGCGGCTCCAAGCGGCATGGTGCCCGATGCACTGGCGCGGCAAATTCTGTCCAGCATCGGCGCGCGGGCCGTGGCCATCAAGACCGGGCAGCAGCGACGTTTGCTGGCGGCCGCTGACATTCCCGCGAAAATCGATCACGACGTCGATATGCGCAGCATGAATGCCTGGTCGGCGATCGTCGAAGCGTTCGAGGTGATGATCGACAGCGGCGACGAAGTCATGCGCGTGCTGGGGCCGGCGCCGGGCAGCGGTCAGTTCATCGAGGTGGTGATCGATGAAAAGCCTCTGCGCGATGCGATGTTCCGCTTCTCGCGCAACGTGCTGCTGCTGTCGCTGGTGATGACCAGCATCACCGCTGGGCTTATTTATTATGCCCTGCATCACCTGTTCGTGCGGCCGATGCGGCGCATCACGGCCAATCTCGTGGCCTTTCACGAAAACCCTGAAAGCACTGCGCATATTATCGCGCCATCCAGGCGCGGCGACGAAATAGGTCTTGCCGAACGCGAGCTTTCCGATATGCAGCGCGATCTGGTGTCGATGCTGCATCAGAAGAGCCATCTTGCCGCGCTCGGCCTTGCGGTCTCCAAGATCAACCACGACTTGCGCAACCTTCTGGCCTCGTCGCAATTGCTGTCCGATCAGCTTGCCAGCGTGCCGGACCCGCGGGTGCAGCGCTTCGCGCCGAAGCTGATGCGTTCACTCGAGCGCGCCATCGCGTTCTGCCAATCGACTCTTTCTTACGGCAAGGCGCAGGAGGCGCCGCCCGACCGGCGCATGGTGCTGGTGGAAGCCGTCGTCAACGAGGTGCGCGAATCCGCGGGCCTCGCTTCCGCCGGGAGCCCGGTCGAATGGATCAATGCCATCGAGCGCGGGCTGGCGGTCGATGCCGACCCTGATCAACTGTTCCGTGTGCTGCTCAATTTGGTGCGCAACGCCGCGCAGGCGCTGGAAGCTGACAAATCCAAGATCGCCGCCGCCAAGCAGATTCGGGTCACCGGCCGCCGCGAAGGCAGCGTCACCATTCTGGAGATTTCCGACACCGGCCCCGGCGTTCCGGCCAGGGCGCGCGAGCATCTGTTCGAGGCATTTCAGGGCTCGTCGCGGGATGGCGGCACCGGTCTGGGTCTCGCCATTGCCGCGGAACTGATCCGGGCCCATGGTGGAGAGCTCAAGCTGGTCGAGGGCACCATCGGGGCAACCTTCCGAATCAGCATCCCGGACCGCGCCGTGGATCTGCACAGTCACCGGGATAGCCGGATCCGGGCCTGAAAATCCGGATTTTGATCCAAAATCCCTTGTCTATCGATCTTGCAAAGCCGGGCGGGAGCCGGTAGCTATGGCGCTCTTCGCGGCACGGCCTCCGGCCTTCATCTGCTTTGCGAAATGCGCGCCCGTAGCTCAGCTGGATAGAGCACCAGACTACGAATCTGGGGGTCAGAGGTTCGAATCCTTTCGGGCGCGCCATTCATCAATAGAATCCAGAATCGATAGAGGCGATGGCTGACACAGCGAGCTCTGTTTGCCGCAGCGCATAGGCGCGAGCGCGACATTCACGGGCTCTCAACATATGGCGCGCTTTCCCGCTAGTTCGCAGCCGGGCCCCGCACCTTCGCTACATCCTCGGTTGTTACCGCCGGGGGGTCGTTGGACCAGCTTTTGCGCACGAAGGTTGCGAGTGCAGCCACCTCGTCATTCTTCAGGCGCCAGCCGAATCCCGGCATGGCAAGCCGTTCCGGCCGCTCGCCGGTGGAAGGCGCGGCCGCCCCGTTCAGGATCACGGAAATCAGCCCACCCGATTGCGTTGCCGTCACCAGCGGGTTGCCATCGAGATGAGGGAATACGTTTTTCGCGCCTTTGCCGTTGGCGAAATGACATGCGTTGCAGTTGTCGAGATAGAGCCGCGCGCCGAGTTCGAGCTGCGGCGAGGCGCTGGCGAGTTGCTGGGCTGTTGGAGCGGGGGTGGCGCGAGGCGTGCTTCCGCCGTTCCGATCCTGCTTGATCGCCTTGATGTAGGCGGCGATCGCTTCGATGTCGCTCTTCGGCAGATATTGCAGCGAATGTTCGACGGCCAATGCCATCTCGCCGGAGACGCCGGCCATCTCATTGCGGCCGCTGGCCAGCAATGCGCCAAGCTGTTCATTGCTCCAGCGTTGCGCGGTGCTGTCTTTGGCGCGCAGGTCCGGCGCGGGCCACACGCCGACGAGGCCGCCGGTCAGGAAATCGGC
>Ga0066256_1002434_pt1 | contig 20629 bp, 19 predicted proteins | sample ThiBio_1000_biof_FD_87107 | JGI IMG/M metagenome (GOLD analysis project Ga0066256, IMG submission 87107) | Wastewater bioreactor microbial communities from Cape Town, South Africa - Thiocy_expt_1000_biof (version 2) | ecosystem: Engineered > Bioreactor > Thiocyanate-remediating >... | reverse complement strand
CCGATGAGACCACCGCCGACGATGGCGATCCGTTGACCGTCGAGAATGTCTGCCATTCAGATGCTCTTTCCAAGGAAAGCGGCGGTGCGCGGGTCGGACGGGGTGTCCAGCACGGTGCGCGGTGCGCCTTGCTCGATGATGCGGCCGCCCGCCAGCACGACGACGCGGTCGGCGACGTCCCGAGCGAAGGCCATTTCGTGGGTGACGACGATCATCGTCATGCCGGTATCGGCAAGCTCGCGCATGACGCCGAGGACCTCGCTGACAAGTTGCGGGTCGAGCGCGGATGTCGGCTCGTCGAAGAGCATCAGCTTCGGCTTCATGGCAAGGGCGCGGGCGATGGCCACGCGCTGCTGCTGGCCGCCGGAAAGCTGGCGCGGATAGCTCGGACCGCGCCCCTTGAGGCCGACCCGCTCCAGAAGGGCCTCCGCCTCCGCCGCCGCCGTGGCGGCATTCACGCCGAGAACCCGGCGCGGACCGAGCATGATGTTTTCCGCCGCCGTCAGGTGCGGGAAGAGGTTGAAGCTCTGGAAGACCATGCCGGTCTGCCGGCGGCCGGCGCTGATCGCGGCTTCCTTCAGTTCGTGCAGCCGGCCGTTGCGCTCCTCGTAGCCGACGAGTTTGCCGTCGACATGGATGCGCCCGGCGTCGATGCGTTCGAGATGGTTGATGCAGCGCAGGAAGGTCGACTTGCCCGAGCCGGACGGGCCGAGAAGGCAGACGACCTCGCCTTTTTCCACCGTGAGCGAGATGTCGTGCAGCACTTCGAGGCTGCCATAGGTCTTGTGGACATGTTCGGCGCGCAGGAGGCTCATTGGTGCGCTCCCCCGCCCATCCGGCGGCCGGCCCGGCCGAAGAGGGCACGAAGCAGGGGCGCGATGCCGGCGCGCGCGGGGCGGCGCGCGCCGCGGTCGAAGAACCGTTCGAGATAGCCCTGGGCCACGGTGGCGAAGGTGGTCATGACGAGATACCAGATGCTCGCGACGATGAGCAGCTCGATGGTCAGGAAGTTCATGGCGTAGATCTGCTGGACCGAGGTGAGCAGTTCCTGCGCCGAGATGACGGAGACCAGCGAGGTGTTCTTGAGCATGCCGATCAGTTCGTTGCCGGTCGGCGGGATGATGGTGCGCACGGCCTGCGGCAGGATGACGTAGCGCATCGACTGGCCATGGGTGAGGCCGATGGCGGCCGCTGCTTCCGACTGGCCGCGGTCGATGGAGATGATGCCGGCCCGCACGATTTCCGACATATAGGCGGCCTCGTTCAGCCCCAGCGCGATGACGGCGGCGATCAGCGGCGTGATGACCACGTTGGTCTCCACCTTGATGCCGATGTCGGTCCAGGGAATGCCGAGGAAGATGTCCGGGAAAATGAGGCCGATATTGAACCAGAAGATGATCTGGATGAGGGCCGGCGTGCCGCGGAACAGCCAGATATAGGCGCCCGCGACGGATTTCAGCACGGGATTGGGCGAGATGGTCATCGTGGCGAGGATGATCCCGCCGACGATGCCGATCGCCTGCGCGGCGAAGGTGAGGACGATGGTCAGCCAGAGGCCGTTCAGCACCGCCTCGGCGGTGAGATATTCCGCCACCGCCGGCCATTGGATATGCGGGGATTCGACGAAGGCGCGGGCCAGAAGGGCGACGAGGACGAGGCAGACGATCGCGCTCGCCCAGCGTCCCGGATAGCGGGCCGGAACGGCCTCCACCGGCAGAAGCGGGATGGAAGGAAGCGGCGTGCCGCTTCCTTCGTCCTGTCCATGCCCTGCCGCGCCGGGGCTCATTGCGCGTCCTGCTTGCCGCCGGCATTGACGGTGATGGCGGTCAGCGCCTCGCCGCCCACGCCATACTTGTCCAGGATCGCCTTGTAGGCGCCATCGGCGATCATGTCGGAGAGTACCAGCGCCACGGCGTCGGTCAGCGGCTTGTTGCGCTTGGCGACGACCATGCCGTAGAGCGCCTTGGACGGGGCGAAGTCCGGCAGGACGTTCCGGTAATGGGTCCTGCCCTGCTCGGTCGAGGCTTCGTAGGCGGCCGAGATCGAGTCCATCGCGTGGGCGTCGACGCGCTTGCTGCGCAGGGCGAGCAGCCCGGCATTGTCGTCGGGGAACGGGTTGACCGTCGTGCCGGCCGTGCCCTTGGCCGTGCATTCCTTCGCCAGTTCGCCGGCGATGCGCGAGGCGTCGGTGCCCTTGGCCGCGCTCAGCCGCTTGCCGCACAGGTCGAGATTGGTCCGGTAGTCGGCCGTGTCCGTATTGGCGACGACGACGGAAACGCCGGTCGTCATGTAGTCGACGAAGTCCGCCTGCTTCTGGCGCTCGGGGAAGTCGCCGACCGATGCGGCGATCATCTCGAAGCGGCCGCTGTTGAGCGCCGGAATGAGGCCGTCCCAGTTCATGTTGACGAATTCGACCTTGAGGCCGATTCGGGTCGCGATCTCGCTCGCAAGGTCGACGTCCACGCCGGTCGGCGTCTTGCCGTCGTCGGCGAAGAATTCCATCGGCGGGTAGGGCAGGTTGGTCCCGACCCGCAGGACGCCCCGTTCCTTTATCTCTGCCGGCACCTGCGCGGCGGCTTCGGCATTGACGCCGGCGGCGGCCGCGATGGTGGCCGGCGCAAGGCCGATGGTGAGGGCCGTGGCGCTGGCCGCCAGGGTCATGCGGATCGTTCGTTTCATCATGCTCTCCTCCCGATGATTGAACTTCTCACGGCTCGGCGGGCCCGGCGAGACTGTGCCGCTCGCTCCAGGACTTGCCGATATTGACGATGGTGGACCGCAGGTGCCCCCGCAGCGCGGCCGTGCTCGCCGCGGGATCGCGCCGGGTGATGGCGGCGGCGATATCGCTGTGCTGCGACAGGGTGCCGGCCCGGTCCGGCCGGCGGCGCGAGGAGATGAACCGCGCCCGCCAGAGCCGGGCGTTGTATTGCCGGTGCGTCTCCATCAGCGGCGCATTGCGGCTCGCCTCGACGATGGTGCGGTGAAAGGCCATGTCGGTGCGGAAGAAGTCGAGCGGCTCCATCGTGTCGCTTCCGGCGAGCATGGTCTCGTTGAGGTCGTTGATGCGCGCGATCTCCGCATTCGTCGCGTGGACGCAGGCAAGTTCGCCGCACAGGCCCTCCAGTGCGCCGAGCACGGTCAGGTGCTGCTCCAGCTCGTCGAGCGAGGGATCGGCGACCCGCACGCGGCGCGTGGCGGTGAACTCCACCAGCCCCTCGATCTCGAGCAGCCGCAGGGCCTCGCGCATGGGCGTGCGGCTGATCCCGAGCGCGTCGGAAAGCTCCCGCTCGGGGATCGCGGCGCCGGCGCCGATCTTTTCAAGGAGGATCAGCTCGCGCAGCCTGTCGGCGGCCTCCTTGGCGAGGCTGTCGCGCTTGGGCAAGGGTGCGATCTCATCGGACCAATCGTTCTGCTGTTCGATCTGGCTATTCATCGGCCGGCCTCCTGCGGTTTGTCCGGGGAGAGTTATGCCGCACCGTGGCGGTGTGGCAAAATCCGGCGCCGGTGAATATCCGTGCGCGCGTCATTCGGCGACCTCGAAATGCGCGAGGTGCTTGTCGCTGATCTCGATGCCGAGGCCCGGGCGGGTCTCGTCGAGATCGAGGAAACCGTCCTTCGCCGCGGGGTCGCCCTTGAAGATATAGTAGAAGAGCTCGTTTCCGACCTCGACGTCATGGACCGGGAAATGTTCGGCGATCGGGCAGTTCGCGTTGGCCATGGTCAGGTGATAGTTGTGCATCTGCCCGGCATGCGGCACGACGGGCACCTGATGGGCTTCCGCGAGCGCATTGATCTTCTGCGCCGCCGTTATGCCGCCGACGCGGTTCGTATCGTACTGCACGACGGAAACCGCCTTCATGTCGAGAAGCTGGCGGAAGCCGAAGAGCGTGAACTCGTGCTCGCCGCCCGAAATGGGGATAGGTCCCCGGTTGAGCTCGGCATAGCCGTGAAGGTCGTCGGCGATGACCGGCTCCTCCAGCCAGCGCGGCTCCAGCCGTTCGAGCTTGGGCAGCATGCGGCGCGTATAGTCGAGGTTCCAGCCCATGTAGCATTCCAGCATCAGGTCGCGGTTCCAGCCGATCACCTCGCGAACCGCTTCGGCCCGCTTCAGGTTCTCGCGCATGCCGGCCATGCCGTCCTTCGGGCCGAAGCCGAAGCGGGATTTGACGGCGCTGTAGCCAGCATCCACGGCCGCCTGCGCCTCGCGCTGCATCGCCTCGATGCCGTCGGCGTAGAGCTTGGAATAATAGACCGGGATCTTTTCCTTGGTGCGCCCGCCGAGCAGCTTGAAGACCGGCTTTCCGGTCAGCTTGCCCATGAGGTCCCAGATCGCGATGTCGACGGCGCTGATCGCCGTCATGCCGACGCCCTCGCGGCCCCAGGCAAGCGAGCGGCGACACATCTTCTCCCACAGATAGGCGTAGTCGAACGGGTCCTCGCCGATGACGAGCGGGGCATAGTAGCCGTCGATCGCCTTCTTGACCAAGTCCGGCACCAGGGCCGCATTGCCGATGCCGATCTCGCCCGTATCGGCCTCCACCTCGCAGGTCAGCCATTGATGAAAGCGAAAGCTCCCCATGGCATCGCCGCGCTCGTAGAGGACGTCGCTGGCATTGGTGCAGAAATGCGGCTGCGGCGGCACGACCGGCCCCTTCCAGCTCCAAACTCTTGTTCTGACGCGTACGATCCTGGTCACGGCCTGCTCATGCTTTTATTAAATTCAGAATTTGGTATACCAAATTATTTGAGAGATCAAGAGGGCGGGATCAGGGTCTCGCGACCGTGCCGTCACCTCTACCGAGGATCATCGGAAGCGTTTGCCGGCCGGGCTTGTGGGACCGGTAAAGGCAGACCACCTAAGCCCTTAGGCAAGCAAGGTCGGAATCGGGGATTCCTTTCGCGGAATTTCCCGGCTCTGTGATGCGCGGCAGCATGATCGTCACTACGAGCAAGTATCGATATGTCCGGCCGCACTTCCATGCATAAGGGGACTGCGGCACGTCCAGCAGAAGCCAAGCGACGGAATAAGGTAACGAGCGCAGCAGACAAGGCGTTTGCGGACGGTTCGCGCCTCGTCTGCCCCTGCTTTCCGGCCTGCGCCGATCGCCGGAGAAGCTAGCACTCGCCGGCTTGGCGACGGCGGCAAGCCTCGGCGCGGCCGGAACGCTCGTCGAATGAGCGCTGCCTCTGCAATGGAGCCCGGAGCGAGGATTAGGTCGGATTCTCGCGTGCTTTCGCCAGATGGCTCACGCGCTGCAGTAGTGCGCGATCGTCGCGCTAAGTCGGTGTCCGGACCAAATCGGTGGCCCGCTGCATAAGAAGTTTTCATCCTATTGGCGTTCACTGTTCGATTATGCCGCAATCCCTTGCGGCTATTGAGTGGCGGGAATCGATAGCCCTGTGGGCAAACCGAAAAGGAGCTTGCATTGTATACAGAGTACAGTATGGTGAGTACATGGACATGAGCTACTCATATAAGCTTTCGGCGGGAATCGCGGACAACCTCGTTGCCGTGCTTGAGAATGCGATTGTCTTTCTGGAGCTCGCGCCAAGCGAACGTCTGACCGAGGAAGACGTGGCGGAGCGCTACGGCGTCAGCCGTTCTCCGGTGCGTGATGCGTTGCGTGCGCTGGAGCGCGACGGTCTCGTGTTGCGCGAGGCGCGCAAGGGCATATGGGTCACACCCATGTCGCTGCGGGATTTCGACGAGATCTACCGCTGCCGCATCGCTCTGGAGGCCATTGCGGCCGAGCAGGCGGCGCGCTCGGCCAATGCCGCCCTCAAGGAGCAGCTCTGGCAGGTGCTCGATGGGATGAAGAAGGCGCGGGAGGCCGGCGATGCCCGGCTCTTCTTCACGCATGACGTGCGCGGCTCCGAACTGATCTACGAGATTGCCGACAACACCACACTGCGCCGGCTGCTCAAGGGCCTGGAAAAGCAGGCATTGCGCTATCGCTATCACCTCTACCAGCGCGACCGGAGTGTCGTGGATCTCTCCTTCGACGATACGGCGCGGGTTTTCCAGGCGATCGTGGACGGCGATGCCGAGCGTTCCTACGCGCTGGAGCACGACCTGATCGAGAAGATCTGGCGCGAGACACGCGATGCCATCCGTGCCGAGTTCGGAGAGGGTCGCAAATGATCGGCGTCGAGGCGGCTTTTCCCTATATCGACACCCATACGGCCGGGCATCCGACTCGCGCCGTCCTGGGAGGGATTCCGCCGCTTCGAGGGCGTAGCGTTCTCGAAAAGCGCGAGGACTTCGAGCGCCGCTTCGATCATCTCCGTCCCGCCCTCCTGCACGAGCCCCGCGGCCATGCAGCCATGGTGGGGCTCATTCCGGTTTCCTCCGAAGTGGCGGATTTCGGTGCGATTTTCATCTCGTCTTACGTCTATCTCGGCATGTGCGGCCACGGCACCATCGGCTTTGCCAAGACGCTGGCCTTCACGGGCGCGATTTCGCCGGTAACCGGCGACCGGTTCACGCTGGAAACACCGGCCGGCGTGGTCGATGTCCGGCTGGAATGGGACGGGGAGGGCCGTCTCGGTGCAGGCTCCTTGAAGAACGTACCCGCCTATATGGGCATCGAAGGTCTGGAGGTGGAGGTTCCGGGGCTCGGTACGATCCGCACCGACATCCTCTATTCCGGCATGTGGTATGCGATGGTGGATGCCGATCCGCTGGGGCTGGCGCTCACCCCCGAAAACACCTCGGCCGGCCTCGCGCTCGGCTGGAGGATCAAGGAATCCATTGCGAAGGCGACGGACGGGCGGCCTGAGATGCGCGGCCTTCCTGCCCCCTCGGTCCTGTTCCACAGCGATCTCGGCAAGGGGCATTCGCGTCAGTTCCTGGTGCTCGCGCCCAACAAATACGACCGTTCGCCTTGCGGCACCGGCACCTGCGCCCGAATGGCGCAGCTGCTGATGCGCGGTGAACTGTCGGAGACCGATGCCTATCGCGCCGAGAATATTTTCGGCGTGTCCTTTACCGCGGAACTCGCCGAGAAGAGCGAGACCTGCGGCACGACGGGTTATGCCGTCATCGTCCGGGGAGAGGCTCATGTCACCTCCCAGGGCACACTATACCTCGAAAAGGGTGATCCGCTTTCCGGGGGGTTCCTGAGCCGGTGAAACGCGCCGCGCTCGATCGTTGATAGAAAATCAGGGAGAGTTGAAATGTCATTTTTCGGAAACATCCTCCGGGCCTGCGCCCTGGGGGCAGCGGTAGCTATTGCCGCATGGAACCCGGCGACCGCCCAGGAAAATCCCTCGGCGGTGATCGATGAGATCCGCGCCAGCGGCGAACTGAAGATCCCAGTCATGGTGGGCGAGGAGCCCGGCTACATCAAGGACCCGGCCACCGGGACCTGGAGCGGCTTCTACGTCGACTTCCTGACCGACGTCGCGAACGAACTCGGCGTCAAGGTCACGCCGGTCGAAACCACCTGGGGCAACCTTGCCGCCGACTTCCAGGCCAACAAGATCGACGTCGCTATCGGCGTGAATCCGAACCCGAAGCGCGGCCTCGTGGTCGACTATCTCTGGGAGCCGATCTTCACCGATGCCTGGGGTGTCTTCTCGCCCAAGGGCAAGCCGGTCGCCACCTGGGCGGAGCTGAACACGCCTGAGAAGACCGTCGTCGTCCAGAAGGGCTCGACCATGCAGATCGTCGCCGAGGCGCTCCTGCCCAAGGCGAAGATCACCGTGGTCGAGGACCGCAACCTCGCGATCATGGAACTGCAGGCCGGTCGTGCCGATGCCATGATCCAGTCGATCTTCGACGTTCTCCAGATCTCCAAGCAGGTCAATGGCGAGGTTTCCGTGCCCGAGCCCATGCTGCGCAATCCGGCCACGCTCGCCGTCGCCCGCAAGCCGGGCAATGCGGGCTTCATCAACTTCCTGACCAACTGGATCCAGCAGCAGCGTTCGCTGGGTCTTGCGCAGGGACGTCTTGCCAAGTCCTGGGAAGACCGGGGCATCGATCTGTCGATCCTGCCCGGCAACTTCAGCTTCTGATCCGCCAAGGGACCTGCCGAGGCCTCATTCGGCAGGTCCTCATACCTTGCGCCCGCGCGGTGCCGGTCGAACCAGCCTGGAGTCACGCATTTGTTCGATATTTCCGTCATTCAGCAGAACTGGCCGTTGTTCTGGAACGGGCTGCTGGTCACGCTGTTCTATTCGGCGATCTCCATCGCCGCAGGTCTCGTGATCGGATTGATCGTCGGATTGATCCAGCTCACCGGTTCACGGGCCCTGTCCGCCCTCGGGCGGGTCTATGTCGAGATTTTCCGTAATATCCCGCTTCTGGTGATCCTGCTGTGGATCTACTACGCCTTCCCCATTTTCGCGGGCCTGGCCGTGACCAAGTTCTGGGCCGGCTTCGCGGGCCTCAGCCTCTATGCCGGCGCCTTCTATGCCGAAATCCTTCGGGCCGGCGTCCAGTCGATCGACAAGGGCCAGACCGATGCCTCCACCGCGCTCGGCATGACCTACGGCCAGCGCATGCGCCGCGTGATCCTGCCGCAGGCCTTCCGCCGCATGATCCCGCCGCTTGCCGGGCAGTCCATCATCCAGATCAAGAATACCACCCTCATGTCCATGATCACCGTGCCCGACCTGCTCTACCAGGCAAGCTATGTCAGCTCCTTCACCTACCGGCCGATGGAAGTCTACACCATGGTCGGCGTCATGTTCCTCGTCCTGCTCGTGCCGCTGACATTCCTGTCGCGCAAGCTGGAGACCATTTCGGAGCGCGTCAAATGAGCAAGTCCGATCCGCTTCTGAAAATCGAGGGGCTGCGGCTGAAATTCGGCCAGCGCGAGGTACTGAGGGGCGTCGACCTTTCGGTGGAGAAGGGCGAGGTCGTGGTGCTGATCGGCGCTTCCGGCTCGGGCAAGACCTCGCTGCTGCGCTGCATCAACCTGCTCAACATGCCGTCCGCCGGCCGCATCACGATCGGCGGCGAGGCGATCTACGATGCCGACCCGGCCGGCCGCGACGGCAATGGCGTGCCGGCCAAGACCGTCAACCGGATCCGCTCGCAGACCGGCATGGTGTTCCAGCAGTTCAATCTCTTCCCGCATATGACCGCCCTTGAAAACGTCATGGAGGGGCCGGTCACGGTGAAGGGGGCGAACGTCGAGGCGACCCGCAAGGAGGCGCTCGACCTGCTCGCGCAGATGGGCCTGCAGGAACATGTCGGCAAGCATCCGCGCCAGCTCTCGGGCGGTCAGCAGCAGCGTGTCGCCATTGCGCGTGCCTGCGCCATGCACCCGCAGGTCATGCTCTTCGACGAGCCGACCTCCGCGCTCGATCCGGAGCTTGTCGGCGAGGTGATGAAGGCCATGGTCGATCTCGCCCGCACCGGCATGACCATGGTCATCGTGACCCACGAGCTCGGCTTCGCCTTCGAGATCGCCGACCGGGTGATCTTCCTCGACCTCGGCACCATCGCCGAGGACGGGCCGCCGAAGGACGTGCTGCTGCGCCCGACCCATCCCCGGCTGAAGAGCTTCGTCGGCCGTTTCCACGAGACCGCCGACCTCTTGCGCCCCTTCCTCGAAGGCGGCTGATCCGGAACGACCGGCGCATTGCCGAACCGCATCCAGAGCGCCGGCCCCTTGGGGCCGGACGGTTTCCTGCGTCCCGTCGCGGGCAAGATATGAAGGTAGAATAGCATGTCCCTCAGCTTCAATCCCGATACCGTCACCATCCCCTCGGGCCACCATATCGGCGGACGTTTCGTCGAGTTGCCCGGGGAGGAGATCACCGTGCTGCGTCCTTCCGACGAGCAGCCGATGTGTCCCGTCACCGATGGCGGCAAGGAGGCGGTCGACATGGCCGTTGCCGCTGCGAGATCGGCGCTCGCCGCCTCCGGCTGGGCGGGGCTGAACCCACGGGGGCGGGCGCGGGTCCTGTCCCCCTCCGCCGAGAAGGGCGCGGAAACGGCCGGGTAGCGGGCCCGCCTGGAGGCCATGGGCTCGGGCCGGCTGGTGGCGGGCACGATCACCGGCGACGCCACCCGCACCGCCGGCGTCGTGCGCTATTTCGCCGAATATTGCGACAAGCTGGAGGGCATCGTCACCGCGACCAAGGCGGACACGCTGAGCTATACGCGCCGGGAACCCTACGGCATCTGCGGTGCGATCGTGCCGTGGAACTTCCCGATGATCACCGCCGCGTGGAAATTCGCCCCGGCCTTGGCGGCCGGCAACGCGGTTGTGATGAAGACGTCGGAGCTGACGCCGCACAGCCTGCTGGCGCTCGCCGAATGTGCTGCGGAAGCGGGATTGCCGGGCGGTCTCCTCAACGTGCTGAACGGCTGGGGGCATACCACGGGCGCGGCCATCGTAGCCCATCCCGACATCGGCATCGTCTCCTTCACGGGTTCCACGAAAACCGGCGCGGCGGTCATGACGCTCGCCGCGCAGTCCGGCATCAAGCCCGTCGTTCTGGAACTCGGCGGCAAGAGCCCGCAGATCGTTACCCGCGATCCGGGCGACATGGATGCGGTGGCAACGCGTGTCGCGAACGCCTTCATGGTCAATGCCGGCCAGGTCTGTACGCTCGCCTCGCGGCTGATCGTCGACCGCTCGGTCGCGGACGAACTGGTCGACCGTGTCCTTGCGAGGACGAAGGAGATCAAGGCCGGCCCCACCTGGGACGAGGCCACCACCTTCGCCCCGGTGATTTCCGCCCGGCAGTTCGAGCGGATCGACACGCTCGTGCAGGAGACGGTGAAGCAGGGCGCCGAGGTGCTGACCGGCGCGTCGCGTCTCGAAGGTCCCAACCAGGGCAACTTCTATGCCCCGACGGTGCTGGCCAACGTCTCGCGCGCCAATATCGGCTTCACGGAGGAGTATTTCGGTCCGGTCATGTCGGTGGCGACCTATGACGAGATCGAGGAGGCCATCGCCGAGGCACAGCACCCGATCTACGGCCTTGCCGCCTCCGTCCACACGCAGGACCTGAAGCTGGCCATGAAGGTCGCCGACTCCGTCGAGGCCGGCATGGTCTGGGTCAACCAGCACGGGCGCGATCCCGAATTCACCTATGCCGCCGGCGGCTGGAAGGGCTCGGGTTTCGGCAAGGACATGGGCCGCGCCGGCATCGAGGAATTCACCCGGCAGAAGGCCGTGTGGATCAACTATCTCTGAGGACTTCCCAAATGATCTACGATTACGTCATCGTGGGGGGCGGCTCGGCCGGCGCGACGCTTGCGGGCCGCCTGTCCGAGAACCCTGCCAGGCAGGTGGTGCTGCTGGAAGCAGGTCCCGACACCCCGCCTGACAACGTGCCGGATGTGATTTCCGACAGTTATCCGGGCCTTTCCTATTTCGATCCGGCCTTCCACTGGACGAAGCTCAGGGTCTTTGCCCGAAACCCCCGTTCCAATTCCGAGGTCGTGCCCCCGACCCGCCTGGAGCAGGCGAGGGTGATGGGTGGCGGATCGTCGATCAACGGCCAGTTCGCCGTGCGCGGGCTTCCCGCCGACTACGACGAATGGGAGGCGATGGGCGTTGCCGGCTGGAACTGGGAGGGAATGCTGCCCTATTTCCGCAAGCTGGAGCGCGATCTCGATTTCGACGGCCCGCTGCACGGCAGGGAAGGCCCGATGCCGATCCGCCGCGTCTTCCCCGAGGACTGGGCGGGCTTTACCAAGTCGGTACTCGCCGTCACCGAGAAGGACGACCCTTACAGCGAGGACTACAACGCCTCCTTCGGCGACGGCTCCTTCCCGCTCCCTTTGGCCAACGAGAACGACCGTCGTGTCTCGACCGCGATCGGTTATCTCACCCGCGAGGTGCGGGCCCGCAAGAACCTGCATATCTTCGCCCACACCCAGGTCGAAGGGCTGGAGATCGAGGGCAGGCGCGTTACCGGCGTCAATGCCCGTACGGCAGACCGGCCGCCGGAACTCTGGCGGGCGCGCGAGGTCATCCTGTCTTCCGGCGCGCTGCACACGCCGCCGATCCTGCTGCGTGCCGGTATCGGCCCGGCCGCGGGCCTTCGCGCGCTCGGCATTCCGGTCAGCGCGGACCTGCCCGGTGTCGGCGCCAATCTGCTCGATCACCCGCATCTTTCCGTGGGCGCGCATTTCAAGCGTTCCGCGCGGCTCAAGCCCGGCCAGCGCCGCCACATCTTCCTCGGCGTGCGCTATTCCTCCGGCTACGACGGCTGTTCGTCATCCGACATGCTGTTGATGCCGGTCAACCGCGCCGGCTGGCATCCGCTCGGCAAGGCGATGGGCGCGCTGAATGTCTGCGTGAACAAGTCCTATTCCCGCGGAAGCGTCACGTTGAAGACCGCCGACTGGCGTGACGAGCCGGTGGTCAATCTCAACCTCGGTGGCGATGAGCGCGACCTGATGCGTCTCGTCGACGGTTTCGAGCGGATATACCGCATCATGGAGGACCCGCGCGTGCAGGCGCATGTGAATACGTGGTTCCTCGCCGGCTATACCGAGGAAGCGCGCTCGCTTTCCGTCCGCAAGCTGTCGAACTACGTCAAGACCGGCACGGCGGCGCTGCTCTTCGATTATGCGCCCTTCTTCCGCGAGACGCTCCTGCGCCACAAGTTCGGCACCACGGAGCGGATGCACCAGATGATGCAGAACCGCGACCTGATCGTCGATTGGGCGAAGAAGGCGGTCTGGTCGGGCTGGCATGTCTCCTGCAGTTGCCGGATGGGCGGCGACGACGATCCGATGGCCGTACTCGACAACCAGTGCCGGGTGCGCGGTGTCGAAGGCCTGCGCGTGGTCGACGCGTCCGCCATGCCCTCCGTCATCGCGGCCAACACCAATATCACCACGATCGCGATGGCCGAGAAGGCCGCCGATCTGATCCTGAATTCCTGAACCAGATACCAAGAGGAGCCCGAAATGCGAGAGAATAAGGTCAAGACCCTTTGGTCCAAAGGCGAATGCGCCGTCACCGGCTGGCTGGCGATTCCCTCCGGCCTTTCCGCCGAGATGATGGCACAGCAGGATTTCGATGCGGTCACGGTCGATATGCAGCATGGTTGCGCGGACTATTCCGACATGCTGTCGATGCTGCAGGCGATTTCCACCACCGACAAGACGCCCTTCGTGCGCGTGCCGTGGAACGATCCGGCGATCATCGGCCGCGTGCTGGATGCCGGTGCCTTCGGCGTGATCGTGCCGATGGTCAACACTGCCGCGGAATGCCGCGCCTTCGTCGAGGCCTGCCGCTACTATCCCGAGGGCGGCCGTTCCGTCGGCCCGATCCGCGCGAGCCTCTACGGCGGTGCGGACTATTTCGCCAATGCCAACAAGACGGTTATCACCATGGCGATGATCGAGCATAAGGACGGCGTCGCCAATCTGGACGAGATCCTCGCCACGCCGGGCCTCGATGCGATCTTCGTCGGCCCGTCGGATCTTGCCGTGTCCATGGGATACACGCCCGGCTTCGATCCGAAGTGGGGCGACGTGAACGAAGCGATCGCGCTGATCGCCGACCGTTGCATCAAGGCCGGCGTCGTTCCGGGCATCCATGTCGGCTCGGTCGAGTACGGGCAGAAGATGCGCGACCTCGGCTACAAGTTCATCGCCTATCTCTCGGATTTCCGCATGCTGCAGATCGCCTATGCGCGCGCGCTGCCGTCCTTCCGTGCCGGCAAGCCGGCGCCGGACGCGCCCTGAGGCTGGCAGGAACGGAGCGGGAAGATGACACAGTCGCGTCGCAGCGAAAAAGTGATCGTCATCGGCGCGGGCATCATCGGTGTCTGCGCGGCCAATGCACTTGCTGACGAAGGCTTTGCGGTCGAGGTCGTCGACCCGCTCGATCCCGGCAGTCCGGGACAATGCTCCTATGGCAATGCGGGAGGGCTTTCACCGGGCTCCTGCATTCCCAATGCAATGCCCGGCATCGCAGCCCAGGTGCCCGGCATGCTGCTTGATCCGGAGGGGCCGATCGGGCTGCGTCTCCTCGATCTTCCCCACGCCCTGCCGTGGCTCCTCCTATTCCTCGCCAATTCCCGCCTTTCACGCGTAAAGCGCATATCGGACGGGATGATCGCGCTGAACCGGCTCACGCTCGCCTGCTATGAGCCGCTGGTGAAGGAGGCGGGTTGCGAGGATCTGATCCTTCACCGCGGCCAGCTTTTCGCCTACGAGAACCCGAAAGGCCCGGAAGGCAGTGCGCTCTCCATCGCCATGCGGCGCGAGCGCGGCGTCAGGGTCGAAATCCTCGATGCCCGCCAGATGCGGGAGCTGGAGCCGGCCATCTCGCCGGCCTATTGCGCCGGCGTCTTCCTGCCGGAGCAGGGCCAGTGCCCCAATCCGGGCCGGCTCGTTTCCGCCATCGCACGGCTTGCGTCGGGCAAGGGCGCTGTCTTCACCCGCCAAAGCGCAAGGGCGCTCGTGCTGGAGAGGGGCAGGGTGGCGGGCGTCGCGACCGAGGCCGGCGTGATCCCGGCCGACAAGGTGGTGATCGCCGCCGGCGCATTTTCCGCGCCCTTCGCCCGGCAGGTCGGCGTGCGCGTTCCGCTGATCAGCGAGCGCGGCTATCACATCATGCTGCCCAACGCGGACACGGGCCTGAAGGTCAACGTCAACGCCGCCGAGCGCAAGTTCGTCGCCGCGCCGATGGAGGGGGGACTGCGTCTTTCCGGCACGGTGGAATTCGCCCGGCCGGAGGCTGCGCCGAACTGGCGGCGTGCGGATATCCTGCTCAGCCAGGCACGCCACATGTTCCCCGGCGCCGACCTCGGCGGCATGGAACGCTGGATGGGCAACCGTCCCGGCACGCCGGACAGCATCCCGGTCATCGAGGTTGCCCCGCGTCACGACAACGTCATCCTCGCTTTCGGCCACGGCCATCAGGGCCTGATGGGCGGATCGGTGACGGGCCGCCTGGTGGCGGAGCTTGCCGCCGGTCGGCCGACCTCCATCGACATATCGCATTTCCGCTCGTCCCGGTTCTGATCGGGCCCGCGCGGCAACACGGCCATGCGCCGGACAAGGAGAAACCGATGTATGAAGAAACAATCGACCTGCTGATCGACGGCGTTTTCCGCAAGGGCAGCGAGGGCAAGGGCCAGCCGCTCGTCAATCCCGCGACCGGCGAGGAGATCGCCACGGTGCCGCATGCCTCGGCCGCCGACCTCGACGCGGCGCTTGCCGCCGCCGAGCAAGCGTTCGGCCCCTGGAAGGCGCTGCCGGCGGTCAATCGCTACAAGATCATGATGAAGGCCGCCGACCTGATCGACGAGCGGCTGGAGACCATCGCCCGCGTCCTGACCATGGAGAACGGCAAGCCACTCGCCGAGGCCAGGGGCGAGGTCGCCTTCTCGGCGGAAGCAACGCGCTGGTATGCCGAGGAAGGCAAGCGCGCCTATGGGCGCATCGTGCCGGGCCGCGTTCCGGGCCAGCGCCAGATGGTTTACAAGGAACCGGTGGGCGTGGTCGCGGCTTTCGCGGCCTGGAACTTCCCGGCCTCCAACGTGATCCGCAAGATATCCGGCGCGCTCGCCGCCGGCTGCTCGATCATCCTCAAGACCGCCGAGGAGACCCCCGGCACGGCCGTGGCCTTCGCCCGCTGCTTCCAGGATGCCGGCCTGCCGAAAGGCGTGCTGAACCTCGTCTTCGGCGTGCCGGACGAGGTCTCGCTCCATCTTCTCGCCTCGCCGATCCCCAGGAAGGTGTCCCTTACCGGCTCCACTGCCGTGGGCAAGCTCCTGCAGAAGCGCGCCGCGGACACGCTGAAGCGCACGACCATGGAACTCGGTGGCCACGCCCCGGTGCTGGTCTTTGCTGATGCCGACGTGGACCACGCGGTGGCGACGCTTACCGCTGCCAAGTTCCGCAATGCCGGGCAGGTCTGCACCTCGCCCACCCGCTTCTTCGTGCATGAGAGCATCGCCGGTGCCTTTGCCGCCGGCATGGCCGCGAAGGCCGCCGCGCTGAAGCTCGGCAACGGGCTCGATCCCGAAACACAGATGGGACCGATGATCGCCCCGCGCCGCTGCGACGCCATCCAGTCGCTGGTCGACGATGCCGTCGGCAAGGGGGCCGAACTGCTTGCCGGAGGCCAGCGTCTGGACCGGCCGGGCAATTTCTATGCGCCTACCGTGCTTTCCAACGTGCCGGAAAACGCCCGGATCATGTCCGAGGAACCCTTCGGCCCCGTCGCCTCCATCGTGCCGTTCTCGACCTTCGATGAGGTCATCGCCCGGGCGAACGCTCTGCCCTACGGCCTTGCCTCCTTTGTCTTCACGAAGGACGGGGCGACCGCGCGCGATGCGGAAATGGCGCTGGAAGCCGGTCTCGTCGGCGTGAACCACACGATGATCTCGACGCCCGAGACGCCGTTCGGCGGCGTCAACGAATCCGGCTTCGGTTCCGAGAGCGGTATCGAGGGGCTGGAGGCCTTCCAGCGCACCAAGTTCGTCTCCGAACTGTTCTGAAATATCCCGACGAAACGGTGGGGCGCCCCACCGCTTCGCGGCAGGAGGAAAGATGACCGACAGGACCACGCCCAGGATATTGATCGTCGATCTGGTGGGCCTTGCCATGGGCCCGGACGGGCTTCCGGACCATTCCGCCGTCAAGACGCATGTGGAGGCCCGGGGCGGCGTTTTCCAACAAGGCTCCGCGCGTGCCATGCCGGCTCCCGAGCCCGGAAGGGCGCACTTCTATTATCAGCCTATGCTCTCCACCGAGGCCGAGCTTCTGGCCGAAGCGGGAGACGGTCTCTACGATGCCGTCATTGCGGCGGCGACATTCCTGCCGAAGGGCACGCGCTTCGATCTCGGCGGCGTTCGGATCGGCACCGGAACCGGCAATATGGGGTCCGCGAGCTGGGGCGGCGGCGATGGCCGGGGCGGCATCGCCCCGCTGATGAACACGCCCGGCATCAATGCACGCGCCACCGCGCAGATGGTGATGAAGGCGCTTCTCAGGGTGCGCCCCGACCTGCCGGTTGACGAGATGAACGCGCTGGTGGCTGCGGGCCGTTTCGACACCGGAACGGATCTGGTTCGTTTTCCGACCGCCAAGCTGGAGGGCCGGACCTTTGCGGTGATCGGCTACGGCAATATCGGCCGGGAAGTGGCGAAGCTCGCCCGGGCTTTCGGGATGACGGTGCGCATCTTCGCCCGCCCGCACCATAGGGCGTGGATCGAGAGCGAGGGCTTCATCCATGCGGCCAGCCTCCTTGAAGCCGCGGCCGAAGCGGACGTGCTTTCCGTCCATGTCGGCCTGGGGCCGCTCGGGCCGGAAGGCCACGCCAATGCCGGGCTGATCGGCGCGGAGGTGCTGTCGGCGCTCGCCGAGGGGGCCGTGCTCATCAACTATGATCGCGGCGAGCTGGTCGATGTCCCGGCTCTCGCCGCCGCCCTTTCCTCAGGGCGGGTCTCCCACGCAGCCATAGATGCCGATCTCTTTCGGGACCCGTCGAGCGGCGCGCTGTCCGGCCCTATGGCTCCGTATCTGTCCATCGTCCCGGCGCATGGCGCCAGGCTGTCGCTGCTGCCCCACGCCGCCGCGGATACGGATCACCCGACCCGCGTGGTGGGAGCGATACAGGCGGTCGATCAGATCCTCGACGCCATCGAGCGGCGCGTCGTCCGCAATCTCAAGGGTGACCTGCCCGAAGGCTACACCGACGCCGGAGCCCGCACACCAGCTGGACTTGGCGGCATGACCGCGGGCGATCTGGAGGAACTGCGTTGCGACGAGGCCCGAATGGAAGCGCTGCGCACCGCCGCGCAAAGCATTCTCGCAGCGCTCGACAGATTGGCGAATGAAGGTGCACGGACAGCGGGTGGCGATCTGTTGCTCCAAAGCAATATCCTCGCCACGCTGCTGCGTGCGCAGTCCCTGGAAGGACCCTTTCAAGGTTGATCAGAGCCGGTTCAGGAACTGAAAGCCGTCCGGTCCCGCTGACAGGAATGTCGCGGGGGGCAGGCGACGATAGCCGCAGCGCCGCCTTTGGCCGACGCTGCGGATGGCATTTCTGCTTCACGGCCCGGTTCACGGTATCCTCTCAAACCGAGGCCATTCCGGGAGGGCACGTCAAGTGAATCGCAGGTCACGGCAGACCGGAATCCCGATCTGGTCAGATGCGACACGCTTCAGCCGTGACACGGGAAGATATCTGCCATTGACCGGGATGGAAAAGCGGCCCCGGCCAGGGGCCGCTTGAAGGGTCAATTTCCGAACGGAACGGTGAAGTTCAACCAGAGCCGATTGCCGCCGAGAGTGTTCCGGTGGATCACATCCCTGGTATAGATGAGGTTCGCCTGCACCGGCCCGAACTGCCGCGTCACACCTAGGCCGAGCCCGAGCTGCTCCGCCTTGCCGGCGATGGTTCCGCCGAAGGCGAGACCTTTGTTGTCGTCGTTCGTGACCTGCTTGCGGTAGTAGCCAACAGGGCCGATGCTCCACCCGTCGAAGTCCTTCATTGCCGTCATGTGCAACTGGATTTCGTCGCCCGATCGATAGTCGTTGTCCTCGTTGCGCGTGTTCGTGAAGTAGATCGCATTGAGCGAAAGGTTCCATCCGTCGCGAAGGTGGCTGAAGCCCAGGCTCGGTGCGAAGGTCCAGAAATTGCCCTGCGTGTTGACCGGCTTCGTCGCATCCGAGCTCCCGGTCGGGGCGAAGACGCTGAAACCCGTGCTGACGAAGGTTCCCGGCGCGACCTGCCAGGAGAGATCGAACGGATGGACCTCGATCTGGCCGAGGGAGAGCCGATCTGCCGTTCCCGTTCCGAAGGGCGGCGAGAGCGTCTGATCCAGGTCGAGTACCGGGACGGTCACGAACGCCTTGTATTGCCCGCCCCAGAGATTGAGTTCGGGCACCCAGAGAAACTGCAGGGCGGTGTCCTTCACCGTGACGTCGGCGCCCAGCCGGTTGCCGTCCCCGTCGTAGAGGCTGAGGTCGGCATACCCGCTGCGACTGCTGAAATACAGCCCAGGCGGCGGCGATGCACCGACGGGCACCCCCATGCTCGCGCCCGGGGGCATCGAGGTCGGGACGCCGGGCTGGCGCGCCGCGACGGGTGTGGATAGGGCGACCATACCGCTCAGAAGTGACGCGCGAAGGGTTTTGGACAGCGTTCTCATTTTTCCTCCCCTGGACGAGAACTGCACCCGCCCTGTTCGACCCGTCGGGTCGGGAGGGCGGGCAGCGATCACGGCAGTAGAGCGGGAGGGTTCAATATTGTCCTGCAACTATGTGCACGACAGATGCCAGTTTTGTGCCCATTCAAGGTGTCGGTGGACGAATCCTGCAACCGTTCCTTCACCATTCAACATCTGTCTTCCATGCGTTTCCGCCCGGACAGCCAACAGCAGGAGGCTGAGGCGTCGCGGAGGGCGAAACCCGCAAGCGGGGGCAGCGGCTCGGCCATTCGGAATTCCCCGGATGGAAGCCTGCTCGCCCGCCAATTGCGATGCGCAGTTCTAGGGACAGTTCTCGGTTCTGACCTGACTTGGGCTCCTGCCGTATTTATTGCCGAACCGCTGGCTGAAATAGCCCGAGTCGTTAAATCCATTGCTGAAGGCAATGTCCTGCACGGTACGATGTCGATGGTTGGGGTTTTTCAATGCCTGATAAGCCCGGTCCAGGCGCTCGTTTTCAATCCACTTGTGCAGCGTGGTTCCTGTCGAGCCAAATATCCTGTGAATGTACCTGACCGAAATACCGGCTTTCTCGGCAATCTGCGAAACCGACATGTCGGGATCCGCGAGATTCTCCAGGACGATCATGCGGATGCGTCTGAGTATCTGGTCGTTCGACCTGGTCGTCTGGGCCTTGGCGCCGTCTTCGCTTTCCGCCTCCGAAATCAGATCCAGCATCGCGGAAGCAAGGGAATGCCCGATTTCGGGGAAGCTGTCGGCCTTTTCACTTTGAAGGGCGCGCACGATCCGTGAAACGAGACCGCTCGTGCCGCTTTCACCGTTGAAGATACGCCCGCAAACGGTGTCGGTCAGCATGCCCCGACGCAAGAACTCTTCTTTCGGAAAGCGCAGTACAATTCGCTGAACCGGGCTATCCACCTCGATAGAATAGGGAAGTGCGCTATCGAAGATAGAGTAGTCTCCGGGCTTCAGGCGCATGTCCCGTCCCAGGTGACGAACGGTGCCTATGCCCGCAACTTGCAGGGCGAGAAAGTAGTCATTCCCCTTGTCGCGCTCGATGTTGGACAAGCCGCGTTCGATGATGACTGGATCGCTGTCTATGAATGAGCACTCGACCAGGCCGATCCGTGCGATCTGGATCTTGGCGTTGAAAGGCCTGCTGTCCAGGCGATGCGCCGTGAGATCGGCAATCCTGCGGATTGCCTTGCTGAAGATGCCGAACTGAGCGGACGGAGCAACGTGCTCCGTGGATAGAATAGTGATCATGGCACAGCGCTTCACCTCCCGCTCGAAAGCGTAAACGAGGCCCTGCCGCCTTGCAAGGCCACCGCTTCCATGGCCAGCAGAGTGCACAAAGTTCAGAGCGTTTTGTGCACCAACATGCAGGACTCGCCATGCGCGATTTGCTTATATCGGGCCGTTAACCGAGTGCAGAAGGCACCGAAAAACGTCGGGGGAAGAAGACATGACGAGTGGGGCCAGGACTTAGGCAAACGGATTCTTGCAAGGCTCAAGTTGCGCC
>Ga0066256_1001739_pt1 | contig 20643 bp, 18 predicted proteins | sample ThiBio_1000_biof_FD_87107 | JGI IMG/M metagenome (GOLD analysis project Ga0066256, IMG submission 87107) | Wastewater bioreactor microbial communities from Cape Town, South Africa - Thiocy_expt_1000_biof (version 2) | ecosystem: Engineered > Bioreactor > Thiocyanate-remediating >... | reverse complement strand
CGACATCGAGAAGTCGCTGGCGGCTGATATGAAGCTCTGCATCAATGAAGTTCTGGCGAACTTCATCAGCTACGGCTTCAAGAACACAGCCAATCCATCGATTGTCGTCAATGTATGGTTGCACCCGGGCCGCGCAGTCGCGCGAATATTCGACAACGGCACCTACTTCGATTTCAGAAAGTGGGAGCGGCCTGCCGACCGTGACCTGCCGACGGCTGAGCCAGGCGGGTACGGCATTGCGCTTATAAAGGAGCGCGCCAGCCAGATTTGCTATGGCCGGTTCTGCGGCGTCAACCGGCTCAAAATCATCTGCGAAGCCTGAAGCAACGGGCTCAAAATTCGCCTCACCCCGATAGCCCGACGCCTTAGCCCCTGAAGCACAATGCGACGCAGGTGATATCGTCGGACTGTTCGGTTCCGGCAGAGAAGCGAGCAACCTCTCCCGTGAGCGCTTCGACAATACCCGCAGCGCTCGTGTGCGGCCGGCGTGCCAAGACATCCAAGATGCGGTCGCTGCCGAAGATGCGACCATCCACATCGAAGGCCTCGGTGATCCCGTCCGACAGCAGCAGGATGGCGTCACCGACAGCAAGATCGCGCGACGCGGTCGGATATTCCGCCACGTCGATGAGACCGATTGCCGGTCCCATGTATCCCAGGCGCTCGCGCGAACCGGAGGCGGTAAGCAGCACCGCGTCGTCGTGACCGCCGCTCGAGAATGTCAGAACGCCGGTCCCAAGATCGAGCACGACGTAGAAGATCGTAACGAACATGCCCTCCGGATTGTCCCGCGCCAGGATGGCGTTCACCTTGGACAGCACCACGCCGGGCTCTTCATGCTCGAAGGCGACCGTGCGCAGGACCGTTCGCGAGACGCTCATGAACAGAGCGGCGGGCACGCCTTTGCCCGAGACATCTCCGACCGCAACCCCGACCTTCGTGTCACCGATCAGGAAGTAGTCGTAGAAGTCTCCCCCGACAGCTCGAGCAGGCTTCATGATCGCGGAGATATCGAACTTGCTGGTGGACGGCCCCGCGAGATCCTCTTTCGGTAGAAAAGTGCGCTGGATCTGAGCAGCGGCTTCCATCTCGCGCGCAATGCGCTGCAGTTCTTTCCGCCCGCGATTGCGCTCGCGTTCGGCCTCGTAATAGAGGTATCCGCTGCCGATGACATAGACGACAGAGCTCGTCATGATCGGATACACAGCATCAAGCAGCACGCCCTGCGAGAACAGCCACAAGCTCCCGAGCGACAATAAGAGAACGCTGGCAAAGCCGACGGCCGCCGAGACGCGGGCACCCCAAAGGTAGGCCAATAGGGCCAGGCCCAGCGACGAGACGACCGCGAGAACAATCTCTATTCCCACTGCGTAGTCAGGCCGGACAAGCAGGCGCCCGGAGAGCAGTTGCTCGAGTGCCTGCGCATTGATCTCGACGCCGGCAATCACCGGGTCCAGGGGTGTGGCGCGGAGATCGAGCAATCCCGGTGCGCTCGTGCCGACCACGGCGATCCGCCCATCGAGACTGCCTTTCGGCACTCTGCCCGCAAGCACATCGCCCGCCGGAATCGAGCGTGCGGGATCATGCCGGGAGAACCAGAGCCACACCTGGCCGTCCCGATCCGTCGGAACGATGGTCTTGCCGATGGCGACCGTGGTGATCCCGTGATCCCCCACGAACCCGCCGTCGCCGGCTGAGCGGACGCCCAATGTTTTTGTGCCATTGAAGACGCGAAACGCGTCCGAGACGAGAGAGGGATAGAGTTGCCCGGATATGCCGACGACGAGCGGAATGCGTCGCAGGATCTGGTCGTGATCCGGAAACCAGTTCAAGACGCCAATGCCCGCCGCGCCCTTCTCGAGCACAGGAAGATTGCCGGAGACACCGGCAAAGCTCGGCACCAAGCCGACAACGTTCTCACCAACGGTTGCGAAGGATGCCTTAGGCCCAGGCGGAGCTTCACCTACGTGCGATGTGCCGATGACGCCAAGCACGGTCGGATGCGCGGCAATTGCTTTGCTGAAGATATCGTCGGGTGCTTCCTTCTCGGCCAGCGCGCTCAGAAAGGGCGCCAGTTCGGGTGCTTCCCGCAAAGCTTTCGGAATGTGATCGAGAGGTCCAGGCGTTGCGCCCGGAAAAACGATATCGAAAACCACAACGCGCACGCCTGCAGATGCGAGGCGCTCCGAGAGCTGAGCGAGAAGTTCCCGGCGCCAAGGCCAAGGCCCGAACTCTTTCATCGATCGCTCGTCGATATCGATGACGCGGACCGGATAGCTCGGGTCGATCGGGCGCGGCAGGGTTTGTTGAAGAATGTCGAAGCCGAGAAGCCGCAGGCGCGTCATGAAGCCCGGATCGGCTTGCCGCACTGCAGCACACGCCGCTATGGCCGCTACGATGATCAACCAGTAAGTGGCGCTCACGCTCAGTCGGCGCTCGCCGGGTCGTCCTCCATGTAGCATGCGTTCAGGACACCCGTAGAAAAGCCCCAGCCTGCATGGTACATCTTCCGCTTCTGTTCGGGAACTCGGCTTCGGATCATCCTTTATGGACTGTATTGGTAGGCCCGGCGCGTGCGGTCATGCGCGGCGCATCATACTCACGGCTGTACTCTCGGGAATATTTGGCTCGGCGGCATTGGCGCAGACGCCTGCGCAAGAGGTTGGCACCGCGATCGTCATCAAGCGGCAGGTCCTGGCAACGCTCGGCGATGACAAGCGCGACCTGCGCGAAGGGGGCCGGGTTCATCGGAACGAGCTTCTGGAGACGGGCGACCAGGCCCAGGCCGAGCTCAGACTGGACGACCAGACGAAGCTTGCCCTCGGGCCGAATGCCGGCTTGAAGCTCGACGAGTTCGTCATTGGCAAATCGGGTGGCGTGACGACGATCGGCGTCAATTTCGTCAAGGGCACGTTCCGGTTCATCACCGGCTCCCAGAAGAAGGATGCCTACAAAATCCAGACCCCTTCCGCGACCATCGGCGTGCGAGGGACGGTCTTCGACGTTTATGTGGACGGGAGCGGGGATACGCTCGTCCTCCTGCATCACGGTGCGGTCGACATCTGCACCAGGAACAGCACGTGCCGGCGGCACAATTCAGTAGGGCGCATCATCCACGCCACGATGGCAGGCGCTCTCTCCAATCCGATAAAGTTCTCGCAAGGCTTGATCCCGGGTGTTCTAGGGGTCGGCGCTGCATTCCCCTTCGTTGGAAAAGCACTGCGCATCGACCCTGTGAGAAGGCTGAGAACCTCGGCCATCGTCGAGCGCCCCATCAGCAAAACCGGCAAGGCCGTGACCAAAGGCACACGCGATATCGGTCGCACGTTCCGCAAGGTCATACCCTTCTGACGCAATGCGGAATGGCTTGGGTCGCGCTTCGCGACCACCTCCGATTTCACCAAATAGGTTGGACAAAAACATTCAAGAGGCGCCCGGCGGTCTTCGCACTCCGGGCGCTTCAACAGTGAAGCGGGGAGGAAGTGGTGGAGCAGGGGGCGAAAGCTTCGCAGGCGCGGCTCGTACGCCGGGCAGGCGAAGTCTGGTCACATCTGAAGTCGCGCGCACGTGTCGGCGAACCAGAGCCGGCCTCTGAGGCTGGCGCCAGGAAGCCGGCGGCCTTGGTCTATGGTGTCGAGGAACGGCCGCCGACGCAGGTCATCTGGCTCAGTGCGCTGCAGCAAGTGGCCATATCGTCGATCTACATGATCTATCCCCTGATCCTGGCGCATCAGGCCGGGCTCGGCACGCACCAGATCATTAACCTCCTGCAGCTCGGCTGCATTGCATTGGGCATAGCCGCTCTGCTGCAAGCGCTCCCGCGCGGTCCCGTCGGCAGCCGGCTCCTGGCACCCTCGTCTTTCACGGGCATCTACTTCGCCTCGTCTCTGGTCGCCGTCAAAGCCGGCGGCATGCCTCTGGTATGGGGCATGACGATTTTCGCAGGGATCATGGAGATTGCCTTCTCGCTTGTGTGGAAGCGGCTGCGCGCACTCGTTCCACCCGAAACGGCCGGGCTCGTCGTCTTCTTCATCGGCAGCATCATAGCTCTTGCTGCGTGTCGGATGCTCGCAGACGGGCCGGCTGGCGGCGCCACTTCGGCAGAGTGGATTATTACCGGGATCATCGTCGCATTGATGGTGACCATCAATGTTTGGAGCAGGAGTGGTGTGGCCATCTACTGCGTCGTGATCGGCATGGTCGCCGGTTATCTTGCCTCGCTCTGGTCCGGCCTGATCACGCGCGCACACCTGCAACCCCTCCTCGAGCTTCCTTTGATGTCGGTGCCGAGCGTTTCCGGAATCTCCTGGGCATTCGAGTGGTCGATGGTGCTGCCATTTGCGATTACGGCACTTGCGGCAGCCATGAGCGCGACCGCAGTGTTGACGGCCGTACAAAGATTGACGGATGCCGACTGGGTTCGCCCGGAAATGTCATCCATTGGCCGGGGTGTCCTCGGCGATGGCATCGCCACGGCATTCTCCGGTCTGCTTGGTGCCTACGGCCTTACGCTTTCGAATGCCAATGCCGGTGTGATGGCCGCGACGGGGGTCGCCAGTCGACGCATCGCCTTCGCGATTGCCGCGATACTGGCGGTGATCGCGGTGCAGCCCCGGCTTCTCGGCATTCTTACGCTCATGCCGCAGCCTGTGGTGGCGGCCCCCCAGCTCTTCACACCCGCCCTCCTCCTGATCAGCGGCATTCAGATCATAACGACGCGGGTTCTGGACAGTCGTCGCACGCTGGTTATCGGCATGGGGATTTCCACGTTCTTCGGCGTCACGGTCTATCCATCCGCCTTTTCCGGCGCGCCACATTGGGCGCAGCCCATCGTCACCACCCCCCTGGTGCTGGCGACACTCGTTGCGCTCGCCCTGAATCTCGTATTCAGGATCGGCATCAAGAAGCGCGTGACGATGACGATCGATGCGCAAAGCCCCGCTCTGCGCGATGTCACCGCGTTCATCGAGCGGTGCGCGGGCGTGTGGGGCGCTAGGCGCGACGTGACCAATCGCGTCGAGTTCGCCGTTCAACAGTCCCTCGAGGCGATAATTGCCTACTGCGACGCCAAAGGCCCGATCGAGATCGAGCTGAGCTTCGATGAATTCGTCATCGGCGCCGACATCACCTATGACGGTAAGTCGATGGAGTTCCCAACTGAGGCGCCGGGCAAGGAGGAGTTGTTCGAAAGCGAACAGGGCTATCCGCGTCTCGCCGGCTTCTTGATAAGGCAACATACGGACCGGCGCCTGCAGATCAAAGGCGGCGTGCGCCTCTTGTTCGATCACTGAAGGCACATCTGCAGTTGCCCGCACCTCGATCGGGCAGGCCTTCCGTCTTTAGCAAGATCTGTTCGGCGCGAAGCCGTGGCCGCGGATGCGCCGCGGGCGCGACCGCGTCGCGAGCCCACTTTCGCCACCATCGACACAAGCGATTGATTTTTAAGCGTTTGGCCAACGCATGATCCGCCGTCATCGGTGGTTGAATTTGCGGGCACGGTAGCTTAGGTGTCGCAGTGGATGTCCGTACAGAAAGGAGCGCCGCTCGACATGGCAGGGAGACTGACGGCTGAACGTCCGAGAAGGCTGTTGCTTGCAACGGATCTCAGCGCTCGGTCCGATCGGGCACTCGATCGAGCTACGCAGCTCGCCAATCAGTGGGATGCGGAGCTGATCGTCGTCCATGCCTTGGAAGAGCCGCCGGTGAGCGATGCCGTACCGTCATGGCATCGTCGGGCGGATGGGCGGGCGACGGCGGAGGCGCGGGCACGCCAGGAAATACACGCGACGAACCCGGCTGCTCGCGTGGTGGTCGAGGCGGGGCAGCCTGGAGAAGTCATTCTTCGCACAGCCGAAGCACAGGGCTGCGATCTGATTGTCGTTGGCATTGCGCGAGACGAGCTTCTCGGCCGCGTGTTTCTCGGCAGCACGGTCGATTGCCTGCTGCAGCGTGCGCACGCTCCAGTGCTCGTGGTTCGCCGGCGCGCGCGCCAGCCTTACAGCTCGATCGTCGTCGCCACTGATTTCTCCGAGCCCTCCGGTCAAGCACTCGAGACAGCCGCATCGTTGTTTGCGCCGGCGGCGATCAAGCTCTTTCATGCCTATCGCCCGCCGATGTCCGGGCTCGTAAGCGACCCGGCCGCCTATCGCCAGCAGTTCAGGGAAAGCGTCGCGAAGGAGGCGCAAGAATTTCTTGCGATGCGCAACGTCTCAGGGGTGACAGGTGTTTCGCGGGAGATCATGCTCGAGTACGGAGATCCGGATCGCGTGCTGCGCGACTATGTCGAAGAGAAGTCGATTGATCTCGTGGTGGCAGGCACTCATGGGCGAAGCGCTCTCATGGACGTCCTGATCGGCAGCGTTGCCAAGAACCTGGTGACGACATTGCCCTGCGATACACTTCTGGTCCGCTCTGTGGTTGGCTCGGCATCGGGCGCGTGAATACTTCGTCCAGGAGGCGAATATGGCGGAAGCCATAAGTCTTGCTAAAATTCTTCGAGATGACGATGTGCTGCTGGAGTCGTCGATCGATTCCAAGGCGGCGCTCCTCGCCGCTGCCGCAGAGCACCTCGGCCGGACCACCGGCATTGCGAGCGAGAGCATACTGAAGGCCCTGGCCGATCGCGAGAAGCTCGGCTCGACGGCAATCAGTCGCGGAATCGCCGTCCCACACGCCGGGATTGATGGTCTCGCTGCGCCGGCCGGGGTCGTCTTCCGGCTCGCCCAGCCGATCGAGTTCGAGGCATCGGACAACAATCCCGTCGATCTCGTGTTCGTCCTGATCTGGCCCAGCGACAAGCGCAGCGGATTGCTTGCGACCTTGGGCGGACTGTGCCGGACGCTGCGCGCAGAAACTCTCCTGCAGGAAATCCGAAAGGCTTCCAACAAGGCCGAGATCCGGCAGGTTCTGGATAAAGCCGCGGCCGAAGCGACACCACGCCCCTCTGAAAGCTAGTGTCCCGCTTCCGAAGCTCGCCCCAACTTGATGCTGGTGTCCGGAGCGAACATCGGAATCATAAAGGGACACTAGAAGCAAAATCTTGCTAGTGTGATTCAGATCGAGAAATTCGCTCCATGCTGTGCCGCGAGAGGTGGCGAATTTCTCGATCATCACACTAGCGGAAGGCGATTGCAGACGCCTTTACCACGACGCTAAGGTGGAAAGCCTGCACAGCAGGGGTGTTGTCGAAAGCCTGCTGTGCAGTCCATCGGGGATGCCCGCCATCAAACACGAAAGGTTGCCCGGCGAGAATGTCGACCGACGTCGTTCTACTTACCCTTCTGGTCGTGTTGCCATTCGCCGGCAGCATAGTGGCGGCCTTTCTCCCGACAAACGCCCGAAATGCCGAAGCGTGGCTGGCGGGCGGCGTCGCGCTCGCGATATTGGCGATTGCTGCCTACTTTTTTCGGCCGATCGCGCGGGGCGAGATTCCTCGCGTCGAGTTCGAATGGCTGCCTCAGCTCGGGCTGAATTTCATCCTGCGCCTCGACGGCTTTGCCTGGAGCTTCGTCGGCCTCGTCAGCGCCATCGGCCTCCTCGTCATTCTCTACGCGCGATACTACATGTCGCCGGACGATCCGGTTCCGCGGTTCTTCTCCTTTCTTCTGGGTTTCATGGGCGCCATGCTCGGCATCGTCGTGTCGGGCAATCTGATCCAGATCGTCTTCTTCTGGGAACTCACGAGCCTCTATTCGTTCCTCCTCATCTCCTACTGGCACCAGAATCAGAGTGCGCGCGATGGCGCGCGTATCACGCTGACCGTGACGGCAGCGGGCGGCCTCTGTCTGCTCGCCGGAATGATGTTCCTCGGCCAGATTGCAGGCAGCTACGACCTCGATGTCGTGCTCCGGTCGGGCGCCAGCGTCACGGCCCATTCGCTCTACCTGCCGACGCTTCTGCTGATCGCCGCCGGCGTCCTGACGAAGAGCGCGCAGTTTCCCTTTCATTTCTGGCTGCCGCGCGCGATGGCCGCTCCGACGCCGGTCTCGGCGTACCTGCATTCGGCGGCCATGGTCAAAGCCGGCGTGTTCCTGCTGGCACGCCTGTGGCCGGCGATGGCCGGGCATGATTACTGGTTCTGGGTTTTCGTGCCGCTCGGCGCTTCGACGCTGCTGATCGGTGCCTTCCTCGCCCTCTTCCAGCAGGATCTCAAGGGGCTGCTTGCCTATTCGACGATCAGCCATCTGGGGCTCATCACGCTGCTGCTCGGTCTCGGCAGTCCGCTGGCTGCGGTGGCAGCCATCTTCCACATCATGAACCATGCGACCTTCAAGGCCTCGCTGTTCATGGCCGCCGGCATCATCGACCATGAAGCCGGGACGCGCGACATCCGGCGGCTAGGCGGCCTCTTTCGAGCCATGCCGATCACCGCCGTTTTGGCGATGGTGGCCGCCTCGGCGATGGCGGGCGTACCTCTCCTCAACGGCTTTCTGTCAAAGGAGATGTTTTTTGCCGAGACGGTCGAGTCGCATGTCGCCTCGGCGCTCGATGATGCCCTTCCCTTTATCGCAACGCTCGCAGGCATGTTCAGCGTCGCGTACTCGCTGCGTCTCATCCATCAAGTGTTCTTTGGGCCCGAGGCGACGGATCTGCCGCGCGTCCCCCACGATCCCGTACTCTGGATGCTGCTGCCGATCGCCTTTCTCGTCCTTACCTGCATTCTTGTCGGCATCGTGCCGCAGGCCACGGTCGGCGCTTTTCTCAACATCGCTGTCCGGGCCGTTCTTGGGGATGCGACCCCCTACTACAGCCTCGCGGTGTGGCATGGCTTCACGCCGGCCCTATGGATGAGCTTGCTCGCCCTGGCCGGCGGCACCACTCTCTATGCGGTCATGCTCAGATACCTCTCGGGCGACGTCGAGGGTGCGCCCATCCTCCGCCGGCTGAAGGGACAACGCATCTTCGAGCGCGCCATCGCAATCGCGTCATGGCGCGGCGCGAAGTCGCTCGTGCAATCATTGAGCTCGACCCGTCTTCAGCCGCAGCTCGTGCTGCTCCTCTGCGTCACGATCCTCGCGGCGATCTGGCCGCTGTACAAGGGCGGGATCGACATTCACGTCCCGAAGCTCCATGAGATCGATACGACCTTTCTGCTCGTCTGGATCGTCGGGTGCGTCTGTGCCCTGGGCGCGGCGCAGCAGGCGAAATTCCATCGTCTGGCTGCCGTGATCCTGATGGGCGGCGCGGGGCTTTCGACCTGCGTGACATTCGCCTGGGCTTCCGCGCCGGACCTGGCGATGACCCAATTGCTCGTCGAGATCGTCACCACTGTGCTGCTGCTGCTCGGCCTCAGATGGCTCCCGAAACGGCGGGAGGAAACAAGCCGGCCGGCAAACCTTTTCATTCGCGCGAGACGCTTCCGCGATCTCGCGATCGCGTTCATCGGCGGCGCTGGCCTTGCGTCGCTGTCCTATGCCGTGATGACGCGACCACAGACCTTTACCATCGCCACCAACTTCCTCGAGAAGGCCTACACCGAGGGAGGAGGGCGCAACGTCGTCAATGTCATTCTCGTCGACTTCAGAGGCTTCGATACGCTCGGCGAGATCGCGGTGCTCGGTATCGTCGCGATCACCGTGTACGCGCTGCTCCGCCGCTTTCGCCCCGCGCGCGACAGCGTTGCAGTGCCTGAGCAGAAGCAATTCCAGGACCGCTTTGATGCCGAGCACGATGCATTGAGCAAGGATACCATCTCGGCCCACTATATGATCGTGCCCGGCCTCATCATGCGGCTTCTGTTTCCCGTCGTATCGATGATGGCTGTGTTTCTCTTCATGCGCGGCCATGATCTGCCGGGCGGCGGTTTTGTTGCCGGTTTGACGTTCGCGATCGCCTTCATTCTCCAATACATCGCCGGCGGTGCGCGGTGGGTCGAGGCGCGCCTGACGGTTCTCCCGGTGCGCTGGATCGGGTTCGGTCTGCTGGCGGCCGGCGGCACGGGTATCGGCGCGGCCTTCTTCGGCAAGCCGTTCCTTACGTCATCCTTCCAGTATGTGGATATTCCGGTTCTGGGCCGCCTCCCCATGGCGTCCGCTCTTCTGTTCGACCTCGGCGTCTTCGCCCTTGTTCTCGGAGCAACCGTCCTGATGCTCATCGCCCTCGCGCATCAGTCGATCCGTGTCAGCCGCGCAAGCAGCAAAGCCGTCCAACCTGCGGAGGGAGCCGTCTGATGGAGCTCGTTATCTCCATAACCATCGGCGTCCTGGCAGGGTCAGGAATTTGGCTCCTTCTGCGTCCGCGGACCTTTCAAGTAATCATCGGACTGTCGCTCCTGTCCTACGCGGTCAATCTCTTCATCTTCGGCATGGGGCGCCTCCGCGTCGGCGCGCCGCCGGTTCTCGACTCGTCGGTGCCCGGCACTCTCGCGCACTACGCAGACCCATTGCCCCAAGCGCTCGTGCTCACCGCCATTGTGATCAGCTTCGCGATGACAGCGCTGTTTCTGGTTGTCCTGCTTGCCGCACGAGGGCTGTCGGGCAGCGATCACGTCGATAGCGTGGAGCGGAGCCAGTGACCTTCGCGGATCAGCTAATCATTGCGCCGATCCTCATTCCGCTCTTCGCCGGCGGGCTGATGCTGCTGCTCGATGGCCGACGCCGCGAGGCTATTGCCGCTATCGGCATTCTCTCCACGCTGGCGCTCCTGGCGGTGGCCATAGTGCTCCTCGTGACGAGCATGGAGGAGGATCCAGCCCGAACGCTCAGGGTCTACCTTCTCGGAAACTGGTCGGCGAGCTTCGGCATTGTCCTGGTCGTCGACCGGCTCGCGGGCCCCATGCTGCTGCTTACAGCAACACTCGGGTGCGCCGCGCTGCTCTTCCCTCTGGCCTCGTGGCACCGCGCGGGCAGCTACTTCCATCCACTCTTCCAGTTCCTGCTCATGGGATTGAATGGCGCCTTCCTGACCGGCGACTTGTTCAATCTCTTCGTCTTCTTCGAGGTCCTGCTCGCGGCATCGTACGGGTTGGCTCTGCACGGCTCGGGGCGCGCACGCGTCAGTGCAAGCCTCCACTACATCGTGATCAATCTCGCTGCATCGACGCTCATTCTCATCGGCGTCAGCCTGATCTATGGCACAGCCGGCACGCTCAACATGGCCGCACTGGGCGAGCGCATCCCGCTTCTCGATCCCTCGCAGCGGCGCCTGTTCGATATCGGAACCTCCATCCTCGGGATTGCCTTCCTCGTGAAGGCTGCCGCCTGGCCCCTCGGCTTCTGGCTGCCGACACTCTATGCGGCCGCGAGTGCGCCGGTGGCGGCGCTCTTCGCAATCATGACCAAGGTCGGCTTCTACGTCATTCTCCGGCTGGGATCGATCACGACCGAAGCCTCCGGCGGAGAGACGATGCTCTTTGCGGAAGGCTGGCTGTTCACGATCGGCATCGCGACCATGTGCTTTGCTGCGATTGGCATGCTTTCGTCGCAGGATATGGGTCGTCTCGCCGGCTACAACGTGCTCGTCTCCTCCGGGACGATGCTGGCCGCCATTGGTTTAGGCGGCACGGGCATGACGAGTGCGGCGCTGTTCTATCTTGTGAGCTCCACGCTGACGGTCGCTGCCTTCTTCCTTCTTGTCGAGCTCGTTGAGCGCGGCCGGACCCCTGCCGACGACGTCCTGGCCGTGACGCTGGAGGCCTATGGTGCGGAGGAGGAAGAAGTCGACGAGGAGAACGAGGTCGGCATCGCCATTCCTGCGATCATGGCCGTGCTCGGTGTCGCGTTTCTCGCTTGCGCGCTGCTGCTCGCCGGCCTGCCGCCGCTTTCGGGCTTCATCGCGAAATTCGCCCTTATCAGCAATCTCCTCGAGCAGCATTGGCTTGGCGGCGGCGGCATCGTCTCCGTGCAGGGCTGGATACTGCTCTTCGTGATACTGATCTCCGGCCTCGCGACAGTGGTCGCCGTGACGCGTGCCGGAATGCGGTCGTTTTGGACATTCACCGAGCGCGAGCTGCCGACTATACGCGGCGTGGAGCTCGGCGCCGTTGCCCTGCTCCTCTTTCTTTGTGTCGCCCTCACGGTGCAGGCTGGTCCCGTCATGCGGTTCATGCAGGTGACTGCCCATGGGCTGGAGCTCGGGCGTCCCTATATCGGTGCCGTGCAGTCGCAGCCGGGAAATGGGCTTAGGCAAAAGGAGCGCACGCCATGAGGCGGTGGCTGCCATTTCCCGTCATCTCCGCCATGCTGCTGGGCACTTGGCTGCTGCTCAACGAGAGCCTCTCCGCAGGGCAGCTCCTGCTCGGCGGCATCCTTGCGGTCGCCGGGTCATGGATCCTCGTGCGCCTGGAAGCCCCATCGCTGCTCTTCAGGCGGCTTCGGGTCATCCTCCGACTGGGCATCGAGGTCATCGTGGATATGGCGCGCTCGAATTACCGCGCCGCGCGCTTGATCATTAGGGACAAGCCCGATCGGACGCCCGGCTTCGTCCGGATTCAGTTGAAGGTGCGCTCTCATTACAGCCTGGCCCTTCTTGCGTGCATCGTAACCGCGACGCCGGGAACGAGCTGGGTGGCCTATGAGCCAGCCAACAATGTGCTGATCATCCATGTCCTCGACCTCGTCGATGACGACGACTGGGGCGAGATCATCAGGGTCCGCTACGAGGGCCTGTTGAAGGAGATCTTCGAATGAGCGGGCAGATTCTGGCCATCGCATTGACGATATCCAAGATCTTTCTCACGCTGGCGATGGCGGCCGCGGCCTCTCGCATCCTGCGAGGACCACGAGCACAAGATCGTGTGATCGGCATGGATACGCTCTACGTCAATGCCATGCTCTTGCTGCTGGTATTCGGCATCGGCTCGGGGACGACGCTCTATTTCGAAGTGGCGCTGGCCATCGGTCTGCTGGGCTTCGTTGCGACCGTGGCCATGGCAAAGTTCCTCATGCGCGGCGAGGTCATCGAATGAGCACGATCGAGAACCTGCCGCTGTGGGCCGCCATTCTGATTTCGGCACTGCTCGTCATAGGCTCGAGCCTGGCCTGATCGGCTCGATTGGCTTGCTGCGCTTCAAGACCTTTTATGAGCGCGTCCATGCCCCGACGCTCGGGACGACAATGGGATTGTTCACAATCCTGGCCGCGTCGATGTTTTACTTCTCGCTCGCTCAGACGCGTCCAGTGGTCCATGAGATCCTGATCGGCATCTTCGTCACGACGACCACGCCCATAACGTTCATGTTTCTGGTCCAGGCGACCCTGTATCGCGATCGCTTCGAGGGAAGCGATCCGCTGGCCGGCCTCAGCGTGGAGCAGCCGCAGGTCAAAACGCCCCATGATCCGTAGAACGCCGATAAGCAGCGGAGAACGGCTAAAGCAAAGGGCTTGACCTCGAGTTCGATCCGAGCCGTGGGCCGCATTCGGGGCCCGACGCTTCAGGCCATTGCCCGCTGAAGCTTGCTAAGGCGGCGAGGCCGCCTCGGATCGCGCGCTCAACTGCGGGGCGCAATCCGAAACGGCCGTGCCGATTGTTCTCAAGCGAACGAGAACGCGGCGATCTTCTTCAGGGCGGCCTCCGCGCGCTTCAAGTTCTCGGCATTGCCACGCTGCAGCGGCGAGCGGCCAACGCCTGCAGGCTGGCCGATCAGTTCCATGGCATCCTTCAGCGGGCTCGGGTGGTTGGCGGTGTAGAGCGCCTCGATCAGCGGCAGGATCGTGTAATGCGCCTTGCGCGCCAGCGCGACATTGCCATTCACGGCTGCCTCGAACAGCCCACGGTGGAAGGCCGGAACGAGATTAGCCGTCGTGAAAATGCCGCCGGGGCAGCCCAGCAAAAACGAAGGCAGACCCAGATCGTCGTCGCCCGACATGATCGCAATCCGGTCGCCGACAGCGCTGATCTTGGAGGAGATCACGGCCAGATCCCGCTCGCATTCCTTGAGCGCAACGATGTTGGGGATCGTGGCGAGCTTCTCCAGGATCGTGACATCTAGCGTTACGCCGGTCCGGCCCGCGTTGTTGTAGGCGACGATGGGAATGGAAGCGGTGTCAGCCACGCGCGCGTAGTGCTCCTGAATGCCGGCGGCACTCGGCTTGATGTAGTAGGCCGGAAGAACCAGTGCGGCACTGGCGCCGGCGCTGGCTGCATGGCGCACGGTCTCTTGCACTTCCTTCGTTCCAGGCGCCAGCGCACCGACGATGATCGGAATGCGGTTGGCCGTCTGATCGACCGCGACCTCGACAGCGCGGCGACGCTCCGCCGGCGTGAGACTGACGAACTCGCCACTGCCGCCGATGACGAGCAGGCCTGCAGCGCCTTCGGCGATTTGGAAGTCGATCAGCCTGCGAAAGGCCCGCTCGTCGAAATCATCCGCCGCAGTGAAGGGCGTGACAATGGCCGTGTAGATCCCACGCGGCGTGAATTCCTTTGGCATGCTGTCTCTCGACTCCGGTTCCGGTTTGAAGATCGGCATCGCCGCCGGCGACAAAAGTGGCCGCGCAGTTTCCGTGCGCAAGGTGACTTATCTTTCGTCATTCCTTGACGCATCGCGCGTCGTTCGCCTCTTGCGATGCTCAATGTATTATATATAATATGTCGGATACGCGTCAACGGAGGCGGATATGGACAGACGGACACTCATTATCGCTGGGGCAGCTCTCATGCTGGGCGGCATGCCGGCCCATGCTGGACAGACTTGGGACATGGCTGTCGCCTATCCGCCCGGCAACTATCACGCCAAGAGCGCCGAGCGCTTCGCAACCGAGGTCGCCGCCGCCACCAAGGGCGAAGTGACCATCAAGGTGCAGGCCGGAGGGGCGCTCGGGTTCAAGGGCCCCGAGATGCTTGCTGCCGTCCGCGACGGGCTGGTGCCCGTCGGCACCATGCTCCTCAACCAGCAAGTCGGCGTAGAGCCGCTGCTCGGCATTGCATCGCTGCCCTATCTCGTCTCCAGCCCTTCGGAGATGCGCACCATCACGGATCTAGCCCGCCCGGCGTATGATCGCATCGCTCAGAAGCACAATCAGAAGATCCTCTACATGGTGCCCTGGCCGGGCCAGAACATCTTCGCCAAGACGGAGGTGAAGGCGCCGGAGGGCTTCCGCAGCTTGAAGATCCGCACGGTCGACCGCAACGGCAGCGACTTCTTCCGCGAGCTCGGCGCGTCACCCGCTCAGATGCCGTGGGGTGAGGTCGTGCCTGCGCTCGCGACCGGCGTCATCAATAGCGTCACGACGTCGAGCTCTTCGGGCGTCGACGGCCAATTCTGGGACTTCACCAGCTTCTGCCATCTGGTGAACTGGCAGTCGAACTTCGACATGGTGACGGTCAATCTCGCCGCCTGGAAGAAGCTGACGCCGGATCAGCAGAAGGCGATCGTGGATGTCGCCAAGCGGCTCGAGCCGGAATTCTGGAAGGCCGCGGAGCAGGAGGACGCCGACAAGCTGAAGCTCTTGTCCGACAAGGGCGTGAAGATGGTGCAGTCTAACGATACCCTGCGCGCCTTCATGATCGCCAAGGCAACGCCGAAGTGGGATGCATTCATCGCCCAGGTTCCAGCCGCGAAAGAGATCATCGAGAAGTATCGCGCCGCGGTCAAGAAGTGAGCGTGCACGGCAGGCGGCAGGAGGCATCGGACATGCGTCAGGAGCAGGCTGGAGAACGCGTCGAGTCTGACGGCGGGCCCCGGCGCGGTCCCCTCGCCCTCGCGCTGGACGCCATCGACGCTCTGACGCGGCTTGATGGCTGGCTCGGCGCCCTGTGCCTTGCCTCGTTGACTGCATTCATGATCGCAGGAATGGCGACGCGGATTTTGTCGACGTTCGTGCCATGGTTGCCGCCTGATCTCCCGATCGCATGGGAATACAGCTCGTACCTGATGGCCGCCACATTCACTTTCGGGGCAGCCATGACGCTGCGCAGTGGCGGCCATATTCGCGTGCGCATTCTTCTATCGCGGCTGTCGCCGGGCGCGCGGCGCGTGGTGGAAGTGCTGGTTTCGCTGATTGCCGTGGCGTTTTGCGCCTTCTTCACCTGGGCGCTTCTGCATTTCACGCTGACGTCCTACGCCCTCGACGAACGCTCCGTCGCCAGCGACACGCCCGTGTGGATTCCGCAAGCGGTGGTCACATTCGGCGTGTTGCTCATGAGCCTGCAATTCCTGGCCCGGGCTGTACGCGCCCTCGCCAACCTGCCGCTCGAGGCACCTGCCTTCGAGAGCAAGGACGAGACCATTCGCGGGTCGTAACGCGTCGTTTCACCTCGCTAAGGAGACTTCATGCTGCCTGTTGTCGGCTCGCTGTTCGCAATTCTCTTCGGCTCACTTGCCATCGGCGTTTGGGTCGGACTGGCGCTGGCGTTGACCGGCACCCTTCTCCTCTTCATCTTCCGCGACCTGCCAGTCGACAAGCTGGTGGCGCAGTACACCTGGAATATCCTGACGACGCAGGAGCTGCTTGCACTGCCGCTCTTCATCCTGATGGGCGAGGTGCTGTTCCGAACGCGCCTGTCGCGCTCTCTGTTCAATGGCCTCGCACCATGGGCGGGCTTGCTGCCGGGGCGGCTGCTGCACGTCAACGTTATCGGGTGCTCGATCTTCGCGGCGATCTCGGGATCCTCGGCCGCCACGACGCAGGTCGTCGGCCGAGTGGCGCTCACCGAACTGCTCAAGCGCGGCTATGACAAGAGAATTGCCATCGGCAGCCTCGCCGGCGCCGGCACGCTGGGATTCCTGATCCCACCATCGAGCATCATGATCGTGTATGGCGTGCTCGCGCAGGTTTCCATCCTCAAGCTGTTCGCGGCCGGCATCATTCCCGGCCTGCTGCTGGCGGCCTGCTTCATGATCTGGGTGATGATCCACTCGACGATCCGCAAGGACTTCATACCGGAGGCCGAGCGGGCGTTGGGCGACGTCACATGGCGCGAGCGCTTTCTGGCGCTCAAGGATCTGGCCCCGGCTTGCCTGCTGATCCTGTGCGTGCTCGGCACGATGTACGGCGGGCTCGCCACGCCATCCGAAGCGGCCGCGATCGGTGTTGTAGGCGCTCTCGCAATCTCGGCCTTGCAGGGCGAGCTCACGCGCGACGCACTCCACAAGATCGCCATCGGAGCCGTGCTCACGTGCGCCATGATCGCTCTGATCGTTTTGGGCGCATCCATCCTCGGCAGTGCCGCCGCATTCCTCGGGATCCCGCGCGCGATCGCCAATTTCGTTCAATCGCTGAACCTCTCTCCCTTCGCGCTCATCCTCGTTCTGGTCGTCTTCTACCTGGTGCTCGGCTGCTTCCTCGAAGGCTTTTCCATGATCGTGATGACGCTGCCGGTGGCGTTGCCGATCGTGACGGCGGCCGGCTTCGATCCGATCTGGTTCGGCATTTTTATCGTGCTCGTGGTGGAGATGGCCCAGATCCATCCCCCGGTCGGCTTCAACCTGTTCGTGATCCAGGGGCTGACGGACGAAAGCCTCGGGTTCATAACCCTGGCCACGTTCCCCTATCTTGTGATCATGATCCTGTTCACGCTTGCCATGGCGCTATTCCCGGACGTAGTTCTCTGGCTGCCGAGGAATTTGTAGGATGATGCGTGTGTGGTGCCGGGCGGACCTGGCCAAGAGGACTTTTCCGTAACGGACAGGCTCAACGCGGTGGACAACGCAAAGTTTTTCACGAAACGGGAATTCGCCGCCGAGGCGATACGCAATGCCATTCAGAACGGCTTTTATCAGCCGGGCGAGGTCGTGAGCCAGCGGCGGATCAGTGAGGACCTCAATCTCAGCGTCACGCCGATCCGCGAAGCCATCATTCAGCTTGCCGGGACGGGGCTGATCGAGCGTCATTCCCATCACAGCATCAAGGTCAAGGATGTCGATGCGGAGCGGCTCTCGGATATCTATCATGTCCGCCTCTTGCTCGAGCTGGACGCAATTCGATTGGCCTTCCGCAATATCAAGAAGCCGACCATCGCCGAGCTCAAGCTCGTCAATGCCAATCTCAAACAGCTCATCAAGAGCACGGAGCTCGAGACGATCAACTCCCTCGATCGGCAGTTCCACTACATCGTCTTCTCACAGGCACAGAACGAGGCGCTGATCCCCTGCATCGAGTACGTGAAATCCTCGTTCTCCTTTTACGCCTTGTGGAGCAGGCCGCAGCGGCTCGCGGTCTCAGTCGCCGAGCACGCCCAGTTCATCGCGCGGCTGGAGGAAGGCGACCTGAAAGGCTGCATCGAGGCACATCGCAAGCATCTCGAGAGCGGACTTAAGGCAGCGCTCGACACATTGCCGACCGCAAAGCGCGAGATCTCGTAGCGCCGGGCCCCGCGCGGAACCTTCCCATTCTTTCGCCCATTCGCGCCGCTCGAACGCACCAAAGCGTCGCGGCTCTTTCGGAATGTTTGCGCTCCGCATCGATGCATTATATATAATGTATCGATCTGCTCGTGCTTCCTCCCGGCACTTCCGTGGAGCATCCGCGAGCAAGCCACGGCAAGAGAACACCGCAGAGGCAGGACATGAAGGTCGCCGCGACACGCGTTGAGGAGTTCTGCAAGAACGTCCTGTTGAAGCTCGGAACGCCAGCAGACGACGCAGCTATCGTCGCCGCGCATCTTGTCGATGCCGACCTGCGCGGCGTTCGCTCTCACGGCCTTCTTCGCATGATCAAGTACGTCGATCAGATCGACTCCGGCTACATCGACAACAAGGCCAAGGTGAGCTGCGCGCAGGTCGCGCCGAACCTGCTGCGCATGGACGCCAACAAGAACTTCGGGATTGTCGGTTTCGATCGACTTCTACCCGACCTCGCGGTCCTGGCCCGGCGCGTGGGCATCGCCGGGGCCGCCATCGTCAATTGCGCCCATACGGGCCGCATTGGCGCTTACAGCGAGAAGCTGGCGCGCGAGTTCATGTGGGGCTTCGTCTTTGGCGGCGGCGGCAACAAGAAGCTCAAGGAGGTCGCGCCTTTCGGCGGCCGCAAGGGCGTGTTCGACACGAACCCCTATGCCTTCAGCCTGCCGCTCGACGCGGCGCGCGCGACCACCAGCGATTTCGCCACGTCGGCGACGGCGCAGGGCAAGCTGCTCGTGTTCCGCACCAACAACGATCCGGTTCCTGACGGCTGGATCATCGACAAACACGGCCGCCCCACGACCAATGCGCACGATTTCTATGACGGTGGCGCCATGCTTCCCTCTGCCGGGGCAAAGGGCTATGGCATGGGCTTCATCGCCGAGCTGTTCGGTGATGCGGTGCTCGGCACACCGCACGAGCTCAACTGGTTCATGGTCGCCGTGGATCTCAAGAGCTTCATCGATCCGGCGGGCTACTTCGAGGCCGCAGGCCGTCTGCGGCAGGAGATCGAGGATTGCCCTCCCGCGGAGGGTTTTGCAAAGGTGATGTGGCCGGGCCAGCCTGAGCTGGAAAAGATGTCCTGCCAGACAACTGACGGCATCGACTATTCCGAGAGCGAATTGCGCAGTTTGTCAGGTCTGGAAGCGCGCTTCTCCGTAAGGCTTGTCGGTTGAAATGAGCAGCAAATTCTCTCTCGCGGTCGACATCGGCGGCACTTTCACCGACTTCGTCCTGCTCGATCATCAGCGTCAGATCGTGCTGACCGACAAGGTTCTGACGACGCCGCACTCTCCCGAGCGCGCCATCCTGCAAGGGATCGACAAGCTTTCGCAGCGGCTCGCGCTCGATCTGCGATCCGCCGATCTCTTCCTGCACGCGACCACGATCATCACCAATGCGGTCATCGAGCGCAAAGGCAGCGACTTCATCCTGCTGCACACCGCAGGCTTTCGGGACGTCCTCGAGATCGGGCGCGAGCACCGCTATAACCTGACCGACCTCAAGCTGCGTTTTCCGGATCCCGTCGGTCGGCGTGATCTTCGCCTCGCCGTAGACGAGCGCGTATCGGCCGCGGGCGAGGTCGCGCGGGCGCCCGACAAGGCGTCGCTCATGGCGCAACTCGGCGCGCTCGCCGAGCGTCACGGTGTGCACAGCTTCGCAGTGTGCTTCCTGCACGCGTACCGCAACCCGGCCAATGAGGAGATGGTCCGCGATTGGATCCTGGAGGCGTTTCCCGATGCCTATGTCTCCTGCTCGGCAGCCGTCGCCCCGACCCAGCGCGAGTACGAACGCTGGACCACCTGCACGATCAACGCCTACACCATGCCGCTGCTGGCGGACTATGTCGCCCGCCTGAGGCAGGCGCTCGCGGCAGCAGGCTTCGCGGGGCGCTCGCTGATGATGACCTCGTCGGGCCTGCCGATGGAGTTCGATCGCTGTGTCGGCTACCCCATTCGCATGATCGAATCCGGGCCGGCCGCCGGCGTGCTTGCCGCACAGGAGATCGCGGGCCGCATCGATCTACCACAGCCGGCCGGCGCCGCCTCGGCGCATCTTTCCAACGTCCTTGCCTTCGACATGGGCGGCACGACAGCCAAGGGGGCCTTCCTGAGCCAGGGCGCGTTCCACGTTCAGCGATCGCTCGAGGTTGCTCGCGTCGGAACCTTCCAACCCGGAAGCGGACTTCCTCTCATGATCCCCGCTATCGATCTCATCGAGATCGGCGCCGGCGGGGGCAGCATCGCCACCCTCGACCACCGCGGCACCATCGCCGCCCGCCCATCGCGCGCGGGGGCTGGTCCGGGGCCTGCCTGCTACGGCCCCGGCCGCAACGCGGGGACGCTCACCCACGCCCACGTCTC
>Ga0066256_1002431_pt1 | contig 20652 bp, 19 predicted proteins | sample ThiBio_1000_biof_FD_87107 | JGI IMG/M metagenome (GOLD analysis project Ga0066256, IMG submission 87107) | Wastewater bioreactor microbial communities from Cape Town, South Africa - Thiocy_expt_1000_biof (version 2) | ecosystem: Engineered > Bioreactor > Thiocyanate-remediating >... | reverse complement strand
GGCCCGGCCCCCGCGCCCCCGCTCGCAGACAACGATGACCTTCTCGACCACGCTCCATTGCGGGGGCTGTGTGGCGGCGGCGCAGCGGGCAGTGCACTGTCCAAGCTGGACGGCGTCACGGAAGTGAAGGGCGACGTCGCAGCCCAGCGCATTACGGTCACTGGTGCTGCAGCGCCTGCCGATGTACTGGCGGCGCTGCAGAAGTGGGGCGCAGCAAGTGGGCGCGAGGTCAAGCTGGTAAGCGGGTGAGCTGCTTCCCCTGCTCAGCTCAGCCCCGCTGCCGCAGACGGCGTAGACTGTCCCCGCCGTAGACAAGGTCCGTGAAGACGCGCGCGCGTGGCGGCGGCACTACTCTGCAACCTCGCTTGAATTGTTTGGCGCAACAAACGGGACGCGCGGGTGTGTCAATGGCACGCGCTGGCGCCTGTCTCGGGATCCGTCGCTGTTGCTCCTTCCACGGCGGCGGCATCCACCGGCGCATCGCCGCTGGCACCGCGCGGAGGGCGCACGGCGCAGTACAGCGTGCACACGTGCCCCGCTGTCTCTCCCAGCACCACTGCCATCAGCAAGCCAGGGTTGTACGTCATCACCACGAGCATGTTGAGGAAGCCCAGCGTGACCGTGGCGGCGTACAGCAGCGTGTCTCCAACGGCGAGCAGCAACTGGGCGCGGGGAGTTGGAGAGCCCGCACGAAGGAGGCGCTGGTCGCTGCGGCCAGCGCGCCAGGCAGCGGCGGCATGCGGGGTCGCGTCACCACCGTTCAGCGGGTTGGCTACCGTAGTGGCAGGGGGCGTACGCCGCGCACACCGTGACTTGAGTTGCTGCCGCAGCGGCGGGAGCAGGTGCCTCGCAAGACCCATGCAAATTGCAACCAGGAAGGCAAGGGCGTAGTGTCCAGCAGTCTGCGCATTGCGCGTGGCAGTGAAGCCTATAACCGCGCGCTCCTGCCACGGCACGTTGCATGACACGCTCCCTCTTGTTCACCGCAACTCCCCTACGTACGTGCAACACCCAGGTGGGCCACAGAACAGCAATGGGGAGCTGGGTCGTGAACGTCATCTGCGGAGGGCCGTCCATTCTGTGGGCAGCGGGCACAAGAACGCCGCAACCTCCCGCGCCGCAAACTTCTGCGTTGGTGACTTGCCGCTGTGCGCGCCTGAGGCGGTGGGGGTGCCCGTGTACTGTCGGCTACGCAGTTAGGGCCCTAATTGAGTTGTATTGAGTCAGCCGCAGCTGGACAGGAACGAAACCGTTGGTCGGCCGACAAGCGGGCCGAAGCGGCTGCTTAGCTGCTAGACTCTGCTGCTAGAGCTGCCAAAATACCTGAGAGCCGCTCACCATTGCGCGCCAAGTACTTTGGTTGGGGTTGGGGTTACCGTCTTTTGAGGCAGTGGCCCTGACGCAGTGTAGGCGCACTAGTGGGGGCCGCCCGGCCGCCGTGTGGGGAAGATGGCCACTGCCCCCTCTCACGCGTCGTACCTGCGATGGGCGCTTGCAACAGAACTGTTGCTCGTGTTCACGATCTTTGCGGTTGCAGTTGCTCAAGCCAACGTTGTCATAGTATTCCCCTCCATGAAGGCCGACGTCGCCTTGTCGTTCGACAACGCTGATGCAAGTTTGGTGAACGCGCTAGGCAACGCCGGAACCTTGGTGGGGTCTGTGGCTGTTTTGCTTGTCGGCAATCGGTTGGGCGGAGCGGGCATGGCCCTTGTGGCGACGGGATGCTCGGCAGCCGCTGCATTTGGGTTTGGACTGTCGCGCGCGGTGCCGCTATTCGCTGCCATCTACACGGTGCACTGCGCTGCGGCAGCCCTGGCATGGCCTGCAGCGACAGTAGTGCTGCGGTACTGGTTTGCACCTACTGCGCGCGGCCGTGCGGTCGGGGTGCTGGCGGCAGGTTTTCGTGTTGGAGGTGTAGTCGGCAGCCTCATTACTGGCGGCTTGCTCAGCGCCATGTCGTGGTCGCAAATCGTGTTCGCTGGTGGCGGGTTTGTGGGTGCGAGCTTCTTGCTGAACGCGTTATTGCTGAGAAGTACTCCTACGCAACGCGGCGTTGCTGTGGACGGCGACGTTCGTCGCGAGCCGAACGGCCGCGCCCAGTCGCTGAGGGAGACGCTTTGGCACATGGCAACAGCCCCCGCGTTCTGGCTCCTGCTTGTCGCCAACTCGTGCGCCGCGGTGTTGTTGGAGCTGCAGGCCTTTGCTGCGTTGTACTTGGTGGATCGGTTTGAGGTAGCCCCCTCCGCTGGCGGGCTAGCAGCAGCGGTGTTTCCTGGTGGGATGACACTGACCGTGCTGCTTGGTGGATGGCTGAGCGATCATGCGTCCCGCACGGCCTCCAACAGAGTGTTTAGCGTTGCGGCTGCGCTGGGTGTGTTGTGGGTACTCCTTCTGTGGGCGCTGCCAACCAACATTCCATCGGGGTACGTTGCCGCATTAATTTTGTTGTTCCTCGTGGGCGTCGCCGCCACTATCATCCCCGCGCTCGCCGTACCTCTTTTTGCCATGGAATTTGGCGAGGAAGGTGCCTGCGCGGCGGTAATAGCGGCGCAGTCCGTGTTTGCCTCCATCGCTGCGCTGGTGTTTGACTTTTCTGTGGGCACGCTGACGCAGGCTGCGAACTGGACAGCTGTGCTGTTGATCCTGCTCGCAGTGTGGGCTCTCGGAGTCGCATTCTTTCTTTTCTTCTTGGCGTCTCGGGGTCGTGCAAGGGCGCCAGCCGTAGTGCCAACGGCAAGTCTTGCCGCGTAGCCTGGTGCTGGACCCATGTTTGGCCCTAATTGCAAGCCTCGCGCGTGTATAGCGAGTAGGCCGCATCATGAAGCCGTCGACGCTGTCGTGTCACCTGGCACCCATCCTCGCTCATTTGGCAGGAGCTACAATGTGTACAGACTGCGCGCAATACTCTGCAGTAGCAGTATTGGCCCTGTACGGTCGAAAACCCGACGCGGCAACCGCATTGGGTGACGCGCGGACGTACCCGGGTATTCAGCAACGCGTACTCTTCAACCACCTCCACACCCACAACTACACCACACCAATCCAGACGAGTTGCTACCACCCTTACGGTCTCTCGATAACAACTGCATGTTTTCGCACGCTCCATGCATAGGCATTCACGCAACGCTGGTGGTGGCTGTGCCACCACGCCCGGGAATGGGGTAACGCTGCAGCTTGTCGTGCTTGTCGTGCGCGTATTCCGGGCCCAAACCGCTGCGCTCGTACGTTAGCGGCGGTTAGCGCCTCAACGGCAGCGCGGCGGCACTGCCGCTGCCACCGCGCCACCGCCCCAATGTCGATGGATGCCTGGCCGGCAACGACCCCGCAGTGCATCAGCGCCGCGCGTGCGTGCTTCAGCGTCGGCGGCAAGCGCGGCAGCCTGCCAGCCTGTGGTACAGGCGCCGTGCAGCGGGTCCGCGCGGCAGGCGCGCGCGCGATGCCGAGGCGCGCGGGATTTGCGTCGTCGAATGCAAGCACTTGCAGATGGCCCCTCATCGTCCCCGGCGTCTGCCTCTCCGCGGGTGGGCGCGTGCTGGCGACGGGAATGCATGCCGCCGCGCCCTCTAACTGGGCTAGCGCACGAGCCGTCGACTGCAGCATCGCGCGCGTCGACAGCGCCTCTGGCACGCGCAGGAACGTTTTCGAGTGTGTCGCTGCGTGCGTTGCAAAGTGCGCAGCGTCGGGCTGCCACACATCGGCCGCCGCCGGCAGTGCGGCCGGCACCCAAGCGCGTCAAGTCGTCGCCGCACACGCAGGCGGGCGCGCTGTGCACTGCGTGTGCGCACGTCACCACGCCAGGACCCTCGGGAAGTCGCGAGGGCAAGTTAGGGGCGCACGTGGGGCAGCAAGACGCCGAGAAGACGGCGCTGCGGCGCTGAGCGCGCGGCCGCATGGCGGGCCCGCGCGCGGGCTGCGTGGACGTGGTGTACCAGGTCGGGACGCGGTACAGCGAGGAGCACCTGAGCCGCTGGTACCCACGCGGCGGCCTCGGCCATTGCGCCTTCTCGCGGCGCCTGCGCGGCGCGCTGTGCCGCGACTACATGCGGGACGTGGACATGGAGAACGCGCAGCCGCGCCTGCTGCTGGGCATGGGGCAGCGGCGCAGTTGGGTGCACAAGCAGCTGGCGGCGTACGTGCGCAACCGCGCCGCCGTGCTGGCGGAGATCATGGCAACCAACGAGTGCGACGCCGAGGCGGCCAAGAAGCGCGTGACGGCCCTCTTCTTTGGTGGCGCCGATGTAAGCGGCCTGCCGCCCAGCGTGGCGGCGCTGCACGCCGAGCGCTGCGTGCCATGATGGCCAACATTGCGGCGGCGCACCCTGACCTGGCCGCCAAGGCGCGCGCGGCGTGCGTGCGCAACATCAACGGCAGCGTGACGGCGCGCGTGCTGCAGAACGAGGAGCGCACGTGCCTCATGGCGCTGCACGACGCCCTCAAGGCACAGGGCCGCGACATGACGACCTACATCTTTGACGGCGGCCTTGTGCCCAAGGCGCCAGGCGAGGCGGAGCTGCCGCCCGCCGTGCTGCGCGCGTGCGAAGCGCACGTTGTGCGCGCCACGGGTTACGCCATCAAGCTGGCCGTCAAGCCGCTGGACGCCAGCATCGTCGCGCCGCCGCCGCCCGAGGACGACGACGTTGCGTACGGCGGCATGAAGGCCGAGTTTGAGGCGGCACGCCAAACTGCTGAGCCCCGTGTGCTTCCTCCGCGTGCCGCTGCCGCCGCGCGGCGGCTACGACCTGCTGAGCCGCGCCGAGCTTGTCACCGCCTACGAAAACTTGGCGTTGCCGTCGGGCGGTGCTGTGCGGCGGCGAGGCAGCCGCATTCGCCTACACGCACCGCTTCCTTGCGCATATGGTGCAGCGGCCCGCCGAGCGGCCGAGCATTGTGTCCGTGCTGCGCCGCCCGCAAGGCGCGGGCAAGGACTCGAGTTCATTGGCCGCATGCTAGGCGACGTGCTGTACGTGTGCATCGAGGATGTGAAGAACGGCCTGCTCGCCAAGCACGCGACGCCCGTCACGCTCGCAGAGAACAAGCTGCTGATCAACCTCACGGACTCGGGCAGCATGCTTGGCAAACCGCCGACCAGCGTGCCCCCACCCACCTCCGGCTGAGGCGCCGCTGAGGCGCCGCTGAGGCGCCGCTGGCCGAGGCAGCGGCCGCGAGTGCGCGTCTCTGTCCGTGTGTGCGCTACCAATAAAGGTGCCGCCGCCCACCCGTATCGCCGCCCTGCCGCGTACCGCCACCCCGCACCCGTGCCATGGGCCACCTCGATTTTCGACTGGCCGTGCGCGGGCCTGCCGCCTCTCGCGCCGCGCTGCTGGCGTACCTGCAGGCGCGGATGCACGTGGAGGACGGTGACGCAGCCGTGTACCTGTGCGACGCTGTCTGGGGCGTTGCGGTGCAGTTTCCCCGCGATTACGTGGACGGCGGCGGCCAGGGCGAGCCCGCGGTGCGGGACGACGGCGAGCGCGTGGTGACGGCGTGGGGCCGCTGCTGCGCAGCGAGCGCCAACTGCCACGTCTTGGCGCTGGCGCTCACTGCGCAGTTTGAGGGGCTGACCGCGATGCTGCTGACGGAGGACGAGGCGTGGGACCTGCGCGCCACGCACTATGCCGCCGGCGCCGCGGCGGCGGTAGGCAGCTTCGACGGCAGAGAGGGCTCGCAGGAGGAGGACGCTTGGGTCAGCGACATGCTCGCGCAAGCCTGAACGTCGCATTCAAGTTGAAGTTGAGTGGTCTAAGAACGTCTACGGAGCGAATCGGTGAACCGCACTTGCCACAGAACGGCGGCTGAGAACGCCCCGCCGCGGCAATATTCACACATGCGCATACGCACACACACACACACGCACACGCACGCACGCACGCACACGCACGCACGCTAGCACGCACGCACGCACGCACGCACGCACGCACGCACAGCATGCCAGGCGGCCACTACTGCGCGCGCGGTGTCACGGTGACGCTCACGGCCCCACGCGGCGGCGGTGCTGGCGGCGGCGGCGGCGGCGCGGCAGCAGCTGGCCGCGTCACAGCGGCAGAGTTTGTGGCAGTCGTCGGCTGGATGGCGCACCGCCTGCACCCCACGCGATACGCGGCGTGCGCCACGGGCAGCACCGTCCGCGCGTGGGTTGTGTGCGGTAGAGAGGTGCGCCGTGACAACGTGACGCGCAGTGCGCGCACTGCCTTGCCGGGCTGGGCCGTGCAAGTTGCCACCACTGGCATCGAGGGTGACCGCGTCCGCGCGCTAGCCATCACAACAGCGGCGGATCCCGGCATGGTGGACATGCACGGGTACGACTTGCCCGCGCGTGCTGCCGCTGCCGCTGGCGCTGGCGCGGACGCTGGCGCTGGCGCGGACGCGGACGCGGACATGGCTTGATGACGCCTCGCCAGTGCGCGGCTGGGGCTCATCAGCGCGGCACGCTGCCACATGCTGTGTCAGCAGTTGGCGCGCGAGCGCCGCCATTGCTGGCTTGGAAGCGGCGGCGGCGCTGGTACGGGCGGCGGCAGGGGGCGCTCGGAGAGGCGCTGCTGAGCAGCTGGCAGCGACGCGCATGCCGTGCGCAAGGCCGCTGCCAACGACAGACAGCCGCTGCGTCGCGCCTGCGCAGGGCAGCTTGCGCAGGGCAGCCCCTGCGGGGTGTGTGCTCAAGGGGGTATGCTGCCGCGGCGCGGCGCTGTTACTGACAAATACGGCGGCGTGGCATGCGGCAGCCCAGCATGGGCGACGGGCGGCAGCGCGCGGGAATGTACCCCCGTTGCACGCCGGCGGGCGGCGTCCGGCACACGCGCGAGTACGCTGTGCCGTGCCCAGTCGCATGCAGCTGGCGGCTGGTGGCTGCGCGACCTGATCGCCACCACCAGCGCAGCGCCTGCGCTGGGCGGTGCGTCGCGCGTGGCGTGTGGCGCGCACGCTTGCCGGCCGGCGTTCAAGCGGCGTTGCCGCAGCAAGCCAAGTAACACTTGCACAATAGGGCCCTAGGTCATGATCCCTCGCGACGCCCACGCGAGCGAAGGCGTACGGCCCTCGCGGCAGCTCTGACCACTCACTTCAAGTCGAGTTAACGCGGCCGCTGGCGTGTGCGTCCTGCAGGCAGCTTGTGGTACGCGGCGCAGGGCACCAGCGTGCGCCTGCGCGGAGAGCGACACTCGCGAGCGCTCACCCGCCGCAGCCGCGCAACCTCATGCGCGGGTATGTCCAGGCTTTCGTCATAGTCCAAGTCCGTGTCGCGCATGCCGCCGTCCCACTTGTCAAACTCGTGACGACCTAGCGCAGCTCGCTGCTGTTGAGCTTCGGCGGCCTCCTCCATGATGGCGTCCTCATGTACGACGGTGTCAACCACGCGGCGCGCGACACGTAGTGCGCGCGCAACGCAAGGTCGGGTGCAGTGATCTGCACCGAAAGCAAAGCAGGGGGCGCAGTCAGTTCGTTGGAGAGGGAGAGTGGTCGACAGACGTTCGAGGCTGTCGCGAGTGCTGTCGTAGCCGCTCTCGGTCATGTAGCGCGCCACCAGCGTCGCGCGGTTGGCAGCTCTCCACAAGGCTGTCACGACGGGAGCCAGCCAGACAGCAACGCCCCCACCCCCGCCCCCGCCCTCGCCCTCGCCGATGCGCGCGAGGTGGTGGAGGATGCAACGGGCGCCTGGCGCAAGGCTGCTGCTGCCGGCGCTTGCGAGTGCGTGCAGGGCGCGCGCCGCCGCTGCTGCAATGCCGGCAGGGGTCGCCTCAAAGTTCAGCGGCGTTGCTGCGGCAGCAGGCCATGTTGCGTGCAGCCACACGGCCGCCGCCACTTGCGCCCATTCCTCTGTGGAATGCGGCCGATCAGAGCATGCACATGTTGTGTGCCCCACTACCGCTGCTGCCGCTGTCGCGGTGTTTGCAGCAGCGTCGGCATCAGCGCGAGCGTCAGCGCGAGCGTCAGCGTCAGCGTCAGCATAAGCGGCCGCGTCAGCGGCAGCGGCAGCGTCAGCATAAGTGGCCGCGTCAGCGTCAGCGGCAGCAGCAGCGGCAGCGTCAGCGGCAGCGGCAGCGGCAGCGGCAGCGGCAGCAGCGTCGGCATCAGCGCGAGCATCAGCGCGAGCGTCAGCGCGAGCGTCAGCGTCAGCGTCAGCATAAGCGGCCGCGTCAGCGGCAGCGGCAGCGTCGGCATCAGCGGCAGCGGCAGCGGCAGCGGCAGCACGAACAGCATCCGCAGCGGCGGCGATACTGCTCAGGGTTTGCGCCTGCGGCAGCCGCCAGAGAATAGTGGCACACACTGCCACGTCTTGCCACAGCGGCGCACTGCGCGGGGCCGCCAGCAGCGGCAAGAGCCACTCTGCGTCTGCGCTCGAACGGCATAGCAGCCACAACGCGCCCTCGCGGATGAGTGCTGTAGGAATAATGCGAACTGTGTACTCGTCGCCTTCCTCGACGACTTTGCCGCAGTTGGTGCCCTCGCTGTCGTCTGCGGCGCTGCCACTGCCGTCCGTGGGCTCGCTCTCCCCTGCCATGTCAAGGCGAAAAAAGCCGGGTGGTGGAAGCAAGCACCACGCGCGCTCAAAGATCTTCCATCGCTGGTACGTCAGCGGCACGCACCGCTGGCGCCGCTTGCGGGCGTCGTTGCTGTCGTGAGGCATGGCCCAGTGGCGTTGCCTGCCTCCAGCGTCAGCGTCAGCGTCAGCGTCAGCGTCAGCGTCAGCGTCAGCGTCAGCGTCAGCGTCAGCGTCAGCGGCAGCGGCAGCGTCAGCGGCAGCGGCAGCGGCAGCGGCAGCGTCAGCGTCGGCAGCGGCAGCGGCAGCGGCAGCGGCAGCGGCAGCGGCAGCGGCAGCACCAGCGCCCGCAGCAGCGTCGATCACAGCACCAGCGTCAGCAGCAGCGTCAGCGTCAGCGGCAGCGTCAGCGTCAGCGGCAGCGGCAGCGGCAGCGGCGGCGGCAGCGGCAGCGGCAGCGGCAGCGGCATCATTCCGTGCCTCCCACGCCACAATCACCCGCTGCGCCGCCGCCAGCTCGGCAGGTGCCACGCCCATGACCACGGCGCCGCTGCGGCCCCCACTGCTGGCGCCAGTGCGGTGCACGTGCGCAGCCAGGACGTGGAGTCCAAGCGGCGCCAGATGGCACGGCGGCAGCAGCGCGCACGGCTCTCCCCGCGTGCAGCGAGCGGCTGCAGCCGTGGTGGTCACGCTGTGCAAGTGTGTACTGCCGCCAAGGATGGCTGCCAGCTCGCGCTGCAAGTTGGCAGTGCGGGTGCATGGCAGCCGGCGGCGCCACACAGCGAGTAGGTGCGATGTGGCGGCGGCGGCGTCGCCAGCAGCCGCGGGAATCACCCACGCGAGCGCAGCGGCGACGGCAGTGTGGCAAAGCCACGCCTTGGCCGCCACAATGGCGACAGACACGCTGTCCGTTGGCACCGTCGCGTGCGCGACAAAGTCATGCCTACCGTGCGGCTCCACCATGGACAGGGCGCACGGCGCACCGCCCACGCATGTCAGCGCACGCACTGCCCAGGCCTCAAGGGAGCTCGCAGACGCTGCACACAGGGCCTCCAGTGCCGCGCTGCGGTGAAGGGCCAGGTCGCAGTGCGCGAGGTAGCCAGGCGGCAGCGACGGTGCGAGGGCGACGTGCGAGCATGCGGCGCGCAGCGCTGCGAGCGCCGTTTGCCAATCGGCCCCGCCGTCAAGCTGCAGCACGTGCGTGGTGGGTGCAGTTGTGCGTGCCGCGGGCGCGTCTGTCGGATCCGCGGTGCCGCCGGCACGCACAGCCATGGCACGGGCAAGGCTGTCCTTCACCGTGCCGCACCTGGGTGCCGCGCCTACGACGCGCAGCAGCAAGCGAAGGAGGACGCTGGCATCCACGCCATCCGCGCCACCCGCACCGCAGCCGCAGCCCCAACCAGCTGCCCATGCGTCCACGCGCCAGCAGCCATGCGCCTGCGCCAACCAGCTGCGTTGCAAGCGAGTCGCGGCGGCAGCTGCAGAGGCAACGCCTTGCAGCACCACGCTAAAGTAGGCAGCGGGGTGGGACATGGTAGTGCACGGTGGCTCGAGTACCTTTTATTCATGGGACTGGGTCGTGTGTGCGCGGCCATGACGACCGAGTCGGCGAGTCCAAACTTTTGCAGCGGCACCCACCGTCGAGTTGCCAACGCCGTGCCGCCCCCTCCCGCTCGGCAGCTGGCGTCACGAGTCACGAACGACGCGACCACCCACCGTCGAGTTGCCAGCTTGGGCTGTGTCGCGGCCGCCTTGCGCAACGTGCCACCTCGGACCCACACACACGCAAGGGGGAGCCGCTGGCAGCCGGGCGCCGACACGCGCCACGGCCACTCTGGGTGTGCAGGAGGGAGGATTTTTGGGGGTCAAAAACGGCGGTGGCAGCCGTGCTCACTTTGCAGGCGGCGCCATGCCATCGGATACAGGGCCCCCCTGGCAGCCGGAGAGGCCCACCTCGCCAGCACTCTGCGAGTTGCGGCGACTGCGCGAGTCGGTGCCTGCTGCGGCGGCCTACAGTGGCAGCGTGCCGCAGACAACTGCACCACTTGGGGGGGGTGACATGGTCCCTGCTCATGTCCCCGGCGGGACGGCACGTGGTCCCCATGCGGCCGCCAGTTGGACGCAGCAGCTGCGTCATAATTGCAGCAGGCGGTGTGCATGTCGGCAGTGGCATGCCAGCAGCGACACTGATGATGAGCTGCCGGGCAGCAGCAACTGGGTGGTGCAGCCGCACACGATGGGCCAGACCAGCCACTGCTCATGGGCGCCTCCATGCATGTGGTGGTGGGCAGTGTTGTGTGTCCGCACCGACTCTGCATGTGCGTCTGCTCGCGTGTCTGCAGGTGCGTCGACTCGCCGTCGAGGCACGTTTGTGGGGGGTCAAAAACGGCGGTGGCAGCCGTGCTCACTTTGCAGGCGGCGCTGTGCAGCCGGCAGTCGGCATGATGCGCGGCTGGGCTGTGTGCTGGTCGCCAGCGCTCGGTGAGTTGCACCGACTGCGCGTGTCTGCGCACACCCAGCGCACGCCAGCGGCCCTGCACGGCCGCCGCGCGGACGTAGTCCTACGGCGGCAACGGCGTCACGCCTGGCCAGACAAACGCATGTAGTATTCATGCCCAAGCCAGCCGCCAACTGCCAACTCGGGTCGCGACCCCTGCCCACTGCCCACTGCCCGCAGTTGCACGACCTGGTGCTGCGGTGACAACCCCGCGAGCCTCCATGCACGTGTGGTGAGTGGGCGGCGTGTCGTGCCCGCATGTGTGTGTCGAGGCGCAGGAAGGCGGCGCCCTACTGCCGCCCTGCCGCAGCGGACGTGTAGGGCCCTCAACATCGGCGGTGGCAGCCGTGCTCACTTTGCAGGCGGCGCTGTGCAGCCGGCAGTCGGCATGACACGCGGCTGGGCTGTGTGCTGGCCGGCAGCACTCGGTGAGTTGCACCGACTGCGCGTGTCTGCGCACATCATCGGCAACGGCGTTACGCGCGGCTTTTGCGGCTGATCACACACACACGTGCAACATGACGCTTGCGCGTGCAAGTCGGACGGCCGCCAAGTGCCAACCCGCCACCTGCCAATGCCAACGCCAGTAGTGCATGTGCACACGGCGTTGCCGTGGCAACAACCATGTGCGTACGATGTACCATGGGTGTGCCGCCCGACGGCGTCACCGCGACGACTGTGCAAGTTGTGGGCGGCGGTACGGGTCAACGTTTGGCTAGCTTGCAGCTCACGCACACGGTGTGGAGGCGCGCGGGCCCCTGCTACCGCCCTGCCGCAGGAAGCGCTATTGTGCTTGACAGCGGCGGTGGCAGCCGTGCTCACTTTGCAGGCGGCGCCGCGCAGCCGGCAGCAAGGTGCCAGCGGGAGTCGGAGAGGCCTGTGCAGGCAGCGCTCGATGAGTTGCACCTACTGCGCGTGTCTGCGCACGCCCAGCGCGTGCCGGCACGCGCCGCATGGCGGCCGCGCGGCGTAGCTCCCGCCGTCCACATGCGCGCCCCGCTCCTGCGCCCGAGTGCGGAGGGGCATCCCTAGGCCCCCAAGAGACGCCGTCCCCACCGCGCCCTCCATGTAAACAAAACCAGTCTCCCGCCGACCAACCCCTCGGCACGGGCACGCTTCACCTCCGCGCCTCCTGCCGCCATGGTCATTGCCGTCTTGGAAGGTGCGCGGCGCCGCTACGCGCCAGCCAACCCGTCGTCGCGCGGCCGGCTGTACGCTGCATTCAGCGACGCGTATGCAGCGGAGCTGGCCAGTGCAGATTGGCCGCTGATGGTGGCGTGCACGCCCGCGCGCGCGCGGGGCTGGGCGCAGCGTGGCATCCGCTTCCGCCTGGATGGTGCGCGCGGCGTCATGGTGGGCGAGGTGGCGGATGCCGACGCGCTGCGGCGCGCAGGCTACCGCGTCACGCGCGCCGGCACGCTGCGCAAGGTGGCGGCGGCTGGCGGCGGCGCTGCCACCACCGCTGCAGAGCCACGGGCTACACCATCGGCTGCGGCAGCGGAGGCTGTCACTGCGTACAGCGCGTGGGAGGCGGCGGGCGGCGGCCACGCGGCAGAACGGTACGCGCCGCACCTGCTGCAGATCGCCACGCTCCTGGCGCGCCTGCGCGCCAAAGGGCGCGTCGTGCGCCTGCCGGGTGACGCAGAAGGCGAGGCGCGCGCGGAGCGCGGCTCCCAAGGCGCGGGAGACAGCGCCGTGGCTGCGGCGGCTGCGGCAGACGCGTGTGGCGGCGCAGGACCCGTCGGCGCAAGCTGCGGCGCTGCGACTGCAGCGGCTGCGGCGACTGCAGCGGCTGCGGCAGCTGCGGCGGGTGAGCGTGGCGGCGCAGGACCCGTCGGTGCGAAAGGCAAGGACGACGATGACGACGACGACGGCGACGACCACCCTCTTAAGAAGGCGCTCTTGGCTGCTGCAACGGGCGGCGATGCAAACGGCGTGCGCAAGGCCATCGCCGACGGCGCCAACGTGCACGCGCGCGACGCACGCGGCCGCACGGCGTTGCACCTGGCAGCCCGCGGCGGGCACGCGGCCATTGCGGGCGTACTGCATCGGCGCGGCGCCGACGTTGGCGCGCGCGACGATGACGGCAGGACGGCGCTGCACGTGGCTGCCCAGCACGGGCACGTGAAGGCCGTGCGCGCACTGGTGGCAGCAGGCAGCGACGTGCACGCATGCGATGCGCGGGGGCGCACGCCGCTGCAAGTCGCTACCAAACACGGGCATCCGGAGGTGGCGCGAATCTTGCAGGCGCGCGGCGACGACGCCGAGACGGCAGTAGTCACGGCCGCAGCGTCTCTGCCCGCGCCCGGGGCCGTGCCAGCCGCGCCCGCTCCTCCTGCGGAGGCTGCGGCCTGCAGCTCGGCGCCCGGCGGCGGCGGCGCTCGCGCTTAGCAGGTTGCTCCTATTGAAATCACATGCTCACAACGGATGCTGCGCTTGGAGCACTCCTTGCACGCGCGCGTACTGGTACTGGTACAGCCAGCCCCTGCCTCCGCCGCGGCGCTGCGGCAGTCCGCGCCCCGCTGGCGCCTCAGCAGCGCCTCAGCTCCGCTGCGTCTCAGCGGCGGACGCGATGTAGGCCCCAGCAACAGCGCGGCGACACGCGGCGGCGGCGCGGTCGGCGGCGTGTGCCCACCGTGCCCTGCTGCTGCGTGACGCCCTGCAGTGGCGCTGGCCACGCGTCGCTGCATTTGGTGCGGCAGGCAAGCACTCCACGCGCGCGCGTACAGCCAGCAGCCCCTGCCGCAGCAGCGCGTTCCCTAGTTGTTCCGCGTCCCCCGCGGCGCCTCAAGAGCGCCTCACACGCGCCTTACCCGCGCCTCAGTGACCCTCGCGGCCGCTACAGGCCGCTGTAGCCGCGGCCGCCGTTGTCGCCGCGGGCTCAGCTGCAGCTGCCAGCTGCTAGATGCAGCCTGCAGCAACGCTTCGCGCGGCGCACTGCCGCCACACACCGCACACGGCGGCGTGGATTGCGTGCTTCCCGGGGTGCCGGCGGCGTGCCGTGCCGCCCCCACCTGCTGGCGAGTAGTAACTTACACACACATTGTTCAAATTGTTCAAATAGCGGCCCCATGAATGCACGCAGGGGCGGTGAGATCGGGTCGGCAGTCGCACCGCACGGTTGTGCGGGCCTTAGCCAGGCAGGGGCCGCAGAGCCAAGTCAAGCGACTCTTAGGGACCGTGCAGCCCTGCCAATCCTACATGAATCAGTAGTACGTAGCTACGCAGTCTCCGCTGCCGGCGCTGCCCACAGCGCCGGCGTCACGCCGCCAAGCTCGCGGCCCATGCTCGGTAGCGGATTGCCCGCTGGTATGCGCCGCAGGAGGCGGCGATCGACGGCAGCTATCCGCGGCGCCAGCTGCGCCAGCATGCCGTGAACCCGCGCGGGGCGCGGGTCGCCCCCGGCGTCGCCGCACGTGGCGCACGCCACGTCATACACAGGGCGGTCATGATGCCGAGCGGCTCGCGTTATTGTGAACGTGTCCGACGACCACGATGGAAGCGGCGGCTCGTGCAGCGCGCCCTTGGCCAGGCGCCGCACGTGCGGCAGCACCGTGAAACTGACGCGAACGGCGTCGCCAACTTGCAGCGGCGATAAGGCCGCATTGCGCCGCGCGGCTGAGCGCTGGCACATGCGCCAGCCAAACGCAGTGATGCGCGCGGCCGCCACCGCGCGCACCACTTCGTGTGTGGCTGCGGCTTCTGCCACGTGTGCTACGTACATGCGGGCAAATATGGAGCTGCAGAGGGCAGGTTTTAATGTATGGGTGCGCGCGCTGCAGGGCGCCTGATGCCAGCATCACACGCGGGCGTCACGCTGGAAGCCGCGCCACTGTGTGGGTGGGGCGCCGACAGGATGGCGCTGGTGCCCTGCCGCGTGCTGGGGCGCGCGGCTGGGTGCGCGAAGGCACCCTACTACCGACAGGGTGGAGGCAGGCAGCGGCAGCAGCGGCGGCGGCGGAGGCGGCGGTGGTGGAGACGGTGGCGCAGGCGGTAGCAGGTAGCGGCGACGGCGGCGATGGAAGCTGCTAGGTTATTGGCGCCCGAGCCTCGCGTGCTCACATCGTGGTAACTCCTGCGATTTCGGCTCGGTCAGCTGCGGACGCGCGTATCTCCCGGCTCGCTGCACCAGGTGGCACGATTATGGGCGTCGCGAGCCGTACGGGCGGCCAGCGGCGGTGGGATTGCCGTAGCCACGCCTCCACCTCGCGCACTGACATGCCCAGCAGCTCGGGCGTGATCCAGGAGTCGTACTCGGGGCCGTGCCCCACCCAGCGCACTAGGTATCGGACCGAGCGCGCGGTAGGATCAGGCCGCACCGCCAGCACACGAGACACTTCCCAGCTCCCGGCCGCGCCAATGGACGCCCCGGAGGCAGCAGCAGCGGGTCGGGCGGCAGGAACAATCGCAGGCGGTAGCACGGCCAAGGCGCCTACGCCGCTGGCGGCTGCGGCCGCTGCAGCCGCTGCAGCCGCTGCAGACGCGGGTGCGGGCGGTGCAGGCAAGGGCGTGAGCAGCGCACCAGCAGGCGCAGTGAGGAGGAGGGGGCCCAGCGGCCGAGCTGCGCGTCCGCGATGCAGCAGCCACGGCGTGAAGCCCGTCGTGCTGTGCACCGTCGTGTTGTAGGCATGCAGCACAGCGGGCAAGAGGGCGAGCCAGTCGGCGGTGCGCGCTGCGCTACTCCACTCGTGCACCTGGCGCTCCAAAGAACGTTTTATCGTGCCGTGGACTCTCTCAACGCCGCCATTACATTCACTCGTGTGTGCAGCACAAACGCGCCGATCAATACCAAAGCGCTCGCTGAGCGCCGTCACTGCAGCGTTGTGCATGTCGCCGCCACCGTCGCTTCGAAGCACTGCAGGCGCGCCCTCCACGAAAAACAGCGCTTGCAGCACCGCGGTGACGCTGCCGCCGTCGTTTCTTGCCAGCGGCGCAGCCCATACAAATTTGGAGAATAAGTCGTACGCAACTAGGAGGTACGGCCGCGGCGGCGTGACGCTGGTAGGCAGGCGCACCAGCGTCACGTCGATTTCCCACTGCTGCATCGCGTCTGTGACGGCGGCAGGCTGCACGACGACGTGGGCGGGCGGCGCGGCAAACGCCTGGCGCGTCTCGGTCCGCGCCAGAAAGTCTGTGACCTGCTGCATCGAGATGCCAGCAAAGCGCTCGCGCGCGCGCTGGTACAGCGCACGCGCGCCTCGCGACGCGCCAGCAGCGGGGTCGACGTACATCGCGTGCAACAGCGCCGGAGCATCCTCCTCCGCCACCACCTCGTGCCAGCTCCAACGCCGCCCTGCGCCGGCCTCTGGCAGCAGCACTTGCAGCACCGCTTCACGGGTGCTCCCGTCGGCTGCTGGGGCGACTGGCGCCATTGGGACACCCGCGGCGGCGGCGCCAGCAGCAGCAGCACTGGCACCGTCTGCCGTCTCCACAGCGCCAGGGGGCAGCACGCGCGGCAGCCAGCGGCCGCGCGGCAGACGCACGACGCGCCACCTAAATGCCTCCATTTGGCGGCGAAACTTCCAGCGCCGCGCGCGGCTCCATCCCATCGGCAGCGTTCCGTGCTCCCAGAATGTGCGCATGCGCGCAATGCGTGCGCGCGTGACGCACATTCTCGACAAACGCGCGAAGGCAGTGGAGCTGCCGCCCGGGCCGCTACGCGTGGGACTTGCGGTAATCGGCAGCACCGAACTTTCGTCGTCGCCGTAACTGCCGCTGGCGCTGTCGCTGCCCCTGTCGCTGTCGTCGTCAATGCCGCCGTAACTGCCGCTGGCGCTGTCGCTGCCCCTGTCGCTGTCGTCGTCAATGCCGCCGTAACTGCCGCTGCCGCTGCTGTCGCTGCTGTTCCCACTGCTTCTGCTGCTGCCGGCAGGGCGAAATGCAAGGCGTCTGCTCATTTCTAGTTGAAAACTTGTTGCCTTGCAGTTGTTGGGTGCAGTTGTAAGGTTACTTTCACATGAGGGCACGGCGAGCAGCACCTTTTATTGCAAAGTAAGGGCAGTGCCTTGTGCCTGACTGGCCCTATTCAAGCGGGCGTGACAACCAATGTGTGGCATCCACGCGCACGTGCGCACGCGTTTCAAGCCGTGCCTCCCACCAGTGCGCGCAGGCGGATCCAACACGCGTGCAGTGCGTCGCCGCGCGTCGCTGCGGCCATTAGAAGGAAAGGGTTCAACGCAGACCCGTGTGGCTGCCGGGCTTGGACAGCGGCGCACCTGCCTGGCGCAAGTGAAAGTGGGCGCCCAAAGGCAGCGGCAACCCGGAGTGGAACCCTCAGCGACAACGGACGTCGGCATTGCAGCGCAAGCGGGTCCGTGCGCGGCAATGGGAGGCGCAACGAAAACGAGAGTGCGTGGGAACGGTAGCAATGAGGCGCTGCCGAGGCGCTGCCGAGGCGCCCTGAGGCACAAGCAAGAAGGCGCTCGGGCTGACTGCGCATGAGCGTGCGGCGGCGCGTGTACATCACTGGGAAGCTGCGCGCCAGACGCTGCAAGTGCACTGCAAGCGCCCTGCCATTGCGTGCACATGCCTCCAGTTCAAAGCCATCTTGCCGTGCGCTGTGTAGGCGCGCTTTGCGGTGCAGAAGCGCGGCCCCACCCATCATGCGTGCTCAGCGGCTCAGCCGCGAGCGGGCAGCCTCTGTCGAGACCCAACGCTGGCAGAACCGCCGCAACAGTGGTACAGCACCCACCCCCCAGAATGGCACCGTCGCAGCAATGGCGCCACCGCGCTGCAGGCGGAGTGCACTGTGCTACATTCACGCTGCACGTTGCCACTGGCAGCCACTGCGCGCAATCAGCCTGCGGCGCGCCGAAACCGGGTCTCACCACGCGGCAGCACACGTGTGCTGCCGCGTGCAGAAACAGGGCAACTTGCTGCCGCAGTCGGCGCCGCGCGAGACTGCCGAGGCTGCTGCGGCCATGCGTCAGCGAGGGTCGTTGAGGCGCAGTGGCGCCGAGGCGCTGCTGAGGCGCTGCTGAGGCGCCGCCGAGGCGCCGGCATGGCACGAACTGCCGCAGCGGCGGCAGCGCAGCGCAATGACAGCGCTTCAGACAGCGGCTGTGCCCGTACGCGCGCGCAAGGAGTGCATTGCTTGCCTGCAAAGCCAAATGCAGCATCCACTGCGAGCGGTGTGATTTCAATGGAAGCAATTTACCTGCCAAGTTGACCACGAGCGCCGCTGCCGCCGCTGCCGCTGCCGCCGCTGCTGCCTGCCGCTGCCGCTGCTGCCGCCGGGCATCGCGCTGCAGGCCGCAGCCTTTGCAGGCCGAGCCACTGGCGTCGCAGCGACTGCCGCCTCGGCGCCGCTGCCGCCGCCGCCGCGCTCGTGCAAGATGCGCGCCGCCTCCGGCTGCTTGTTCCTGATAGCAACTTGCCGCGGCGTGCGTCCCCGCGCATCGCGTGCCGCAACGCATGCGTGCACCTCGCTGCCCACTGCCACCAGTGCGCGGACGGCCTCCACGCGCCCGTGTCGCACGGCCACATGCAGCGCCGCCCTGCCGGCCCCGTCGCGCGCTCATGTCGGCGCGGCGTCCCTGCAGTACACCCACAATGGCCGCGTGCCCGCCGCGGGCAGCCAGGTGCAACGCTGTGCGGCCGCGTGTGTCGCGCGCCTGCACGCTGGTGCCGTCGGCGGCGGCCTTGCGCACGCCATCCGCATCGCCGCACGCCGCAGCAGCCAGCAGCGCCTCCTCGCAACTGCGCTCGTCACAGCCCGTGCCGTCGTCGTCATCGTTGTCGTCCTCGCCTGTTGCGCCCACGGGGTCTGCGCCCACGGGGTCTGCGCCGACGGGGTCTGCGCCGACGGGGCCTGCGCCGACGGGATCTGCGCCAATGGGTCTTGTGCCGCCCTTGGTGCCCACGTGTCCTGCGCCGCCGCACGTAATTAGTCGCTGCACTCGTCACCGCAGTCGCGGTTACAGCCGCCGCAGTCGCGATCACTGCTGCCGCTGTCGCCGCCGCATGCGTGCCAACTAGCGCAGCAACGGCCGTCGCCGCAGCAGTCGCCGCAGTCGCCGCCGCAGTGCCGCCTTCTGTGCCCACATGCCTTGTGCTGCCGCACCCGTCGACAGCGCCAGCCACAGTAACTCCCGCGCCTTGGGAGCCGCGCTCCTCGCGCACTGCACCTTCTGCGTCGCCCGGCAGGCGCACGGCGCGCCCCTTGGCACGCAGACGCCCCAGGCGCGTGGCGTGCTGCAGTAGGTGCGACGCGTACCGCTCTGCCGCGCGGCCGCCACCCGCCGCCTCCCACGCGCGGTACGCAGTGACAGCCTCCGCTGCCGCAGCCGGTGGTCCAGCCCGTGGCTCTGCTGCATCGGCGCCGCCGCCGCCAGCGGCGCCAGCCGCCAGCGGCGCCAGCCGCCACCTCGCCCACCATGACGCCGCGCGCGCCGTCCAGGCGGAAGCGGATGCCAGCCCCGCGCGCGCGCGGGCGTGCACGCCACCATCAGCGGCCAATCCGCGCTGGCCAGCTCCGCTGCATACGCGTCGCTGAATGCAGCGTGCAGCCGGCCGCGCGACGACGGGTTGGCTGTCGCGTAGCGGCGCCACGCACCTTCCAAGACGGCAATGACCATGGCGGCAGGAGGCGCGGAGGCGCAATGTACCGAGAGGGGCAGTCGCTGGACGACGGCTTTTGTTTACACGGAGGGCGCGTGGGGACGACGTCCCCTACGGACGCCCCCTCCCCACCCGGGCCCAGGAGCGAGGCGCGTGGGGACGACGTCCCCACCCCGCGGGCGCGCTGCGCGGCCGCTGCACCTTGCTGGGCGCGCACTGGGCGTGCGCAGACACGCGCAGTCGGTGCAGCTCACCGAGCGCTGCCTGTACAGGCCCCTCCGACCCCCGCTGGCGCCTTGCTGCCGGCTGCGCGGCGCCGCCTGCAAAGTGAGCACGGCTGCCACCGCCGAATTTTTGGGCAGCCCTACACACGCACACGTGCAGCATGACACTTGCACGCGCAAGTCGGACGGCCGCCAACTGTCAACTCGGGCCGCCAAGTGCCGACCCGCCACCTGCGAATGTCAGCGCCAGCAATGCATGTTGCCGTGGCAACAACCATGTGTGTGCGTGTGTGTGTGTGTGTGTGCGCGCGCGTCCGATGGGCGTGCCGCCCGACGAGTCGGCGACGACGTGACGGTGACGACTGGTGCAAGTAAGTTAGTGGGCGGCGGTGCGGGTTCACGTTTGGCTTGCAGCTCCAGCACATGTGTCACACGCGATGTGTGTGTCCGCTTGTACGTGTCGAGGCGCGGGGAGAGGCGGCACCCCTTCTGCCGCCCTGCCGCAGGAGGGGGTTTGTGAGCTAATCAGCCGCGAAAGCCGCGCGCGCGACGCCGTTGCCAATGATACAGGTATGGGCAAACGACGCGTGCATCAATCGGTGGGGCGCTTCATGACCAGCGCGGCGCGTGGAGCCACAACACGCAGTCCCACACGGCGCCGTCAGCCCACTATGACGCAGTCCACTAGGATCAGGGGGCCAGGCCGTAGGGGCGCCGTGGGACTACGCCCCCACCCCGCGGGTGCGCTACGCGGCCGCCATGCAGGGCTGCCGGCGCGCACTGGGCGTGCGCAGACACGCGCAGTCGGTGCAGCTCACCGAGCGCTGCCTGTACAGGCCCCTCCGACCCCCGCTGGCGCCTTGCTGCCGGCTGCGCGGCGCCGCCTGCAAAGTGAGCAC
>Ga0066256_1002426_pt1 | contig 20701 bp, 18 predicted proteins | sample ThiBio_1000_biof_FD_87107 | JGI IMG/M metagenome (GOLD analysis project Ga0066256, IMG submission 87107) | Wastewater bioreactor microbial communities from Cape Town, South Africa - Thiocy_expt_1000_biof (version 2) | ecosystem: Engineered > Bioreactor > Thiocyanate-remediating >... | reverse complement strand
TTGCGAACTTATAAGAATATTTTTCTAATATTTCTTTAATTCTTTTTACCAAATTGATAGAAACTAAAACAGGGTCGGCAATAATCAATATTCTTTCTGTGTTCAGGCTTTTTAATTCATCTGCCAGGTTTTCAATGGAGTCCCAACCTATATGGGTTACCGGCGTGGATTGAACGTTATAGGATCGCATAATAAAAAATTTCATATTTTGTACAAAATGTTGACATTTAATTTTTGTTATATAGAGATGATCAGCATTGGGATAAAAAATCAGTACAATTTAACAATTGCTAACCGCTCCGCATAGTGGTATGAAAAATAGTATTAAAATAATATAAGATAGATTTATTGAGAAATTATCGGGGATTTTGCAGTTAAAGTTTCTGCCTTTAATTTTGATTTTGTAATTTTCGGTATTATTATGAAAAATGATCCTTCATTTTTGTGCGGCGTTGGAAAAATTGATATTACGCCACCACTTCATTCGGTCATAAATGGTGATTTTATACCCGTTTATGTAGAAAAAGTTCATGATCTCATTTATGCCAAAACAATTGTTTTTAAAAGCGCTGATGCCTGGTTTGTAATTGTGATGGTCGACACCTGTTCGGTTACAGCCGATTTTACAAATCGCGTAAAGAAACAAATATCTCAGGAAACCGGCATCCCGGTTTCTAATATGATGATCGCCGCCACACATATTCACTCGGGGGGGGCTTTGTCCGATGTGTTTTTAACTGACGCATCCATGGCGTACATAAATTTTGTAACGATCGCAATTATTGCCCTTGTCTGCAACGCTAAGGAAAATATGCAGCCATGCCGGATTTCTTACGGAAATGTCAATGTGCCGGAACATGTGGTTTGCCGCCGATATAAAATGAAGCCGGGGTTTAAGCCATTTAACCCTTTCGGAAATAAGGATGAGCAAATTGTAACCAATCCTGTTGGCTACGAAGATCAGATTGAAACCCGTTCGCCTATTACCGACCCGGGCGTTCCTTTTCTGGCAATCCAATCTACTGCCGGAAAATGGCTGGGTTGTCTTGCAAATTACTCGCTTCATTATGTCGGCGACTTTGAAAGCAGCACTATTTCTGGAGATTATTTCGGTATATTTTCAGAAACGCTAAAAGAAAGATTGGGTGCAGGAGATGATTTTATAGGGATGCTGAGTAATGGCACCAGTGGTAATATTAATATATGGGATTTCCTTAACCCCGACAGATACCCTTCAAATGCGTTTGAAAAAAGCCGCATTATTGCTGAAGATATTGTTGACAATATTATAAAAACTGTTGCCGGCCTGAGATGGGAGTACCACCCGCAGATTAAAGTAGAAAGCCGGGTATTACGGTGCAAAGTAAGAAAGCCTTCGCCACAAGAGTTGACCGCTGCAAAAGAAATCTATTCAAAGACTGACTATAAAAAAATAACCACCAGGGAACATGACGACCTTGTAAAGATTTTTGCGAGAGAACAGGTGTTGCTCGATAATGAACCTGATGAATGCCCTGTAGAAGTTACCGCTTGCGCCATTGGTAAAGGCTATATTGGATTTTTGCCAGGAGAGTTTTTTGCCGAAACAGGTTTGTGGTTAAAAGAAAGAATGAAACCTCATCCGTATTTTACTATTTGTATAGCTAATGGCGCCGTGGGTTATGTTCCGCCGGATCATGAACTGGACGCAGGTGGTTATGAAACATGGCGTTGCCGAACCAGTAAATTAGAAAAGGGTTCAGAAAACATGATCAGGGAAAGTTTGCTTAACCTATTGAAAGACCTGAGCCGATCTGCCTGATGCTTAAGATGCATCAATCGTTCTGCGATAATCGGTGGGCGTCATATTTTTTATTTTTTTAAATTGCCTGTTAAAGTTTGCGAGATTTTTAAAGCCGCACTCATAAGCAATTTCCACCACGTTTTTATCCTTTTCTGCAATGAGCTTACAGGCATAGCCGATCCTAACAGTGTTTAAATATTCAACAAAAGTAACCCTGTAATTCTCTTTAAAACAATTACAAAATGTGGTTATGGCCATGTTGGATTTCGATGCTATTTCAGGTAAGGAAATATCGCTATCAAAATTCCTCATGATATACTCTGTGATTTTAGAGGTTCTGTCCGATTCATTTAGCCCGCTTTTTTGTACAAAACCGGGGCTTGCCAATAGTTCATATTCCTTCGTCTGAGATAAGATATTAAAAATTGACATTAAAGCAGACAGGCGTTCAAGGCCGCACATCTGGGGCATTTTTTTCATAATGGTGTTGATGCGTTCCCTCGTTTTTCCTAAAATCACCATCCCGTGTGCTGATAGCTTTAATATCTTTTTGAGGTTTTCCATTTCGGGTATGTTCATAAACTTATCGCCCAAAAAATTTTCCACAAACTGGATAACAATACCATCTGCTGGTTCTTTTGCCTCGCCGGTAATATATTCCTCATCGTTCAGCCATACGTGATGCAACCCGGCTCCCATAAATACGAGATCGTTTTCATTAAAATAACCAATATGATCGCCAACCATTCTGCGGCCCGTGCTGCTTGTAATTAACACAAGTTCATACTCGGGATGATAATGCCAGGGGCAGGGAAAAAATTGTCCCTGTTCCCTAAAAACGATAAAGGATTTATCATATTCCTTTGGCAAGCGTTGTTCAATAGCCTTCATGCGGAGTGAGTTTTGTAATATTATTATGCACTAAAATACATAAATTTTTGGTGTCATGTTTTTTTTCATGAAAAATAGTATTAGTGTTAAATTGAATAATATTATAGCCTTGATTGATTAGATTTTATTTTTGAAATATATTGTCAAATGAAAGCACGATTACTAATTTATATTTTTCTGATTCTGGCTCATTGCAGGATTATTGCCCAACCGGTGTTCTATGATTCCACTCAGCGTCCCGAAATATATCCCCTATTAAAAGACCAGTTTGCAGCAGAACCAAAAAGTAAAAGCGATATTATTTTTCTTGGAAACAGCCTTACATTTTGGGGCCGGTTTAACGAAATGGCGGGAAAAAAAAACATAAAAAATCGGGGAAATCCGGGGGGTCATAGATTCCCGGTTTTAAAAAGGACGACAGATAATATAAAAGAAAACACGGCTATAGTTTTTTTAATGGTGGACATTAATGATATACTCAGGAGCTTTCTCGATAGTATTCTTATTCTTATTTGCGAACAAATTCTGCATCGATTAAAACCAGACTCTTGACGAACGAAATTTTTTTCTCATCCAATTTAACCTGCCAATAGCGTGTTTGACAAGCTGCCGGCGCATTATAATAAAAATGCTCAGATCATAACTATAAATGCTGCGATAGCAGCTATTGCCAATGCTTTCGGCGCTACGTATATTGACCTGTACTCGAGTTTTGTAAACAAAACCGGATCGTTGATTGAGGAACTGTCGTTTGACGGTGTTCACCTCACAAAAAAAGGTTACGATAAATGGCTATCAATTCTTAAATCGCATAAGTACATTTAAAACAACATTGGATGATGAAAATTGTCACCATGGTCGGTATAGCGTTTATTTTACATTCCTGTTCAGGAACAAAAAATATAAGCAATAAAGGCTTTAAGCCCGAAATAAAGGAGATATGGAGTAAAGCCCCCCATAATGCATTTACCGACCTGATTTATTATAAGAATGCATTCTATTGCAGCTTCAGAGAAGGCTCCGGCCATGTGCCGGGCAGTAATGGAACAGGGCGTATTTTACGCTCTAAAGATGGTAACCAATGGGAGGATTTTGCTTTCATAAGCAAAAAAGGTATCGACCTGCGCGATCAAAAATTATCGGTCGTGCCGGATGGAAGGGTGCTGTGTTTAATGGGCGGTTCGGTGTATGATGTTTCAGTAAAGCCCTCCAAATTATTAAACCTGTACCCGCATATTTCTTATTTAACCATTCCCGGAAAGTTTACCACACCTGAAAAAGCAGTGGTACAACCAGAGGGCCAAAGCTGGGTATGGCGGCTAACCTGGCATAAAGGTACCGGTTATGGAATCAATTATTCAAAAGGACAAATATTTTTAGTGAAAACTACTGATGGTAAGCATTACGATAAAGTCAGTGACATCAACGTTGATGGCTTTCCTAACGAATCTACCATTCAGTTTGATGACAGTGGAAAGATGTATGTAATGATACGTCGCGAACAGGGCGATGCTTTAGGTGTGATAGCTAAAAGCAATTATCCTTACACAAGTTGGAGTTTTTGTAAAATGGATATCCGGTTAGGCGGCCCCTATTTTTTATTCTCACCCGATAGAACGAAATTGATTGTGGGCACAAGACTGTACCTTGCCGGAGGGAATAAAACCGGGATTGTAATTACTGATTTAAACGGGAAAACTATTAAAACTATGGTGTTGGAAAGCGCAGGGGATTGTAGTTATCCCGGGATGGTAATAAAAGATAAAAAGCTTTACATAAGTTATTACTCATCGCACACAGGCAAAAGCAATATTTATTTTACTACTATACCGCTAAATATTTTATTGAACGATTAAAAGAGTATATTTTATGAAACAATACAGATTGAATCGCTTATTTAACGCCGCTTCGGGCAAATGTTTTGACGTGGCAATTGATCATGGTTTTTTTGGAGAATTTGGCTTTTTACAGGGAATTGAGAATATAAAATCTGCTGTGGAAGCAGTTGTTGAGGCTGCGCCTGATGCAGTACAACTCACCGTTGGGCAGGCAAAATATTTACAGCAGATAAAGGGAAAAGCAAAACCCGCGCTGGTATTACGAACAGATGTGGCAAATGTTTACGGCAAGGAATTGCCTTCAGCAGCATTTAGTCAAATGATTGACCAGCCTGTGTTGCAGGCGGTGCAACTGGATGCGGCTTGTATATGCATCAACCTTTTTAGCATTCCCGGCGCGCCAGAAGTAACCAGCCAGTGTATTGCAAACATTATCAGAGTAAAAACCGAGGCCGACCGCTATTGTATGCCTGTAATGATCGAACCTTTGGTTTTCAGGCCCAACAGTGAGGCCGGCGGCTACATGGTTGACGGTGACCTCACAAAAATTTTACCACTTGTACGACAGGCGGTGGAACTAGGAGCAGACATTATAAAAGCAGATCCCTGCGATGATCTTGAAAACTATCATAAAGTAGTCGAGATAGCCGGCAATATCCCCGTTTTGGTAAGGGGCGGTGGAAAAGCTTCTGATGAAGAAATTATTGCGCGTACTAAAAAATTAATGAATCAGGGAGTTTCGGGAATTGTGTATGGGCGCAATATTATTCAGCATTCAAAGCCTGCACTCATAACTAAAGCGCTTATGAATCTTGTGCACAAAAACGTTTCGATCGACGAAGCGTTGGGTATATTGAAGGGGTAGGGTTTAAATAAAAATCATCGAAAAATAAATGAACATGGATAGTGTTTTTAGTTTGAAAAATAAAACGATTTGGGTGATTGGCGGAGCCGGTTACCTGGGCCAGCCTGTTGTAAAAACCCTTGTTGAACTTGGTGCAAAAGTCATTTGCGCAGACGTTAACGACCGTGCGATGCAATTTATATCCTCTGCCGGCCTTCAGGGTGTGGAAGCCCTGAATATTGATACTTCCTCAGAATCGTCGATAAATACCTTTGTTAATCAACAGGTAGATGTTTTTGGAGTACCGCACGGATTGGTAAACATGAGTTTTTCTTCTACTGCAAAAACCATGGAAGAATTAACAGGCGACGATTTTAACAGGGTGAACGAAAACATTAGTGGTACTTTTTTATTGTCGCGGGCCGCAGGTACATTAATGAGCGAAAATGGCGGCGGCAGCATCGTTCATTTTGGCAGTATGTATGGAATCGTATCTCCCAATCCTGATGCATACGAAGGTCTCGGTATGAATAAAAACCCTGTTGAATATGGTGCCGGAAAAGCCGCAATCATTCAAATGACGCGTTATATGGCAGTACATTGGGGCAAACAAAATGTTCGATGCAATAGTATTGCGCCAGGGCCTTTCCCTAATCCCGGCGTACAACAAAAGCATCCCGAGTTCATTGAAAGGCTGTCGGCTAAAGTACCAATGGCGAGGGTGGGCGTCCAGCACGAAATTGCCGGTACTGTTGCGTTCCTGCTATCGGATGCTTCATCATTTATCACGGGACAAAATATTTCAGTAGATGGGGGCTGGACAATTTGGTAGATTTTGAAAAATGAACTGATGGAAAAGATCGGACTCGGCTGTGTCACTTTCGGACGTGAAATTGACGCGCAAAAAGCGTTTTCTATAATGGATTATGCAATAGAAAAAGAAATCTTTTTCTGGGATACTGCTGCGGTATATGGACACGGTGCATCGGAAAAAATAATAGGGGAGTGGTTGAGCGCCAATGCTGATGTTGCACCTCTGGTTGCACTTGCAACAAAAATCCTCCCACCATATTCTGAAGGTTCAATTGATGAAGCGGTAGCACGAAGCCTTCAGCGTTTAAGCCCTGGCGCCATTGACATTATGTACCTGCATAACTGGGATCAGTCTGCTACCAAAAATAACAGCCTTCAAAAAATAAACGATTTAATAAACAGCGGTGTGGTGAAATCATTTGGATTAAGCAATTTCAACTTTGAACACATTAAAACTGTATTGAATTGCTGTGATCAGTTTCAACTAAAAAAGCCTGCATATATTCAGAACAACCACAATTTTTCGGTTTCTGACCTGAATCAGAATATAATTGATTTGTGTAATAAAAATAATATTAAGATAGTTTCCTATAGTCCGCTGGGCGCTGGATATTTAACCGGTAAGCATAACGCAGGAGTTGTGGCCGGCTCCCGGTTTGATATGGTACCTGCGCATCAAAAGATTTATTTTACCGGTGAAGCGGCTTCACGTATGTCCGTTTTACTAAATGCAGCCCGGGAGTTTGAAGTTCCTCCTGCAAAACTCGCGTTGGCCTGGGCATTTGACCAGCCATTTGTTTCAAAAGTTTTAATTGGTGCCAGGGAAAAAAAGCATATTGATCAATGTATTGAGGCTATTAGATCAATTAGGGAACTTAAAGTAATAGTAACAAAAATGGAACAGGCTTGTAAAGGTATTTTGCCCGGCTAACACGAATATAAACCAAGTTAGATTGATGAAAAGTAAAAGCCCTAAACACTTAAGATTTTTTTATTTCACAATCGCGGTTACAATTTTAATACTTTTTACTCAGGATGATTTGGCAGCGCAAAAATACCTGCAGAACGATAACCTCATCGTCAACGGTGATTTTATGGCTCGTGATAATTTTCAACGCCCGCTACATTGGATGACGGGTTTGGATATGCAAACCGCAACGATCTCAAATCAGGAAAAGCACAGTAACAGAAAAGATGATTTTTCATTAAAAATATCCGATACATCCGCGTTCGGAAATACTTTGATTCGAACAAAAAAAATGATTGCGGTTGTAGGTGTTGCGTATTCTCTGACAGCCTGGGCAAATGTAAAAACCGGCGATCCCGCAAATGTGTACCTGGAATTTTGGGACCAGAATGATCGCAGAATTAAATACAAGATGGCGACTCCTTTGACAGACACAACCTGGCAATCATTACATATAACCGAAACGGCTCCAGATAGTGCGGTGTACATGACGGTAGCTATTGCTACAACCATTGCTGGAAGGGGCATTTCTTTTTGGGATGATGTTTTTCTTAAACAAAACAGAGTGTATGATAAGAAAGTTGAGAAAGGCCGTCATGAAATGTTCATGGACGATTATCGCATCGAGTCCATGGTCGACGTTCAGCGGGTAGTACACCGGGGTATAAAATCAAAAGTTTTAATAAAAGCCACAAAGCCGTGGGAAGGCCGCTCCGTATATATTTATGGAACGGTTTTACACGGCAGCCCTAAAGGCTCAGGCTACAGAATGTGGTACACAGCTTATGTTGATAAAAAATACTTTTTATGTTATGCTACGAGTAAAGACGGTATTAACTGGGTAAAGCCCGATTTAGCGATTATTGAATTTAATGGCAACAAAAAAAATAACATTTGCTTGGAGGGTGGGGGAACTTTAGTTTACGATCCTTACGATAAAGACCCTCAGAAAAGGTATAAACTAATGAAGTTTGATCCCGCTAAAGACAGGTTTGGCTATAACGTTTATTTTTCTGCTGATGGATTGCGCTGGAATGATACCCATAAACAGCCGGTATTGCCATACGGCGATGTGTCAAACCTGGCTTTTGACACGTCAAGAAAGATTTTCATCGCCACCACAAAACAACGCATGTTGTTAAGTAACACAAGTGTTACGCAGGGGAAGAACGACCGCACCGCTAATGTGTCAATAAGTAAAGATTTTATTAACTGGTATGCCCCCGGTTCTGAAGGTTCAAAATATAGTTTGGCTGTTGAAGGGGATTACCTGGACGATTTAACTGTAATCGCCAAAGGCGGAATGGAGTCCAACATTTATGGCATGCCCGTTTATCCTTATCAGGGCATCTACGTTGGTTTTCCCTGGATGTTTGATATTGCGACTTACGCCGTTGGCGAATTTTCTGTGACCGGAGATGGCAAAATACAGCCACAGGTTGCAGTATCAAGAGATCTGAAAATATGGGACAGGATTATAAGGGATCCGGTGCTTCCGGTTGGAAAAGCAGGGGCTTGGGATGATGGAACGCTTTACACCGCATCTAATATTCTTACTACATCAAAGGAGGTTATTCTTTACTATGGCGCCATGAATCTTCCCCACGGCGGCAGCGCCTCCGGTCAAGAGCAGCATGCCAATATTGCCAGGGCTGTCTGGCGGACAGATGGATTTATATCTTTACACAACGCGGGCGATGACGCAGGCATCATTACCACAAAGTCTTTACGCTTTGATGCTAAAGATTTAAAAGTAAATGCAAAGGTCGGTGGAGGGGGTTTTCTGAAAGTGGAGGTTTTAGATCTTAATGGCAGTGTTTTTGAGGGATTTACGCTCCAACAATCAAAGCCAATAATCGGTGATCAGTACAAAGCTCAGGTTTCCTGGATGTCAAATGGAAACCTTGCAAAACTCATTGGCAGGGAAGTGAAATTACGATTTCATCTTAAAAAAGGAGACCTCTTTTCTTTTTGGTTTGAATAAATTTAAAAATTAGTATCATTTTTTCGTAGAACATGTGCTATGATAATCATTTATTAATTTCAACTTTGAAGACAAATTTTAATCGTTTATGCAAAATGTTTTAGGCCCTCAGCAACCTGTTAATAAAGATTGGTGGAGGCTCTCTGCTGAAGGGTTGCCGAAAATCAATACAGTGCCTCCGGGGCCCAAGTCACAAGAGATGCACGCGAGCACTGCAAGGTTTATGAAAGGGCTAAGCAGTCAGGTCAAATTATTCCCTGTTAGTTTTGAGGAAGGGTATGGCGTGATGTTAAAAGATGTGGATGGTAACGAATACCTTGATTTTTCATCAGGCATATATGTGACATCATTAGGGCATTGCCATCCTAAAATTTCTGATGCGGTGGCCTATTGGGCTAAAAAGCTGATGAACGCACACGATTTTACCACACCGGTAAAAGAAAAGCTAATGGAAAAGATGGCCGATGTATTGCCTCCCGGCCTTAATGCCATTCAAATGTATAGCGATGGCACTTCCGCCGTTGAAGCCGCCATCCGCGCTGCACGTGCAATCACAAACAAGCACGAGTTTATAGCAGGCTTCAGGGATTTTCATGGTAAAAGTATGGCCGCAGTAAGTTGTGCTCAAATGATCCGTGGCGATGTTCACAGCTACGGCCCCACGCGTGCCCCCGGATTTTATATGGTACCGAAACCTGACCCGTACCGTCCGCTTTGGACAAAAGCCGATGGTACAATTGATACAGACAAATACATTAGCTTTTACGAGCAATTTATACAGGAAGGTACGGTTGGAAACCTTGCTGCATTTGTATTTGAGCCTGCACAGGGCTGGGGCGGGTCTATTTTTCCGCCGGACGATTTTTATCCTAAGGTGAAAAAACTTTGCGAAAAATATAAAGTATTGTTTTATGATGACGAAGTGCTGGCGGGCATGGGGCGAACAGGGGAATATCTCTGTATGAACCATTGGGATGTGGTGCCGGACATCATAACGCTTGGAAAGTCTTTTGGTAATGGCTTCCCCGTTACAGCAATGGTAATCAAAGAAGAGTATGCTGAAGCGTTGGAAAAAATTTCTGCATCATCAAGCTATGGTGGTAATCCAATGGCATGTGCCGCAGCATTGGCATCTATTGAAGTGATAGAAGAAGAAGATATTCTGGAGAATGTAAGAACAGTGGGTGCAGCGGCAATGAAGCGCATGGAGAAAATGAAGGAGGAACACCCGATTATCGGCGACGTAAAGGGGAAAGGCTTCTTACTGGGAATTGAACTGGTGAAAGATAAAAATACCAAAGAGCCATTTGATGAAGCCGGTAAATTAGTATATCAGAAAGCATTTAAAAAAGGATTGGCATGGATACCTGCCGGACATATTTTAAGAATGTCGCCACCATTGATCATGGATGAAAAACATGTAATGCTTGGATTGGATATGATCGAAGACGCTATTACTGAAGTTGAAAAAGAATTTGGCTATCAATAAAATTTTTTCAAAGATGGAACTACCCCAAACCCAATCCAATAGCCAATCTGTGCAATTGAAAGGCAACATCATGACAAGTGATGGTTTTCAAAAAGGAATCATTTCATTTGTTGATGGAAAGATAGCTGCCATCGATGATAACGCCGCGCATGAGTGCGATGACGTGATTGATGTGGGGAACCATTATATCATTCCCGGGTTTATTGATTTGCACATGCATGGCATTCACACACATTTGGTAGATCAGGGAATAGAACATTTGCAAAAAATATCAGTTGATATTTTACAATATGGCGTTACCGGATTTTTGCCAACCTTATATCCCAGGCCGGCAGCAGAGCATGTTGCTTTTGTGAAAGAAATTGCACAGATTCAGCCGCAGGGCGCATCGGTGCTTGGCTTTCATTTGGAAGGGCCTTTTTTAAAGCTTACGGGATCATTATCCCAAAATGCTATTTCAAAGGTGGCAGAGCTTTCAAGAGCTCAGGCGCTGATTGAGGCCTGCAAACCCTTTAAAGCCGTTTTCAGCATTTCGCCGGATATTGAAGGTATTGCTGATATTATACCAGTCATGGCCGCTGGGAATACTCCCGTGTTTATAACACATACTGCTGCAAATGTGGAGCAAACACTTGTCGCAATAAAAGCAGGTGCAAAACATGCCACGCATTTTTATGATGTATATCCCTGCCCGCCCGTTACAGAACCGGGTGTGCGCCCCTGCGGTGCGGTGGAAGCGATACTTGCCTCGGAAGAAGTGAGTGTTGATTTTATATTGGATGGTGTACATGTAGATCCGATTGCAGTTAAAATGGCACTTGCCTGCAAAAGAGGTGGGCCTGGAAAAGTTTGCTTGATCACGGATTCAAATGTGGGTGCGGGGCTGGAACCGGGAAAATTCGAATTTGGCGAAAGTGGCGAAATTTATTTTGAATATAAAGGTGCCCCCGCAAGAATGACGAAAGATAACGGACTTGCAGGAAGCGGTTTAACAATGAACCAGGCTGTTCGTAACGCTATTAAATTTTTAGGGCTGTCACTTTTTGAAGCCCTTACCCTCGCCAGTACCAACCCTGCACATGTTTTAAATATTGAAAATTCAAAGGGTTTATTAAATATCGGGTACGATGCCGATCTTTTAATAATAGATGAGGATGTGAATATAAAGCAAGCCTGGGTTGCAGGCTGCCTAAAACTCGACAAATTATCTGTAACAAGTCCGCAATTAATAGAAAGCTAAGTTTAATAGCTATATGAGCAATTTTGAATATCAACCATCACGTTGGGTACCTTTTAAAGATAAGGAAGCCATCAAAAAAGCAAGAGCGATCAGTCGCACCGATATTGAAAAACATGCTAACCCCAATTTGAATATTAAGGTCTATCCGGACGCCGATATTGAATTTGTATGGGTAACTGATATGTTCAGAAGAATTGCGGAGTCATCGCAAAACGATGAGAAGCTTGTGATGATCTTACCTAATCCTAATCCCTCTTACCGCCATGTTGCAAGGCTGTTAAACGCATGCAACATTGATTGCAGCCATATTTACGGCTTTGCTATGGATGAGTATGCCGATCAGGATGGCAACATTGCGCCCGAAGATTGGGAGTTCGGATTTGCTCATGCGATGTACAAATATTTTTATTATGAGCTAAATGAAAAGCTACGCCCTCCAAAAGAGCAACTTGTTGGCTTTACCAATAAGAACATCAATGATTATGGTAAGATGCTTCGCGACCTTGGCAATGCTGATATTTGTTATAGTGGCCCCGGCTGGACAGGCCATCTCGCTTTCATTGAGCCGGATGCACCCGAATTTGCAGGCAGCCTTGAAGAGTGGAAACAAATGGGCCCGCGCATTTGCACTTTGTCACCTTTTACATTAGCGCAAAATTCTTTACATGGCAGTTTTGGCAAGAGCGGAGACCTTTCGGCTGTTCCGCCAAAAGCAGCCACCATTGGCCCTGCAGAGGTGATTGCTTCAAAACATATTGTTGATACTCACTCCATTACTGTACACGGCACTGCTACTTCATGGCAACGATTGATGACGAGGATATTAACCTACGGGCCGGAGCACAGGCGGCGCCAATCTTGTTGAAGTAACTCAAACGCTTTATGGCAGGTGTATATAATATCATAAAAAATAATTAATGAGCGAAAATAGTTTATTAGCGGGTGCGGCGCAGATTGATATTACACCGCAGCATTCGCTGCATCTTGCAGGATACCCGTTTGTAAAGCGTGATAGCACGGGCGTTCACGATAAGCTGCTAAGTTCAGCATTGTATTTAAAGGATGGAGAGAGCGGCGTGTTGTTCATTGGTAACGATGTAATCTTTATTCCAAAGGATCTTTCACTTCGCGCTAGGAAAAGAATAACAGATATATCTGGCGTTCAAACGAAAAATATTATTATTTCAGCCACCCATACACACTCAAGCCCCAGTACCATTGATTTTGTATCAGGGGGGCATGATGAACTGCTGCCAGGGGTTGATAAAAATTTCTTACAACAGTTAGAGGAAGGCATTGTAGCTGCAGGAATTGCAGCCATTGAGAATATTAAGCAGGCTGATCTGTTTTTTTCAGTGGCGGATGCAAGCGGCATTGGCACCAACCGGCACAACCCTAATGCTGCAAGCGACATGCAGGGGCCTGTCCTTGTCGCAAAAGAAACTAAAACCTCGGGAATTATTGCCTGTATGCTCATCTGTAATATGCACCCTACGGTGCTGCATGATGATTCTACGCTGATCAGTGGCGATTTTCCGGGGCTGGCGCGTTTGCAATTGCAGGCGGATGTATTTAAAACAAACTGCCCGGTGGTATATCACATAGGTACTGCAGGAAACCAAAGCCCGCGCCATATTACGCGCTCCAAAACATTTGAAGAAGCAGAAAGGATTGGAAGAATTTTAGCCGATGCTGTGGCCTCATCTCTTAAAAAAATGAACAAGCTTGACGATGTTGCCATTCGGGTTCAACAAAAATTCATTGAGTTGCCACATCGCGTATTGCCGGGTGTTGACGTAGCTGTTGCAAATGAAGAAGCCGCTGCTCAAAAATTGAATGGCCTGAAAAAGGAAGGCGCTACTCCGCAGGCTATCCGTTCAGCTGAAGTGAATTGGTTTGGCGCCACTGAACTGCTGAACCTCGCGAACATGAATACTGCGGGCAGTTTACAGGCAGCTTACGACTTATGTATGCCCGCCGAAATTCAGGTAATAAAGATCGGCAGGCTTCGGTTTGTTGCATGGCCGGGAGAAATATTTGTTGAATATGGGTTAAAAATCAAGAAAGCGGTAAGTAATACCTTTGTGTTAACGCTGTCTAATGGTGAGCTGCAGGTTTATATAGCCACTAAAGAAGCGGTGGAGGCGGGCGTGTACGAAGCTAATAATGCGATATTCGATTATACCAGCGGAGATTTATTGGTTCAGGAAACGATTTTAATGCTAAAAGCGCTTTAATGTTCTATTTGGGAATTGATTTGGGTACAAGTTATTTTAAAGCAGGCGTTTTGGATGCCGGAGGAAAAATGAAAGGCTTCGGAAGAGTTGCCGTGCCTAAGTTTCGCGAGGGTAAAATATCGCGCTTATCGCATCATGATTTTCTTAATACATTGAAATTATGTGTTGACGATGCCATAAAAAATGCAGGTATTTCTGTTGCCGAAATTGTAAGCCTTTCTTATGGCTCTCAGGCCAACAGTTTTGTGTTGCTTGACAAGAATAGAAATGAATTGACTCCTTTTATTTTATGGAACGATGAGCAGGCAGACATGATGCCGGAAATAAAAGAGTTTGCTGAAGAATCAATGTTTAAACCTGTTACAGGCATTGGAATTGGAATTTCCAACCAGTTTTTGATTAATAAATTAAAGTGGCTGCAGGCCAATGATATCGATCTTTGGAGTCGTGCGCACTATGTGCTTACCATGCCTGATTACCTGTGTTTTCAGTTAACGGGAGAAAGGGTGGTAGATGCAAGCACTGCATCGTTAACCGGAATGCTGCACTATAAAAAAACTGATTGGTGGGATGAAGCAATAAGTGCGGTAGGAGTTGACAAAAGTTTATTATCAAGAGTGCTGCCAATAGGTTTTAAAGCATCGCAAGTAGCAAGTGCTGCAAATTTTTTGAATTTGAACATCGGTACTGCTTTTTGTACCGGAGGGCTGGATCATCATGTAGCCGCAATTGGTGCAGGTGTTGGAAAATTATTTGACATCAGCGAATCTACGGGAACAGTGATTGCGGCAGTTGGTCATGGTAATGATTGTAATGTTGGCCAGGGTGTTTGTGTTGCATCGGGCTTAAGTGGTAATAGTTGCTTTAAAATGGCCTTCAATGAAAATGGTGCTGTTGCTTTGGAGTGGTACCAGAAAAATTATGCGCAGAGCTATTCAATTGAAGAGCTTACAAAGTTGGCGGAAGGCGTTCCTGCCGGTTGCGATCAATTAGTTGCACAGCCCTGCGCCAATAATTTTAAAGAGTTGAGTGGTTTTCGAAACAGGCAGCGGCAACATCGCCACGGCCATTTTGTACGTGCCATTATGGAATCAACGGCAAAAAGCCTTGGCGGGCTTTTTAATGAGTTGCAAATACGTGAACCAGTAAGAATCGTCAGTACGGGTGGCGGTGCGAAAAGCCAGCTGTGGCGGAAAATAAAAAATGATATTACTGGTTATGATTTGTCGACACCTTTATATCCTGAAGCGGCCTGTTTAGGCGCTGCAATGATTGCTGCAACAGGTTATGGAGCCTTTAAGAATATTTATGATGTACAGGGGCAATGGCTTCAAAACGGTCAGGTTAATGACAACAAATGAAAAATAGAGAGCTTGGAAATACGGGGATAAAGATTTCTGAAATCGCTTTTGGCTGTGTGGAAATAGGCCTCCCCTACGGCATTGGCGTGGAGCATAAGGCTCAGATGCTTTCAGAAAAGGATGCTGTTGCGTTGCTGCAAACAGCGGCTGAAAAAGGCATTAATTTTTTTGATACGGCCAGGCAGTATGGAATAAGCGAAGCTGTTTTAGGCGAGGCTTTTAAGGATAAAAGAAGTGATATTGTAATTGCTACAAAATGCCGGCATATACGGAATAAAGAAAAACAAATACCCGCAGATAGAGATGTAGAGTCACTGATCCTCAATTCGCTGGAGGAGAGCCTGCAAGCCCTGCAAACTGATTATGCAGATGTTTTTATGTTGCATGATGGAGATATAGCGATTATGCAGCACCCTGTTGTGATCAGCATTTTTCAAAAATTAAAAAAGCAGGGAAAGATCAGGGCTACAGGAGTTTCCACCTATTTGCCAATTGAAACAAAAACGGCGATAGAAAGCGGGCACTGGAACGTGGTTCAGGTACCTTTTAATTTGATGGATCAAAGGCATGCAGATTATTTTGATGCGGCTCAGACTGCCGGCGTGGGGATCATCGTGCGTTCTGTTTTATTAAAAGGCCTGTTGAGTGACAGGGGCAAAAATCTTCATCCCGCATTAGGCGAGGTAGAAATCCACATTAAAAAGTATGATACGCTGCAGCAATCTTCAGGAAAAAAACTTCCTGATCTTGCCGTAAAATTTGCATTGAGCTTTCCGCAGGTGGCAACAGTGCTGGTCGGTATTGATAAAATGGAGTATCTTGAAAAAGCGCTATCAGTGGCGGATGGTAATTACTTTAATAAAAAAGAATTACAAACTGCAAAAGATTTAAAGTACTCTGACCCTGAGTTTTTAAATCTTCACAACTGGAGTGTAAACGGATGGTTAAAATAAAAATGATATGATAAAGTTAGGAATCATGGGCATGAGCGCGGGCAACGCGCATCCCTATTCATGGGCTTCTATTATTAACGGTGTTTTTAATGCGGAAGAGATCATAAAAGTGGGTTATCCTGCCGTCGCTGCCTATTTACAAGCGAATATAGACACGCTGGGCATAAACGCCGTAAATGTGACGCATGTATGGGCGCAGGAAATGTCTGTCGCAAAGAGCATTGCATTCTCAGCGGGCATTCAAAATGTTTGTGCCCGTTATGAAGACATGATTGGAAACGTAGATGCAGTGCTGCTTACAAGGGATGACCCCGAAAATCATGTTGAAATGGCCAGGCCTTTTATTGATGCAGGTGTTCCCATTTTTATCGATAAGCCTCTTGCCGGCAATATTAATGACTTGAATTATTTCAGGAAGGAAGTTGAGAAAGGGAAATTCATCATGTCCTGCTCATCCATGCGTTATGCTAATGAGGCAAGGATTGTGAAACAGGATTTGAACAATATCGGGGAACTTCAGCTAATAACTGCTGTAGGTAAAAAAGACTGGATAAAATATGGCGTGCACATGTTGGAAGTTGTATTTGCACTGCTTAATGATCTTAAAGCCGTTTCAGTGACAAATATCGGCGAAGCCAATAAAGACATTGTAAAGGTTACTTTTGAGAACGGGTTTGTTGCTACCGTTTATCTTTACATGGATATTGCGCCAACATTTCAAATTTCTGTTTTTGGCACAACAGCATGGCGGTTGATAGACGTTAAAAACTCCTATTCCATGTTTCGTGATAACATTATCGAATTCATAAGATCGGTACAAGAAGGCAAACCCCGCCTGGCGTTTGAAAAAACTGAGAACATTATCAAGGTATTGATCGCGGCAAATGAAAGCCGGCAGAATGGTGGCGTAAAAATTGATTTAAACTAAAGATATGAACGTTAAAGACCTTTTAAGCCTGAAGGGAAAAGTAATCCTCGTTACCGGTGGTGCCGGTAATTATGGTAAATGCATCGTGGAAGGCATGGCAGAAGCGGATGGAACCGTAATTACGGCTTCAAGAAATATTGAAAAGAATAAGGAGGTTGTTGACGGTTTTCGCAACCGCGGGCTTGATGTACATGCCATGCAGGTTGACCAGGGTAATCATTCATCTGTACTGAAGCTCAAAGATGACATTCAAAAAAAATTTGGAGCGTTGCATGTGTTTGTGAACAATGCCGTATCCAGGCCCATGGCAAGTTATGATGCGCCCATAGAGCAATTTGAGGAGTCGATGCGTGTGAACGCAACCGGCATGGTTTACATCATGCGTGAAATGACGGATTTGATCGTTAAAACTGGCGGTGGCAGCATCATCAGCATAGGTTCCATGATGGGGATGTTTGGCCCCGACCTTTCCAATTATGATGGAACTGATATGAATAAGAACCCGCCGCCTGATTATTTTTTTCATAATTCAGGCCTGTTAAATCTTACAAGGTATTGGGCAAAAATGATGGCAGGAAAAAACGTTCGTGTAAATTGCATCAGCCCCGGCGGTTTGTTCAATCATCAACCCGAAAAATTTCTTGAAAATTATACAAAAAAAGTTCCGCTAGGCAGAATGGCAAATAATGATGATATAAAAGGGCTAATGGTTTTATTAGCTTCGCAAGCGGGGGCCTACATAAATGGTGAAAATATTTTAATGGATGGCGGATTGAATGCTTAAAACTATTATATCATGGCAATGAAATCAATAAACCCCGTTAACGGGACTGTAATCAAAAGTTATAAAGAAGATACGCAAAAGCAGGTACTGCAAAAGATTGAAAAGGCGGCATCAGCCTGGGAAAAATGGCGTAAGACATCCTTTAGCAAAAGGGCGCAACTGCTCAGGCGTACTGCATCTGTTTTAAGAAAAGAGAAACAAAAGCTTGCAGAGTTGATGGCTTTGGAAATGGGCAAACCATTAAAAGAAGGTATTGGTGAAATTGAAAAGTGTGCTTTCGTATGTGAATATTATGCTGATAATGGTGAAGCATTTTTGCGGGACGAATTGATAAAGACAGATGCCGCTACAAGTTATGTGAGCTACCAACCTTTAGGGGTTGTGCTGGCAATCATGCCCTGGAATTTTCCCTTCTGGCAATGCTTTCGTTTTTTGGCGCCCGGTTTAATGGCCGGTAATTGCGGGCTACTGAAACATGCATCAAATGTGCCCGGTTGCGCGCTGGCAATTGAAGAAGTTTTGCTGAAGGCGGGGTTTCCTGTTGGTGTTTTTCAAACTTTGATGGTAGGCAGTAGGGCTGTTGAAAAGATTATTGAAAATAATGCGGTGAAGGCGGTTACATTGACCGGCAGCACACAGGCGGGTAAGAAAGTGGCACAAAAAGCCGGTGAATGCTTAAAGAAAACTGTTTTGGAATTAGGGGGCAGCGATCCTTATATTGTTTTGGAAGATGCAGACCTGGCGCGGGCTGCGGAGGTTTGCGCCAACAGCAGGCTCATCAATAATGGGCAAAGCTGTATCGCTGCAAAAAGATTCATTGTGGTACAAAAAGTAGGGAAACAATTCACGCAACTGCTCAAAGAAAAGATGGCTGAAAAAATTACGGGCGATCCTTTAAAGGAAGGTGTTCATTTGGGGCCAATGGCCAGAGCAGATCTCAGGGATGAATTGCATCAACAGGTTCAGCAATCCATCAGGCAGGGCGCTACCTGTATTTTAGGAGGCGAAGTGCCACAACACCAAGGCAAACACGCTTATTATGTACCTACTATTTTAACAGGGGTGAAAAAAGGGATGTTGGCCTATTCGGAAGAAATGTTCGGCCCTGTTGCATCAGTTATCACTGCAAAAAATAAAACGGAAGCCATTGAAATTGCCAACGACACTGTTTTTGGGTTAGGTGCTGCGGTGTTTACCAAAAACCTGAAAGAAGGCGAAAGAATTGCGAGAGAAGAATTACAGGCGGGCGCATGTTTTGTGAATTCATTTGTAAAGTCAGATCCTAGGTTGCCGTTTGGTGGGATTAAAGAGTCCGGTTACGGACGGGAATTAAGTGAACATGGGATCAAAGAGTTTGTAAATATCAAAACTGTTGTGGTATAAAAAGTTTCGGAAAAAGATACTTAAAAACTGTAAAATAATACAGTATAATAGGTAAATGTTCCTATAGTTTTGAAGAGGAACCTATCCTTGTATCATAGCTTGTAGTGTTCCATTTTTTAACACTAAAATTGCTATAATGTTAAAACGGAATTCGATCAAGTCCTGTTATTTCAAACATTGTTTATGGTTATTGATGGCGGTTATTAGCACAGGGGTTGCCTATGCGCAAAATTCTCCTGCTTACAGCGCACAACAGGCACAGCCGCTAAGAATATTGTTTGACTATTACCACCATTCCATGCCTAATACAAAGGTGGGTAACCATCTCATTACCGGAAGCTGGGTGGCAGGTGCGGGCAGGTATGCCTGGGACGACTTTGTTCACTCCAATACATTTGATCCGGTATTTACTTCCCTGGGAGATGAGCACTTTATTACGATCGGGCGTGAATACTTATCAAAAAAAATCTTAGCAAACCAGGATGCTGTTTTGATTCTCAATCCTGATAATCCTGAAGTGGTACCCGAGGTTCCTGTTGTATCAAACCAAGAAATAGAAAACCTTAAACAGTTTGTTTCAAACGGTGGCAGCCTGATGGTGATGATCAATGCGGCAACACCCGAACGTTCTAATGAAGATTTTGAAAGTGTGCAGTTGAAAAAACTTGTAAATACTTTCGGGCTCGATTGGAATTTGGATGATACGCATTATTCAGATGTTGAGATTGGCAATGGCCACCCTTATTTTTATGATGTGCCCATTTTTCATTATGGCGCCGGTTGTACCATTAAAATTCTCCCAAGTGCTATTCAACCGGAAGTTTTAATGGATGTGTATTCTGATGCCGGTTATCCCGACAGGCATGTGAAAGGGCCGGGAATAGTAATGACAAGGTATGGAAAAGGAAAAATGATTTTAGTAGGCGATATTGGCTCCTGGACGGGAAATATGTCGCGCCCCTGGGCGGAGAACGATAGAATATTAAAGCAGTTGTTCCGCTACCTGAAGCCTGATAAAGGCGTTAGGCCTGCAGTTTATCCTCAGGGAACAAAACTAAATTATTCTGTGACAATAGCGGGTTTGCAGGCAATTCCTGTAGCCAATTCAATTTCTGAATTTCACAAACCTATTTATAAATATTTTCGGCCACGGGAAAAAACCGCCATGCCCTATCTTGCAGGTACAGCCGATGTCGAGTTAATAAT
>Ga0066256_1002422_pt1 | contig 20736 bp, 20 predicted proteins | sample ThiBio_1000_biof_FD_87107 | JGI IMG/M metagenome (GOLD analysis project Ga0066256, IMG submission 87107) | Wastewater bioreactor microbial communities from Cape Town, South Africa - Thiocy_expt_1000_biof (version 2) | ecosystem: Engineered > Bioreactor > Thiocyanate-remediating >... | reverse complement strand
GCGGTTTCCTGCAGCGGTTGATGCAGACGCTGGAGACCGCGGGTCATCTCGACCGCGCGGTGGAATTCCTGCCCGACGACGTGGAGCTGGCCGACCGTTTCGCGCGTGGCGTCGCGTTCACGCGGCCGGAGCTGGCGGTGCTGCTCGCTTACGCCAAGCTGACGCTTTACGAGGAGCTGATCGATTCGCCGGTGCCGGACGACCCTTATCTCGGCCGCGAACTCGGACGTTACTTCCCGCGCGAGGTGACGGAGCGTTACCCCGACGCGCTCGAACATCACCGGCTGCGGCGCGAGATCATCGCCACGCAACTGGCGAACTCGATGATCAACCGTGGTGGTCCGTCGCTGATCGTGCGCATCGCCGACCAGACGGGCGCCGATGCGGCGCGCATGGGAAACGCTTGGCCCGTTGAAGCCTGAGCTTGCCAGGCAATGCGGCCTGAAGACGACGACACGTATTCTGTGCGGCGTGCACGACTCTTCGGCCAATCTCTATCGCTATCAGGCAGCCGATCTCTCCGATTTTACCGTCGTGTCGACGGGGACCTGGATCGTTGCGCTGACCGACCGTAACGGCGTCGATTTCAGCGACGAACAACCCGGCCATTCCTGCAATGCCGATGTCTTCGGCAATCCAACGCCCGGCATGCTGACCATGGGAGGTCGGGAATTTGCCGCGGTCGCGTCAAAGGCGTCCGGCCCTGCCTCATTGTCCGCGCTTCGGAGGATCATCGCTTCAGGCACTTTCGCGCTGCCGACGTTCGGCTCGGACGACGGGCTCTTTCCCGGCACTGCGCGCCGTGGCCGCCTGGAAGGGCCGCTTGCAGACGATGAGGACGTCCGCTTCACGCTCGCTGTACTTTATTCCGCGCTGCTGAGTGCGGCCTGTATCCGGGATCTACCGCCGGCGGGAACGGTGGTGCTCGACGGCAATTTCGTGGTCGACCCCCTTTATGGCGCCATCGTTACCGCCCTCCTACCCGACCGCCGCGTGCTGGTCAGCCGCAGCACGACAGGAACGGCGACAGGTGCGGCCATGCTTGCGGCCCATGAAGAACGCATATCGCCCGTGCCGCTCGCCGCCGAGGCGCCGGATATTTCCGATCTGCCCGACCTTTCATCGCATCAGCGCCGCTGGCAGGCGTTGGCCAAGACAATGGAGCAAACATCGTGACGACCTATGACGACAGTGCCTTGCGCACGGAAATGGTGGCAATCTGCCGCCGGATGAACGCCTCCGGCATCAACCAGGGGACGGCAGGCAATATGTCCGTGCGAAATCCAAGGGGATTTCTGGTCACGCCGACGTCGCTTCCCTATGACGTGATGCAGCCGAAGGATCTTGTTCAGATGTTTCTCGACGGCAGCTACGAGGGGGAACGCCGGCCATCGTCCGAATGGCGCTTTCATCGCGATATTCTGGCATCCCGCCAAGATATCGAATGCGTGCTTCATTGCCATTCGGTCTATGCGACCACGCTTGCCGTGCATCACAAGACCATCCCGAGCTTTCACTATATGACCGGCGTCGCTGGCGGTACGACGATCCGCTGCGCACGTTACGCCACCTTCGGCACGCAGGCCCTTTCGGATGCTGCGATCGAAGCCTTGCAGGACAGGCTTGCCTGCCTGCTCGGTCAGCACGGGCAGATCTCGCTTGGGAAAACGCCGGCCGCAGCCCTTGCGCTTGCGATCGAAGTCGAGACACTGTCGCGCCTCTATGTGCAGGCCTTGACGCTCGGCGAGCCGCCTATTCTCGATGACGAGGAAATGGCACGTGTTATCCAGCAGATGAAGAATATGAGCTACGGACAGGCACCGGATCTTGATGGGGTCAACGATGTGGCAAAGCGACGGCAATAAACCTTCGTAACCCTCCATCGTCCCGCCTCGAAGTCTTGACATCTATGCGACTGAGTAGCATTTTGGGCGCATGAAGGAGATTGTTCCGTGAGCGTCAAATCGTCGATATCATTGACCGATCAGCAGGATGCGTTTGCTCGCTCGCTTGTCGACACGGGGCGCTATTCCAGCCTCAGTTCGGTTCTCCAGCAGGGTCTGGAACTGCTGCGGCAGAAAACGGAAGCGGAAGCGGCCGAGACGGAAGGGCTGCGCAGGCTCATCCAGCGCCGCGTCGACGGGCCGATGATTTCGGCTCCGGAGATGGAGGAAAGCATCGAGAGCATGATCGAGCGTAAACGGCGAGCGCTCCGTGTGGACCCTTGAATATTCCAGGGATGCGGATCTCGATTTCGAACTGACCTTCGATCATCTGTTTGCGGCCTACCTCGATCTTGGAGACGCGCCCGAGGAAGCTCTGGAGCGGGCGGCCAACCGTATTCGCGAACTCCGCCTGGAAATCGATCGATTGGTCGGGACGCCCTACATCGGAACGTTGCGGCCGGATATCTATCCCGGTATCCGTTTCCTGCGGCGCGACAAGGCTGCCGTCTGGTTTCTGCCGGTCGCCGAGCGCCGGACGATTGTCGTCGCGGCGATTTTCTTTGGCGGTCAAGATCACATCAGGCGAATGCTGGCACGCATGCTGCAGTGACAATATTCCGATTGCCTTTCCGCCCTGAGATGGTTTCAGTTCGAAACGGAACCGTCACCTTTCTGGCCGCTGTTCATTCGCATTGTTCTGGTGCCACTTCGGCAATCCGCGTGTAATGTAGCCGCAATCTTTGGCTGTCAGTGGGGCGAAGGATGGCAAGCGCCGTCCTTTGGGGGAAAGTCGTTGCGAATTCTGCTGCTTGAGGATGAACCCGAAATGGCCCGCGCGCTACTTGAAGCGCTGCGCCGCCGTGACGTGCTTGCCGACCACGTCCGCACGATTGCGGATGCCGATGCGATGGCCCGCGTCGGGACCTATGATGTCCTTGTCCTGGATCGCCGCCTGCCTGATGGCGAGGGGCTGGATCTGGTGGCGGCGCTGCGTCAACGCAAACATCCCGTGCCGATCCTCGTGCTGACCGCGCTCGGCAGCGTCGACCACCGTGTCGACGGGCTCGACAGCGGTGCCGACGATTATCTTGCCAAGCCATTCGCGATCGAGGAGCTACTCGCTCGATTGAGGGCGCTCCAGAGGCGGGGGTTGGCGGTTTCGGACGGGTTTATGATTTCGGGCACTGTGAGCGTCTCCCCCAGCATCAATGAACTCTTGGTGGGCGCCGCGCTCTTAGTTTTCCCCCGCCGTGAATATCTGGTGCTGGAGACGCTGATGCGCCGACCGAACCGCATCGTGACGCGGCCGAGCCTGATCGAGGCCGTTTATGCGCTTGAGGACGAGATCGGGTCGAACGCCCTTGATGCGCATATCTCGCGTATTCGAAAGAAGCTGCTTCTGGCCGAGGCCACGGTCGAGATAAGGGCCGTGCGAAACATCGGCTACCTGATCCGGGCGAAGGCATGACCCCGGAGCGCAGCCGATCTCTACGCTGGGGGCTGATAAAACGCCTGATCGCCCTGCAGGCCTTTCTTCTCGTTCTCTTTTTCGTCCTGCTCGTCGGTTGGATCTGGATCATCAATCCGGAGCTGGAAGATGCCAATGAAGAAGCCGTTCGCGTCGTCGCACAACAGATAACGCGGGATGATGACGGGCAGCTGCAGGTGGCAGAGACGCATGAGGTCGTGGAGCTGAAGCAGCGTTATCCGGAACTCTGGTTCATGATCCGCGATCATAAGGGGATACTCTTTCAATATGGAGAGATACCGACGGCCGCGCTCACGGAAAGTTTTCCGTGGACCATCGACCGGGCGAGAGTGGAGGCCGGCAACGGGGCGCATGCGACGGTCGAGAACCGCGAGACATCCGTTGGCAAGCTGCAGATCATGGCAGCCACCGAACGCGGCTTTGACAATGACGGCCTGAATGTATGGATCAACATGCGCGTCGAGGTTCCCAAGGGACCGCATGGCGAAATCCATTGGCTCGACGTCTTGCCGGCCATGGCATTCGTCATCTTCATCGGCGTCGCCCCGATACTAGCGCTGACCGGCGTCGCGACGCTGCTCGTCACGCCGCGCGCCGTCGGGCGGTCGCTCACCGGGCTGGTGGAAACGGCAACGCAGGCGCAAGCGATCGATTTCGACACACGCTCAGCCCGTCTCGATCGCTCGAAGGTGCCGACCGAGATCATCCCGCTGGTCGATGCGTTCAACCATGCCCTCTCGAAGCTGGATGAAGGGTATAACAGGCACAATCGCTTTCTTGCCGATGCCGCACATGAGCTGAGGACACCGATCGCAATCGCCCGGACGCGGGCCGATCTGCTGCCCGAAGCCGAAGTCAGCCATCAATTGCGCGACGATATCGACCGTTTGTCTCGCGTCGCCCATCAGCTCCTGGAGATGCAGGCCATCGGCGTGGTCGAACTGCGCGCGGAGAAGATGGATCTGAATATGCTGGTTGAAAACATCGCCGCCGATCTCGCGCCGATTGCAATGGATGCCGGTTACGATTTCGATTTCGAACCGAGCAAGGAGGAGGCAATCTTCGTCATCCAGGCCTCCACGATCGAAATGGCGGTGGTCAACCTGATCCGAAATGCCATCGACCACGCCGGGGGAAAAGGTTCGATCGTCGTTCGCGTCGGCGCTGCCGGTACGATCGATGTCTGCGACGAGGGGCCGGGCATACCGCCGGAGGAGCGGGATCGCGTCTTCGAGCCGTTTCGCCGCATCAATGCCAGCTCGTCCGGCGCGGGTCTGGGATTGAATCTGGTCAAGAAGGCCGCGGAGCTTCACGGCGGACGGATTTCATTTCTGTATACTAGCCATGGATTTTGCGTAAGGCTGCAGATCGGCTCCATTCCGCCCTCGGTCGTGGTCGCGGACATGGGCTGGCGGCAAAAGCCATAGGTGCCGGAACCGAAATCATGTGTAGCGGATATTGCCGTACAAAATCCTGAAAGTGTTTTCGTTTTCTTAGCGGTCGGCGCTTGGATATTTGATTTTCCGAAGCCGGGTTCCCTGCTAGGTTCGGGAAAGACACACCAACTGGATAAGGCATGTTGAAACTTCTGCTGTCGACCTTCCTTTTCCTGGCGGCTGTCTGCACCCCTTTTCTTGCCTTCGGCGATACAATGGATCTTCGATTACACAAGGGCGGCGCCCGTGGTCATCTGGATATCCTGAAGCTGACGCTCGCCCATGGAGCGGATCTCAAAAGCACCAATCGCTATGGCGGCACGGCGCTCATTCCCGCTTCGGAGCGCGGGCATGTCGAAACCGTCGCGATCCTGATCAAGGCGGGTGTCGCTGTCGATCACGTCAACCGGTTGGGATGGACGGCCCTGATCGAGGCTGTGATTCTCAGCGATGGCGGCCCGCGCCACGTCCAGATCGTCAAGCAGTTGGTAGATGCCGGTGCCGACGTCAATCTGGCAGACAATGATGGCGTGACGCCGCTGCAGCATGCCCGCAGCCGTGGTTTTACCGCGATCTTGAAATTACTGGAGGAGGCCGGGGCGACCTAGCGGGACATTTCAACTTCCGACGTTATGCAATACGACTGGGAGGCAAATGCCTTAGCCTCCCGAAACGATAAGAATGAAGGGCTTAGACAATGGAAAGAAAATACTACTCCTCTCTTGGCGGCCATCCGCCGCAGAGCGACCTGCTGACGGGGCGCGCGGTATTCACGGAGGCTTATGCGGTCATCCCGAAAGGAGTGATGCAGGATATCGTCACCAGCTATTTGCCCTTCTGGAACGATACGCGCTGCTGGGTAATCGCCCGGCCGCTTTCGGGTTTTGCCGAAACCTTCTCGCAATATGTCATGGAAGTGGCGCCCGGCGGTGGCAGCGACCGGCCGGAGCAGGATGCCGAGGCCGAAGGCGTATTGTTCGTCGTCGATGGCGAGGTCGAACTTACCCTGCCATCCGGCAAGCACGTCCTTCAGCCGGGCGGCTACGCCTTCCTGCCGCCGGGTCTGAAATGGTCGCTGCACAATCGTTCGGGTGCGCATTCCCGCTTCCATTGGGTTCGCAAGGCATATGAAGCCGTCGAGGGACTGGCCCATCCGGAACCGCTTATCCTGAACGAGAAGGATATCACGCCGTCCGCCATGCCGGGCACCGAAGGGCGCTGGGCGACGACCCGCTTCGTCGATCCGTCCGACCTGCGGCACGACATGCATGTGACGATCGTCACCCTGCAGCCAGGGGCTGTCATTCCGTTCGCGGAAACTCACGTCATGGAACACGGTCTCTATGTCTTGGAAGGCAAGGCCGTCTATCGCCTGAACCAGGATTGGGTCGAAGTAGAGGCCGGCGATTTCATGTGGCTGCGCGCCTTCTGCCCGCAGGCCTGCTATGCCGGGGGGCCTGGCCCGTTCCGCTACCTGCTCTATAAGGACGTAAACCGCCACATGGCGCTACGTCCCTTCGGCTCGCGCCGCTAAATCGGATTGCTTTGAGAAGAGCCCGGCGTCATCTGTGGCGCCGGTCACTTTGTTCGGCCAAGCGGCCGCCCGATTACCACACTCTCAATTGGTAAGGCGCACGGCATCGCCGTCGACCGAAGAGCATTGCGACGAGATCGTGTAGAAGAAATCCTGTCGATCCCAGCCGCCGCCATCTTCCCAAGCGTGCTGTTGCGCCGCCTGACAACCGAAATAATTCTCGATCGGCAAGGTCACGCCCTTCGGAAGCTCGCTGCCGTCGACGAACAGATAGTTCGATGTGCTTGGGTCGTCTGTCCGTAGCATGAGATCGTATTTCGTACCGGCGGATGCCTTGCTGTTGCAGTTGACACCATTGTCATTGCCGATTGATGCGGACTTGCCGATTGGGCAGCCATCGTTCTTGACGTCCATCTGCAGCACCAGCTTGGTATATTGGCCGAGGGTAATCGGTCCGGACGGGACGGACGTCATGGTGCCCTGACCGCTATTGTTATGGGTCGTCGGCTGATAGGTTACGGTACCGACCACGGTTTCGGCCGTTGAATTGGGTCTGACGACGCGGATGGTGATGACTTTATAATACCATCCTTGTGCCTGTGTCGGGGGCAGTGTCACGATGTCCGGCTTGGCCGGTGCCGTGGCCTGGGAGTTTACGCCGATGTTGACGCTGTTGATGTTGACGACACGCATCAGGTTCGTGGGCACGGCTCCCGTCAAATTGACCGAAAGAGTGCGCCCGCTTGCCGTGATGGTGTAGCTCAGATTTGCAGGCGTCGTGTCTGCGTAGGCGGTGATGAAACGCGTCGCCTCCGCCTGTGCGGCGGCCAGATTGGTGCCATCGAAAATCTTGCCGCCGGCCAGCGCGGCTCCATCGGCTATTTCCTGCAAGTTCGTCCGCTGATGTATCGCCGACGCGTAGTCGACCGCCATCCCGCCAGCAGCGGCCAGCGGCACGGCGATCAGCGCCGTCAGTGTCGCGAAATTGCCGCCACGATCTCTTGCCAAGCGGCGTATATGCCGGAAAAAGTGGGTGTCCATTATTCCTACCAGAAATAGAATTAAACTTTGGAGAGACAATGGGCAGAAGATATAAACGTGTGGTTTAGAAGGGGGTTCAAGTTCTAGCGATGTCGAGTATTTATTATTCTATATTTCAGTAAATCATAAAATGCAAACGCTTCATTATTGCTTGGCGCTTTTATATACTGATCTACGATAAATACTGTACAACGGCGCAATCATAGGTAGTCGCATCGGCGATGCTTCTTCCTCAGTTCTGATCGCCAGACTTTTGCGCTTCGCCGCCGGCGGGCAACCCCAGCTCGATCAACGTTCGGCTTATTGCCTGCCGACCTTCAAGATAGATCGGGCTTGCGTTGCGGGAAGGCAGGGAAATGTTTGCGGTTGTCGAGCCTGGCCTTAGTTCCAGCCCTTTCGCCAATGCCTGTTTGGCTTCTTCCGTGCGACCCAATCGCTGATAGGCGGTCGCCAACAGCATGTACGCTCGCCCGGTGCCGGGCGTAATCGCGATGGAACGCTGCAGCCATTCGACGGCATCTTCATTATGATCCAAGAATATATCGGCCCAACCGGCGCCCAACAGCCAGGTCCAGCGTGAGACGGCCGGCGTGTCGAAACGATCAGCCAGCTCGAATGTCGCAAGGGCATCTTCGAAACGGCCGAGTTGAATCTGCGTCAGGCCAAGTTGGAACAACGCCGCGCCGTCCCATGGATTGCCGCTGAGCGCACGTGCGCAGGCTACAAGGCTTTCGGAGAACTGATTGGTGGCGGTCAGGAAACGGCAATAGATGCCGAGCACCGGAAGGGAATTCGGTCTGGTCCGCAGCGCGTGTTCGAGCTGGGATCTTGCCTCGCTCTCCGCGGCCTTGATCTCGGCCGGATCGTACCAGGCAAGCTGAATTCCGCGCAGATGCAAAGTGGCAAGCGCGATCTGCAGATCGGCATTGTTCGGCTGGTCGCTCAGATATTTTTCAAGGATCGATCGCGCTGTCGCGAAGCGTTCCTTCGTCGTCTGGTTGATCGACGCTGTCGCTTGCTGAATAGCGATGCTGGCGGCAGTATCCTGAGATGCCGGGTTGTTGGCCTCTCCGATCTTGTTGATGCGGTTGGCGAGTTCGTAGCCGACTCCTGCGGCAAGCCGGGAGGCAAGACGCTGTCGGTCGGGCTCATTGGCATCCAGCGTCACCTCGGCGACCGATTCGATCTCGCGGTTGCCCATGTTGATCAGCCGTGTTTGAAAGGTCCAGGATTGCGGGCTTCTTTGCAGTTCGCCGCGCAGGATGAAATCGGCATTGCCGCCAGGATCGGCGGTCGGCTTGGCGGTTGCCGCCAGCCCCTGTTCCTTCGAGGCTATCAGGCGGATGCCGCCGATCTTGGAGAGCCCGCCGATCATCTCCGCCGCGATGCCTTGCGCCAGAGCGGCGCTCTCGGAGTCGCCGACCGTATCGACAATAGGCAGAACTTCGATGATTGGCTGGCTTGATCCAAGAACGTTGCTGACACGAGCGGAAAAAATCGAGGCACCGACGATGACCGCGATCACGCAGAGAATTGCCAATGTGCCGAAAGCCAAAATCTTACGGGAGCCAAAAAGCCGAGCTGGCGCTCTGCCTTCATCCACTGTGGCGCCTGCGCCGGAAGCCGGTATATCGCGCGCTGCGTGGGGGAGTTCCGAGGCCTCCTGTCTCACGGTTACGTCGGCGGTAAAAAGGTAGCCGCGACCGGAGACAAGCTTGATCATGTGTCGTTCGGTGTCGCCGAGCGCGGTGCGTATTTCTCGGATACATTGAAAGAGGCTATCTTCACCGACATGTATCCCGGGCCAGATAGCTTCCATCAATTCCTGCTTGCCGACGACCCGCCTGTTGTTGGTGACGAGTAGGCTCAGCAATTCAAAAGCTTTTGGGCGTAGCCGGATCGCGGAACCATCGGGTCCGTGAAGCTCGGCACGATCTGGATCAAGAACGAACCCAGCAAAACAAAACACCTGCTCCCAATGATCCCCAACTGTGTCATTTAAAATATGGCACAATATAAAGAGAGCTAGGCTCGGCAGTCAACGTACCGATGTTGTCCTCGGAAAGCCGCACGGCCGTCCGCGTTGCCGTAAGGGCAAGCTCCTAGCGCGATTTGCCAACTGTATATTTCCCTCGAGAAATCATCGATTTCAGAAAAATATCAGAAAATATCAGAACCTCGCCAGCGCCTTATCAGGACGTCGTTGTACCGGTCGGATTATGTTTGGGCGGATAAGGAAACTCATGGCGGTTGCTCGTGAGTTGAGGGATGTACTTGAAAACATGAGGAATGGGCGGGCATATTTTTAGCTGCCGCCTGTGCTTCTTCGAATTCGACTTTCCCGACACTCATGATTGTCCCGGAACGGCATGGCAACGATCCGGGTGCACACAGCCGTCAATCTTGAGAGAGCGGTTCATGGGAAAGGTGCTTGATTTTCGGATGCATCGGTCGGCGGACGTTCCGCGTGTGGACCGGTCATTGCCCGCCGGCAGGTTAGATGGCCTGTTCGAGCCGGTGGTGTTTGCCCGCGCGGTCTTGCTTCTGGCGCGCAACTTCGTGGCCGTCCACGAGGTCTCGCCGCGAACCGCAGCGCTGTTTGCCACCCAACAGCGTTGGCTTCTTTGCCACGCCGCGCTTGGCGACTACTTTCGCACATTTCGCAAATCCGGCGCGGGATTGACCCGGCGGGGCTTCGGAAATCTCGCCCTGCAATACGCCATTGCCAGCCGCAATACCGCCTACGCATTTTTCGATGAAGCCCTGCAATATGATGTCATCCGCCCGATTGCCGATCCAGCGGGGCATCAATCGGAGCAGGTTGCACCCGCGCCATTCACGCTGTCGATGCTGATCCACTGGTACAGCGTCCATTTTCAGGCTCTCGATCTCATGGATGGTGGCGACAGGACGGTCCGGTTCCACGCAGAGCCGGAAAAGCTGCTCGCATTAATTCAGCCGATCGCTGCACACACGTTGCTGTCTGATCCCGAGATACGCAGCCCCGGCCCGCTCTATACGATCTTCACCTGGGCCGATGCCGGCGCTCGCCCAATCCTTCGGCCTGTCGCGAGCCCATACCAGTCGCAAGCTGGCCGCCGCGGAATCGATCGGCGGTGTCGGCTGGAGCGGCCGGCGCGGCCGCTCGCGGCTATGGATTTCGCACGGCTTCTATGAAGAATATGCACACGCACATGCCCGCAAGCTGCTCATCCTCGATCAAGCCTTTGCTGAAGCATCTCCCGTTCTGACGCCTAGCGAAAAGTCGATCGCAACGGTTGACGGCTGACGGCGACGCGGCATCGTCAAAGCCCCCAGATCACCGATTCCTCGTGACGCTTGATCAGGTGGCGAAGATCCTGGAAGCCGGCGCGCACGAATTCGGCGAATTGGTCGACGGCGGGAGCGCGTGGGGCGTCGATGCGCTTGAGGATCGCAAGGGCGCGCTCCGGATGCGGAATGGTGATCGGCAACGCGGTGATGGTCTTTTCCTTGCGCTGGGCGAAGACGACGCTATGCGGCATGACGGTCAGCGCGTCGGCCGATTTCAGGTAGTTGATCACGCTCATCAGCGAGCCACCGGTATAACGGATCTTGATCTCCGTTGCGCCGAAGGAGAGCAGCAAGGCGCGCAGGTCGGCCAAAAGTGGGCTTCCCGGCGGTGGCGCGATCCAGGGGGAATCAAGCAGATGGCCGGGTTGCGGCCGGCGTTTCAGAAGCAGCGGATGCGTTACCCGGCAGGCGACGACGTTGCGTCCCGGCAGGATCTGCTGGAATTCGAGCCCGGACCCTTCGTCGAGTATGTCGATCGGACATATGGCAAGATCGATCTGGTCGGCTTTGAGCGCTGCGCGCAGGTCGGGAAAATAACCATAGCTCTGGTCGATACGCACGTCCGGGTGGCTGGCCTGAAACTCGGCGCAGAGCCGGGCAATCAATGCATCCATGAAGAAGGGCGTGCCGCCGATCCGCACCACCCCGCTTTTGCCGACGCGGAAGCTTTCGACCAGATCGGACGCCTTTCGCGAGGCTGCGAGCATCACCAGGCCGTGCTCGGCGAGCGACAGGCCAAGCGGTGTCGGCTGCAGCGGCCGACGTCCTTTGATGAAGAGCGGCTCGCCGACACGCTTTTCCAGCATCGATAATGTGCGCGAGACGGCCGGTTGCGCCAGGCCAAGCAGGGCCGCACCCTCGGTGACACCGCCCGTCTTGACCACGGCCGCAAGCTGAATGAGGTGGCGTTCATCTATCTTCATAACAATCCGTTATATTGAATGGCAACAAAATCATCAATCCATGTGCGCTCAACTGCTAGTGTTCCTTTACATGCACGGCAGATCTCGGAAGATGAGCATGGTGGAGCGTTCTAAGGCGCTCACATTCAGCGAGGCGACATCGGCGGAGGCTTTCTCCGAGCGCTTCTCGGCCAATGGTGATGGCAATCTGCCGCGATTGATCGCTGCCGCGGTCACTCAAGTTCACGACCTCATCAAGCAGTTTCGCCCAACGCAGGAGGAATGGCGCAAGGTCATTGCGTTTTTGACGGAGGTTGGCCACGCCTCGGACGAACGGCGGCAGGAATGGGTGCTCCTGTCCGATCTCGTCGGCGCTTCGGCGCTGGTGGAAGAAATCAATTCCCGGCGGCCGCAGGCCGCAACTCCGAACACCATTCGGGGGCCGTTCTACCGCCATGATGCGCCGGAGCGGGCCTCCGGTTCCTCGATCTCGCTCGATGGATTCGGTGAGCCGTTATTCGTTGCCGCGCGAGTGCAGGATCTCGACGGCCTGCCGATTGCCGGCGCCGAAGTCATCACCTGGCAGGCCAATGGCGAAGGCTTTTATGAAAACCAGCAGCCGGACCTCCAGCCGGAGCACAATCTGCGCGGCCTTTTCCGCACGGATGACGACGGGCGCTTCCATTATCGTTCGGTGATGCCGTCGGGCTATGGCGTGCCGGATGACGGGCCGGTAGGACGTCTGCTCGCCGGGGCCGGCTATCCGCTGCGCCGTCCGGCGAACCTGCATTTCGTTATCCGAGCCAAGGGTTTCGAAACGATCACAACCCATATCTACGACGCGAGCGATCCACATCTTGCCGAGGACGTCCTCTTCGGCGTGCGGCCAGAACTCGTCGCCTGTTTTGAGCCGGCGGAGATCGATGGAAAGCCTGGCAGGGCGGTCAGCCTTACCTTCGTCATGGTGCGTACAAAGCCGGGGAGAGCAGGATGAGCCGAGATTTTTCCTATGCGGGCAGCCCAGCCCGGATTGTCTTCGGTGCGGGTAGCCGCAGCAAGGTGGTGGAATGGATCGCGAAAGCTGGCCGCAGGCGGGCTCTGGTTCTGTCGACGCCACATCAGAAGTCGGATGCCGAGATGCTGGTGCAGGAGATCGGATCGTTTGCTTGCGGCGTGTTTACAGGCGCAACGATGCACACGCCCGTCGAGGTGACGGAGGCGGCGATGAAAGTCGTGGCGGAGACGGAGGCCGATTGCGTCGTTTCCCTCGGCGGCGGATCGACGACGGGGCTCGGCAAGGCGATCGCCTATCGTACCGATCTTCTCCAGATCGTCATTCCCACGACCTATGCCGGATCGGAGGTGACGCCGATTCTCGGCCAGACCGAAGGCGGCCGCAAGACGACGGTGCGCGATGCAAAGATCCTGCCGGAGATCGTGATTTACGACCCCTCGTTGACACTCGGGTTGCCTGTCGCCATGAGCGTGACGAGCGGCCTCAACGCCATGGCCCATGCCGTTGAGGGACTCTATGCACAAGACCGCAATCCGATTTCGAGCCTGATGGCGCTCGAAGGCCTTCGCGCCTTCGAGCGGAGCCTGCCCGTTATCGTCAACGATCCGAAGAATACCGAGGCGCGCAGCGATGCGCTTTATGGTGCCTGGCTCTGCGGTTCGGTGCTCGGCACCGTCGGCATGGCGCTGCATCACAAGATCTGCCACACGCTCGGCGGTTCCTTCGATACGCCGCACGCCGAAACCCATGCGGTGATGCTGCAGCATACGGCCGCCTTCAACGCAACGGCGGCAGCGCCGAAACTGGCGGAAGCCGGCGGCCTGTACGGAGGCTCGATCGGCGGCGGGGTCTGGGATTCCGCCAAGGCGATCGGCTCGCCGCTGTCGCTCAAGGAATTCGGCCTGACGGAAGCCGATCTCGATCGCGCCGCATCGATCGCCGTCGAGAACCCATACTGGAATCCGAGGCCGATCGATCGGGATTCGATCCGCCAACTGCTGCAGGACGCTTGGGAGGGCCGGCGGCCGAAAGACTGAGACATCAGCGCCTGTTGGCGCGCTCTTTGGGAGGAGAGACGATGAGGGGAGGAAACATGTTTACGAGACGCGACTTTCTAAAGACGACGGCTGCCGGCGGCGCGCTGCTCGCAACCTCGGGCCTGGCCATGCCGGCGATTGCCAAGAATGCGGCGATCAAGCTTGGCTATGTCAGCCCGCAGACGGGGCCGCTTGCGGGCTTCGGCGAAGCCGACAAATTCGTCATTGACGCCTTCCTGGCAACGACCAAGGCCAAGGGTCTGAACTACGAGGTCGTGGTCAAGGACAGCCAGTCGAATCCGAACCGGGCCGCGGAAGTGGCAAAGCAGCTGATCGTCGACGATCAGATCAATCTGATGCTGGTGTCCTCGACGCCGGAAACAACCAATCCGGTTTCCACGACATGCGAGGGCGAGGAGATGCCCTGCATTTCCACCGTCGCGCCGTGGCAGCCCTGGTTCATTGGGCAGCAAGGCAATCCCGGCGACCCCGCCTCCTGGAAGCCGTTCAGCTATTCCTATCATTTCTTCTGGGGCCTTGAGGACATTACCGCCGTTTATACGGGGATGTGGAGCCAGATCGAGACCAACAAAAAGGTGGGCGGGCTGTTTCCGAACGACGGCGACGGCAATGCCTGGGGCGACAAGGTCGTCGGCTTCCCGCCGGTTCTGGACAAGCTCGGCTACGGGCTGACGGACACCGGCCGCTACCAGAACCTGACGGATGATTTTTCCGCTCAAATCAACGCCTTCAAGCAGGCAAGCACCGATATTCTGACCGGAGTGATGATCCCGCCCGATCTCACCACCTTCTGGAACCAGGCCAAGCAGCAGGGTTTGAAGCCGAAGGTCGCTTCGATCGGCAAGGCGTTGCTCTTCCCGCAGGCCGTCGAGGCGCTTGGTAATGCCGGCCATAATCTTTCAACCGAGGTCTGGTGGACCCCGACGCATCCTTTCAAGTCGTCGCTGACCGGGGAGAGCGCGTCCGCTGTCGCGGATGCCTTTACCAAGGCGACGGGACGTCCGTGGACGCAGCCAATCGGCTTTGCCCACGCACTCTTCGAACTCGCCGTCGATGTGATGAAGCGGACCGAGGATGCAGGCGAAGCCGAGGCGGTTGCAAAGGCGATCGGCGAAACAAAGCTCGATACGCTTGTCGGGCCGATTGCCTGGGGCAACGAGTTGCTGCCGCCATTCGCCCAGAAGAATGTCGCCAAGACGCCGGTCGTCGGCGGGCAGTGGCGGCTGGAATCGGGCGGCGGCTACGATCTCGTCGTTGGCGAAAACGGGCTGGCGCCGAGGGTGCCGCTTGGCGGCAAGCTCGAAGCCTTGGCGTGAGGAAGAGGGCTGCCCGCACTCAGTCGGGCAGCTTCCGGAGGAGAACGATCAATGCCCATGCTTGAACTGAACGGAGTTTCGAAATCCTTCGGCGCGCTCGTCGTCGCTGAGGATGTCGGATTCGCCGTCGAACCCGGTGAGGCGCTCGGCGTGATCGGGCCGAACGGCGCCGGCAAATCGACGCTGTTCAACCTGATCAACGGCAATCTCTCCGTCGCGCGGGGATCGATCCGGTTCGATGGTCATGACGTCACGCATATACCGCCGATGCAGCGATGCCTTGCCGGCATGGGCCGAACTTTCCAGATCCCGCAGCCGTTCGAGCGCCTGACGACTTACGAAAACCTGCTCGTCGCAGGCGCCTTCGGCGCACGTGCAAGGGAAAGCGATGTCTCGGCCCTTTGCGCAGACATCCTTGTGGAAACCGGTTTGATCGCCAAGGCCAACGTGCCGGCCGGATCGCTGACCCTGCTCGAACGTAAGCGGTTGGAACTTGCCCGCGCGCTTGCAACCCAACCGAAGCTGCTGCTTCTCGACGAGATTGCCGGCGGCTTGACGGAAGGCGAATGCCGTCAGCTGGTCGCGACGATCAAAAGGGTCCATCAGCGCGGCGTTGCCATTATCTGGATCGAGCATGTGCTGCATGCCTTGACGGCGGTGGCCGAGCGCATTCTCGTGCTCAATTTCGGCCGGGTGATCGGTATCGGCAAGCCCGACGCGATCATGGCCTCGAGCGAGGTGCGTGAAATCTATCTGGGGATGGAAGTCTGATGGCGAGCCTCATCGAAACCTGCGGCCTCATGGCCGCCTATCGCGATTTCCAGGCGGTGCTCGGCGTCGATCTACATCTGGAGGCCGGCGAGACCATCGCCGTCATTGGCGCGAACGGTGCCGGCAAATCGACGCTGATGCGCTCGATTGCCGGTGTCATCGCCAACAAGCCCGATATGGTCCTGCATCGCGGCGAGCCGATCGGGGCGATGGCCGCTTCCGATGTGGTGCGCCGCGGCATCGCGCTGGTGCCTGAGGGGCGCAAGCTTTTCCCGTCGCTGACGGTAGAGGAAAATCTGCAGATCGGTCGCTATGGCCGCCGGGTCGCTGGCCCATGGACGCTCGACAGCATCTACTCGCTGTTCCCCGTCTTGATGGAAAGACGCCGCAATCCGGCGACGGCGCTTTCGGGCGGGCAGCAGCAAATGGTCGCGATCGGAAGAGCGCTGATGTCCAATCCGGAAGTCCTTCTCTGCGACGAGCTGAGCCTTGGTCTCGCGCCCGTAATCATCAAGGATATCTATGCCGCCTTTTCGCATATCCGCGCTGCGGGCGCGGCCATCGTCATCGTCGAGCAGGATATCGCCCAGGCGCTGAAAGTCGCCGACCGTGTCTATTGCATGATGGAGGGCCGCATCACCCTGACCGGGCGGCCGGCGGAACTCGACCGAGCCGATATCCATGCGGCCTATTTCGGAGCGGACACCCATGAACTGGCTTGATACCCTTCTGCAGGGTGTGCTTCTCGGTGGGCTCTATGCACTGTTTGCCGCAGGCCTCAGCCTCGTCTTCGGCATCATGCGCCTCGTCAACCTCGCCCATGGCGATCTCATCGTGCTGGCCGCTTTCCTGATCCTGACGCTTGTTTCGCTGCTTGGACTCAATCCGTTCCTGGCTGCGTCGATCGCTGCGCCTTTGATGTTCGCCGTCGGTTGGCTGCTGCAATATCATTTGCTGAACCGTTCCCTCGGCAAGGACATCTTGCCGCCGCTGCTCGTCACCTTCGGCCTGTCGATCGTCATTCAGAACGGCCTGCTCGAAGGCTTCACGGCCGACAGCCGGCGGATCTCCGCCGGTGCTCTGGAGACGGCCTCGCTGCAACTCGGCGGCGTCAATGCCGGGCTGATGCCGCTGCTGACCTTTGCCTCGGCCGTCCTCGTGATCGTCGGTCTGAACCAGCTCATCTACCGCACCGAGCTTGGCCGCGCCTTCCGCGCGACCTCGGATGACGTGGTGACGGCGAGCCTGATGGGTATCCGGCCGAACTCCATCTTCGCCATCGCGACCGGGCTTGCGATGATGATCGTGACGGTCGCGGCGCTTTATCTCGGCATGCGGGCGAACTTCGATCCGACGGCCGGGCCGGCGCGGCTGATCTACGCCTTCGAAGCCGTCATCATCGGCGGTCTCGGCTCGCTCTGGGGCACGCTCGCCGGTGGCGTTATCCTGGGAATTGCGCAAACGTTCGGCGCCGCGATCAATCCCGAATGGCAGATCCTGGCCGGGCATATCGCCTTCCTGCTCGTGCTGCTCTTCCGGCCGCGCGGTCTTTTCCCTCGGGCAGTGGATTGAGGCGACCATGACCACAGGTTTTGAAACAATGCCGACCGAAATCGCAGCGCCGCCGGGCTGGCGGGTGGAGACGCGGACGCGGCTTTCCAGCATCTTCGCCATCCTGTCGTTCATCGTGGTGATCGTGCTGGCGGCGGTCCCGTTCGTGATGTCGCGTGGGGTGGTGCAGGATCTGTTCTTCATCCTGACCATGCTGGCGCTGGCGCAAAGCTGGAACCTGCTTGCCGGCTATGCCGGGCTGATCTCTGTGGGCCAGCAGCTCTTCGTAGGTTGCGGCGCCTATGCGCTGTTCGGTTTCGTCATCCTTGCCGGGGTCGACCCGATCCTTGCCATTCCGCTCGCCGGGTTGTTCGCGATGCTGATCGCCGCGCCGGCCGCCTTCTTCTCCTTCCGGCTTTACGGCCCCTATTTCGCGATCGGCACCTGGGTCATCGCCGAAGTCGGGCGGCTGCTCTTTGCCCAGTGGAAGATGCTCGGCGGCGGAACGGGAACCTCGCTGCCGCGCGAAGCTACGAAGGATATGCTGGGCATTTCCCTGCTGCAGAACTTGTTCGGCATGCGCTCCGCGGCCGCGGCCGATGCACTCACCTATTGGCTGGCACTGGCGCTGACGGCGCTTACGATCGGTTTCATTTACCGGCTGCTGCGCAGCAAGCAGGGCCTTGGCCTTGCCGCCGTGCGCGACAATGAGACGGCGGCCCGTGCGCTCGGCGTCGATGCGCACCGGCTGAAGATCATTGTCTATCTGGCGACTGCCTTCGTGACCGGCATGGTCGGTGCGCTGATCTATCTGCAGAAGGCGCGCATATCGCCGGACGCTGCCTTCTCGCTCACCGACTGGACCGCCTATGTCGTGTTCATTGTTGTCATCGGCGGTATTGGCACGATCGAGGGGCCACTTGTCGGCGTGCTTGTCTTCTTCCTGCTGCAGAACGCCTTTTCGAGCTACGGCTCCTGGTATTTGCTGGCCCTTGGTGCCTTGGCGATCATCACGATGCTCTTTGCGCCACGGGGCCTCTGGGGGCTCATATCCAGCCGCACAGGTTGGGAACTTTTTCCGGTCCGCCGCCTGCTGAGAGGCGAACCAGTTCTACGTGATCAAAAGGGAGGGCCAAATGGCTGACATCACCACCGACGTTCTAATCATCGGTACGGGACCCGCCGGCTCGGCGACCGCAGCGCTGCTTGCGACCTACGGGCTCGAGCCGATGGTGATCAATCGCTATCGCTGGTTGGCAAGCACGCCGCGCGCGCACATCACCAACCAGCGCACGATGGAGGTGCTGCGCGATCTCGGCCGCGACGTAGAGGAGGAGGCCTATCTCTTTGCGGTCGAACAGGATCTGATGGGGCAGAATGTCTTCTGCACGGCGGTCGCCGGCGAGGAGATTGGCCGCATGCAAAGCTGGGGCAACCATCCGCTGTCGCGTGCCGAGCACCTGCTTTCTTCGCCAGCCCACATGAACGACCTGCCGCAGACTTATATGGAACCACTCCTTTTCAAGACGGCTTGTTCGCGTGGCGCGCAAGCCCGCATGTCGACGGAGTATGTGAGCCACGTGCAGGATGCCGAAGGGGTCACGACGACCTGTCTCGACCGTCTGACCGGCAGGGAGCTGGCCATCCGCTCGAAGTTCCTGATCGGCGCCGACGGCGGCAATTCCAAGGTTGCGGAACATGCCGGCCTGACCTTCGAAGGCAAGATGGGCGTCGCTGGTTCGATGAACATTCTCTTCGAGGCCGATCTATCGCGTTATGTCGCACATCGCCCGTCGGTGCTCTACTGGGTGCTGCAGCCCGGTGCTGATGTCGGCGGCATCGGCATGGGCTTGGTGCGCATGGTGCGGCCATGGAACGAGTGGCTGATCGTCTGGGGCTATGACATCAACCAGCCGGCACCTCAGGTCGACGATGCCTTCGCTACCAAGGTCGTGCGCGAACTCGTCGGCGTTGCAGATCTCAAGCCGAAGATCAAATCCGTCTCGACCTGGACTGTGAACAACATGTACGCGACCACCATGTCGAACGGCCGCGTCTTCTGCATGGGCGATGCCGTCCATCGCCATCCGCCTTCGAATGGTCTCGGCTCCAACACCTCCATCCAGGACGGGTTCAATCTCGCCTGGAAGCTGGCCTTGGTCCTAGGAGGTCAGGCTGGCATGGGTCTGCTCGACAGCTATCAGGCTGAACGCGCGCCGGTCGCCAAGCAGATCGTTACACGCGCCAACAAGTCGATCGAGGAATTCGGCCCGATCTTCAAGTCGCTCGGTCTGCTCGATTCCGTCGATCCGGTGAAGATGCAGCAGAACATGGATGAGCGCTGCGATGATACTGCCGATGCCGAACGCCAGCGCACGGCAATCCGCGAGGCAATTGCCCATAAGGTTTACGAGTTCGACGCCCATGGCGTGGAAATGAACCATCGCTACGCCTCGAATGCCGTGGTCAAGGACGGGCAGCCGGAACCGGCCTATGAGAAAGATGCGGAACTGCATTTCCAGCCGACGACTTGGCCGGGCGCGCGGCTGCCGCATGCCTGGCTGTTCAACGACAGCGGCAAGAAAGTCTCGAGCCTCGATCTGACCGGTCATGGCGTCTTCACGGTTTTGACCGGCATTGGCGGCGACGGCTGGATAGCTGCGGCGAAGGTTCTGTCGAAGGAGTTGAGGTTGCCGATTGCCGTCCACAAGGTTGGTCCGCGACAGGAGTGGCAGGACCTGACAGGAGACTGGGCGCGCGCCCGCGAAATTCGAGACGCCGGCGTGTTGCTGGTGCGCCCGGACCATCACGTCGCCTGGCGTTCTGATACGGCGGTTGACGAGCCGGAACGCGAACTTCGCCGCGTGTTGAAGACAATTCTGGATCTGTGAGGCAATCATGAGCGTGCAAGAAAAGGGCTATTTCACCGAGGAAAACTCCGTCGAGGTCGTCACGGGCCGCAACGCGAAAGCCAGGGATGAGCGGCTGAAACAGGTGATGGAGGTCATCACCCGCAAGCTGCATGAGGCGGTGAAGGAGTTGGAGCCGACGCAGGACGAGTGGATGGAGGCGATCTTCTTCCTTACCCGTACCGGCCATACCTGCACCGACTGGCGGCAGGAGTTCATCTTGCTGTCGGACGTGCTCGGCGTGTCGATGCTGGTCGACGCGATCAACAACCGCAAGCCGTCGGGCGCTTCGGAAAGTACGGTTCTCGGCCCCTTCCACGTCGCGGACGCGCCGGAGCTGCCGATGGGGGCCAATATCTGCCTTGACCAGGAGGGCGAGGATATGGTGATCAGCGGCCGCATTCTCGATACTGACGGCAAGTCGATCGAGCACGC
>Ga0066256_1001316_pt3 | contig 20739 bp, 19 predicted proteins | sample ThiBio_1000_biof_FD_87107 | JGI IMG/M metagenome (GOLD analysis project Ga0066256, IMG submission 87107) | Wastewater bioreactor microbial communities from Cape Town, South Africa - Thiocy_expt_1000_biof (version 2) | ecosystem: Engineered > Bioreactor > Thiocyanate-remediating >... | reverse complement strand
GGCTTCATCCTGCCGATCATCTTCGGCCGGCTCCTCGACGTGACCGGGGTATGGACCTCGGCCTTCGCGATGCTGTTCCTGATCGTGCTGGTCTCGCTGACATGGATGCACCCGTCCATCCGCATGATGGAGCAGCAGGCGCACGGCGCGATGCTCGACCGGCTGCCGGCGTTCCCCGAGCTGAAGGACATCCACGACCCCGAGCGGACGGTGATGCCGCGCGTTATCGAGGACTGGCGGCCGGAGGAGCCGCGCTTCTGGGCCGGGAAGGGGCGCGGCGTCGCACGCCGCAACCTGTGGATCTCGATCCCGGCGCTGCTGCTGGCCTTCGCGGTGTGGATGGTGTGGTCGGTCGTCGTGGCGAAGCTGCCGTCGATCGGCTTCGCCTTCACCCAGGACCAGCTCTTCTGGCTGGCGGCGTTGCCGGCGCTGTCGGGGGCGACCCTGCGCATCTTCTACAGCTTCATGGTGCCGATCGTCGGCGGCAGGCTGTGGACGACGCTTTCCACGGCCTCGCTGCTGATCCCGGCGGTCGGCATCGGCCATGCGGTGCAGGATCCCTCCACGCCCTATCTGATCTTCGTGGTGCTGGCGCTGCTGTGCGGCCTCGGCGGCGGCAACTTCGCCTCCTCGATGGCCAATATCAGCTTCTTCTTCCCGCGGGCCGAGAAGGGCAATGCGCTGGCGCTGAACGCCGGGCTCGGCAACCTCGGCGTCTCGGTCATGCAGTTCCTGGTGCCGCTCGCCATCACCACCGGCGTCTTCGGGGCGATGGGCGGCGCGCCGCAGGAGCTGTCGGACGGCGGCCGCATCTGGATGCAGAATGCCGGCTTCGTGTGGGTGCCGTTCATCCTTGCCTCGACGGCAGCCGCGTGGCTCGGCATGAACGACATCGCCGACGCCAGGGCCAGCTTCCGCGAGCAGGCCGTGATCTTCACCCGCCTGCACAACTGGGTGATGTGCCTGCTCTATGTCGGCACCTTCGGCAGCTTCCTTGGCTACTCGGCAGGCTTTCCGCTGCTGGCCAAGATCGCCTTCCCCGAGGTGGACGCGCTGAAATTCGTGTTCCTCGGCCCGCTGGTCGGCGCGCTCAGCCGCGCCGGCACCGGATGGTTGTCCGACAGGGTCGGCGGCGGTCGCGTCACCTTCTGGGTCTTCGCCGGCATGATCGTGGCGGTGCTGGGGGTGATCTGGTTCCTCGAGGCAGGATCGTTTGCCGGCTTCTTCACCTGCTTCATGGCGCTGTTCTTCTTCACCGGCGCCGGCAACGCATCGACGTTCCAGATGATCCCGGTGATCATGCGCAGGGAGATCGCGCGGCTGGTGCCGCAGGAGGACGCGCTGGAGCAGCGCCGCCGCTCCGACCGCGAGGCGGCCGCCATCATCGCCTTCACCAGCGCGATCGGCGGCTATGGCGGGGTCTTCCTCCCCCAGGCGGGCGGGAACCCCCTCTGGCCCTCCCGCCCGCCGGCGGCTGCGGTGGGGGCTTACCGGGCCTCCTACACGGTGTGCCTCGCCGCACCGTGGGTGTCGTCCGCCCGCCGCGGCGGCCTGCTGTACGATATCGAGCGCGGCCACGTGGCGCCGGCCGCCGTCCCGGCGCAGTAATTCGCAGAGCGAGCAAGGAACAGCCATGAGCCATCTTCTCGACCGCCTGAACTTCCTGACGACGCTGCGCAAGGACAGGTTCGCCGGCGGCCACGGCCAGATCACCATCGAGAGCCGCGACTGGGAAGACGCCTATCGCCGCCGCTGGCAGCACGACAAGATCGTGCGCTCGACACACGGCGTGAACTGCACCGGCTCGTGCTCGTGGAAGATCTACGTCAAGTCCGGCATCGTCACCTGGGAGACGCAGCAGACCGACTATCCGCGCACGCGGCCGGACCTGCCCAACCACGAGCCGCGCGGCTGCGCGCGCGGCGCCTCCTACAGCTGGTATCTCTACAGCGCCAACCGGGTGAAGACGCCGCTCGTCCGCGGCCGACTGATGCGGCTGTGGCGCGAGAAGCGGGCCACGATGAGCCCGATCGAGGCGTGGACGGCGATCCAGGACGATCCGGCGGCGCGGGCGAGCTATACCCGCATCCGCGGCAAGGGCGGCTTCGTGCGGGCGAGCTGGGACGAAGCGACAGAGATCACGGCGGCCGCCAATGCCTACACCGCAAGGAAATACGGCCCCGACCGGGTGTTCGGCTTCTCGCCGATCCCGGCCATGTCGATGGTGTCCTACGCGGCCGGCACCCGCTACCTGTCGCTGCTCGGCGGCACCTGCATGTCGTTCTACGACTGGTATTGCGACCTGCCGCCGGCCAGCCCGCAGACCTGGGGCGAGCAGACCGACGTGCCGGAATCGGCCGACTGGTACAATGCCGGCTACCTTCTCCTTTGGGGCTCGAACGTGCCGCAGACGCGCACGCCCGACGCCCATTTCTACACCGAGGTGCGCTACAAGGGCACCAAGAGCGCCGTCATCTGTCCCGACTATTCCGAGGCCGCCAAGTTCTCCGACATCTGGCTGAACGCCAAGCAGGGCACCGACGCCGCGCTCGGCATGGCCTTCGGCCACGTCATCCTGCGCGAGTTCCACCTCGACCGGCAGGTGCCCTATTTCGAGGATTACTGCCGCAGATATTCCGACATGCCGATGCTGGTGCGCCTCGACCGCCAGGGCGGGCGGCTGGTCGCGGGCCGGCAATTGCGGGCGGCCGACTTTTCCCGTGCGCTCGGCGAGAAGAACAACCCCGACTGGAAGACGGTCGGAATCGACGAGATCTCCGGCAAGGTCGTCGTGCCCAACGGCTCGATCGGCTTCCGCTGGGGCGAGACCGGCAGGTGGAACCTGGAGGAGAAGGCCGGCAAGGACAGCATCCGCCTCAAACTCAGCCTGATCGGGGAGGCCGACCACGACGAGGTGGCCGGCGTCGACTTCCCCTATTTCGGCGGCGCCGCGAGCAACGGCTTCGCCGTCGACGACCGCGGCGGGGTCCTGACCCGCAACGTGCCGGTCAGGCGGCTCAAGCTCGCCGGCGGCGAGGAGGTTCTGGCCGCCACGGTGTTCGACCTGCTGTGCGCGAACTACAGCCTCGACCGCGGCCTCGGCGGCGACCACGTCGCCTCCGGCTACGATGCCGACGTTCCGTTCACGCCCGCCTGGGCAGAGCGCATCACCGGCGTGCGCCGCGACAAGATCGTCCAGGTGGCGCGCGAATTCGCCGCCAACGCCGAAAAGACCAACGGACGCTCCATGGTCATCATCGGCGCGGCGATGAACCACTGGTTCCACATGGACATGAACTACCGCGCCGTCATCAACATGCTGGTGATGTGCGGCTGCGTCGGCCAGTCGGGCGGCGGCTGGGCGCATTATGTCGGGCAGGAGAAGCTGAGGCCGCAGACCGGCTGGACGGCGCTGGCCTTCGCGCTCGACTGGGCGCGGCCGCCGCGCCACATGAACTCGACCTCTGCCTGGTACGCCCACACCGACCAGTGGCGCTACGAGACGGTGAGCGCGGCCGAAATCCTGTCGCCGACCGCGCCGGCCGGAGACTGGAGCCGGCTCAGCCTGATCGACTACAACATCCGCGCCGAGCGCATGGGCTGGCTGCCTTCGGCCCCGCAGCTGAACACCAATCCGCTGGAGGTCGGCCGCGCGGCGAAGGCCGCCGGCGTCGAGGCGGCGGCCTACGTGGCCGAGCGCCTGAAGTCGGGCGAATTGCAGATGTCCTGCGAGGACCCGGACGCGCCCGAGAACTGGCCGCGCAACCTGTTCGTCTGGCGCTCGAACCTGCTCGGCTCCTCCGGCAAGGGGCACGAATATTTCCTCAAGCACCTGCTCGGCACCGACCACGGCGTGCAGGGCAAGGACCTCGGCGACGAAGGAAACGTAAAGCCGGTCGAGGCCGTCTGGCACGATCACGCGCCGGAAGGGAAGCTCGACCTGCTGGTCACCATCGACTTCCGCATGTCGACCACCGCCGTCTATGCCGACATCGTGCTGCCGACGGCAAGCTGGTACGAGAAGGACGACCTCAACACGTCCGACATGCACCCCTTCATCCACCCGCTGCAGGCGGCAGTGGACCCGGCCTACGAATCGAAGACCGACTGGGAAATCTTCAAGGCGATCGCGAAGAAGTTCTCCGCGATCGTCCCCGGCGCGCTCGGCGTCGAGACCGACGTGGTGCAACTGCCGCTCCAGCACGACAGCCCCGGGGAGATCGCGCAGGGCGTCGTGCGCGACTGGAAGCGCGGCGAGTGCGACCTGCTTCCCGGCCGCACCGCGCCCGCCTACATCGCCGTCGAGCGCGACTATCCCAATCTCTACAAGCGCTTCACGGCGCTCGGACCGCTGATGGAGAAGGTCGGCAACGGCGGTAAGGGCATCGCCTGGGACACCAGGGACGAGGGGCATCACCTGAAAGACCTCAACGGCACCGTCACCGAGGAGGGCGCGACCAAGGGCATGGCCCGCATCGACACGGCCATCGACGCCGCCGAGATGATCCTGATGCTGGCGCCCGAGACAAACGGCGAGGTGGCCGTGAAGGCGTGGGACGCCTTGAGCAAGGCGACCGGCCGCAGCCACCGTCACCTCGCCGAGGTGAAGGAGGACGAGAAGATCCGCTTCCGCGACATCGCCGCCCAGCCGAGGAAGATCATCTCCTCGCCCACCTGGTCGGGGATCGAGAGCGAGCATGTCTGCTACAATGCCGGCTGGACCAACGTCCACGAGATGATCCCGTGGCGCACCGTCACGGGGCGCCAGCAGCTCTACCAGGACCACGAATGGATGCGCGCCTTCGGCGAGGGCTTCGTCACCTGGCGCCCGCCGGTGGACCTGAAGACGGTGGGGGTTGCCGCGACGCGCGCGCTCGCCCCCGGCGAGCCGCATGTGGTGCTGAACTTCCTCACCCCGCACCAGAAATGGGGCATCCACTCCACCTATTCCGACAACCTGCTGATGCTGACGCTCAACCGCGGCGGGCCGGTGGTGTGGATATCGGAGGTGGATGCCGGGAAGGCGGAGCTGGTCGACAACGACTGGGTCGAGGTCTTCAACACCAACGGCGTCATCACCGCCCGCGTGGTGGTCAGCCAGCGCATGAAGGAAGGCTCGATGTTCATGTACCATGCGCAGGAGAAGATCGTGAACACGCCCGGCAGCCAGATCACCGGCAAGCGCGGCGGCATTCACAACTCCGTCACCCGCATCGTGCTGAAGCCGACCCACATGATCGGCGGCTACGCCCAGCTTGCCTACGGCTTCAATTATTACGGCACGGTCGGCTCCAACCGCGACGAGTTCGTGATCGTGCGCAAGCTGGCGAAGGTCGATTGGCTCGACCAGCCCGCAACCCGGATGACGGAGGCAGCGGAATGAAGGTACGTGCCCAGATCGGAATGGTGCTGAACCTCGACAAGTGCATCGGCTGCCACACCTGCTCCGTCACCTGCAAGAACGTGTGGACCAGCCGCGAAGGCGTCGAATACGCCTGGTTCAACAATGTCGAGACCAAGCCCGGCATCGGCTATCCCAAGGACTGGGAGAACCAGAGGCGCTGGAACGGCGGCTGGACCCGGACGAAGTCGGGCGCCTTGCAGCCGAGGCAGGGCGGCAAGTGGCGCATCCTGGCGAACATATTCGCCAATCCGGACCTGCCAGAGATCGACGATTTCTACGAGCCGTTCGACTTCGACTACGACCACCTGAAATCCGCGCCTGAGATGAAGGCGTTCCCGACCGCGCGGCCGCGCTCGAAGATCTCGGGCGAGCGCATGGAAAAGATCGAGTGGGGGCCGAACTGGGAGGAAATCCTCGGCGGCGAGTTCGCCAAGCGCTCCAAGGACTACAATTTCGAGGGCATCCAGAAGGAGATCTACGGCCAGTACGAGAACACCTTCATGATGTACCTGCCGAGGCTGTGCGAGCACTGCCTCAACCCGGCCTGCGTCGCCTCCTGCCCGTCCGGGGCGATCTACAAGCGCGAGGACGACGGCGTCGTGCTGATCGACCAGGAGAAATGCCGGGGCTGGCGCATGTGCGTGTCGGGCTGCCCCTACAAGAAGATCTACTATAACTGGTCGACCGGCAAATCCGAGAAATGCACGCTGTGCTATCCGCGCCTTGAGAGCGGCCAGCCGACGGTGTGCTCGGAAACCTGCGTCGGCCGCATCCGCTATCTCGGCGTCATGCTCTACGACGCCGACCGCATCGCGGAAGCCGCGAGCGTGGAAAACGAGAAGGACCTCTACGACGCGCAGCTCGGCGTCTTCCTCGACCCGAACGACCCCGAAGTGATCGCCGCTGCCCGCGCCGAGGGCATTCCCGAGGGCTGGATCAAGGGCGCGCGCCGCTCGCCGATCTGGAAGATGGCGATGGAGTGGAAGATCGCCTTCCCGCTGCATCCCGAGTACCGCACCCTGCCGATGGTCTGGTACGTGCCGCCGCTGTCGCCGATCCAGAACGCGGCGGAGGCCGGCCGCATCGCCGCGCAGGACGACATGCCCGACGTGCGCAGCTTGCGCATCCCGGTGCGCTACCTCGCCAACATGCTGACCGCCGGCGACGAGGCGCTGATCGTCTCGGCACTGGAGCGGATGCTGGCGATGCGGTCCTACATGCGGTCGAAGACCGTGGACGGCGTCGTCAACCTGGGTGTCGCCCAGCGCGTCGGCATGGTGCCGCAGCAGATCGACGAGATGTACCAGCTGCTGGCCATCGCCAATTACGAGGACCGCTTCGTCATTCCGACCACGCACCGCGAGCTGGTGGAGGACGCCTACGACCTCAAGGGCGGCTGCGGCTTCACCGACGGCAATGGCTGCTCCACTGGCCATTCGCGCGCCTCGCTCTTCGGCGGCAAGAAGTTCCGCAGCCCGCAGGAGTTCATCGCATGAAGACGTTCAAGGCGCTGTCGGCCCTGCTCAGCTATCCGAGCCGCGATCTCCAGGAGGCGGTGCCCGCGATCCGCGCGGTGCTCGGCGAGGGCCTGCTGCCGCGCGCCGCGGTTGCCGCGCTCGAGCCGCTGCTTGTCTCGCTGGGGACGGGCGACCTCTACGATCTCCAGGAGCGCTACGTGCTCCTGTTCGATCGCTCGCGCACCCTGTCGCTGAACCTGTTCGAGCACATCCATGGCGAGAGCCGCGACCGCGGCGGCGCCATGGTGGACCTGCTCGAGACCTATCGGGCCGGCGGCTTCGATCTCGCCGGAGCCGAACTGCCCGACCATCTGCCGGTGCTGCTGGAGTTCCTGTCCACCCGGCCGGTCGCGGAAGCACGCGAGATGCTGGCCGATGCCGGCCATATCCTGGTGGCGCTGGCCGAACGGCTGGCGCGGCGCGAGGCGGCCTACGCGGCCCTGCTGGACGGGCTGGTGGCGTTCGCCTCGGCCGATGCCGGGACGCAGGAAGCGCAGGCGCTGTTGTCCCGGCAAGACGACGACCCCTGCGACCTTGCCGCGCTCGACGCGGTCTGGGAGGAGGCGCAGGTCGCCTTCGGGCCCGATCCGAATGCGGGTTGCCCGGTCAGCCGCGACATCCTCGCCCGGATGGACCCGCCGGCCGCGGCCGGCATGCATTGAACAGGAGCCGACGATGCACAACTTCCTCTTCGGCATCTATCCCTACATCGCCATCACGGTGATGGTTATGGCCAGCATCGCCCGCTACGAGCGAGACCCCTTCACCTGGAAATCGAAGTCCAGCCAGCTGCTGCGCAAGCGCCAGTTCATCGCCGGCTCGGTGCTGTTCCATGTCGGCGTGCTGATTATCTTCGCCGGGCACCTGGTCGGCCTCCTGACGCCGATCCAGGTCTTCGACTTCCTGGGCGTCAGCCACGGCGCCAAGCAAATCCTGGCAGTCGCCCTCGGCGGCGTGGCCGGGCTGATGGCGCTGGCCGGCGGGGCGCTGCTCGTGCACCGGCGGCTGTTCGATCCGCGCATCCGCGCCAATTCCACCTTCGCCGACACCGGCATCATGGTGCTGCTGATGGTCCAGCTGCTGCTCGGGCTCGCGACCATCGTCGTCTCGCTCGGCCACCTCGACGGGCATGAGATGGTGAAGTTCATGAACTGGGCGCAATCCATCGTCTATCTGCGCGCCGGGGCGGCGGACTACATCGTGGACGTCAACCCGCTGTTCAAGACGCATATCCTGCTGGGCCTCACCATCTTCCTTCTGTTCCCCTTCACCCGGCTCGTTCACATGCTCTCGGCGCCGGTGCGCTATCTGTGGCGGCCGGGCTACCAGATCGTGCGCTCGCGGCGCGGGGCAAAGCCCGCGTGTACCGGCCTTGCGCCGCTAGCGCGCACCGGCATGGAGCCCGGCGAGTGAGGATCCTCGACACCACCAACGCTCCGGTGCCGGTCACCGTCAACGGCATCGTCATCGCGGCCGAGACGATCGCGGCCGAGGCGCAGAACCATCCGGCCCCGAAGGGAAAGCCCACCCGGGCTTGGCAGGCGGCGGCGCGGGCGCTGGTGCTGCGCGAGGCGCTGTTGCAGGAGGCGGGCGCGCGCGGCATAGCGCCGGCGCCGATCGAGCTCGCCGAAGGCCAGTGGGAGAGCGAGGAGGAGGCGCTGATCCGCCAGCTTCTCGAAAGCGTCATCCTCCCCGCCGCGGTCGACGAGGAAAAATTGCGGGCGCTCTACGACGATGCGCCGGGCCGCTTCCGGGGCCCGTCCCTGTTCGAGGCCGCGCACATCCTCTTTCCAGCCGCTCCCGACGACGCGCAGGCCCGCGCGGCCGCGCGCCAGCACGCCGAAGCGGTGCTTGCAGAGCTGCATGGCGATCCGTGCCGCTTCGCCGCGCTCGCCGCCGAGCACAGCGCCTGTCCCTCGCGCGCCAATGGCGGCATGCTGGGCCAACTCGCCTCGGGCGACACGGTGCCGGAATTCGAGGCGGCGCTTGCCCGCATGGAGGAAGGCACCGTTTCCGCCGCGCCGGTGGAAAGCCGCTATGGCTTCCACCTGATCCGGTTGGATGCGCGGGCGGAAGGCGGGATCCTGCCTTTTGCCGTGGTGCTGCCGCATCTGCGCGAGGCGCAGGAGAAGGCCGCTTGGGTGCGCGCCAGCCGCGCCTATGTCGAGGAGATCGCGGACCGGGCCGAGGTGACCGGCATCAGCCTGGCTGAGCCCCGCAGAACCGAGCGAAGGAAACCCGCATGACCAGCCTGTCGGCTTCCGCCGATCCAGTCTAATGCGGCTGCGAGATCGTCAGCAGGCTGGGCCACGACGCGCTGTCTTCCCATCGATGCCGCCTGAAGCGCGGCTTGACGCTCGCTTGCCCCGTCGAGGAAAACGGCTGCCACCCGAACGGACGAGCGCTAGGCGTAGGTGGGCACCGGCGCGTCGCTGTCGCCATTCGACAATTCAGCCGTGGCGGCTGTACCATCCGCCTTTCGGGCCCTGCCGGCAAGGGCCGTGTGGCTGCCGGTGGCCGGTGATGCAAGGATCTGGAAGCGCCCGGCCGGTGTTTTGTTGTCCCCGAGGCGAGATGTTCGCTATGCGAATAGAACCACGCTATCGCGTCAATTGGGCGGCATGATCTCCGCCGTCTGTCCTCCCATCCTCGTCGGCACTAAGCCGGCAAAAGGCGGCTTGTTCGGTGACCCCCTCTCCGCCACCTAATTTATTGGAATTATTCTCTGATTCGTATTCAATGGTCGGAATGGCGCGGAACTGCGGGGTTGCGGCCAAAGCTGTTGACTGCGTGGTCTGCCTGAAGCGCTGTTTTTGCTCTCTCCGGGCCGATATTCTCCAAAGCTGTTGACTGCGCGGATTTGGTACGGAACTGTAAATTGTTGTTAATACTTGACAATTTCGTTCGTTCCATCCGTGCTTTTGTGGTGCATACATGCCGAGGAAAGGCGCCTGAAATCGAACCCTCCGCAGAACAGGGATTCCGTTATGGATGTGGAATTTCGATCTCGTGACGGAGCGGTGACACGCGGTGGTTGCGCAGATCGGCGTTGGCCTCAAATATCCATAGTACACATGTGCTAGTGGGCTGCCACCAGCTGTTCGGATATTGGGGTGCGGCAGCGATCCGACCGATGGGAATTGACCATGAGAAAGTTTCGCCTTGCCGCCACGGGTGTCATCGCTGCCGCCTGTGCCTCGCTCCTTGCCCCAGCCGCCATGGCCGGAGACTGCACTGGCCGCGTCGTCGGCGTGCGGCCGATCAGCCAGTACAACCATGCTACAGGCAGCGGCTATCTCGCCGTGCGCAACGGGCCGGGCGGCTCCTACCGCCAGATTGGCGAGCTTTATGCCGGCGACGAGGTTTCCGTCCATGACAGGCGGGGCAACTGGTACGCCGTGACCTGCATGTCGGGGCGCTGCGAGCGGCCGTTCTGGGGGCAGCCGACGCCCTCAGGCTGGGCGCATCGCAGCTACATACGCGCCGGTGGTCTCTGCCCGTAAGGCGGAAACTGGAACTGCGTCCCCGTTGTCTCCTGAACGGATCCGGGCGGGAGCATAGCTATCGTTAGCAAAGGGGGAAATTCGGAAACCTGCCATATTCTATGGATTGCCGACCCGGTGTTCCTTCAACCGACCGAAATATGGCTATGTCCGAAGAACACGGGATACTGGCACAGCTCCCGCACCAGCTGATGAGAGCGGCGCTCGAAAACGAAGAGATTCTCCCAGTATCCGGTGACAGCGTAGTGGGTGCCGTCTGGCAGAAGCGCTACACCGCAGGGGTAGCGCAGTCCCATCCTGCTGGTGTCGATGATTGCCGTCACCGCGCCGCTGGCGCCGTCGAAGGCCATGACGCGATGCGCGGTGGGGTAGGTCGCGATCGCCTGGTCACTGCGCTCGTCATAGATGATCGACAGGCCGTGGCGCATCATCGCCGTTTCAGCGCGGCCACCCATCCTCGTCGCGCTTTTTTTCTTCGCGTCATATCGCAGGGTCGCGGCCGGAAGATAGTTCGATCCGGGTTCGGTGGTGATATCGAAGTGATAGACCTCATCGACACCCCGCTCGACCCCGCGCACCGCTTCGTCGTCGCCAAGGCGCGCCTGGATGGCGAATATGCGGTCGAGCCTACCGCTCGCCAGATGCCGCAGTTCGATGTCGCTCGCGCCGGTGCGGTATTTGTCGACCAGGCTACCGTCGTGCATGTCGATCACGGTGATCGAGGCGTCGATCACCTGGCGCGGCACGGTCAGGTCGCGCGACTTCAGGTCCGGCAGCGAGCCGTAATTGGCCGCGACCAGATAGCGGCCGCCCTCGATCAGCTGGATCTCATGCGGATCGACGCCGTGGGTGGAATAGGTCTCCAGCGTTTTCAGCGTCGCGGCTTCGCGGATCGTGACCTTGCCGAAATGGCGCTCCAGCGGGCCGTTCAAGGGCGCGCGCGGCGCGCGTTCGGAAAGCAAGACCTTGTCGCCGCCGAGATAGGCGGCATGGCCGCCGCCGCGCCAGCCGTCGCCGACAGATGCGGCGACGGCCGCAAGCTCCAGCGTTTCGGGGTCGAAGGCGACATGGGTCTTGTCCTCGAAGCCGCATAGCACGCCGATCGACCGGTCGGGCGCGATGTCGACGTCGTGCGCGTGGACCGGCAGCAGCGTCTGACGGATGGAGCCGTCGAGGCCGATACGGGTCAGCATGCGCGCAGGGCCGTCCCAATCGTGGATATGGCGCGAGAAACGCCTGTGTTCGCGCAAAGGCCGGCCGTTGACCCAGCCGTTTTTCGGATAATAGCCGGGCACATAGAGCGCCGCATCGCGGGGAGCGCGATGCTGCGCCGATGCGGGTAATGTCGGCACCGCCATGACCGTCGCGGCTGTGGCGACGGCCGCGCGCCCGAGCAACGCGCGGCGTGTCAGAGGGTGTTTCACTGTTTCCAGCCCGTTTTCACGCGGTGAAGGAGCGGCCGCTTCGGTCAGTGGCCACCGCCGCCGCCTCCGCCACCACCGCCGAAATCCTGCGGCGGTTGTGTGGGGTGGGGGACACGTGGGTTATCATCTCGTATTCTGGAATCACCCGAAAGCGTGCATCCGCCGCCTGCCGCGCCGGCGGAAAGGGCCGCGAGAAGCCGCAGTCGAGACCTGTCGACGTTCTCCTGCGATTTTTTATCCGTCATATCTTGTCTCCTTGTTGTTCGTGAATTTCCCGCCGAGGGCATCACCGTTTATCCGACAGCCGCGAAGGCCGCCGTCGCGAGCAGCGCCGCCAAAAGCGTCAGTTCGGCCGCCCGCGCATCGAAACCAGTCTCCATGCGCGGCAGCCTTTGCCGCATGGAGCGGGAAGCGATGCGGGTTCCGAGATGTCCAGTGACGGCGACGAGCGCGGCAAGCCCCGCCTGTCCGTTGCCGAGCAAGAGCGCGGCGACCGCGACGGCTGCAAGCGAGGCCGTGATCTCGATATGCCGGAGGTCGAAACGGCTGGCGCGCGTGGTGGCCATGCAGCAGCCGGCCTCGATGCACCCGACCTTGACCAGCACATAGGCGGCGCCGAGAGCAATCGCGTAGGCGGCCACCAGAAAGCTGATGTCGCTGCCGAGCAGAAAAAGGACGGCCGAGGCCGCAAGGGCGCTCGCGGTCGCAGATACCGATGCGCCGGTCCACGAGGCGGATACCTTCGATGCTGCGGCGGGGAAGACGACGGCGCGCACGATGCCATAGCCAGTGCCGCCGACGAACGCGAAGCCGAACGAAAAGGCCAGAACGAGCGATGAAGGCAGCCATGGCAATGGCAGCAGCGGGGCGGCGATCAGGCCGAACAGGGTCGCGCCCGTGACCGCGGCGGCGGCTCTCCAGAGAAAGACTCGCGTCTTGCGACCAGTCGCCGCCTTCCGGTCATGACCATCGCATTGCCGGGCGTTGATTTGGGTCAAGGTCATGACGACGCATTCGCGTTTGCTGGCGATGTGGCGATCAAGCTGGAACTGCGGCGCTGAACAGACGCCATCGGTCGGCCGATCTTGGATGGGGAGGACGGTATCAGCACCAATGCTGCGGCGCATTAGTACAGGTGTACTAGCGAAGCGGGCGAGGGTGCGGATGGCTGGATATGGGGGCATCGGGAGTGAAGCTGGCGCAATGGATCGGACTGATCGGCCACGGACCGGAACCGGACGGCGCGCAAATAGGCATGGGTGCTGGCGCAGCCACGTTCCTCGATCTGCACTGGCGACTCGACTATCTCACCTCCATCGGCACGGTGAGCTGGCTCATCCATATGAGCGTCGCGATGCTGGCCGGGTTCGAGATCTCTCGCGCCGGCGCGGGCGCGTGGGTTCCGGCTTGGACGGCAACCCTCGACCTCGTTTCGGTGGCGATGATCGCGCTCGGCCTTCTCTACCGGCGCGGCGCGGCATGGCTGCCGGCTCCGGTGTTCGCGGCCGTTCATTTGACTCTCACCGGAGCGACGGGCCTCGTCTGGGGCGTCGGGGCGTTCCTGTGCGCGACGTCGTCGCCGGCCGATCTCCTGAATTTCTACACGCTCGTCCTCGGCGGGATCGCGCTCGGCGCGGTCAGCGCGGCGCACGTCATGATCCGCTCAAGCCTGATCGCGGTGTGGACGTCGCTGCCGCTGCTCGCGGCGGCGTGGCTCCTGCACGGTCGGGGCGTCGGGACGGAATCGATGGCATGGATGATCCTGCTCTTTGCGGCGATGCTGACTGTGCTCGGCCAGCGCATGAACGGATTCATCGGCCAGAACGTGCGGCTGACCAAAGAGCTTGCCACCAAGAACGCCGTCCTGACCCGGACGAGCGCGCAGCTCGTCGAGGCGCATGAGGAGAAGTCGCGTTTTCTCGCCCAGGCCAGCCACGATCTGCGCCAGCCCATCCACGCCATCGGCCTGTTCGTCGAATATCTCGGCGGCCTGCGCCTCGGCGGCAGCGGCCGCGAGGTGCTGACCAACATCGACCGCTCGCTCGATTCATTGACGCGGCTGTGCCGGTCGTTGCTCGACCTGTCGGCGCTCGACATCGGACAGGTCAAGCCGCAAATCGGCCCGGTGCCGCTCGGCGAGGTGCTGGGAGGGGTGGTGCGGCAGGCCAGCGAGGCCGCGCGGGCGCGCGGCGTCACGCTGCGCCATCGCCCGTCACGGCTGTGGGCGTTGGGCGACGCCGCGCTGCTCCATACCATGGTGCAGAACCTCGTCTCCAACGCCGTCAAATACGCGCCGAACTCGCAGGTGCTGGTCGGGGTGCGTCGAAGGCGCGGCGGTCTCGCCGTCGTCGTCGCCGATACCGGGCCGGGCATCGCGCAGGCCGACCAGAAACGCATCTTCCAGGAATTCGTCCGGCTTCGCTCGCCGGGCGCCGAGGACATGGAGGGTCTCGGCCTCGGCCTTTCGATCGTCAGGCGGCTGGCGGAGATCATGGGTCTCGGGATCACGCTGACCTCCCGGCCCGGCAAGGGAGCCTGCTTCGTGATCGAAGGCTTGCACGAGACTGCTGCAACAGCATTACGGGCGCATGGCCGGCCGGTCGCGCATGCGCGCCGCCTTCATGGCCTGCGGGTGCTGGTCGTCGACGACGACGGCCCGGTGCGCAACGGCACGGTGCAGCTCCTGGCGCACTGGGGATGCGAGATACGTGCGACCGAAGGCGTGGGGACTGATGTGGGCGCCGACCCCACCGAGCGCTACGATTTTCTGCTGTGTGATCAGGAACTGGGCGACGGTGAAACTGGCCTCGCGCTGATCCGCCGTCTGCGCGTCCGGGCGGGACGGCAGATCGCTGCCGCCATCGTCGCCGGTGGGCGAACGGACATGATCGCCGAAATCTGCCACGAGGAATCGATCGTGCTTCTGACCAAGCCAGTGCGCCCGGCGCAATTGCGCTCGGTGCTGCTGGCGGCGCTCTCCGTTCAGAACTCCGTTCAGGCTAGGCCGAACTCCACAGCGATCCCAGCAGCCGCCGAGCGGGACGTGACGTCGAGCGCGCGCAGTAATGCCGAGACGTGAATGCGCACGGTGAAGGGCGACAGGCCGAGATCGCGGGCGATCTCCTTGTTCGATTTCCCCAGCGCCAAAAGGTGCAGCACCTCGCGCTGACGGGGCGACAGGCGGGCCAGCCGATCGGACGGCATCAGCCCGGCCTCGCCGAACGAGGCATGCGTCTTGACGACGATGTCGCCAGCGATGACCGCAGCGATGCCGGACGCCATCTCGCTTGCTGGCACGCTCTTGGCGATGAAGCCGTTGGCGCCCGCTTCCATCACCTTCGCCACGATATCGGCGTCGTCGCTCATCGAGACGACGAGCAGCGTTGTCGTCGGATAATCGCGACGCAGGCCGCGGATGGTTTCCGGCCCCTCGAAGCCGGGAAAGACCAGGTCGAGAACGAGTATGCTCGCCGGCTCGCCTTCCCGTACAAGCTTCATCAGGCCGGAGGCGTCGCCGACTTCATGGATCGCGGCCTCGGGCACCGCTCTTTGCACGATGCGGCGCATGCCATCGCGAAAGATCGGATGGTCGTCGGCGATGATGATCCGTTCCGTCATGACAAAATGCCGTGCGCCGCCTCTCCAGATTGGCTCAACCTCTTTCTATAGGCCCATCGCATCAGGGCGGCACTAGTACATCCGTACTAATTCTCCGCCCTGCCCCCCTTTTGCTAGCTTCGGGCGGCCGGGTTTGAGCGCGGCAACTGGCGATTCTCCATCAGGCACTACGCGGCAAACCCATGACCTATCGCTCCAAATTCGCAGCGCTCCTGCTCGTCGTCTTCCTTGCGGCCGGATGCTCGACCACAAGTGGCCGTGACGAGAATTCGGGGAAATTTCCACCATGGCTCATCAAAGCGGCGGAGCCGGTCGCGCCGGCGATCGGTTTCGTCGTTTCACGGATCAAATGGCGCGACGGCTATCTAAGCGGCGACGCTGTGGCGCTGCGCTTCGTCAGCAAACACCTGAGGCCGTTCGACATCATCTTGTTCAGCAACAAGAATCGCCTGTCCGGGCACACGGGCGGTGGCCTGTTCGGCCATTCGGCAGTCTATCTGGGATCGGAACGGGATTTGAAGGCGCTCGGCATGTGGGACGATCCGCTTGTAATGCCTCATCGAGCCGACATCCGCGCGGGAAGGACGATCATCGAAGCGGAACAGCGCCATGGCGTATCTCTTTCGCCTCTTGGCCATGTAGTCGAAACCGACAGGCTGATGATCGTGCGTCCGCACATCTCCGGCGACGGGGAGCGGCGCGCGGCGGGCCGCCGCTTCTTCGCCAGGATCGGCGCGCGTTTCGACCACCATTTCCGATTGGAGGAAACGGAGCGGCTGTTCTGCACGGAATTGATCGACCAATCCATGCCGGGATTGCGCCTTCCGAGGCGCACGCAGTATGATCGGCAGATCATCTTCCCCGACGATATCGCCAATGCAGCGATCGTCGGTTTCCCAAGACTTCGCTTCGTCACCTATCTCGTGGGCGACCGCGCAGGATGGCGGGTCGCGAGTGCACGGGAAGCGCTCGCCGATTTCAGTTCAGCAAGCCGGGAAACTCACGCTACGAAATAGCCCTCGTCTGAAGTGCGCCCCCTGCGGGTGGACACTGATCAGGCTGCTGTTTTGCCAGTCTGCCGGATGTGTTGGTCCTCGAACTGTTGCGGGTTCAGATAGCCGAGCGCCGAATGGAGCCTGCGTTTGTTGTGACCTCGTCGATGAAGTGGGGAAGGTGTTCGGCGATTTCCTCGAAGGCTTCGAAATCCATCGGATAGACCTCCTCGACCTCGAGGGTCTTCATGACGCTTTCGGCCTTGGCATTGTCGTAGGGATTACGTCGGCGGCCCATCGGGCCGATCAAACCGTGGTCGGCCAGACGCTGCAGGTAGAGCTCAGCGGCATAGTGGGGGGATCCAAGCGGTCGTCGCAACAGCGGTATTCCCTTGCGCCAGCCATCGGTCAAGCTCTCCGGCTGGCGTCTTCCAGCCCAGAGACTTGCGGGGCCTCGCGTTCAGAGTCGCTGCAACGGCCGCGATCGTTTCGGCGGTATGCGCGCTGAGGTCCGTTCCCTTCGAAAAGTAATGGCCTAGCAGGTCATTGGTGTTCTCGTTTGTGCCGCGTTGCCAAGGATTCGGGGGATCGCAGAAGTAGACCTGGATCCCTGAGTCGATCCTGAGGGCGGCATGTTGGGCCATCTCGGCGCTCTGATCCCATGTCAGCGAGCGGCGAGGTTCTTCGCGCAGGGTTGCGATAGTGCGCGTGATGGCGTCACGAACAGCCTCTGCACCATGCCCGGCCAAGGCCGGTCCATTCTTGGATCGAGGTACCTCACCGTGGCAGCCCAGAAGCGGTAGATGCAGTAACATTTTGCATCGTGTCGTGCGCTCCAAAAGCGTGCCGATCGGATAGCGTCCGCAACGTGGTGTAATTCCGGGGAAAGACGCGGGTGGGTTTAGCGGTGGAGATTTCGCCGCCGCGTTTGCCGCACCTCGAGTGGACACCGGGCCTGTCGGGTCAGGTGGAGTTGATCGACTTCAACCTGACGAAAGGGGAATCCCGATGACCGAGGACAGACTACCGCTCGCCGAGCTTGTGGCGAAGAGCGGGGATGCGGATTTTCTTCGCGCCATTGCCGAGAACGTGCTTCAGCTGATTATGGAGGCCGACGTCGACGGCCTGATCGGCGCTGGCCGCTACGAGCGTGGCGAGGCCCGGCAGACCTGGCGCAACGGTTACCGCGAGCGCTCGCTCGACACGTGACTTGGCACGCTGACCTGAAGATCCCGAAGATGCGCTCCGGCGCCTACTTTCCCGGTTTCCTGGAGCCGGGGAAGACGGTGGAGAAGGCGCTGGTCGCCGTCATCCAGGAAGCCTGGATCAACGGCGTGTCGACGCGCAGGGTCGATGAGTTGGTGCAGGCGATGGGGATGACCGGCATCTCGAAGTCCTCGGTGTCGAAGCTGTGCAAGGACATCGACGAGCGGGTGAACGCCTTCCTCAAGCGCCCCTTGCCGGCGACTGGCCCCATCTGTGGCTCGACGCCACCTACCTGAAGGTACGCGAGGGCGGCCGCATCGTCTCGGTGGTCGCGATAATCGCGGTCGCGGTCAACACGGATGGCAAACAGGATCGTCGGACTGCACATCGCCCCCTCCAAGGCCCATACGGCCGCGCTGGGCCGCCGTGAATCAAAGGTCTACGAAGACGTCGTCAACAATGGCCGCACCTCGTTCCTGTCCGTGCCCACCATCCAGGGCCCTCCGGGGGCGGGGCCGTTCGGGAGGGGCTCCTTGGGCGTTCTGAGGGGGGGGGGCCCCCCCGGGGGGAGGCGGGTCGTCCCCGCCGCGCATGCAGGGGACGCGGGCGACCACGCGGACCGCCTCGCCAAAATCCACCTGTGCATGGCCGGGCGGATGCGACAGCGGCACGAAGGTCTCGCGCCCTCTGGCAAAGGGACCAGACTAGCCAATGGACGGCTTTTTACTCCGGTCGCACCGCCGTCACGTCGGCGCTCCATTTCCTAATTTGTCACCGCCCTGCACAGGAACTCGTCCTGCCGGCTCGCCTATCGCTCCCAACGCCACTCGTGCCTCGAACCCGTCAATGTTCCCGGTTCTAGGGGATCTCAATTCTAGACGGCCGCCGATGCGGTCAGCGATTGTATTCACGATCCACAATCCAATCCCGCTGCCGCGGCCCGAGCCTCGGTCTCGTTCAAAGCGGCAGGTTAACGTTTGGAGCCTTTCGGGTGACAAAAGTGGCCCGGAGTTTGCCACGGAGAGAACTCCCTCAGATGACAGCGCGACGTCGACCAATGAATCCTTGTCGCCGTGCTGAATGGCATTGTCGATCAGATTATGGCACACGATCCCGACGGTGTCGGGGTCGATCCGAGACAACACGGGCTGGTCCGGTAACCGAAGTGATATCCGGTCCGGAGGTTCGGTGCGCCTCATGTCCTCCACGACAACCGAGACGGCGTCTCGCAGATCGACGTCGGTGTCGAGGGTTATTCGCCCGCCTTCTGCCCTGGCTAACTGCATCAACCGCTCGGCTCGCGCAGTCAAGCGCTTAAGTGCAGCCTCTATTTCAGCACTTCGTCGCGCCGTTTGGATCTCAGACGTCTCCTTGCGGATGCGCTGCGCCTGGGCGATGGCGCCGGCAAGCGGGGTGCGCAACTCGTGGGCGGTGTTGGCCGCGAGGCTCCGTTCGGCGTCGAACGCTGAGCGTAGCCTTGCAAGCAAGGCATTCATGGTATCGGCCAGCGGCTCGACTTCGCTCGGAAGTCCTTCGGCGGAGACAGCGGCGAGGTCCTTCTCATTGCGCGTCTCAAGCTGTTCGCGAAACCTGCGCAGCGGCCGCGTGCCCTGTCGCACCGCAAAGATGATCGCGCCAAAGGCAGCCGGTATGACCAGGAGCACCGGGAGCCCCAGAACCATCTGCATCTCGCGAATGATGGTAGACTGGTTGGACAGCGGCTGCGCGACGGTGATGATGACGGTGCCCTGTAATGCCTCCTCGCTGTAGAGCCGATAGCGCCCGGTCGTTCGAAAGCCAGGACCGTCATAGGGGGGGAAGGCGGAGAGATCGGCAGCATGGGATTGCAGCAAGACCGCGCCGCGTTCGTTGCGCACGACGTAGGTGAACAGTTCCTCGTGGCTGCGGATCGTCGCGAGCCTCTGGGTGGCCGCGTCGCCTTCCTCGCGACCGACGATGTCGAGCACCGCCAGCGGCAGCAGGCGCTGCGCCGTCTCCTGAAGCGAGGAATCGAAAACCTCCTCGATTTCGTGGCGAAGCAGCAGTGCCGTTACCCACGCGGCGCCAACCCAGATGGCCAGCATGACGGCGCCCAGCGTGAGCAGGAGCCTTCCCTGCAAGCTGCGCGGCAGTTTCATGCCCTGGCCAGCCGATAGCCGAGGCCGCGCTCGGTCTCGATGAGATTCGGTCCAAGCTTCTTGCGCAGGCGGCTCACATGAACCTCGATCGTGTTGCTCTCGATCTCGGAATCGAAATCGTAGAGCTTCTCCTCCAGTTGGGATTTCGAAAGCAGCTGACCGGGGCGGGTAAGGAATGCGTCCAGCAGGGCCCATTCGCGCGCCGTCAGCTGCACCGCCGTTCCCTCGCGCCGGATGCTTCGGCGTGCGATATCGATTTCCAGCGGACCGATGTGGATGATCGGGTTGGGATTGCCAGAATAGCGGCGCGCGACCGAACCGATCCGCGCGGAAAGCTCGTCCAGATCGAATGGCTTGACGAGGTAGTCGTCGGCTCCGGCCTTCAGCCCTTCGATCCGATCGGAGACCTGGTCGAGGGCCGTCAGGATGATGACGGGGGTGACGTTGCCCGCGCTACGCAAAGATCTCAGGAAGACGATGCCGCGACCGTCCGGCAGCATGAGGTCGAGAAGGACGAGATCGTGCGCCGCGCCGGCCATTGCGTCGCGAGCCGCGTCGAGGCGCGTCACCCAGTCGACCGAATGCCCGTCACTGGAAAGCTGGTCGCGCACCGCCGCACCCAGCACAGCATCGTCCTCGACCAACAGCGTGCGCATCTCATGCCTTCATTCGAAATCGAACTGTATCATCATCGCTGATCCTGACGACTTGCTGAAGCAGCATGAGGCCGCGCTTCAGGCAAGCGTCAGCTTGTTCTTCCAATATAAGGAAAGTCACCCCGGCCGGAGTCATGCGCCATGCGCCTCGCCCTGACAATTCTCGCGTCGCTCGTCGCCCTGCCGGTTTGCAGCGCGCGGGCCGACGACGACTGCTTCGTTCCCATGGCCGACTGGAAACCGCGTGAGGCGGTGGCCGCGATGGCGGCTGAGCTTGGCTG
>Ga0066256_1001937_pt1 | contig 20740 bp, 21 predicted proteins | sample ThiBio_1000_biof_FD_87107 | JGI IMG/M metagenome (GOLD analysis project Ga0066256, IMG submission 87107) | Wastewater bioreactor microbial communities from Cape Town, South Africa - Thiocy_expt_1000_biof (version 2) | ecosystem: Engineered > Bioreactor > Thiocyanate-remediating >... | reverse complement strand
GAGCTCGATATAGCCCCAGGCGCGCCCTGCCTGGTGGTCGAGCGCCGCACCTGGAGCGCCGACCATCCGGTGACTCACGTGCGCTTCGTCTATCCGGCCGAAAGCCACACGCTGGTGGCAAGATTCACGCCGTCGCAGGGGTAGCGCCTCTTCCCCTCCCCCTTGTGGGGAGGGTCGCCGCGAAGCGGCGGGGCGGGGGTGCGGCGCAGCCCCCCACCCGGACCTTTGGTCCCACCTCCCCACAAGGGGGAGGTAGAAGACAGGCGCCTTACAGCGCCGCCGTGATGATGATCTCGACCAGATATTCCGGAGCGGCGAGCTTGGCTTCGCCGGTAGCGCGGGCGGGCGTGTGGCCCTGCGGGATCCACTTGTCCCACTCCGAATTCATCTCGGCGAAGGTGCCCATGTCGGCCAGCCAGATGATCGCCTGCAGGACCTTGGTCTTGTCGGTGCCGGCCTTGGCCAGCAATTCGTCGATGGTCGCCAGGACGTCGCGGGTCTGGGACGCGACGTTGCCGGTGGGCTCGCCGACCTGGCCGGCCAGGTAGACGGTGTTGCCGTGGATGACGATCTGGCTCATGCGCGGGCCGACATCGATGCGACGAATGCTCATTACGAGGTTCCTTCCTTCTGAGAGTCGCGCCTGTTTAGAGTCAGGGCTGATTTCGGGCAAGGCCGGGCGGAGCGAAACCGCCTAGGCCAGCCCCCCCTCCTTGCCATCGCCCCTTCGTACACGACGAGTTGACCGCGCGTGACGCAATCGAGTCGGCTGCCATGTTGACTAATGTAATAACATCACATATCGACAAGACCCCTGAATGCGGCCCGCCCGGAACGTCCGATGACCAATGCCTGCCTGACCTTCCGTGACCTGACGCTTGGCTACAACAGCCACCCCGCGATCCATCACCTCAGCGGCACCATCCGCAGGGGATCGCTGACGGCAGTCGTCGGCGCGAACGGGTCCGGCAAGTCGACCCTGATGAAGGGCATTGTCGGCGTGCTGAAGCCGATGGCCGGCGCGGTGGTCCGCGCGCCAGGCGTGCGCACCGCCTATCTGCCGCAGCAATCGGAACTCGACCGTACCTTTCCGGCGCGCGTGGTGGATCTCGTTTCGCTCGGCCTGTGGCCGAAGCGCGGGCTGCTTGGCCGCTACACCCGAGAGGATCGCGAATCCGTCAGCAAGGCGCTGATGGCGGTCGGGCTCGGCGGGTTCGAGACACGCCCGGTCGAAACGCTTTCCGGCGGCCAGTTGCAGCGCACGCTGTTTGCCCGCGTCCTCCTGCAGGACGCCGACCTCATCCTGCTCGACGAGCCCTTCAATGCCGTCGACGCCAAGACCGTCGGCGACCTCATCCAGCTCATCAAGCGCTGGCATGGCGAGGAGCGCACGATCATGGTGGTCGTCCACGACCTCGATCTGGTGCGCGAGAATTTTCCCGAAACCCTCCTGCTCGCGCGCCAGCCCGTCGCCTGGGGCGAGACGAGGGAAACGCTGCGGCCCGAGAACCTGCTCAGGGCACGGCGCTTCCACGAAGCCTGGGAGGAGAACGCGCCCTGGTGCGAACCCGCTGGGCACGATCACGACGAGGATCACGCGCACGATCATCACGACCATGCCCATGACCATCATCACCCCGGCGCCCATAATCATGGCTCCGGGCCGAGGGCGGCGTGATGGAATTCATCTATGGCTTCTTCATCGCGCCCTTCGCCGATTTCGCCTTCATGCAGCGGGCCCTGTTCGGCTCGCTGATGCTGTCGCTCGGCGCGTGCCCGGTCGGCGTCTTCCTCATGCTGCGGCGCATGAGCCTTTCGGGAGACGCTATGGCGCATGCCATCTTGCCGGGTGCCGCCACCGGCTTCCTGCTCTACGGGCTGGAGATCCTGCCGATGACCATCGGCGGGCTGATCGCCGGCATCGTCGTGGCGCTCGGCGCGGGTGCCGTCTCACGCTTCACCATACAGCGCGAGGACGCCTCGATGGCGGCCTTTTACCTCATCTCGCTCGCGATCGGCGTGCTGATGGTGTCCATTCGGGGCTCCAGCGTGGACCTCATGCATGTGCTGTTCGGCACGGTGCTGGCGCTCAACAACGAAGCCCTCATCCTTATCGGCGGCATCGTCTTGATAACCTTGGTCGGCCTCGCCATCTTCTGGAGAGCCCTGGTCGCCGAATGCCTCGATCCGCTGTTCCTGCGCTCGGTCAGCCGCATGGGAAGCCCGGTGCATTTCATCTTCCTCGGCCTCGTCGTGCTCAACCTCGTCGGCGGCTTCCAGGCGCTCGGCACGCTGCTTTCCGTCGGGCTGATGATGCTGCCGGCCGCGGCGGCGCGCTTCTGGACGACGCGTGTCGAACCGATGTGCGTATTGTCGGTGGTGATCGGCTTCGCCTCCTGCGTGGCGGGGCTGCTCCTGTCCTACCACGCATCCCTCCCCTCGGGCCCGGCCATCATCCTGTCGGCCGGCGTCGTCTATTTCTGCTCCATCCTGTTCGGCACGCGGGGCGTCCTGCGCGCGCGCATCGTGCATCACCGCCACCGAACCGCCTGATCCATCCCCAAGCAAGGAGACCTTCCCCAATGCTGAAATCCTTTCGTGCCGCCCTGGCGATGAGCGTTATAACATTAAGCACCATCGCCACGTCATCGGCCTTCGCCGCACCGCTCAAGGTGGTGGCCAGCTTCACCGTCATTGCCGATTTCGCCAAGAACGTCGGCGGCGACCGTGTGGACATCATCACCATCGTCGGGCCGGACGGCGACGCGCATGTCTACGAACCGAGCCCGGCCGATGCCGTGGCGATGGCAAAGGCCGACATCGTTCTGGTCAACGGGCTTCATTTCGAAGGCTTCCTGCAGCGGCTGGTCGACGCCAGCGCCACCAAGGCCTCGATCGTCACGCTGACCAAGGGCGTCACGCCGATCGACTTCAAGCCGGAATTCGCCGATGCGGACGCGGCCGAAGGCGCCGGCACCGGCGGTGGCAAGACCGTCACCGACCCGCACGCCTTCCAGTCGATCGCCAATGCCGAGATCTATGTGAAGAACATCGCGGATGCCTTCTGCGCGGCCGATAAGGATGGTTGCGACAGCTACAAGGCCAATGCCGCCGCCTACACGACGAAACTCGATGCGCTCGAAGGCGAAGTGAAGACGGCCATCCAGTCGATCCCGGAAGCCAAGCGCGTCGTCATCACCTCGCATGACGCGTTCGGCTATTTCGAACATGCATACGGCCTGACGTTCCTCGCGCCGCAGGGCATTTCCACTGATTCCGAGCCCTCGGCCGCCGATGTCGCCAAGCTGGTCAGTCAGGTGAAGCAGGACAAGGCTGCGGCGATCTTCGTCGAGAACATCACCAATCCGCGGCTGATCGAGCAGATTGCGAGTGAAACCGGCATCAAGGTCGGCGGAACGCTCTTCTCGGACGCTCTGTCGCCGCCCGATGGCCCGGCATCGACCTATATCGACATGATGCACAACAACATCACGCAGATCAAAGGCGCGATCCTCGGCAGCTGAGTAGTCGTTGGGAAAGGCGGAGGTTGGACTCCGCCTTTTCTCTTCATTTGCAATGTAATGTAATAACATTTTCGATTATTCGAGAAAGCCATCATGCCGCAATCCGACCAACAGACACGCCTGCCCGTCACCGTGCTTTCGGGATTTCTCGGCGCCGGCAAGACCACACTGCTCAACCATATCTTGTCGAACCGAGAGGGCCGTCGCGTCGCCGTCATCGTCAATGACATGAGCGAGATCAACATCGACGCCGAACTGGTTCGCGATGGCACCGACCTTTCGCACACCGACGAGAAGCTGGTGGAGATGTCGAACGGCTGCATCTGCTGCACGCTGCGCGATGACCTTCTCAAAGAGGTTCGCGCCCTGGCCGAGCAACGGCGCTTCGACTATCTCCTGATCGAATCCACCGGGATATCGGAACCCCGCAAGGACTATTCCTCGGCCGACTTCCTGCGCCAGCGCGGCGAGTCGCTCGGCGAACAGGACGACCGCGCCCTTGTCGACCTGCTGGTCGAGCAGATCGAGTTCGCCGACGTGGTGGTGTTGAACAAGGTGGGCGCGGCAAGTCCGCATCAGCTCGACATGGCGCGCCGCATCGTGCGCGCCCTCAATCCGGATGCGGAGATCGTGGAGGCCGACTACGGCAAGGTGGCGCTGGACAAGGTGCTTGCCACGGGCCTCTTCGACTTCGAGAAGGCCCAGCAGAACCCGCTCTGGTTCAAGGAACTCAACGGTTTTCGCGATCACATTCCAGAGACGGAGCAATATGGCATCCGCTCCTTCGTCTACCGGGCAAAGCGCCCGTTCGACCCGGCCCGGTTCCAGGCCTTCATCAACCGGGCATGGCCCGGCGTCGTGCGCGCCAAGGGCTTTTTCTGGCTGGCTACCCGCCCGGACCATGTCGGCGAGCTGAGCCAGGCCGGCGCCCTTGTGCGAACGGAACGCAGGGGGCGCTGGTGGGCTTCGGTGCCCCCTGCCCGATGGCCCGACCATGCCGAATGGCGCGAGAGCATGCGGCCTTACCTCGATCCCGTATGGGGTGACCGGCGCCAGGAACTGGTCTTCATCGGCTGCGAGCCGATGGACGAGGCGCTTCTCCGCGCCGATCTCGATGCCTGCCTGGTGGAAGCCTCCGACTTCCAGCCTGGCGTGTGGCGTTCCCTGCCCGACCCGTTTCCCCGCTGGGCGGCATAGTTGGATTTCGCGTCGCGAATATCTATCTGCCCGGAAGGATTTCCATCCGCGCGGATTGCCGGCCGACGCAGGGAATGGCATGACTTCGCGCGGGCCAGTCGGCACATAGGGCGCCGTGTTTCCAGCTGGACGCACAAAGGACGCTCCAACATTTTGATTGAGCATCGGAATAAACCGAAAACCGAGTACACTTTTCGGTCCGATGCGCCAGCATTCACGAGGTCAGCACCATGGAATACCGCCAGATCAGCGACGACTATTCGGTCTCCGGCCAGCTCCAACCGCAGGACATCGCCGCCATCAAGGACGCCGGCTTCAAGAGCGTAATCTGCAACCGGCCGGACGATGAGCAGCCCGGCCAGCCTTCGGCAGAAAGCGTCCAGGCCGCGGCCGAAGCAGCAGGGCTTGCCTTCCGCTACATCCCGGTCATCAGCGGCCAGATCACCATGGACAATGTCGAAGACCAGGCCGCCGCGCTCGACGAACTGGAAGGACCCGTCTTCGCCTATTGTCGCTCAGGCGCGCGCTGCACCAACCTTTATGGGCTGATCCAGCAGCAGAAAGGCTGAAGACCTTCGCAAGGAGGAGCCAAACATGCTTGCCGCGTGAGCGCCAAAACGCGCGGCAAGCCGATGTGGACAACTCCGCACCGACTGGATACCACCGATCCTAGATCGGTAGCGCACCGGTTTCCTTCAGCGTCTCCAGCACGATCGCGGTCTTCACATGCTGCACGGATTCGTGCGGCAGCAACACGCCGTTGACGAACTCCGACAGAGATTTGGGATCGGGCGTCACCACCTTCAGGATGTAATCCATCTCGCCGGTCAGAGCGTGCGCCTCCTGGACCTCGGGCAGCCGCGCCACCAGTTCGCCGAAGCGGCGGGCATTGTCGCGATTGTGTGTCGCCAGCGTCACCGAGATGACATTGACCAGCGAAAAGCCCAGACGGTCGCGGTCGAGAACGGCGCGATAGCCCTTGATATAGCCGTCTTCCTCCAGCCGCTGTCGCCGGCGCGAGCATTGCGAGGGCGAGAGGTTCACGCGCTCCGACAGGTCATTGTTGGTGAGCCGCGCATCCGCCTGCAAAAGCGCCAGTATCTTGCGGTCAAATTGATCAAGGCGCGCATCATCCATGGATAATCCTCCAATCATGCACGAATTTCGCACATGAAGAGCATTTCAAGCGGTTGAATGCAAGCACCGTGCGAGAGCTTCGCGCTATCATTCCCGGAGTTGGCCAAAGTCCCGGCCGCACCAGCTTTCGGAGGATTGCCATGGGTCCCTTCCCGCACGATGCACCGCCCGCCCGGATCAGCAAGGCGAACCCCGCCGGCACCGATGGTTTCGAATTCGTCGAGTTCGCGCATCCGGAACCGGCCAAGCTCGCCGAACTCTTCACCCGCATGGGCTATGTCGCGGTCGCCAGGCACCGCTCTAAGGACATCACCGTCTGGCGGCAGGGCGACATCAACTATGTCGTCAATGCCGAGCCGGGCTCGCACGCGATGAAGTTCGTCGAGAAGCATGGGCCCTGCGCCGCCTCGATGGCCTGGCGCGTGGTGGATGCCAAGCATGCTTTCGACCATGCCGTATCGAAAGGCGCGACACCTTATGAAGGCACCGACAAGGCGCTCGACGTGCCGGCCATATCAGGCATCGGCGGCTCGCTCATCTATTTTATCGAGGCGTATGGCGAGAAGGGTTCGGCCTATGATGCCGAGTTCGACTGGCTCGGCGCGCGCGACCCCAAGCCCGAGGGCGTCGGCTTCTACTTCCTCGACCACCTCACCCACAATGTCTATCGCGGCAACATGGACAAATGGTGGGATTTCTACCGCGACCTGTTCGGCTTCAAGCAGATCCACTTCTTCGACATAGACGGCAGGATCACGGGCCTCGTCAGCCGCGCCATCACCTCGCCCTGCGGCAAGATCCGCATCCCGCTGAACGAGTCCAAGGACGAGACCAGCCAGATCGCCGAGTATCTGAAGAAGTACAATGGCGAGGGCATACAGCACATCGCAGTCGGCACTGACGCCATCTACGAGGCCACCGACAAGCTTGCCGCCAATGGGCTGAAGTTCATGCCCGGCCCGCCCGACACCTATTACGAGATGTCGCATGAACGCGTGCACGACCATGACGAGCCGATAGAGCGGATGAAGAAGCACGGCATCCTGATCGACGGCGAAGGCGTGGTCGACGGCGGCATGACCAAGATTCTGCTGCAGATTTTCTCGAAGACCGTGATCGGCCCGATCTTCTTCGAATTCATCCAGCGGAAGGGCGACGAGGGTTTTGGCGAAGGCAATTTCCGCGCGCTGTTCGAATCGATCGAGCAGGACCAGATCAAGCGCGGCGTGATCAAGCTGGACGGCAAGGCCGCCTAGCGGCAGCGAATGTCGGGCGGCTCACAGGTTGAGCCGCTCGACCTCGTCCTTCCTGAGCTTCAAATCATAGTCGAGCAGAAACTCATCCAGTTGCGGCGGCGCGACGGACGTGCCGGAAAGCATGGCGTGCACCTGCCCGCGGTGGTGGATGTCGTGCAGGAAGACATGCCCGAGGATATCGCCGATCCGCTCCGGGATGAGACCATCCTCACGCCTGTCGGTAACGACGCGGCGATCGAGATCGGCTTCGGACAGGCCGTCGCAGAACGCGACAAGCCTCCGATCGAAATCCGCCTGCGCGGCGGCGAGGTGGACTGCGTCGCCGAACGGCACGAAATCGTCATAGGCCGCGGCGCCGAGGCCGCCCTTGGTCAGGAAATCGAGGTAGAGGCGATCGACCGCCAGGACGTGGTTGAGCGTCTCCCGGATCGATGGGAAGAAGCTGGTACGAACGGCCTCGAACTCGCCAGGCTTCAGCGCGAGCACGGCGCGGTACAGCCGATCGTTGGACCAGAGGCTGTTGCGCGCCATGCGGCGCAAATGCTCGAGCAACGTCACCGTCCGGGCTCTCGCCTCACGCCTCGTATTTCTCGACCTTCTGCTCGATGGCGCCGAAGATGGAATGACCGGCCTTGTCCTTCATCTCGATGCGGACCATGTCGCCGAAACGCAGGAAAGGCGTCTTCGGCTCACCAGTCTCGATGGTCTCGATGACGCGCAGTTCGGCTATGCAGGAATAGCCGGCGCCCCCGGCCGAAACCGGCTTGCCCGGCGCGCCGTCGAGCTTGTTGGACACAGTGCCCGAACCAATGATGGTGCCGGCGGCCAGCGGCCGGGTCCTGGCGGCGTGCACGATCAGCGCCGGGAAGTCGAAAGTCATGTCGACGCCGGCATTGGCGCGGCCGAACGGCTTGCCGTTGAGGTCGACCAGCAGGGCGAGATTGACTTTGCCGCCGTCCCAGGCATCGCCCAGTTCGTCCGGCGTGACCGCGACCGGCGAGAAGGCCGAAGACGGCTTGGACTGGAAGAAGCCGAAACCCTTGGCGAGCTCCGGCCCGGTGATGGCGCGCAGCGTCACGTCGTTGACCAGCATGACCAGCCGGATTGCCTCCCTCGCCTCCTCGAGGCCCACCCCCATCGGCACGTCGTCGACGATGACGGCGACTTCGGCTTCCATGTCGATGCCGAAAGCCTCGTTCGCCATGCGGATCGGATCGCGCGGCGGAATGAACGTGTCGGAGCCGCCCTGGTACATCAGCGGGTCTGTCCAGAAACTCGCAGGCATCTCGACGCCGCGCGCCTTCCGCACCAGTTCGACATGGTTCACATAGGCCGATCCGTCCGCCCATTGATGGGCACGCGGCAGCGGCGAATGGGCGTCATGCTTGTGGAAGCGGGCTGACGGAACAGCATTGGTTTCAAGCGATTCCGCCATGGCCGCCAGATGCGGCGCGATACGGCGCCAGTCGTCGAACGCCGCCTGCAACGTCGGAACCAGGAAGGAGGCATCGGTGAACCGCGTGAGATCGCGCGAGACCACGACCAGCTTCCCGTCGCGCGTCCCGTTCTTCAAGGTGGCAAGTTTCATGCGGTTTCCTCTCCTCGCGGGCTTTGTGCCGCTCGTCCCACAACAAGGCTCCGGCAGGCGATCGTCAAGCCACCCGCTGGTGTTTTCCTGCCAACAATGCGCCGAAGCGCATGGCCGATGTCTCAGAGATCGGCCACGCGTTCTTTCAGGACCAGTCCCCTTCGGGCGTTCCATTGAAACGCTTCTTCAGGTCGGCCCAGCAGTCGATGTAGTTTTCCTGCAGCGTGTCGAGTTCCGCCGCGTAGCGCGTCAGCATCTGCGGGAACCGGGTTTCGAACATGAAGGCCATGGTATGGTCGAGCTTGACCGGCTTGAGGTCGGCACGCGAGGCCTTTTCGAAGCCTGGACTGTCCGGGCCATGCGCAAGCATGAGGTTGTGCAGGCTGATGCCGCCAGGAACAAAACCCTCCTCCTTGGCGTCGTACTGGCCGTGGATCAGGCCCATGAACTCACTCATGATGTTGCGGTGATACCAGGGCGGCCGAAAGGTATCCTCCGCCACCAGCCAGCGCGGCGGGAAGATGACGAAGTCGACATTGGCCGTGCCTTCCTCGCCGCTTGGCGCCGTCAGCACCGTGAAGATCGACGGATCCGGGTGGTCGAACAGGATGGCGCCAACCGGCGAAAACGTAGCCAGATCATATTTGTAGGGTGCGTAGTTGCCATGCCAGGCGACGACATCGAGCGGCGAATGGCCAATCTCGGTAACGTGGAAGCTGCCGCACCATTTGACGATCAGCCGGCAGGGCGTCTCCTTCTCCTCGAACCAGGCGCAGGGCGTCTTGAAGTCACGCGGGTTGGCCAGGCAGTTAGCGCCGATCGGGCCCCGGTCGGGCATGGTGAACTTGGCGCCGTAGTTCTCGCAGACATAGCCACGCGCCTCCTTGTCAGCTAGTTCGACCTTGAAGACCAGGCCGCGCGGCAGCACCGCGATCTCGCCGGGGCGAAGCTCGATCACCCCCATCTCGGTGACGAAGCGCAACGCGCCCACCTGCGGCACAACAAGCAACTCGCCGTCGGCGTTGAAGAAATGATCGTCCACCATCGAACGATTGGCGACATAGACATGCGCCGCCATGCCGCTCTGTCCAAGGACGTCGCCCGCCGTCGTGATCGTTCGCATGCCGGAAATGAAATCGGTGGGCTCGGACGGCATCGGCACTGGATTCCAGCGATACTGGCCAAGGGCAAGCTCATGATCGCCAATATTGGGCGCGGTCTTCCACAAGGGATAGCTGGCTGCCCTGAAGCGGCCGGTGTGCCTGACGCTTGGCCGGATGCGGTAGAGCCAGGAGCGCTCGTTGGTGCCGCGCGGCGCGGTGAAAGGCGAACCCGAAAGCTGCTCGGCGTAGAGGCCGTAGGCCGGCCGCTGCGGCGAGTTGCGCCCCTGCGGCAGCGAGCCGGGCAGTGTCTCGGTCTCGAAGTCGTTGCCGAAGCCCGGCATGTAGGAAAAGGCCATCGCTTCCTCCTCGCGAAGTGAGCCGAAGCGTCAACGCGCCCCGGCGAAGAGGCGCCTGTCTGCGGCTTGACCAGATTGGTTTCATTTGTAACCATCAAAAATGTAACTATCAACGCCATGGCGTCCATGGAGATCACGGATTTGGAAGCGGAAATCCTCGAACTCGAAAGCTTCCTGCCCTACCGGCTCTATCGCCTCGCGGATGCCGTCAGCCGCGAATTCTCCGGCATCTACAAGGACAGGCTGGGGCTGACGCGGCCGGAATGGCGAACCCTGGCCGGACTTGGCCAGCACGGTACGATGACGGCAAAGGCGCTCGGCGAACAGTCGGCCATGCACAAGACGAAGGTTTCGCGCGCCGTGGCCGAACTCGAGCGGCGGCGCTGGTTGACGCGCACGCCCGACGAGAAAGACCGCCGTGTCGAGCACCTCACCCTCACCAAGGCGGGCCTTGCCGCCTATCGCGAGATGGTGCCGCTGGCGAAAGCGTTCGAACGCGAGTTGCTGGACAAATTGGATGCGCGGGAAAGGACCGGGCTGGCGCGGGCGGTGGCGGCACTCGAAGCAAAGTTGGCTCAGCCTTAGCCACTACCTGTCAGGTCAGGCACGTCGCGGACGGCGCCATCCGCCTCACGGCCAGACCATCCCTTCAGCACCAGACGGAAGGCCACCCCCTGTGCCAGTCGGCGGCAAGGTTGTCGCGGCTTTGGCGCCTGGGCAGCGCGACATTGAGGATCAGATCCTCGTCCCGCCAAAACAGCCTGTACGGTTCCATGTCTTCGAGCAGATCGACAATCTCGTCCTCGGCAACGCCCAATTCCCGCGCGACATTGCCCGCGGATTTGGGCCGCGACGCAAAGGCCAGGAACACATCGCGCCTGAGGCCATCGAGTTCGACGAGTGTTTCCTCGCTCGCGTACCGGGTATCCGAAATGAGAACCGTTCCGTCGCGATCTTCGTAATCGAGCCAAACCTCGCGTTCGCGGAACTGCCGCTTCCAGTGGTTCACCTGCCGGACGAGAAGCGAGTGCGCCTGAGCCAACGCATCGGTCGGCTGCACGTAAGACCGAAAATAGTAGGCATAGTCGGTGAGATCGATCCCGCTCTCGCGCTTGTAATCCTCGGCAAACAGGATGTCGTAGCATTCATGATGCGCCATCTCGCCGGCATAGCCGAAGCGCTCCGGATTGGTATGCAATGGTGCAAATCGGGTGACAAATGCCTCCGAGCGGCTCACCGGCGGTATCAGGTGATATATTCTCGGCATCATCCTCAATATGTTTTCGTAGTCCTCGACCCTCTCTCCGGGGATGTTGAACAGCAGATTGTAGTGAATGATGATGCGGTTCAGGCACCCATTCTTGATCGTCGAGACATTGGCCGCGGACGTTACGCCTTTGTCCATCAGCCGCAGAATATGGCTGGAGAACGACTCGATCCCCGGCTGCAGTTCGACAAATCCGGCCCGCGCCAGGGCTTCCATGCGCTCGGGAGGCTGGTTGGCCTTGATCTCGCTGGAAAGCTCGAAACGCGGCGTGTGCGCGGAAAGCTCGGGCAATGCGTCAACCAGTTCGCGCGACATGATATAGTCGGAGAAGCGATACTTCACCGAGCCATAGCGCTGCTGCATCCGCCCCAGCATGCGGACCACGGAGTCGCGCGATTTCATCCGGTATTTCAGCGCCTCGGCGTCAATTCCGCAAAACACGCAGTGGTGTTTCTGCCCCCACCAGCATCCGCGCGAGGCCTCGACCGGCAGGAGCTTGGTGCGGACTTCGACCTTGGCCTGCTCCATGAGACCGGCGACATCCGAGAACCAGTCGTCGTAGAGGGGATCGGGGCTCTCCTCGAGTACCGGAAGATTTTGCGACGGGGCGGCCTTGCCGGCATTCTTTTGCGACCAGGTGACGCCCGCGATCACCGGCCGTTCACCGGGAGAGGCGACGGAGGCCCGCGCCAAGGCGGCGACGACAGGTTCACCATCGCCGCGAACGATCGCGCCGATCCACGGGAATGCCCGCAGCACGACATCGCCAGGCGGTCCTTCAAGCGCATAACCGCCAAGGGCAACCAGAATCTCGGGCCTTGCCTGCTTGATCAGCCGGGCCAGCGCCACGGAGGCGATCGTCTGATCGAACATGCATGTCAGTCCGACCATCGTCGGATTCATCGACAGTATCTTCCGCGATGAATCTTCCAGAAATGCCGGCATGATCTCATCGCGGATGCGCAGAATGGCCTCGGCCACATCAAGCGGCTCGCGATAGCGCGAATGGCGACCGCTCAGCCCCTCGCTCAACCTGAACAACTCTTCATACTGGTCGTCGCTCAAGGCCGGCTGCAGAAGCCCGGTGAACAGGAATTCGTTCAGACCCCACTCCTCCGAGAAGAAGCGGTAGGTCTCCGCAGTCATTGTCCGCAACAGGTCGAGGTAGAGATGGAAGACGCGGCCTTCGATCCCGTCCCGCGTCAACTGGCCTTTCAGAATCGACAGGCCGAGGCTTGGCTCGGACAGATCGGCCCAAGGCAAAGCCACAAGCGCCACCCTGGGGTCGCGGACATGCATCGCGACCCTCCGGACTACATCTTCAGTTCGACGGCCTGGGAATGATCGATGACGATTTCCTGTATGTCGCCAGGCTTGGCCGCGCAGGCGATGACGATCACCACGGCCACCACGATGGTCACGTCGTTGCCGGCCTCGCGCGGCATGGTGACGCCTGCCGCGCGAACAACGAGATCAAGCGCCTGCTTGGAGACCTTGACACCCAGTTCCCGGGCAGCCTCTTCCCCGCGTTCGCGCAACTGCCAGATGTAGCGACCGTCGGCGACGACCTTGTTGTAGAAATCGAGCGCTTCCATCGCCAGTTGGCGATCGACCTCCATCCCGCTGATTTCCTTGCGCCGCGAGACGATGTCGATGAATGCCTCCAGTTCCCCCGCGGTTCTGACGAACTGGTGGCGATCTCCCCATCGCCTGACCAGTTCCTCGCGCACGAACAGAGGTTGCTTGTAGCTGATCAACGGCAGGGCCGGCTTGTTCACCATGGACCACTCTCCCGATCAAGGGGGCCATCTTGCAACGGATGAAAACGCCTATCGATACTTGCCGCAGCAATCGGCCGACAAACTTTAATCAAATCAGATTGAAGTAAATTCCTCCAATCCTGAATATACCCAACATGAGAAAGGCCATCTTGCCAGTCTGCATTTGACGACTCTGCTTAAAAAAATTTGGCCGCCGACGACGCGGCGGCTGGGGAGCTGAGCAAGGAGAACAGGCCGCAATTGTGAGGGGGGCGGCGGCGCTCGAGGCCTGTTGGGGACAAGACAAAGTTGGTGCTAATCACGTTGGGCTAAGGCTGAAATCAGGAGCACGCAGATGGGTTGGCTTCCAAAGAGATTTCGCGCCGGAGGACCACCCGGCCCCCGCGGCTCCACCAGCCACTATCGAAAATCGATCTACACCAAAGAGCTTGGCGAGCCCGTGCAGTCCTTTCCGAGCACCGGGCCGGACGACGTTGAAGTTCTTGCGTTTCCTAGGGACTTCTCGCTCATAGACCCAGCCGGCAAGGGCTTCGTTCTTCTAACGAACGGCATGAGCGATCGGCATATGGCCATACCGTCAACCGCAGGAAAGAACATCGAGCGGCGAGCCGAGTTGATGTGGTACGTTCGCGAGCCCGATCCGAACATCATTAGCAATCTCAAATGGTTGGCGGAGTATCCCTTTGTCGACAATACGTGGCTGGGCTTTGGTCACCGCATTGAAATGCCTTGGTCGCCCGTCTCAGGATCGGATTTCAGAATTTTTCTGGTTCTGCCCCCTATCATAGCGCCGGACAAGCGCATCGCAGAGGAACTCACCATCGATGGCGACGATGTCACCGTCCTGTGCGTCCATTTGATCTCCGGCAGGGAATATGAGTTCATCAAAGCGTCAGGGTTGGACGCGTTCCTCGATAGGCTCGACGAGTGCCACTATCCTATTGTCTTCAAACCTGAACGAAAGTCTTGCGTTTAGAGCGCTTTCGAGGACCCTTGTTCGGGTGACGAAATGGAGTGGCCTTACCAGTCCATCACCACCTTGCCGGAACTGCCGCTCCTCATCGCGTCGAAGCCGATCTGAAAGTCATCGATGCCGATACGGTGGGTGATGAGGCCGGAAACGTCGAGCGGGCCCTGCACCAGGGCGATCATCTTGTACCAGGTCTCGAACATCTCTCGCCCATAGATGCCCTTCAGATGCAGCATCTTGAAGATGACCTTGTTCCAGTCGATCTCGAAGCCGGTCGGCGCGATGCCGAGGATGGCGATCTTACCGCCATTGTTCATGGAGTCGATCATGTCGCGGAAGGCAGGCGCGGCGCCCGACATCTCCAGCCCGACGTCGAAGCCTTCCGTCATGCCGATCTCTGGCATCACCTCGCGCAGCTTTTCCTTGGAGGCATCGACCACGTGCTGCACGCCGAGCTTTTTCGCCAATGCCAGGCGAACCGGGTTGATATCGGTGATGACGACCTTGCGCGCGCCGACGCATTGCGCGACCAGCGCGCCCATGATGCCGATCGGCCCGGCGCCTGTGACCAGCACATCCTCACCGACGAGATCGAAGGACAATGCCGTATGCACGGCATTGCCCAGGGGGTCGAAAATGGCGGCGATCTCGTCCGGCACATCGTCGGGGATCGGCACGACGTTGTGCTGCGGGATGACCATGTATTCGCCGAAAGCGCCCGGCCGGTTGACGCCGACACCGAGCGTGTTGCGGCATAGATGTCCTCGCCCAGCGCGACAGTTGCGGCAATGGCCACAGACGATATGCCCTTCGCCCGAGACGCGCTGGCCAACCTTGTACTCAGTGACCGCCGCGCCGTAGTCGGCCACCGTACCGACGAATTCATGGCCGGTCACCATCGGCACCGGCACCGTCTTCTGCGCCCACTGGTCCCAATTGTAGATGTGGACGTCGGTGCCGCAGATCGCGGTCTTCTTGACCTTGATCAGCACATCGTTCGGGCCGATCTCCGGCACCGGCACCTCTTCCATCCAGATGCCCGGCTCGGCCTTGGCCTTCACCAGCGCCTTCATCATGTTGGACATTCTTTTGTTCCTTGAATCTCTTGATTCAGAATCGCTTTTCGGCTGCTCAGGAAATCACGCCCAGTTCCTTGCCGATCGCGCCAAACGCCTCCACCGCGCGGTCGATATCGGCGCTCGAATGCGCCGCCGACATCTGCGTGCGTATGCGCGCCTGGCCCTTCGGCACCACCGGGAAGGAGAAGCCGATGACGTAGATGCCGCGCTTCAGCATGCGTGCCGCCATCTCTTGCGCCAAAGCTGCGTCGCCCAGCATCACCGGGATGATCGGGTGATCGGCGCCGGCAAGCGTAAAGCCCAGCTTACCCATTTGTGAGCGGAAGCGCCCCGCATTGGCATATAGGCGCTGGCGCAGCGCGTCGCCATGACGGATCAGGTCGAACACCTTTATCGAGGCGCCGGCAATCGCCGGCATCAGCGTGTTGGAGAACAGATAGGGCCGCGAGCGCTGGCGCAGCCAGTCGACCACCTGGGCCTTGCCGGAGGTGTAGCCGCCGGAAGCGCCGCCCAGCGCCTTGCCGAGCGTACCGGTGATGATGTCCACCCTGCCCTCGACACCGCAATGCTCGGCCGAGCCGCGGCCGTTCCTGCCGACGAAGCCTACCGCATGGCTGTCGTCGACCATGACCATGGCATCGTATTTCTCGGCGAGGTCGCAGACGCCCTTGAGATTGGCGATGATGCCGTCCATCGAGAAGACGCCATCGGTGGCGATCAACCGGAAGCGACAGTCCTTCGCTTCCTTCAGCCGAGCTTCGAGATCCGCCATGTCGTTGTTGGCGTAGCGGAAGCGCCTGGCCTTGGACAGCCTGACGCCGTCGATGATCGAGGCGTGGTTCAGCGCGTCCGAGATGATCGCGTCCTCCTCGCCGAGCAACGTCTCGAACAGGCCGCCATTGGCGTCGAAACAGGAGCCGTAGAGGATGGTGTCATCCATGCCGAGGAAAGACGAGATCGTCGCCTCCAGTTGCTTGTGCTCCTCCTGCGTGCCGCAGATGAAGCGCACCGAGGCCATGCCGTAGCCATAGCGGTCGAGTGCCTGCTTCGCCGCTTCCCGCAACTCCGGGCTGTCGGCGAGGCCGAGATAGTTGTTGGCGCAGAAATTCAGCACCTTCTCGCCACCGACCTCGATCTCGGCGGACTGCATGGAGGAAATCACCCGCTCCGACTTGTAGAGGCCGGCCGATTTCAGGCCCTGAAGCTCGCCGTCTATGTGGGAGAGAAACGCTGCGCTCATGGTCCGGCCCTGTTGCTGGAGCCGGATGATTTTGGTCTTGCGACCTCCAATCTGAATCCGTCTCTCGATCAAAGTCGCCCAGGACTGTCGCGCCACGCGGGCGAAAAATCCATCGTAAAAACGACGACTTCGGTGGCCTGGCAAAAGCCGGCCGAAGCAGCAGTCCGGCGCGGAAGTTCAAATGCGAGCGATCCGTGCAAGAACACGATAACCATTGCGGGCTCTTTCACCTCTCGTTCTCGTCACAAGCGTGCGAGGTTCCCAAGCTGTTAACACTTTCAAGTAATGGTGCGCGCCATCGAGAACTCCTTGCCGACAGGACCGCCTTACCAAATGCCGCAGCAGCCGGTGCAAACCGTTTCGAACAGGCTCGTGCTGCTGATCAGGGCTGGGCATTGGCTGGCCTTGACGATCGTCGCGGCCATGGTGATAGCCGCCTATGTCCTGCTGCAGCAGACGATGGCCGCCCAGCAGCAGGATGAGAGCCTGCTCGGCGTCGTCAACACACAGAAGGCGCTGTCGCAGCGCATCGTCTTCCTTGCCGGTGCCACCGGCGTGGCGTCCCGCCAGATGCAGCCGGCTTTGGTGACGGCGCTCAAGGAGGCGACCGCCGAATTCCAGAAGAACTACGACGCGCTGCTTGCCCGCATCGACGCCGATCCAGCGTCTCCGGCGCGCCTCGATTCAACCACGATCGAGAACGTGCTCTTCGGCAAGCCGTTTCATCTGGACTATTTCTCCGTCGGGCTGATCGCCAATGGCGAACGGCTGGTGTCGGCGTTCGAATCCAAGCTCGCGATGGTCGATGGCGCCGGCTACAAGGGCGGCGGCGAGCGCGTCAACCTCGACGCTTCCGTCGCCAACGCGACACTTTCGGGCTACGCCGCGCTCGGCGAGCGCATCAGCGCCCACGCCAATGCGCGCGCGCAGAAACTGTTGGACCTGCACCGGAAGCTGTTCCTGGCGACCCTTGGCGTCATCGCGCTGGTGGCGCTGTTCATCTTCCAGCCGATGTCGAACGCCATCCTTCGCAAGACGCGCGAACTGGTCGACGCCCGCAACTCGATGGCCTTCATCGCAGTGCATGACGGGCTGACAGGCCTGCACAACCGCACTTTCCTGACCGACCATTTCGATACGCTGATCAGAGGCGCGCAGCGACGGCGCGAAAGGCTGGCGGTGGTTCAGTTCGACCTCGATCGTTTCAAGCAGATCAACGACACGCTCGGTCATGCCGCCGGCGACTATGTGCTGGTGGTGACGGCGCAGCGCATGCGCGATTCCTGCCGCGCTTCGGACCTTTGCGTCCGGCTCGGCGGCGACGAGTTCGTGATGATCCTCAACGGCGCCGGCGGCACCCAGGACATCGACATGGTCGCAAGGCGCATCCTGGAGCAGGTCAACGAACCGATCGTGTTCCAGGGAAGCACCATCCTGCCCGGCGCCAGCGCCGGCATCGCCGTCTATCCGGTGGATGCCGACAATGCGCAGGACCTGCTCGTCCACGCAGATCTCGCACTCTACTCGGCCAAGAAGCTGGGAGGCGGCAGTTTCTCCTTCTTCTCCGAGGAGTTGCGAAGGGAGCTCGACAACCGCAAGCAGCTCGAACACGACATTCGCATGGCGATCGCCGCCCGTTCGTTCGACGTTTACTTCCAGCCGCAGATTTCGCTGGCCAGCGGTACGATCAGCGGCGTCGAGGCGCTGGTGCGCTGGAAGCACCCGGAGCGCGGCATGATCTCGCCCGGCGAGTTCATTCCCGTCGCCGAAAAATGCGGCTTCATGCCCGAGATCGGCCGCATCGTGATCGCAAAGGCGATCGAAGAGGCTGCGGAATGGAACCGCGCGGGCATCGACTTCGGGCGCATGGCCGTCAACGTCTCGGGCACCGAACTGCGCGAGCACGACTTCGACGCCTTCCTCTTCCGGACGCTGGAAAAGGCCGGCCTGCCGCCGCAGAAACTGTCGCTCGAAATCGTCGAATCCGTCATCCTGGACGACGAGAAGACCGGCATAGCGGCCAAACTGCGCCACATCCGCGCCGCAGGTATTCATCTGGAACTGGATGATTTCGGCACCGGCTATGCCTCGCTCAGTCATGTCAATCCGAACGAGATCGACCGGCTGAAGATCGACCGCCGCTTTGTCCAGAACATTCATGAGAACGGCGACAACACCAAGATCGTGCGCGCCATCACCGAACTCGCCCGCGGTCTCGGTATCTCGATCGTGGCCGAGGGGGCCGAGACGAAGGCAGAGCTCGATTCCCTGATGCAGATCGGCTGCGACCAGGTGCAGGGCTACTCGATTGCCTTCCCGATGCCACAGGACAAGGCGCGCGAATGGTTGCTGGAGCGGATGCCGCGAAAGCCCAGGCTGACTGTGCTCAAGGGCAGCCTCGCCTAGGCCGCGATATCTTGACAAGCGGGCCGAAGGGGCCTGTCGTGACTGCAAACGGATTTGCCGCATGGCCGCGACGCTTCGACTTGCCGCTCTTATCCTGCTTGCAGCCACCGCGGTCGCCCATGCCGGCGATCGAACCGTCTATCTGACCTTCGACGATGGTCCGCTTCCAGGCACCAGCAATATCCTCGACGTGCTGGAGGCGGAGCAGGTGCCGGCAACCCTGTTCATGGTCGGCATGCATGCCCAGGCCAGCGCATCGAACCGGACGCTGGTGCAGCGCGCCAGATCCCTGCCGCTGGTGACGATCGGCAATCACAGCTACAGCCACGCCTACAACCACTACCGGCATTTCTACGGTGACACGGAAGGCGTGGTCGCCGACATGCAGCGGGCGAACGCCGTTCTCGGATTGAAGCCCGTCGTGCATGCGCGCCTGCCCGGACGCGACGTGTTCAGATTGCCTTCGATGTCGAAGAACGACACATCGCTCGGTCTGGCGCAGGAGGGTCGCGAGGAGCCCGACTACGAATTCGTCGCTGCGTCGGGCTTCTACCTCTATGGCTGGGACCATGAGTGGGTGCATGAAGACAGCGGCAAGCCGGTGCAGAGCGTCGACCACCTCGTCAGCGAGATCGATCATCTCTTCGGCTATGGGCGTTTCGTGAAGCCCGGCAAGATGATCCTGCTGATGCACGACCAGATGTTCCAGGACGGCTTCGACGGCAAGAAGAAGCTGACCGACCTGATCGACGCGCTGAAACTGCGCAACTACCGCTTCGGAACCATCGCCGACTACGACGGCTGAGGCCGGTCAGCCCTCGACATTCGCGCGCAGCCCGGCCAGCACCTAAGCGACAGCCGCGAGGCGCAGTTTCTCGAACATCGCTTCGCCCGCCTCGGTCAGCACCACCTGATGGACCCTGCGATTATCGGGATCGCGGCGACGCGTCAGCAGACCCTGCGTTTCCATCGCGTTGAGATGGTGCGTCAGCGTCGCGCCCTGGATGCCGATCATGCCTGCGAGCTCGCGCTGGTTGGCGAGTTCCCTTGACTTGACCGAGAGCAAGGTCACCCAGACCGGCAGCGTTCCGCCAGCCTCGACCATCGCGGCGTCAAAGGCCTGCGTCACCGCCTTCGCAGTGCGCGCGAGGTTCATGCCGACGGGCGGGCGATCAAACGGGGTCATGGCCGGACACTAGAGCATGATGCCGAAACGTGTGAAGCGGTTTTGGACGACATCCGGCTCTATCCCTTTGATTCAGGGTCTTATTCCGGTCGGTCTGAAACGACGCCTCCAGCGCTGGAGCAATCCAGGGCGTCCCCGACGCTCAGCCGAACCACGACGAAAATATCAGCTCCGCCAAATAATTGACATCTAACAATTAGATATCTAACTTTAATACAGATGAATAGTCCGGCCATTCGAGACCGGACAATCGGGCGGCAGGCGATCGAGAGGAACGCGATCATGCAATATGTCTACATCGTCATTATCGGCCTGCACGTGATGGCCGGGGTCTTCTGGGCAGGCACCACGGTCACGCTGGCGCGCGATCCCGAGATCAAGGCGGAACGCTTCATCCGGCCGCAGCTCGGTGCCTCCGTCATGGTGTTCCTGACCGGCGCGCTGCTCTGGTATTTCTTCCACGGCGCCTATTTCGGCTCGATGGAAATGACGCTGGCGCTCGGCATTCTCGCAGCCGTCGCGGCGGCAGGCGTCCTCGGCGCCGTCGTGCGCCCGGCCACCCGTCAACTCGCCGGAGCCGACGAGGTCACTGAAAGGACGCTGCGCGCCGTAATGTCCAAGGGTGAGCGCGTGGCGGCCTTCCTGCTGGT
>Ga0066256_1002421_pt1 | contig 20748 bp, 13 predicted proteins | sample ThiBio_1000_biof_FD_87107 | JGI IMG/M metagenome (GOLD analysis project Ga0066256, IMG submission 87107) | Wastewater bioreactor microbial communities from Cape Town, South Africa - Thiocy_expt_1000_biof (version 2) | ecosystem: Engineered > Bioreactor > Thiocyanate-remediating >... | reverse complement strand
GAGGCGGAGCGGTTCTTTGAGGCCAACCGCAGCAAGTTGGCAGCGATGCGCGCAGATGCGGACGCCACCATGGCAGGGGTGTCGCGCGAGGAGCTGGCGCGCCGTGCAGAGCACCTGCGCAAGCAGCGCGACGCCATCGTGGCCAAGAAGAACGAGGAGCGGCGGCGGCAGCTGGAGGAGCACACGGCGGGGCGTTTGTCTGCACCTGCATTTGAGGGCCTCTGCCACTTTCATAATTGCCCACACCCACCACGCCCGCACCCCACTCATTACGCCCGCCTGCAGAAGTCGGCAGTGGCTGCTGCTGCAGCGGCGTCGGCGCTTGCCGCCGCCCCTGCGGGTGGCGCCGGCGGCGGTAGGCGCGCGGACGGCGCGAGCGATGGAGCGCCAGCGGCAGCTGCAGCTGCTGGCGGTGGCGGCCCCATGTCGCCCGCTGGCGGCGGGGCCGCCGAAGAGAAGCGCCTGGCCATGCGGCTGGCGCTGGCGGCGCGGTTGAAGGCTGATGTGGCCGGCGGCATGTAGGGCTGATATGTGGCGCACTCGAGTGGTGTGCGTGCGTGTGTGTCCTTCCTGTGACAGCGTGTCCTCCTTCCTCCCACCGCGCGCGCGCGTGTCTTACTGCCAACCATGGTGTGTGTATGTTTTAGTATTCAACTGTGACCTATAATAATCAACTAATAGCTAGTACCGTGGCGGCCGGGCGGCGGCGACGGCGTCGTCTGGTGCGGCAGCGGCAGCAGCCGCCGCTGCGAGGGCGGCGTCGGAGGGGCGCATGGCACCCGCGGGGCGGGGAGGTGCGTCTGTGGCCGCCATCAAGAGGGGGCCGGCGGACGCCGCAGCGGCGGAGGAGGCAGCGGCGGCGGCGCGCGAGGCAATGAGGTCGGTGACCATGGTTGCCACGGATGCAAACTGTGCCGCCACGGAGCGCTTGATGCGCAGCATGTCACGGAAGGTGTCCTCGTTGCCGTGCGCCGCCTCAAAGCCCTGCCACGTGTCCCAGAACGCGGTGGCGGTGCGCGGGTCGCAGAACTGCGCCGCATGTGCGTAGATGGCACGCGCGCGATCCACCTCCCCCAGCGTCGTCTCCATGGCGGCAAACCGCAGGCACATGTCCTTCACCTGCACGTCCGGCAGCACACCGATGGCGCGCTCGTAGATGGCGCGCGTCTTGGGCGCGCCGTACGCCGCCTCCGCCTTGGTGATGTACGTCACAAAGGCGGCGTAGCGGTGCGCGTCGTCCACCGCGGCGGTGGCGCGGTCGTACACCGCCATGGCATGACGCACCAGGCCGTGCGTCTCCTCCATGTCGGCGTACAGGCCGTACAGCGTGGCGGCCTCGGACGGCGGCACGCCCTCCACCGCGCGCTCAAACAGCTCGCGGCAGCGCTCCACCTTGGCGCCGCCGTAGCGCGCCACAAACTTGGTGAGGTACGCGATCCAAAGCTCCTTGACGTGCGGCCAGGGGAAGGCGGCGATGCCGCGCTCAAAGGCGCGGAAGGCGTCCTCAAAGTAGGCGCGCTCCTCCAGGTAGCGTGCATAGTTCAGCACCATGGCGGGCGTGACGACGCGCAGCATCATGGCGCGGTCGTACGCGCCCTTCACCGTCTCCACGCTGCCCAGCGCCTCCTCCAGGTCCAGGTACATGGACCACACGCGCAGGTTGCGGTGCAGCTTCCACCGCAGCGCGTCAGCGTCCGGCGTACCCGCCGGCACCGCCACGCCGCCATCTGCGCCCTCCCGTGACCGCCCTCCACCGCCGCCACCGCCGCCGCCACGGTACTCCCGCGTTGCCTCCTCCATGATGCGCAGCGCGCCGTCATAGTTCTTGGCGCGCACCTCCGCCTCCGCCCACTCGCACCACACTGCTGCCAGATCCTCTACCGACTTGAACGCTGCCGCGGTGGCGCGGCGGAACACGCCACGCGCCGCCTCCATCTGCCCCGCCGCCTCGTAGTACTTCGCGTAGTCCACCCACAGGTCATGCACCTGCCCCACCGCCTGCTTCGGCGCCACTACACGCACCGCCTCCTCATACGCCGCTGCAATGCGTGCGGGCGCCGCCTTGGCATCCGCCAGCAGCCGACACCGCTTCCGCCACTCATGCACGTTGTGTGGGTTCTGGCGCAGCAGCACGGCGGACAGCAGCAGCGGCCGCTTGTCCATCAACATCTCCAGCCGCACCATGCGCAGCTCCAGGTTGTCGGCGGCGGGGCTGAGCTCCGCCAGGTCATCCAGGTCAGCCGCCGACGCCAGCACGCCGGCTGCCGAGCCCGCGGCAGATGACTCTGATGAGGCGGCCGGCGCTGGCGCCGCCGCCGCGTCGGCGCCGCCCAGCTCCAGCTTCGCGGTCAGCATCGCCTCCTCAAACTGCGCGTACGCGTCAAACACGGTGGCAAAGTCACGCACGGTGGACACGGCGCCGCACGCCTCCTCAAACACGTCGCGCGCCTTCTCAAACGCGCCGCTGCGGATGAAGTACTCTGCCAGCGCGCACCACAGGCGGCCCACCTCGTCTGTAAACCGCCGGATACCAGCGCGCAGCACCGGCTCCACGCGCACCGACGTGACGGCGCCCGGGTGCTGCGACACCACGTCACACAGCTTCATCCATTGCGCATGCCGCGCGCCCGCCCCGCCGCCGCCACTGCCACTACCACTGCTTCCCCCGTCATTGACAATGGTGGCCAGCTGGTGCGCCGCCTCGTCCCAGTGCCCGATCGCCAGCAGGTAGTCTACGTACTCCTCCCGGCCGGCGGGCTCGTACTGCAGGTACCGGCGGTACACGCGCACGCACGTCTCCCACACGCCAGTGCCGCGCACCCACGGCAGGTACAGCGCCCAGATGCGCTCGTGCTGCGTGACGGGCAGCGACTGCAGCGCGCGGTCAAAGGTGCGGCGCGTGCGCGTGATGCACGGCTGCACCGCCAGGAAGGCGCAGTACTCTGCCCAAATGGCCGGCATCTTGTGCATGAACACGAGGCCGCGCTCAAACGCGTCATTCACCGCCTCGCGCGCCGCCCCGCCCGCCGGCGCCCCCGCCACCTGCGCCACCCGGTCGCGCAGGTACGCGTGCCACAGCTTGAAGCTGCCCGGCAGCGCCGCCACCGCGCGCTCCCACAACACGTTCCGCCCCACCGCATCGCCCGGCCCCGCCTTGGACCGTGCGTACGCGTACCACGTCCGCACCGCGTACGGGTTCCGCGCCAGCTCGCTCTCGTACGCCAGCGCGTCGTCGTCGTCGAACGGCAGCGCCATTGCCGCTGCTGCGTTTGCTGGCGTGGCCATGGTGGCGGTGGATGCTGCTGCGGCCGCGGCCATCGCAGCTGCATCTGCCGCTACTGCCGCTGCCATGGTGGCGGCGGTGGATGTGGCGGGGAGGGAGGGGGAGGGCGATAGCGAGGGTGGTGGGTGGTGGTGGGGTAGGTGTAGTATGAAGCACAATAACCAAATTATCGTCGTAAACCAGTAGTGTATCGTTGCACCTCTCGTCCCCTCACTTGCACCACGCCCTCTTCCCCCACATCAAAAAATGCCACCTATCGCCGACTCCTTATATATGTGCCACCCCTCCCACCCCTCCCCCCTTCCCCCTCCCCTTGACTGGCAGTAGTAGGAGGAGAGAGAGAGAGAGTAGGAGGCAAGAGAGAGGCAGTAGGGAGCGAGAGGGGCGGTTTCATCCGTTGGCGGGGTCGGCACCAGGGAGGGCTGGTTTCCCATAAATAGATAAATGCAATGCCACCGTGGGGTACCAAAAATAGAGGTGGGGTTGGGATTGAAATGCACGGTTCAGCGCGGTGGTGCTGGGAATAGTTAAGATGCCGATTCATCTAGACTACAGCGCGCGCGATGGCGATGGCGACCTGTCCCTCTCCTTCCCACTCAAAGGCGATGCTGCCAAGGTAGATGTGGCAGGGAAGATTCGGGGGGGGAGGGGGTGGAGGGGGGGGGGGGGGGGCGGTGGTGGCGGAAGGGTAGCGACGGCGGCAGTGCGCACGGTGGCACCTACAGGCTTATGAACCGCAACGTTGTTCACGATTGCGTCATAGCCAGGCAGTGGGTGCGCCAGTACAATATTGGCGAGGGAGGCAGCCGCCGCGACGGTGGCGGTACCGATTAGGACATGGTCGACAGCCGCCTCCCCCGCCTCGCCAGCTGCATTGACGCCAGAGCGGGAGGTCGGGCCGGCAGGAGGCTGGCCAGGCAAGTTGTATAACGACGTGAGTGATGCCGACTCCATGAAGGCAGTGAGTTGTCGTGTGCGTGGTGACGGCGTACTACCGGCAACAGGCAGCGTTGCGTTGTAGTCACCACCGCACAGCACGAGCGGGTACAGGGAGTGCAGGTAGGCAATTTGGGGGGCAAGCGATTGCAGCAGGCGGTCAGAAACAGGTACTGCAGCACGGGTGTTGAGATGAGAGGCAGCGTGTGGGTTGTAGATAGCGGCAACGCCGAAGGGCGGGTTGTTATGCGGCACCACAGCAGTGGTGATCCACCCCATGTTGTCAAGGGCGACCACGTCAACCCGACAGTAGGTGGTGGAGTACAAAACCATGATGCCGCCGTGCGGGTGAGCGGGTAACTTGTTGGCGGTCAGTAGCGGGCGGCGGATGTGATGGAGGTGTAGGTCGGGGCGGTGATGGCGGCGGAGGGTGGCTGTGACACCGGCGGTATCGCGCAGCCTCACGTCGAGTAGGTACAGAACAACAGGCGGCTGGCCAACGCGGAAGTAGGTGTCGATCAGAAGGTCCAGTTTGCCCTCGACGCCGTTGATGTTGATGAACACCACGCCCAGACCGCCAACGGCCTATTTGGGGGCGGCAGCCGCGCCACGAAGCGTTGCCCGCCGGTTCAGCGCCGCCACCAGCGTCTCGCCTGGTGCCGGTGACGCGTGTGTTGATGGCACGGTAGCGGGCGAGGCAGCACCAGCACCTGCAAGCGCAGATGGGGCCGCCGTGCCGGGTGCAGGCGACGTTGTGCCGCTGCCCGCCGTGGTTACCGGTGGGGCAGCCAGTGGGGCAGCTGGTGGGGCATGCTCCCCGGCGGCAGCCGGGGTGGGCAGCGCTGCCAGCAATGGGGCCGGCGGTGGCAGCGCTCCGGCTGCCAGCGCCGCCACGGCGTGGGCACCCCCCGGCAGCAGTGGTGCGGTAGGCGGGCGCGCGGCGGCAGTGGGAGCGGCAGCGGCGGTGGTGGGGGTGGCGGCAATCAAAGCTGCCAGCGCCGCCGGCGCCAGGGTTGCATACACCGTTGCTCCCCGCCGATGCTCAGCACCCGGTAGCAGTGCAATCGCGCCACCTGGCGGCGTGTACGCGACGACGCTGTTGTCACGCGTCAAGGCGGCGCCCGCCACAGCCGCTGGCAGCGGCTCGGGGGATGGCAGCGCATCCAGGTCAGCACCGGCGCCAGCCGCGGCATCAGCAGCGGGGGCCGCAGCCAGCGCGCCGACGGCTGCCACAAGCGAGATGTCGCTGTCGTTCAGCGCCGGCGCGCCAGCTGCCGCGACACCTACACCAACAACAGGGGCAGGGGGAGGCGCACCCAGGACGTGGACCACGTCACTGGCAGCGCGCAGTGGCGCGGCGCCGCCTGCTGTCGGCAGCGTCGGCACGAGGACGACACTGCCAACGCGCTGGGGAGTGCCGCCACCACCTGCCGCGGCTGGCAGCGGTGCCAGTGGGGGCGGGCTGCCAGTCAGCAGCGGCGGCACCCCGCCCCCAGCAACAGCTGAGGCAAGCGAGGGGGAGTCGGGCACAGCTGTGGGGGGCACAGCAGCGGCTGGGGCAGGCTGGACGGCAGCGGTTGCGGGTGCGGCGGTAGGAGGGGGGAGGGGGGCAGCCGCAACGGGCGAGGTGGCGGGGCCGGGCGATGGCAGCCGCCGCCCAGGACTCGCCGTCGGAGTGCGCCCGCGGCGTGCCGGTGCGGCGGTGGTGGGGGGTGCCTGCGGGATGGCGGATGGGCTGGCGGCCGCCGGCGCCGGTGCCGGCACAGTGGCGGGCGCGGCGGGCAGCGTGGGGTGGCCCAGCAAGGCCAGTAGACGCTGCCGTTGGGTGTCCGATGGTGCCGTAGCTGCGAAGGCGGCCTCCAGCGCCGTGATGACGGCGTCCTGCACCGTCGGCGTGCTGGGTGCAGTCGACAGGTCCACCACGGCGCCAGCAGATGGCAGCGGCACCGTGAAGGCGGAGGCCACCGGTGCAGGCGTGTGAATGGGCGGGACAGGCAGCGAGGCGGCGGCGCAGGCGGCCTTGATGGCGACGGTGACACGTTCCATCATTGTGCGGCGGTTGGGGAGCTGGCGGCACTCGCTGGCAGGCAGCGGCGTGGCGGGGATGGCGCCCCTGAAGTGCCAAGTCCCGACAGCGTCGTAAAATAATCGGGCAAGACGTCCCCATCGAGAGTGGCATTGAGGCGCGCAAATGTCACCCGCGCACTCGTGGCCGCTCCCGCACGGAACGCGTACACGCCAAAGTCGGTCACGACCGTGTCATATAAGTCGCCACACCACGCGCAGTGCATGCGGAGGGTGAAGCCTGCCGTCGCGTCACGACTGTTAATGCCCACCGGCACTGCAGTTTGGCGCCACGCCACGTCGAAGGCGGTCGGTTGTGCTGCCGTGGACATGGCGTAGGTGTCCGCCCACGCGGACGTCCACGTAATTGGCGCCGTGCACCGCGCGAGGGACACGCGCTTGATGCCCGTGCCCGTCCCCCCCCCCCAGTCTGCCGCCGTCCCCCCTACGCCCCCCCCCGCCGCGGCGCCGCTGCATGTGGCTGCGTCCACACCGCACATCGGCTGCGACAGCGACACGCCCGCGCCGCCGCCCACCAACTCCGTCGCCGTCCACAGCCGACACGGCGCCGTGTCGCACGGACATACCACCGATCGCCCGTGCACCACCACGGCGTCCGAGTACCACACCGCGTCCACGCGCGCCACCGCCACCGCCGCCGCCAGCAGCGCGCCCATCACCAGCGCTGCCGGCGCCATCTTGAAGTCTTGTTGCTGCGCGTTACAGTACCGGTAGGGTGAGTTGAGTGAGGCTGCCGCATCACTATGATACTGTTCTATGATGAAGTTGGAATTCACCGCATACCGATTCAATTCTGATTCTGATTCTGACCACCACGTGCTGTGCGCAGCGTCGAAGCAACACACAACGCACCTTGCGGGAGTATTGCCTTGCTGTGGTATGGTTTGGCTTTTGCCGCCGTTTTGCCGCCGCCGTCGCCGCGGGCTGCCTGATGGTTGTCCTGCTGTGCTGCGCAGTTCGCGCGCGCTGATGAAACAGGGGTTTGGGAAAAGGCCGCGCGGCCCTTTCGGAAAAGTCGCAGAAAACCCAGTTTGCGCACTTGAGGCCTGGCCATGGTTGTGAAGGCGTATGCGCGCGAATGGGTGTGGGATGAAAGTCATTGTGCTGCGCGTTCTCTTGGTTGTCACAGTCACTCACAGTGGTTGTCACAGGTTGGGTCTCCGCCGCGACTCTCCGCGCGTTGCCAGCTGCGCATGATGGTGCAGCAGGACGGCGTGGTGCCCTGTGGCAGTAGTGGTGGTCAGTGTTCAACGCAACATGTTCAAAAAATATGGAGGCAGGCAGCCACGCGATACACACACGCACACATGCACGCACACGCGCAACCACAGTGCATACAAGTTACACATCACGGTGTAGTAAAGTACGCGCACGCGGCAGGGGATGGGCGTGCGGGGCCGCGTCGTTACAATGCGACGCGATTCTACACACGCGCGACAGCAGCAGGCCCTTGGCAGGGCGGCATCATGGCAGTGGGGATATCATGGCACAACGGGTGACCGCCGGCGGCTGGACATCCAAATCCAGCAGCGTAAGGCGTGGGAGGAGGCGGGCGGGGGGTCGCGGCGCCCGACAGTGCCGCAGGGACCTGCATAGAACACGGTGCTAGCGGCAGGCCCCATGGGCACGGTCGGGATGGTGCCGCCGCGCCGCAACGTAAGTACAAGAGAGAGGGGGCGGGCGTGGCACCGCTGCGTGCACACTCACGCACACCGGGACAAGCAGGAGAGAGGGGAGAGAGGAGAAGAGTTGCACACGCTACACACTTGTGCCGGGTGCGCTGCTACCACTGCCGCCGCCGCGGGCGTGAAGGGAGCCATGCGCGTCGGGCACCAGCGCGCTGGCGGCAGCCACCAGGGAGGTGGCGTCGTTGTTTGGCTGCGTACCGTCGACAGAGGTTGATGAGACCTCTGCGGCGTGCGCTGCGAGGGCGGCTGCTAGGGCATCGCCGACAACGTTCCCACCCTCATCCGGCAGCACCGACATGGCGGCGCGCGCCTTCATGGAGGTCGCCAGCAGCGGGCTGGCGGCAAAGCGGGAGGAGGCGGCGCGTGGGAACACAACGCGGCCGGACGAGTCTACCGCCCCCGCTGGCGGCGTACCAACAGGTGCAGGGGTGGCGGGGGTGGCAGGCGCGGTCACCGCCGCTGGTGGCGCGTGCGGCAGGGTGGTGGACACGGCGGCGGTCGCTGCTGCCACCGCGGCAGCAATGGCGGCGGCATCCATCGGCGCGTGGTGCGTGGGGACGACGGGCGCGATGTCTGCGTCTGCCAGGGTGGGCGCGGCGGAGGTGAGGGTGACGTTGGGCGGCTCCGTCCACGCCTGCGCCGTCACCACATGCACGTCGCTGGGCGCCACCGCCGTCACCGGCAGTGGCCCCAGCGGCAGAATCGGCGGTGCCGGCGGCGCACGCGCGCAGTACGCGGTGTGCAGCTTGCGGAACGTCATGAAGCCCAGCACCATGAGCGCGACGGTGGCAGCAAAGGTGACAACGGCGGCGATGGCGGCAGCCGTGCCGGGGGCAATTGAGGGCGCCAGCGTGGCAGCTGGCGACGCGGCGGGCGTGTCGGCCACCGTCACGTACGACAGCATCGGTGCCAGGTCCGCGGCGGGGAAGCCGGTGACCAGGCTGAGCGCGGTAATGAAAGCGGCGCCCAGGGCGAACGGCGAGCCGTGCAGCGCCGTGCCGTCGCAGGTCAACCCACCGCAGTCCACCTTGACGGCACTACCGCCAGCCGCCGCTGCGACGCGGTTCAGCGCCGCCACCATGGCGCCCAGGCCGCCCACCGCGGGCAGCTGCACGCGCACCAACACGGAGGCGGTGCGTGGGAGGCGTGCCAATTGGCGAGCGCGCAGCAGGCGGGCATTCACCGCGGTGCCCTCCAGCGATGACGTGACCCCGTCACACGCGGTGTATGACTGCACCGCCACGCCGCCGCGCGGCAGCATGAACAGGCCCGCCACGTCGTCGCGCAACGCAAGCGCGACGCCCGTGGAGGGCACCGACAGGGCAGTGAGCACGTCCTTGGAGCAGCCACCGGCGGTGTCGTTGCGGAACGCGATCTCCAGGTACATGTCCACCGTGGCGGCGCCCACGGTGGGGGTGGCGCTGGGCGTGGGCGGCGGCGTGTTGGTGGCCGTCGGCGAAGCGGAGGCTGCCACCGCGCCAATCGACGACGATGCAGATGGGGCGGCCACACCTGACGGCAACGCGGTGACGCTGGACGACGGCGTCGCGCCAGAGCTCAACGAGGGGGTGGGTGTGACTGTGCTGGCGGGCGTGCGCGTAAGTGACGGCGTCACCGTGCCGGACACCGTCCCCGTTGGCGACTGCGTGTATGTCTGTGATGGCGTCGGCGTCAGCGTGACTGCCGCCGAAGGCGTTACCGTCAGCGTGCCCGTTGCCGTGCCAGTGAAAGACGGGGTGGCAGACGGTGAGGGTGTTTGAGATTCCGTGGCGGAGGGCGTCACGGAGGAGGAGGGCGTCACCGACGGCGATGGCGACGCCACCGGCATCCACTGCACCGCCACGGCGTACGCGCACTCCTGCAGCTCCACGCTGGTGAAGCTGCCGCCCAGTACCAGGAGGGGCGCCAGGGAGCCAGGGATGGAGGGCGTGTCGGAGATGGCAAGCGCGCGCGCCGTGCCCTCATACAGGGCAAACAGCGGGTTCCATGCGGCGCCGTCCCACAGCTCCAGGTTGGACCCGCCGGCGTACACGAAGGTGTCCGCGGCGCTGGCGCGCACCGGGAACGCGGACTCAATGCCGGAGCCCAGTGCCTCCAGCGTGGTGCCGTCCCACCGCGCCACGCGCGTGGCGGTGTCGATGCCGTTGGTGGCTGTCGCGGCAAACGAGCCCGCCAGGTACACCCAGCTGCCGCTCACCGTCAAGCCGGAGATGCTGGTGTCCACGTCCGACGAGTACAGCGCCGGCACTGACGTCCAGGACGCGCCGTCCCACGCGCGCAGCGGGTACACGTCTGCCACGCCCGCCAGCAGGCCAATGTCGGGGTGCACCGCCACCGCGTACACCTCCCCAATCTCCAGCCCCACGCCGTACGGCGAGTACTCCACGCCGTTCCACGCCGTCACGTGGTTCACCGCCACGCCGCCGCAGGTGGAAAACCGGCCCACCAGCACCGCGTCCGTGTCATTAAATGAAATGGCCATGACGTTGTCGTCGCACCCGCCGCCCGGCACGGACCACCCCGTCGTGGCGTCCCACACCGCCACGTTGCCCGTCATCAACCCGCCCATCCACACCGTCGTGCCGCCGGGCGCCGCCTCCACCACGTACACCTCCGTGTATTCGTCAAACGGCGTGTCAGCCAGGCAGGTGACCTCATTCGTGGCCACGTCCCACGTTGCAATGTGGTTGCACGGTGTGCTGAATGCGCCGCCCATGTACGCCGTGTTGTTCACGGCGGCAATCGCCATCACCCGGTCGTTAAAGTCGTTGTTGCCTACGCACCACCCGCCTGGGAACTGTGCGGCGTGCCCCGGGAAGTCACCCGCCACGCCCCGCACGTACGCTACCACCACCGCCGCCGCCGCTGCCACCGCTGCTGCCCCGGCGGCGCGGCCGCCTACCACTGAAACGTTTCGCATGTGCGCCATGTGGGATGTATGTAGGGCGGTAGGGGGCGGCAGAGGAGGTGGTGGTTGAATGGCGCGCGCTGCCGCTGGTACTGTAGCTGCTGCTGCACACAACACGCCACGCGCCGCCCACTCGCTACGGTTACGACGCCTTTGTGTGTAAACCGTGCCGTGTGCGTTGCCGTTGATTGCCCCGTGTTGCGCACCCGCCCGCTGCGACATCAACAGGGGAGGGGTTGGTTGCTTTGCGGGGTTGTTTGTAAGTGCTGTCGCGCTGCGCTCTGCCCACGCTGCTGGCGGCGACACATGCGCACGCACACCACACAGCCACACGCACAAATCGCACCGCGCCGTGCTGTTTGAACCGCAAATTATGCGGGTGCGGGTGTTACAGGCGGAGGCGGGGCTGGGGCGGGCCGTTACTAGCATGGGTAGGGCGAGGACAGCAGTTCAAGTCGGCTCAGCAGGTAGGGGGCAAGCTGGCGCGCCGCAGGGGACCGCACTGAAGGGGTGCCCGACAACATCCAGCTGCTCCACCTGCCACTGCTACTGCTACCGCTGCCGCTGTTGCTGCTACAGGCCGCAGCAGAACGGCGGTGCGGAGCATTGTTGTAACCCGCTGCCCCTTGGCACCCACAATCACACACACGCACACAGGTAGGTGACGCACGCACACACAAGACTCACAAGAGTCGGCCCAGGCCCTACGCCGCGGGCTTGCCGTTGGGGTAGATGCTGGTTGCAAACTCCACGCCGCGGATGAAGTCGGGCTTCTCGCGGTAGTAGATGTCCTGGTACAGCTCCTCGGGCGGCGGCAGGGAGCCCTTCTTGGCGGCGTCCACCTCCGCCTGCACCGCCGCGCGCACCTCGCGCTCCACCTCCTTCAGGTCGTCCGCGGTGGCCCACCCCGCCTCCATGATGCGGCTCTTCACCTGCTCGATGCAGTCGCGCGACGCGCGCATGTTGGCCACCTCGTCGCGGTCGCGGTACGTGATGCCGGGGTCGGACATGGAGTGGCCGTGGTAGCGGTACGTCTTGATCTCCAGGAAGATGGGGCCCTTGCCGCTCGACGCGTGCGCGCGCGCAAACTTGACCGCCTCCGTCACCGCCAGCACGTCCATGCCGTCCGCCTGCACGCCGGGGATCGCCAGGCCCCCGCGCTTGTAGTCGTCCGGGTTGCACGAGTGCCGCGGCCGGGCCGTGCCGCTGCCGTACTGGGTGTGTGTGTGGTGGGGGGTGGGGGAGGGGTGCAGGGTGGTTATAAACAGTGCCAATGTCGCGCTCCACATGCGCCGCGCCCGCGCCGCGGCGCACCTGGTTGTTCTCCGCCAGCAGGATGACGGGCACGTTCCACAGCTTGGCCATGTTGGCGGCCTCCCAAATCTGACCCTGGTTGGCGGCGCCGTCGCCGTACATGGCGACCGCCACGTTGGTGGGCCACTTGCGGCCCGCCAGGTACATGTTGGCAAACGCGAGGCCGACGCCGATGGGCACCTGCGCGCCCACGATGCCGTGCCCACCCCAGAAGTGATTCTTCTTGGAGTAAAAGTGCATGGAGCCGCCCTTGCCCTTGGAGGAGCCCAGCGACAGGCCAAACAGCTCGCCCACAATGCGGCCCACAGTGTCGCCCCGGATGTACTGCAGGCCGTGGCACCGGTAGCTGCCCACAATGTCGTCCTCCTTGCTCAGCGCCGCGTTCATGCCCACCGCCACCGCCTCCTGCCCGTCCGACAGGTGGCAGAAGCCGCGGATGGTGCGCGCCTTGTACTCCGTGTCGCACGTAATCTCCTGCAGTTGGGTGGGGGGTGGGGGCATTAACGCGCATCACCAGCAGCAGCAACAGCACCAATAGCTGTAGTCATAGCAGCGCCAGGTGCTGCATACCATGCGGCGGATGGTGTACATGTCACGGAAGTGCTGCAGCAGCTGGCCCTTCGTGATCGTCGCGGTCGTCACCTCCGGGTTGTCCACCACTGCACCGGGGTGTGTGGGGGCGTGTGGCAAGTGTGGCGCGGCGCGTCAATGCATGAGTATATGTACGGGACAGCAGTCTCCGCCACCCACGTACGGTGCGTCTTGAAGGCGCTGCGCAGCGTGAAGGTATGCGTGGCGTCCGCGCCGCTGGCGGCGGTGGACATGGCGCGCGCATGTGTCGCCGCCATCGCTGCCGGCGCCATCGCCATCGCCGCCCGCGCCGCCGTCATGCCCGCCACCGCCGCCACCGCAGCAGCGCCAGCTGCAGCCATGCCAGAGGCAGAGGCAGTAGTCATGCCAGCTGCGGCAGCAGCAGCAGCAGCAGCAGCAGCAGCAGCAGTAGTAGAGGAGACGGCAGAGGTGGTAGAGGGGAGAGAGGAGCGCCAGGAGCGGGCGGCAGAGGAGAGTGTTGCGGCCAACATGGTGGGGGCGGCACGCGGGTAGGAGAGACAGGGGGTGGTGCACTACTGCAGGGGGCGGTCCCCATCCTCCGCCTGCGTGTCGCTATTATCATTCACACCGTGTGTAGTATGGTGCGTTCTGGGGCCTCTCAGTAGGCGGCGAGAGAGAAACGGCGGGCCGGTTTTCACCCCCATGTCCGCCCTCCCACTGCTTACAACACACTTAAATCACATGCATACAATAGGGGCAACGTAGTAGAGCAGCGGGTGCGTGCCAAGGATGTGGCACAGTGTCAAAACCAGCCGCTAAAATCACGGTAATTATGGTTGAGTGTCAGTGCCGCAGACGACGCACAGCGAGGTCGATGCGCACCGAGATTTAGGCCCGTTGCGCACGTGGCGGGGGACAAATATTACCGGCAACGCGCAGCCATCCGTGTGTGTTGGCGACTTAACCCATTTGCTGGTTCCAATTGCGGTGTAACTGTACACCTATTTTGGCGCTTTTACGCTTTTCTCTTCTCTCCTACTACTCTACTGCCTCTGCTCCTCTCTCTCTCTCTGCTCCTCTCTACTGCTGCTTTGCTGCTTTGCTGCTCTTGTGCTGGGCTAACCTGCCCCGCTGTCGCCGCGACCCACCTAGAGCTCTGCTGCTGCGCGCTGACTCCATTGCTCGCTGGTTCCTCTGCGCCTGTACGCTGACCCGTAGCCCCCTAGTCCAACTGAGAAGGGCCGCAGCAGCCGCACCCCACTTCCTCCCGTCGCTCTCATCCACCCTCGCTCAATCCGCTGCCACCATGGCGCGCGCCGGTGCCCCGGAGCGCGTGGCGGAGGCGAAGGAGGCGCTGGAGAAGGCAGAGAAGGCGGTGGCAACCACCATGTTCAAGTGGAAGCCCGACTACCTGGCCGCGGAGCCGCTGTTCCAGGTGCGTCGCGATTGCTGGGTGTTAGTGTTTGGTTGCTTGTTGTTGCCCCCACCCCACCCCACACCCCTCACCCACCGCAGGCGGCGGCGCGCGCGTTCAAGGCGGGCGGCATGCTGGAGTCGGCGGTGGATGCGTGGCGGCGCGCGGCGACGTGCAGCCACAAGCTGAACAACTCGAAGCAGGCGGTGATCACGCTGGAGACGGTGGCGCGCGAGCTGGCGCTGGCGGCGTCGGGGCCGGGGTCGCGCGGCATGCTGTACAAGGAGCAGGCGTCGGCGGCGCTGAGCGAGGCGGGCATGTACCTGATGGAGGCGGGCGACCTGGCACGCGCGGCGGACCTGAAGCTGCGCGCGGGCAAGCTGCTGGAGGGCTTCCGCAACGACGCCGCCGCCAAGCTGTACGACGAGGCGTGCAACATGTTTGACGGCGACGACGACAAGGACGTGTACGCGCGGGAGGCGCTGCAGAAGGCGCTGGGGCACCAGCTGGGGCTCACCAAGTACGCGTCCGGCATGCGCACGATGGACAAGCTGGCCAAGATCTACGTGCGCCTGAACCAGCCTCACAACCTGTACCGCCTCATCCTGTGCCGCGTCATCCTGCTGCTGGCGGCGGGCGACGCCGTGTCGGCGCGCAAGGAGTACGACCGCCACTTTGACGCCATGGAGTTTGTGTCGTCCGACGAGGCGGGCGCGTGCGAGGACCTCATCAACGCGTACAGCGACATGGACGTGGACGGCGTGCGCAAGGTGGTGGAGCGCAACATGTTCAACTACCTGGAGCCCGCCGTCGCGCGCCTTGCCAAGCAGCTGCCCACCATGGTCATGTCCGGCCGCGCCACCGCCACGGCACACGCGGACGAGGTGGCGACCGCCGCTCTGCCGACTGCACCTCCCGCCGCCGCCAGTGGTGGCGGTGGTGGTGGCGGCGGCGGTGGTGGTGACTTTGGTGGGTTCAAGGCGGTGGCGCTGGGCGGCAGCAGCGGTCTGTCATCTGTCGCCGCTGCGGGCGGCAGCGGGCCGTCCAAGGCAGAGACGCGCGACGAGGCACGCGGCGCCGCCGACCGGTCAGCGCTGTTTGCACGGCCAGGCGGCCGCGTGGGCGACGGCGGCAGCACGCTGAGTGGCGGGGTTGCTGCCGGCGGCGGGGGCGCTGCTGCCGCTGCTGCAGCAGCTGCTGCTGCCGCCCCGCCGCCCGAGGAGCCCTTGATGGGCGCAGGTGGCGGTACGTCGTTGGGCGCGTAGGGAGGTTTACCATTGTTTGTATGTTGCCACACCCTGCCTTCCCACACCCTCCCCCGCCCACTGCAGATGACTATGACTACGAGGCCGCGTTCCGTGGCGTGATGGACGGCGACGGCGGTGAGGGCGAGGGCGAGGGCGAGGGGGAGGGTGCAGTCGAGCACGCGGGCAGTGGCGACGACGTTGAACGTGGTGGCGCAGTCTACGCGGCCCCGCCGCCGCCGGAGCCACTGGTTGCGGCTGGCGGCGCGGGTGACGCAGGTGTTGCGGAGGGCGCAGCAGCGGAAGAGGACGAGTTGAAGCCGGCAGCGTCTGCAGGCGTTGATGCACCTGCCGCTGGTGAGGCGGGCGGCGACTTTAGCACCTACTGGTAGGTTGCAGCCCTTTGTGTGCGCGGGATGTATGAAACGTTCAATCGTGTGCTATCTGTTGTATTTTGATGTGCACCCCACGTGTGTGTTGAATGAACCGGGTGCATCACTACTCGAGAAGGCGTGAAATGGCGGTGCTCCCAAGCTCTTGCACCTCCTCGTCATCGCTGTGAGCCGACAGGCAGGCTTCCACCGCCGCCTGCACGCCGGCGTCCAGCAGCACCGCCCGGTTGCCTTCATCCGCCAGCATGCCGCAGATGGCGCCGCAGCCGGCGCGCGCGACCTCCACGTTGTCGCCGTGCATCGACATAGCCGTCATGACAGCACCACCCGCCCCGGCCTCCTGCACCAGCGCCGCGCAATTGTCAGCGACGGCGACCAGGTTCCGCAGCGCGCTGCATCCAGCTAGCGCAACGCTCGCATCTTCGCCGTGCGTTGCAATTGCCACCGCCACCGTATACCCTGCGCCCGCGTCCCGTACCAACGGCACGCAGTTGTCTTCGGCGACGGACAGGCGCCACAGCGTATTGCACCCGGCACGCGCAACCGCCACATCGTCGATATGCGCAGCCATCTCTGACACCACGGCACGATGTGCGCCCGCGTCGTGCACCAACGGCACGCAATTGTCCGGGGAGGCGGACAGGTTCCACAGCGCCTCGCACCCGGCGCGCGCAACTTCCACGTCTTCCTCGCCTTGTGCGGTCATTGCCGCCACCACCGCGCGGTCAGCGCGGGCGTCCCGCACCAACGGGACACGATTGTCTTCAGCGGCGGACAGGTTCCACAGCGTCTCGCACCCGGCGCGCGCAATCTCCACGACATCCGCACAGTATGCGGTTATTGCCGCCACCACCGCACGGTCGGCGCCCGCGTCCCGTACCAATGGGACTCGGTTGTCCGGGGCGATTGCCAGGTTCCACAGCACCTGGCACGCGGAGCGCACAACGGTGATGTCGCCGTGGTGTGCAGTCATTGCCGTCACCACGGCGCGCCCCGCGCCCGCGTCCCGCGCCAGCGGGACACGGTTGTCCGGGGCGACGGACAGGTTCCACAGCGCTTTGCAACAGGCGCGCACGATCTCCACGTTGGTCCCATGTGCCGCCATCGCCGCCACCACCGCACGGTCGGCGCCGGCGTCTCGCACCAACGGCACGCAATTGTCGACAACTGCCGCCAAGTTCCACAGGGTGGCGCACCCGGCGTGCACAACTGCCACATTGTCTCCATGTGCGGTCATCGCTGTCACCACCGCGCGGCCGGCGCCCTCCCCGGCCAGTTGCACACAGGTGGAGAGTTCATCTGACATCCACACCAGCGCCTGGCACCCGACGCGAGCAACCTTCACATCCCCGCCGTGCGCCGCCAATGCCGCCACCACGGCGCGACCCGCACCGGCACCCACAAGTGGCACGCGGTTGGCGGCTGCGATCGCCAAGTGACGCAGAGCAGCGCACCCGGCACGCGCAACTGCGAGACTGCCGCCGTGTTCCGTCATCGTCGCTACAGCAACCCGCCCCGCGCCCACGCGCCGCACCAACGCTACACGGCTTGCATCCGTGTTGTCGCCGCACATTGCCAGCAACATCATGGCGCGCGCCGTCACCTCGGATGCTGTGGCCCCTGCGGCGGCCATGTTGGTTGTGTGCTGTGCGTTGGTGGTGCGTTGTGAGGTGTGGCGCGCTGCCGACAAGTACTCAGTACTTCTGCGCCGCTACCAATTGCAATCAGCGGTCAATCAACACATAAAAGCTGGCAACTGAGACGCATACCACACGCGACAATACCCCGCTATTTTTCTGCACTTGCCCCCGCATATATTGCACAGTAGCAATTGGCCCGGTCCGGCCCCAGTGTGCACTGTCACTTAGCGACTCGGCCACCTGCCACAAACTCGGATTCAAGTAGAAACAAACACACACCACTCACAACGCATGAAAAACACCCTCATCACCACGGAGGCGTGATAGCGCAACGTCGCCATACAGTTGCACGAGCGGGTCGTCGCCGTGCGCCTTCATGCAAGCGTCCACGGCGGCTTGCGCGCCGGCGGCCAGCAACAGCGGCCGGTTGGCTTCATCGAACGCCATGCGGGCAATTGCCTCGCAGCTGGAGCGCGCAATGTCCACGTTGCCACCATGTGCAGCCAACGCTGCCACCACCGCCCGGCCTGCGCCCGCGTCCCGCACCAGCGGCACGCAGGTGGCGGCGACGGTGGACAGCCACTTCAGCATGATGCATCCGCTTCGCACAATGCCCGCGTTGTCGCCGTGTGCTGCCATCGCTGCGATCACCGCGCGGGCAGCACCCGCCTGCACCAGCGGCACACAGGCGGCACCCTCTTCCGCCATCCACATCAGTGCGCTGCAGCCCACCTGCACGACCCCACCATGACCCCCATGCCTCGCCATCGCTGCCACCACGGCGTGCCCCGCACCTGCGTCGCACACCAGCGGCGCTCGGTTGTCGGCTGCCCGCGCCAGGTTCCGCAACGCAACACAGCCGGAAAGCGCCACCAACGCGTTGTCGTTGTACGCCGCCATTGCTTCCACCACTGCGCGGCCCGCACCCGCGTCCCGCGCCAGCGACACACAGTTTGACAGCTCCTCCGTCATCCACGCCAGTGCGCTGCACCCTGCGTACGCGACCTCCACGCTACCACGGTGCGCCGTCATCGCCGTCACCACCGCACGGCCAGCATGTGCGTCCCGCCCCAGCGGCGCCCAGTTGGCCGGCTCCTCTGCCAACTCCATCAGCGCACGGCACCCAGTATATGCGACCTCCAGGCTGCCACTGTGTGCTACCATCGCTGCCGCCACCGCGCGCCCCGCGCCCGCGTCACGAACCAGCGGCACCCGGTTGTCCACCGTGTGCGACAGGAACCGCAATGTGGCGCAGCCGGCAATCACCACCATCTTGTTGTCAGCGTGTGCTGTCATTGCTGCCACCACGGCGCGGCCAGCACCCGCGTCCCGCACCAGCGGCACGTGATTGGCAGGCTCCTTTGCCAGTTCCATCAGTGCGTGGCTGCCGGCGCGCGCAACCGCGCTGACGCAGGGATACGCTGCCATTGCAACCACCAAGGCGCGGCCGGCACCTACGTCCCGCACCAGCGGCACGCGGGTTCTGGCATCCACCGCCAGTGCGGTCAAAACACTGCACCCCGTGTACACCAGCGCCGCATCATCGCGATGCGCCGCCATCGCCGCGGTCACCGCCCAGCCCGCACCCGCCTCACGCACCAGCGGCACACAGTTGTCGGCGACGGCAGACAAGTAACCCAGCACGGCGCACCCTTCGACCACAATGTCCCTGTTGTGGCGGTGTGCTGCCAGTGCGGCGACCACAGCGCGGCCCGCGCCCGCGTCCCGCACCAACGACACGCAGCAGTCTTCGCACTTTGCCATCCACTTCAGTGCGCTACACCCAGCGTGCGCCACCTTGACGTCGCCCCCATGCACCGCCATCGCTGTCACCACGGCGCGCCCTGCGCTCGCATCCCGCACCAGCGTCACCCGGTTGGCGGCCTCCTGTGCCAGGTTCTGCAACACGACGCAGCCGGTGAGCGCCAACAAGTCGTCACCACCATGTGCCGCCATCGCTGCCACCACTGCGCGGTCCGCGCCCGCATCTCGCACCAGCGGCACGCGATTGGCCGGCTCCTCTGCCAACACCATCAGAGCGCCGCACCCTGCGTGTGCAACCGGCAGGTTGCCACTGTGTGCTGTCAACGCTGCCACCACCGCGCGGCCCGCGCCCGCGTCCCGCACCATCGGCACGCGGTTGCCGGCGTCCGTGGCCAGCGCCGTGAGCGCAAGGCAGGCGAGAGACGCCACCATCCAATCGTCGGCATGTGCCGCCATTGCTGCCACCACGGTGCGCCACGTGCGCTCGTCGCGCCCCAGGTTTGCGTCCGCCTTCGCCAGCGACGTAATTACGCGGCAGCCAGCACACACAACCTCCGGCTCCGCGCCGTGTGCGGCCATTGCCGCCATCACGGCGCGGCCCGCACCGGCGCGCACAAACGGCACAACATTGTCGGCCGCCGACAGCAAGCAGACAAGCGCACGGCAGCCCGCGCGCACAACCAGCGGGTTGTCGATGTGTGCATCCAGCTCGCCCATCAAGATACGATCCGCGCCTCCCTCGCGCACCAGCGCGCTGCGTTCCTCATCCGTCCGCGCCTCGCACATTGCCAGCAGGACGGCGGCCGACACCAACCCATCGGGCCGCGGCCCATCCATCGCGGACGTGGGGCGGGGGCGGCTGGCGTGGGGTGGATGCGGGAACGGGCAGAACGCGAGGAGTCACAGTTGGTGAGCTGCTTCAGAACGGCGTCACAAGTTACAACAGTGTACAACACCAGTCGATAATAATGAACCTACGTTGCCAACCACCAATAATTTGCAACAGTAATACACGTATGTTACATACAGCAGTAATATCTGCAGGGCGTCGTTTGTCCCTGCCACAATTGCGTTTTTCTGGGCGCGCCGCAACTGGCAGCCACTGGCCCGCGCGCTCGTCAGAACGCAGAACGATTCGCACCCATGCTTCTGAGGGCAGGAAAAAGAAGCTTCAATGTGAGAACGTGAGAACGGGGCTGCCAAAGTGCGGGAACGCCAGGAATCAGGCGGTTGGTACCGGTATCTTGGCTTGCCACGAACAGGAGCGCCACCGCGTTCCCGTTTGTTTTTTTGCGAGTTTGTATCCAGTTCACTTCCACTCGTTATCACCATGTCACCATCGATCTCCATCTTCTCCTTCATCTTCCCCTTCTCTCTCCGCTCCCAGCGCTGTTCACCCACTCCGATTATCACAATTTTTGCGTGTCACGCCATTTTACACGCATGCAACTTGCGCCCCTATTCCGTCGCCAGCCAGTTGTACCTCTCTTTGACGGGAACAACCACAACAATTACAAGTTTAGTTTTG
>Ga0066256_1002352_pt2 | contig 20765 bp, 14 predicted proteins | sample ThiBio_1000_biof_FD_87107 | JGI IMG/M metagenome (GOLD analysis project Ga0066256, IMG submission 87107) | Wastewater bioreactor microbial communities from Cape Town, South Africa - Thiocy_expt_1000_biof (version 2) | ecosystem: Engineered > Bioreactor > Thiocyanate-remediating >... | reverse complement strand
GCGGCAACGGCAGCGCGGGCCACCTCGCGGGCGAGATGTTCAAGCAGAAGGCGGGCATTTTTGCCCTGCACATTCCCTACCGGGGCGCGAACCCGGCGCAGCTGGCGCTGCTGGCCGGGGAGGTCGATTTCAACATCGACAACCTCGCCGCCGCCGCCCCCAACATCAAGGCCGGCAAGCTCAAGGCGCTGGCCGTCACATCGACCGCCGCCAGCCCCATGCTGCCGGGCGTGCCGCCGCTGGCCGATACCTTCAAGATCCGGCTCGGCCTCGATCGCATGGTCCGCGACGGCTATCAGATCAACCATTCGGGCGTCGGCCCGGATGCCATGGCCAACGTCAACTACTGGGCGGCCCGGCTTTCGATGGTCGCGGACCTCACTCCCAACCTCGAGAACTACTTCATCGGCAGCTACACCGTTTCGGACAACTACAACGTCGCTTTCCGGGTGGTCGGCTACGATCCCAACTCGACCCGCGCTCAGATGCCCTATGCGCGGGCGCAGTACCTGCGCCAGCAGGCGCGCGGCGACGGGCCCTGGGACATCGAGAACAGCCACCCCGATCCCAAGCTGCGGATGGAAACCTGGCAGGTCATCAACACCACGACCTGGCATGCCAGCGACAGTCTGACGATCAAGAATATCGCCAGCTATACCGAGTTCCGCGAAACCTCGCGGTTCTCCATCCAGGGCGACAATTTCCTGACGCCCCAAGGCACCAACGCCTTCTACAACATCCAGCTCAACAACACGCCCGGCTACAACAACTCCAGCCAGAACACCTATACCGAGGAGCTTCAGTTCATCGGCACGGCGGCGGGCGGGCGTCTGAAGTGGCAGGCCGGCGGCTATTTCGAGAACAGCGATCCGCTGGGCTTCACCTCGCAGTCGACCACAATCGGCCTGCAATGCGCCGATTCCTTCACCTTCCAGTGCACGGCCAGCCCGCCGACCAATTTCGGGCCGACGATCGGCAACGTCTTCATCAACACGCTGTCGATCCCCTATCAGAAGACCTGGTTCCGCAGCCGCGGGCTCTACGCCCAGGCGACCTACGACATTACCGACAGGCTCGCGGTGACGGGCGGCTTCCGCTACACGTGGGACTCGATGACGCACCGCTACGATGGCGTCGCCGTCGGTTTCGCCGCGAACGATACCCCGACCTTCTTTTGCAGTAACGTCGTCCGGGTGAACGGCCCGACCTCGCCGTCTAATCCGAAGGGCGTCGTCTTCCTGTCCGGGCTCGGCGAGCACGATCGCTGCAACGTCACCTTCTCGACCAAGTCGAGCGCGCCGACCTGGGCGCTCGACCTCGAATACAAGCCGTTCGACGATGCGATGCTCTATGCCAAGTGGTCGCGCGGCTATCGCGCAGGGGGCGTGGCCTCGGCCAACATCTATTTCGAGACGTGGCAGCCCGAGAAGGTCGATGCCTACGAGATCGGTGGCAAGTTCTCGTTCCGCGGGCCTGTGCGCGGCTATTTCAACGTCGCGGGCTTCTATAACGACTTCCGCAACCAGCAGATCCAGCACACCCTGGTTCGCGCGTCGACCAGCCCGTTGCTGGGCGGCAGCGCGATCATCAATGCGGGCAAGTCGCGGATCTGGGGCATCGAGGTCGACGCTGCCGCCACCTTCTTCGACCGCCTGAAGGTGGACGTGGGCTATACCTACCTTAACACCAAGGTGCTGAGCCTCGCTCCGGTCCCGCTGACCCCCGACGAGCTCCTGGTGTGGAGTTCGGTGCCCTCGACCGCTACGGCGGGAACCCGCCTGCCGCTTTCCCCCAGTCACCGTCTGAGCCTGACGGGCACCTATACTTTCCCGATCGATCCCAGCGCCGGGAAGCTGTCGGTCAGCGCGACCTACACCTACACCTCGGACCAGAATATCTCCTCGGCGGCAGTGACCCCGCTGTTCTACCAGATACCGGACCAGCATATGCTCAACCTGAGCCTCAACTGGAACGACTTCCTGGGGCAGCCGATCGACCTCTCGGTCTTCGCGACCAACGTCACCAATGCGGCCTATCCGCAGGCGGTGGTCCAGGCTTGGCAGTCCTACGGCTACGAATCGCAGCTCTTCAACGAGCCGCGCATGGTCGGCGGACGGATCAAGTACCGTTTCGGCAGCTAAGCCCGCCTTCCTCGTCAGACCTGCGGCGGCCTCCCCTTTCGGGAGGTCGCCGTTGTGTTTCAAGGACCTCTGCGGCATAGCCACGCCCCGACAAGGGGATCGTACCAATGGCAAACGCCGCGCGCAGGGTAGGGGCCGAGAGCTCGGCGACACGCGCGCTGATCGTCGAGGCGGCCGAGCAGGTGATGCTCGAGGAAGGCTATGCCGCGGCCAGCACCCGGCGGGTCGCGGCGCGGGCCGGGCTCAAGCCGAGCCTGGTCCACTATTATTTCCCGGCGACCGAGGACCTGCTGCTCGCGGTCAACCACAAGGGCGCGGCGGAAGGCGACCGGCGGCTGGAGGAGGCGCTGGCCTCGCCCGATCCGCTGCGTGCGCTGTGGAAGACCATGACCGACACCAGCCAGACCGCCCTGGCGCTGGAGACCATGGCGCTCGCCAACCACCGCAAGGCGATCCGCACCGAGATCGCGCGCCATGTCGAGGAAGTCCGCGCCCGCCAGGTCGCAGCCTTCGAGCGCCTGCTCGGCGAGCGCATGACCCGCTTCGCCGGCCCGCCCGAGGCGCTCGCCCTGGTCCTGACCGGGATCGGACGCGCGCTCATAATGGAAGGCGCGCTGGGGGTATCGGCAGGACACGCCGAGGCCGCGAAATGGGTCGAAGGCCTGCTGGACGCGCTGATGCCGGCGGGCGAGGGGTAGCGGCGGGCGTAGGTCTCCCATATCGTCGAGACAGGGGGCTAACGGTAATCCTCCCCCGACGGGAGGTGGGGGCTGCCCACCATCAGCGGCTCGCCCTTGCTCCCAAGGCCCCGATCGCGCAGGTAGCATCTCATGCATTCCGCCGCCGGAACCTCGCTGCTTCAGGAAGGCTTCGTCCTGCTCGGCTTCGCGCTGGCCTTCGTGCTGGTGTTCCGCCGGCTCGGGCTGGGCGCTACCCTGGGCTATCTGCTCGCGGGCGCGGTGGTCGGGCCGCAGGTGCTGGGGCTGGTCGGGGACGCCAAGGAGAAGCTGGGCGTCGCCGAACTGGGCATCACCCTGCTGCTGTTCGTCGTCGGGCTGGAGCTGAACCCGGCGCGGCTGTGGAAGATGAAGCGCGACATCCTCGGGCTCGGCCTGCTCCAGGTCGCGGCCTGCGGGCTTGCGCTCGCCGGGCTGATCGCGCTGCCCGCCGGGTTCACCCGGGCCGCGGCGCTGGCGCTGGGCCTGCCGCTGGCCCTGTCCTCGACCGCGCAGGTCCTGCCGATGCTGCAAAGCTCGGGCCGGCTGCGCACGCCCTTCGGCGAGCGGGCCTTCGCGATCCTGCTGTTCCAGGATCTCTCGATCATCCCGCTGATCACGATCGTCGCGGCGCTGAGCCGCAATCCGGCCGACGCCGGCGGGCCGCCGGGCTGGCAGCTCGCGCTGTGGACGGTCGCGGCGGTGGCCGGGCTGATCGCCGTCGGACGCTTCGTGATCCGCCCCCTGTTCCGCCTGATCGGCAACCTCGGCGAGCGCGAGATGTTCGTCGTCGCCGCGCTGTTCACCGTGATCGCCTCGGCCGTGGTGATGGAGTTCCTCGGGCTGTCGACGGCGCTCGGTGCCTTCGTCGCGGGGGTGATGCTGGCGGATTCGCCCTATCGGCATGAACTGGAGGCGGATGTCGAGCCGTTCCGCTCGATCCTGCTCGGCCTGTTCTTCCTGTCGGTCGGGATGATGCTGAACCTCCACGCCATCGCCGAGCGGCCGCTGTTCGTGATCGGCATGGCGGCGATGCTGATCGTCGTGAAGACCGCGATCGTCGCCCTGGTCGCCCGGGCTTTCGGCGTGACCTGGCGCGGGGCCTTCGCGCTCGGCGTGCTGCTGAGCCAGGGCGGCGAGTTCGGCTTCGTGCTGTTCGCCCAGGCGCAGAACGCCTTCCTGATCGATCCCGCGGCGGCGAGCCTGTTCGGCGCGGTCGTCACCCTCTCGATGGCGACGACGCCGTTCCTGATGATGGCCACCCGGCGTTTCCGCGAGGCGGCGCAGGCGGAGCCGAGCGGCACCCGCGAGGGTCCGCACAGCGACGGGGCCAATGCGCTGATCGTCGGCTATGGCCGTTTCGGCCAGACCGTGGCGCAGATGCTGATCGCCAGCGACGTGCCCGTAACCCTGATCGACACCGACATCGAGATGATCGACGTCGCCCGCGACTTCGGCGCCAAGGTCTATTTCGGCGACGGCACCCGGCTCGACGTGCTGCGCCAGGCCGGCGCGGCCGAGGCCGAGCTCATCATGTTCTGCATCGACGGCGACCAACTCGGCGCGGACCTGATCGAGGCGGTGCATAAGGCCTTCCCCGACGCCGCGATATACGTCCGCGCCTTCGACCGGCGCGCCGTGGTCAAGCTGCGCGGCACGCCCGCGACCTACGTGGTGCGCGAGGTGCTGGAATCGGCGGTGAAGATGGCGCGTCTGGCGCTCGACGGGATCGGCGTCGGGCTGGAGCAGGTCGACCGCGCCGAGGCCATGTACCGTGCCCGCGACAAGGAGCGGCTGCGCGTCCAGATCGAGACCGGCGACATGACCGCGGCGCGCGACCGGATCATCACCATGCGCCGCGACGGGCCGGGGCCCAAGGAAACCTAAATAGCGGGAAACGAAAGATAGCGGGAGAGGATCGCCGGTTCGTGCATTGGGGAGATGCCCCTTAGTGCAGGAGATTCACATGGCTTTCGTTCTCCCCGACCTTCCCTATGCCCCCGACGCATTCGGCGCGACGCTCTCGGCCGAGACCTTCGAGTATCACCACGGCAAGCACCACAAGGCCTATGTCGACAAGACCAACGAGCTGGCTCCCAAGGCCGGGCTGGAAGGCAAGTCGCTGTCCGAGGTGATCCGCGCCGCGCACGAGAAGGGCGACAAGGGCCTGTTCAACAATTCCGCGCAGATCTGGAACCACAGCTTCTACTGGCAGTCGCTGACCCCCAAGGCGCAGCAGCCCTCGGGCGAGCTGGCCGACCGGATCGCGGCGGACTTCGGCTCGGTCGAGGCGCTGGTCAAGAAGCTGGCGGAAGAGGGCGCGGGCCACTTCGCCAGCGGCTGGGCTTGGCTGGTGCTGGAAGGCGACAAGCTCAAGGTCACGTCGCTGCACGACGCCGATACCCCGGTGGTCCACGCCGGCCTCAAGCCGCTGCTGACCGTCGACGTCTGGGAGCACGCCTATTACATCGACTACCGCAACGCGCGGCCGAAGTATCTTGAAGCCGTGCTGAACCAGGCGCTCGCCTGGGATTTCGCCGCCACGAACCTCGACGGCAAGGGCGTGAGCCGGGCCGACCAGCAGGGCTAGGCCCAGCCGACGGCGGGGCGATTGGCGCGAATTCTAGCGCGGAACTTTATTTCGTCAACCGTGTATATGAAATAATATAATTACTCCAATTCGGTTGATAATCGCCCCGTTAGCGCTCAAATTCCTCAAGGGACTTGTTTGCTGAGTCGAGCAAGAGGAGGTTTATGGGAGGAGAGCACGGCCAAGGTGGCAGCGCCCGCGAGCAGGAGGTCGAGCGGGCGATCGTCCACCTGCGGCAGGCCATAGACGCGATGGTCAAGGCGGAGCTGCCGCTGGCCAGCGCCTACGCCGATTTCGCGCTGTCGATCTGCCTGCGGAGAAAGGACGAGGAGAAGGACTGACCTGCCGGAAGGACGGAGCGCCGCCGATCGTCCTGCCGTCACCCTGAAGCTGCTAGCCCTTCGCGCGCCACGCGGATCAGGGCGTCGATGTCGAGGTGCCGTTCCAGGTCCTCGGCGATGCGGTCGAGGGCCTGGTCGACCGCCGTTTCATAGTCGGTCCCGACCGCCGTCGCGCCCAGCCTCGCCAGCAGCGCAGCGCGTTGCGCGGGATCGGCGAGGAGGCCGTGGACATAGGTCCCGAGTACCCGCCCGTCGGGGCTGATCGCGCCGTCCGGGCGGCCATCCGCGAACCGGGCGAAGGGGCGGGCGAGGCCCGGGCCCGAGGTCTCGCCCAAATGCATCTCGTAGCCATGGAACGACGCGCCGAGCGCTTCGCCGGCCACCGGGCGTAGCGTCTTCTCCGGGGTCAGGACCGTATCGAGATCGAGCAGGTCCAGCCCAGCAGCCGTGGTGGGCGGACCCTCAAGGCCGAGCGGGTCGGCGATCGAGCGGCCGAGCATCTGATAGCCGCCGCATAGCCCCAGCACCATGCCGCCGCGCCGCCGGTGCGCGGCGATGTCGATGTCCCAGCCTTGCGTGCGCAAGAACGCCAGGTCGGCGAGGCTGGCCTTGGAGCCGGGCAGCACGACCAGGGTGGCCTCAGCCGGGATCGACCGGCCCGGCGGGACCATGACCAGTTCGACCGCGGGCTCCAGCTTCAAGGGATCGAGGTCGTCGAAGTTCGAGATGCGCGGCAGGATCGGGCAGGCGATCACCAGGCGCCCGTCTGCCGGGTCGGACGGCCGCTCCAGCCGCACCGCGTCCTCGCTCGGCAGCAGCGCGGCAGACGGCAGCCAGGGGACGAGGCCGAAGCCGGGCCAGCCGCTCAACTCCTCGATCTGGCGATAGCCGTCGGCGAACAGCGCGGGATCGCCGCGGAACTTGTTGATGATGAAGCCGCGGATCGTCGCCGCGTCGGCCGGATCGAGCACGGTTTTTGTCCCGACCACCGCGGCGATCACCCCGCCGCGATCGATGTCGCCGACCAGCACGACCGGAACCCGCGCCGCCCGCGCGAAGCCCATGTTGGCGATGTCGCCGGCGCGGAGGTTGATCTCGGCGGGCGAGCCGGCGCCCTCGACCATCACCATGTCGCACTGGCCACGCAGGCGCGCGAAGCTCTCCAGCACCTCGCCGAGCAGGGCGCCGCGACCCATGCGGAAGTTGTCCGCGCCGAGGGTGCCGCGAACCCTGCCGTGGACGACGAGCTGCGAGGTCATGTCCGCCTGGGGCTTGAGCAGCACGGGATTCATGTCGCTGTGCGGAGGCACCCGGCAGGCCAGGGCCTGGAGCGCCTGCGCTCGCCCGATCTCGCCGCCGTCGACGGTGACGGCGGCGTTGTTCGACATGTTCTGCGGCTTGAACGGCATGACCCGCAGTCCGCGGTTGGCCAGCGCCCGGCACAGCCCCGCGACGAGCACCGACTTGCCGACGTCGGAGCCGGTCCCTTGCAACATCAGCGCGGTCATGCGCGGGCCTATCTCAGGATATCGCGGGCAAGGCAAACCGGACCATGTTGCCGCCGACTTGGCTCTGGCAATCGCCCGCGAGACCGGCAATAGGGGGCGAGCGCCCGCCATCTCGGAGCCTGCCTGATGACCCCAGCCCCGCAAATCCGCATCCCCGCCACCTACATGCGCGGTGGAACGAGCAAGGGGGTGTTCTTCCGCCTGGAGGACCTGCCCGAGCCGGCCCGCGTGGCCGGCGCGCCGCGCGACCGGCTGCTGGCACGGGTGATCGGCAGCCCCGATCCCTACGGCGCACAGATCGACGGCATGGGCGGCGCGACCTCCAGCACCAGCAAGGCCGTGATCGTCTCGCCGAGCACGCGGCCGGGCCACGACATCGACTACCTGTTCGGCCAGGTCGCGATCGACCGCGACTTCGTCGACTGGTCGGGCAACTGCGGCAACCTCTCGGCCGCGGTCGGGGCCTTCGCGATCCATGCCGGCTATGTCGACCCGGCAAGGGCGGTGGACGGCATCTGCACGGTGCGGGTCTGGCAGGCCAATATCGGCAAGACCATCATCGCCCATGTCCCGGTGACGGACGGGGCGGTGCAGGAGACGGGCGACTTCGAACTCGACGGCGTGACCTTCCCGGCGGCCGAGATCGTGCTGGAGTTCCTCGATCCGGCCGATGACGGCGGCGCCGACGATTCCGGGGCGAGTGCGATGTTCCCCACCGGCAACCTGGTGGACGAACTCGCCGTGCCCGAGGACCTCGTGCCGGGCGGCAGGCTCCAGGCGACGCTGATCGATGCCGGCATTCCGACGATCTTCGTCAATGCCGCCGACATCGGCTACACCGGCACCGAGCTGCGCGAGGCGATCAACGGCGATCCCGTCCAGCTCGCCCGGTTCGAGGCGCTGCGCACGATCGGCGCGCTGAGGATGGGCCTGATCGAGACGGCGGAGGAAGCCGCGCAGCGCCAGCACACGCCCAAGATCGCCTTCGTCGCGCCGCCGGCCGGCTACACCGCATCGAGCGGCAAGGCGGTCAGGGCCGAGGACATCGACCTGCTGGTCCGCGCGCTGTCGATGGGCAAGCTGCATCACGCGATGATGGGCACGGCCTCGGTCGCCATCGCCACGGCGGCGGCGGTTCCCGGCACCTTGGTCAACCTTGCCGCGGGCGGCGGCGAGCGCCGGGCAGTGCGGTTCGGCCATCCTTCCGGCACCTTGCGGGTCGGGGCGGAGGCGAAGCTGGTCGATGGCCGCTGGACCGTCACCAGGGCGAGCATGAGCCGCAGCGCCCGCATCCTCATGGAAGGATCGGTCCGCGTGCCGGGAGATGCGTTCTAGGCCGCCCGGCCTTGCGCTCAGGCCCCTAGGCCACTTACAGGGCCGCAAAACCGTCTCAGGAGCCTGCCATGCCCTACCTAGTCGCCGATGAGTTGCCGCGGACGAGCGCGGGCCAGCGCTTTCGCGAGGCGCTGGCGCGTCCCGGGATCTACCGGCTGCCCGGTGCCCACAACGGCCAGGCGGCGATCCAGGCCAGGCAGGCCGGCTTCGAGGGGCTCTACCTCTCGGGCGCGGCGATGACCGCCTCGATGGGCCTGCCCGACCTCGGGATCATCACCGTCGACGAGGTCGCCTTCTTCATCCGCCAGATCGTCCGCTCGTCGGGCCTGCCGCTGCTGGTCGACGGCGACACCGGCTACGGCGAGGCGCTCAACGTCATGCACATGGTCCGCACCTTCGAGGAGGCAGGTGCCGGCGCGGTGCACCTCGAGGATCAGATCCTCCCCAAGAAGTGCGGCCACCTCAACGGCAAGGGCCTGGTTCCGCCCGAGGACATGGCGGCCAAGGTCGCTGCCGCCAAGAAAGCCAGCCGCGACATCGTGATCGTCGCGCGCACCGACGCCGCCGGGGTCGAGGGCTACGATGCTGCCGTCGCCCGCGCGAAGCTCTATGTCGAGGCGGGGGCCGACGCGATCTTCCCCGAGGCGCTCGTCACCCGCGAGATGTTCGCCAAGTTCGCCAAGGACCTGCCCGGCGTGCCGCTGCTCGCCAACATGACCGAGTTCGGCAAGACCCCGTTCTACACCGCGGCCGAGTTCGAGGAACTGGGCTACAAGATGGTGATCTGGCCGGTCTCCTCGCTGCGTGTCGCCAACAAGGCCCAGGCCCGGCTCTATGCCGCGATCGCCCGTGACGGCGGCGCGCACAACATGGTCGAGGAGATGCAGACCCGGGCCGAGCTCTACGAGGTGATCGGCCTCCACGACTACGAGGCCCTCGACGCCTCCATCGTCAGGACCATCGTCCCAGAGGCCATCCCGCAGGGGTGACGATCACGACGCAGACCTATTTCCGCAGCAACACCCATGCCGTCCACAGCCAGCCCGCGATCAGCAGGGTGCCGCCGATGGGCGTCACCGCTCCGAGCCACCTGGGGCCGCCGAGCGCCATGACATAGAGGGTCACGGCGAAAATCCCCCCGCCCACGAGCAGAGTCGTCGCCGCGCCCTGCGCATTGTTCATGATCGCCAAGGCGGCCACGGCGTGGACCAACTGGTAGAAGGCGCCGGTTCGCAGCCACTCGGCAGCCAGCGGGCTGGACGCCCCGTGGGCGCCGAATGCGCCTGCCGCCACGGCAAGGGCTGCGGAGAGAGCGGCGAACACTCCGATCATGGTCTTCTTCCTTCCTGCGACGCCGGTGCCCGACACCGTCCGGCGCACGGCCTAGCACCAGCCCCAGACTATTGCGAGTCGCTCGCAAAGCGAAACAGGAAGTCGCCGGACCTCCCCGTCACGCCAGCACCAGCAGGAGGTCCTTCGCCTCGATGTTGTCGCGGGCCGCGACGACGAGATCGGCGACCACGCCGTCGCGCGGCGCGCTCAGCGTCGTTTCCATCTTCATCGCCTCCAGGGTCAGCAGCGGATCGCCCGCCGCCACCTTCTGGCCCTTGCGCACGGCGATCGAGGACACCGCCCCGGCCATCGGCGCGGCGATGTGGTCCTCGTTGCCCTCCTCGGCCTTGCGCCGGGCGCTGGCGACGACGCGGCTGCGGTCGGCCACGCGGATGACGCGGGGCTGGCCGTTGAGCTCGAAGAACAGCTTGACCTGGCCGTCGGGCTCGGGCTCGCCAATCGCCTGGAGCCGGACGATCAGCGTCTTGCCGGGCTCGATCTCGACCACGATCTCCTCGCCGGGCTTCATCCCGCCGAAGAACACCGGGGTCGGCAGGGCCGAGACAGGACCGTCCTTGGCCGAGGCGCGGGCGAAGTCGGCGAAGACCTTGGGGTACATCAGCCAGGAAGCCAGCTCGCGGTCGCCGATCGGGCGGCCGACGACCAGTTCGGCCTCGGCGCGCCCCGCGTCGAGATCGGCCTCGCCGAGCAGGGCGGCAGGACGGACGGTGATCGGCGCCTCGCCCTTCAGCGCCTTCGCCTGCAAGGCCTCGGGCCAACCGCCCGCGGGCTGGCCGAGATCGCCCTTGAGCATCTCGACCACCGAGGCCGGGAATGCGACGTCGCGCAGCGGATCGAGCACGTCATCGGGCGTCAGCCCCTGCGCGACCATCATCAGCGCCATGTCCCCGACGACCTTCGACGAGGGCGTGACCTTGACGATGTCGCCGAACAGGTCGTTGGCCTCGCGGTAGGCGCGGGCGACCTCGTGCCAGCGGCTTTCGAGGCCGAGGGCGCGGGCCTGTTCCTTGAGGTTGGTGAACTGGCCGCCCGGCATCTCGTGGAGGTAGACCTCCGAGGCGCCCGAGCGCAGGTCGCTCTCGAACGGGGCGTATAGCTGGCGTACGCCTTCCCAGTAGAAGCTGATCCGCCGGATCGCCTCGGCATCAAGCCCGGTGTCGCGTTCCGTGTGGCGCAACGCTTCCACCACCGAGCCGAGGCACGGCTGCGAGGTCGTGCCCGACATGGCGTCGGTGGCGAGGTCGATCGCATCGACCCCGGCCTCGACCGCCGCGATCAGCGTCGCGCCGGCAATGCCCGAGGTGTCGTGGGTGTGGAGATGGATCGGCAGGTCGGTCACGTCGCGCAGCGCGCCGATCAGCGCGCGAGCAGCGGCGGGGCGGAGCAGCCCGGCCATGTCCTTGATCGCCAGGACCTGGCATCCGGCGGTTTCGAGCTGGCGCGCCAGATCGGCGTAGTAGGCCAGCGAATACTTGGCCCGGTCGGGATCGAGCACGTCGCCGGTATAGCAGATCGCTCCTTCGGCGACCCTGCCCGCCTCGCGCACCGCGTCGATCGCTACGCGCATGTTCTCCACCCAGTTGAGGCAGTCGAACACGCGGAACAGGTCGATGCCTGCCTCGGCCGCCTGGCGGATGAAGAAGCGCACTACGTTGTCCGGGTAGTTGGTGTAGCCGACCCCGTTGGCGCCGCGCAGCAGCATCTGGAGGAGCAGGTTGGGCGCGGCCTCGCGGATCGCGGCGAGCCGCTCCCACGGGTCCTCGGTGAGGAAGCGCATGGCGACGTCGAAGGTCGCGCCGCCCCAGCATTCCAGGCTCAGCAGCCCGGGCAGGCCGGTGGCGTAGGAGCGCGCCGCCGGCACCAGATCGAAGCTGCGCATCCGCGTCGCCAGCAGCGACTGGTGGGCGTCGCGCAGGGTGGTGTCGGTGACGAGGACCTGCGGCTGCTCGCGCATCCAGCGGGCGAAACCCTCCGCGCCGAGCGCGTCGAAGCGCTGCTTGCTGCCGTCCGGAACGCCGGACGAGAAGGTCGGCGCCGGACCGGCGCGGCGGTCGGTCGGCACGGCCTCGCGGCCCTTCATCTCGGGGTGGCCGTTGATCGTGACCTCGGCGATGGCGCCCAGCAGCTTGGTCGCGCGGTCGCGGCGGCGCGGCAAGGCGAACAGCTCGGGCGTCTCGTCGATGAACCGGGTGGTGTAGTTCATCGCCTGGAAGTCCGGATGGGCGAGCACCGCCTCCAGGAACGGCAGGTTGGTGGCGACGCCGCGGATGCGGTATTCGCGCAGCGCCCGGTCCATGCGGGCGATGGTCTCGCGCGGGGTCGGGGCCCAGGCCGTGACCTTCTCCAGCATGGCGTCGTAGAACGGCGTGACCACCGCGCCCGAATAGGCCGTGCCGCCGTCGATCCGCAGGCCGAAGCCGGAAGCGCCGCGATAGGCGGTGATCCGGCCGTAGTCGGGGGCGAAGCCGCGCTCGGGGTCCTCGGTCGTGATGCGGCACTGCATGGCGTGGCCGTCGAGGCGGATCTTGGCCTGGGCGGGGATGCCGGTCTCCTCGACCACACCGATGCGGCCGCCCTCGGCGATGCGGATCTGCGCCTTGACGATATCGAGCCCGGTGACGACCTCGGTCACGGTATGCTCGACTTGGATGCGCGGGTTGCCCTCGATGAAGTAGAACCGGCCGGTGTCGGCATCCATCAGGAACTCGACCGTGCCCGCGCCGACGTAGTCGGTCGCCCGGCCAATCCGCAACGCGGCCTCGGCCAACTCGGCGCGCCGGGCATCGTCGAGGTAGGGCGCGGGCGCGCGCTCGACGACCTTCTGGTGACGACGCTGGATCGTGCAATCGCGCTCGAACAGGTGAACGAGGTTGCCGTGGCGATCGCCGAGCAACTGGACCTCGACGTGGCGGGCGCGGCGGACGAGCTTCTCCAGATAGACCTCGTCCTTGCCGAAGGCCGCGGCCGCCTCGCGACGCGCGGCCGCGACGGCGTCCAGCAGCCGGTCCTCGCTCTCGATCGGCCGCATGCCCCGGCCGCCCCCGCCCCAGCTCGCCTTGAGCATGACCGGATAGCCGATCTCGGCGGCGAGGCGCTGGATCGCGGCGGGATCGTCGGGAAGCGGATCGGTCGCGGGCATGACCGGCACCCCCGCGGCGACGGCGAGATTGCGCGCGGCGACCTTGTTGCCGAGCTGGCGCATGGTCTCGGGCGACGGACCGATGAAGGTGATCCCGGCCGCGGCGCAGGCCTCGGCGAACTCAGGACTTTCGGAGAGGAAGCCATAACCCGGATGGATCGCGTCGACCCCGGCGCGCACCGCGGTCGCGACGATGTCCTCGATGTCGAGATAGGCTTGCAGCGGACCCTTGCCCGCCCCGACGCGATAGGCTTCGTCCGGTTTGAAGCGATGGAGCGAAAGGCGGTCCTCCTCCGCATAGATCGCCACGGTCGCGATCCCCATCTCCGCCGCGGCCCGGAACACCCGGATGGCGATCTCCGAACGGTTCGCCACCATCAGCCGCGTGATGCGCTTGCTCATTACTATCCTTGCTGCGTGAATATGTCTCGACTGATTTGCAACATCCGCATTATAGAAGTCCGCAGGAATGGCTGAATTTGTGAAGTTTTGCGGATAAATTTCGGCAAATTTGCAAATTTTGCGAAGATTGGAAATGCATCATGCGGAAAGCCTTCATGGGCGTGCGGCTCAAGCGCCTGCGCGAGGAGCGCAGCCTCAAGCAGGTCGAGCTGGCCAATGCGCTCGGCATCTCGTCAAGCTATCTCAACCAGCTCGAGCAGAACCAGCGCCCGCTGACCGTGCCGGTGCTGCTCAAGCTCAATGCGGTCTTCGGCGTCGACGTGCAGCTCTTCTCGGAGGACGAAGAGGCGCGGCTGATCACCGAACTGCGCGACGCCTTGTCGGACGGGGCGGAAACGATCTCGGTCGCCGAGATTCGCGAGCTGGCGATGAACATGCCAGCGGTCGGCCGGACGCTGGTGAACCTGCATCGCCGCTACCGCGAATCCGTCGAACGCAGCGAGGCCATGGCCGCCCAGCTCGGCGACGACTGGATCGCGGGCGGCCCCGCGCGGATGCCCTTCGAGCAGGTCCGCGACTTCTTCTATGCCCGCCACAACCACGTCGAGCCACTGGATGAAGCGGCGGAACGGCTCTACCGCCAGGCCGGGCTCGGCCCCCGCTCGGTCCACGCCGGCCTGATCGTCTGGCTGCGCGAGCGCCATGGCGTGCAGATCGTCTGGGGCGAGAGCGACAGCGCCCAGCGGCGCTTCGATCCGGCCACGCGGACGCTCCACATCTCGGCCCAGCTCAAGCAGGGCCAGCAGGCGTTCCAGATGGCGACTCAGCTCGCCTTCCTCGAACTCGGCGACATGATCGACCGGCTCGCCGACAACCGCATCCTGGCCGGCGAGGAAGCCCGCCGCCTCGCCCGCGTCGGCCTCGCCAACTATTTCGCCGGCGCGCTGATCCTGCCCTACGGCGATTTCCTCGCCGCGGCCGAGGCCGAAGCCTACGATATCGAGAAGCTCGGCCGCCGGTTCGGGGTGGGCTTCGAGACGGTCTGCCACCGCCTCTCGACCCTCCAGCGCGCGGACGCGCGCGGCGTGCCGTTCTTCTTCGTCCGGGTGGACCGCGCCGGCAACATCTCGAAGCGCCAGTCGGCGACCGACTTCCACTTCTCCCGCGTCGGCGGGACTTGCCCGCTGTGGAACGTCTATGAGGCGTTCAACCAACCGGGCCGCGTCCTGCGGCAGATCGCGCAGATGCCCGATGGGCGGACCTACCTGTGGATCGCCCGCACCGTCGGCCAGGCAAGCGCCGCCTACGGCGCGCCCGGCAAGACCTTCGCCATCGGGCTCGGCTACGACATCCGCCACGCCTCGCGCCTGGTCTATTCGCGCGGCCTCGACCTGAACGATCCGGCGGCCGCCACGCCGATCGGCGCGGGCTGCAAGGTGTGCGAGCGCCCGGCCTGCCCCCAGCGGGCGTTCCCGCCGATCGGCCGCCCGGTCATGGTGGACGAGAACAGGAGCAGCGCCATCCCGTACCCGGCGGGATAACCCGGCGATCCTCGCGGAATGGCAGGTCCGCGGCCGAGCCTACCAGCCCGAGCGGCCGCCCGTGAAGATAGCCACGGCCTGATCCGCGAAGCGGTCGAGCGCCGCATCGTCCTGTGCGCCGCCGGGCGACAGCGCTGCGCCCAACATGCCGAGGAACATCGCCGCGAGGCGGTGGGGGTCTGCGACAGGGCATCCCCGTTCGGCGCCGTCCCGGGCGATCTCGTCGGCGAGGATGCGCAGCATCGGCGCCCTGAACATCCGCTGCAATTCGGCGTTGGGGCCGCCCGGGCCGGATTCGATCTCCAGCAGCCGGTGGAACTCCCTGACCTCCGGATCGCAGCTCCAGCGCAGCATGGTCCGCGCATAGTGGCGCAGGCGCTGGTCGATCGTCGGGCCGAGCATCCAGTCGGTCTCGGCCGACACCTTCGACCAGGCTGCCAGCCGATCCTCGACCACGGCGCGGAGCAGGGCTTCCTTGTCGGCATGGCGCAGGTAGAGCGTCGCCCGCGTCACCCCGGCGCGCTCGGCCACGCCGTCCATCGTCGTCCCGGCGAAGCCGTTTTCGAGGAAGCAGGCCCGGCCGCAGTCGAGGATCTGCCGGTCGATCGCCTCAGCCTGCTTACGGCTGGGGCGCCCTCGCCGGACGGACACCGGCGAGGGGCCTGCGCGTGTCACTGCCGCCTGACGTCGAACGAGCCGGCGAAGGGCACCGTGGAATCGGCGCCGACCGCGACGTCGAAGGTGGTCTCGTCCTGCACCCAGTCGCGCACGGCAGCGTTCCAGTAGCGCAGCTCCTGCGGCCCGAGCTTGAAGGTCAAGGTGCGGACCTCGCCGGGCTTCAGCGTCACTCGCTGGAAGCCCTCCAGCTCGCGCACGGGACGCGCCGCGGTGCCGCTGCGCTGGTGGATATAGAGCTGCGCGACCTCGTCCGCCGTCCGCGCGCCCGTGTTCCTGAGGTCCACCGACACCGTGACCGCGCCGCCCGGCGCGACCTGCGGCCGATCCAGCCTGAGGTTGGAGAAGGCGAAGGTCGAATAGCTGAGGCCATAGCCGAAGGGATAAACCGGGGCGTTGGACTCGTTCGAGTAGCGCGTATCGGCATGGCCGGCGTCGTGCGAGGTCAGGTGCGCGTAGATCAGCGGCACCTGGGCGGCGTTGCGGACCCAGGTGAAGGGCAGCTTGCCGCCGGGCACCGCGTCGCCGAACAGGAGGTTGGCCGCCGCGTCCCCGCCGGACGAGCCCGGATACCACAGGTCGAGGATCGCCTGGGCCTTGGTCCCCTTGAGGTCGAGCGGCCGGCCGTTGAGCAGCAGGACGACCACCGGCTTGCCGGTCGCCACCACGGCATCGAGCAGGTCCTGCTGCCGCCCGGGCAGGTCGAAGGTCGAGCGCGAGGCCATCTCGCCGATCATGCCCTGCGGCTCGCCCACGACGACCACGGCGACGTCCGCGCTCCGCGCGGCCGCGACCGCCTCGGCGATGCCGCTATCGTCGTCCTTGGGCTCGGGACGGCGAAGGTCGGCGTTCATGCTGTCGATCATCGAGGCGTTGACCCGCTTGGGGATGATCACCCCCGGCGCGTACTTGACCTCGGTCCGGTTGCCGAGCTTCGTGCGAATCCCCTGGAGGATGCTCTGGAGCACGGGCTGGGTCGGCTTGAACACCCAGGGGCCGTTGCTGTCGCGCGGCGAATCCGCCAGGCCGCCGATCACCGCGACCGAGCGCAGCTTCGCCCGGTCGAGCGGCAGCAGGGCGCCCTCGTTCCGCAGCAGGACCGCCGAACGCTCGGCAGCGATCCGGGCCGCTTCGAGATGCGCCGGATTGCGCTGCAACTGCGCGGCGCCCGCCTCGTCGACATAGGGGTTCTCGAACAGGCCCATGCGGATCTTGGCCTCGAGCACCTTGCGCACCGCGGCATCGACCTGCGCCTGGTCCACCTTCCCGGCCGCCACGGCCGCGGGCAATTTCGCGAAGGCCGGTCCGGCGAAGGCCATCTCCATGTCGAGCCCGGCGCCGATCGCCCGCGCCGCGGCATCGGCCTGGTCGGTCGCAAAACCGTGCGTCTGGAGGCTCTGGACCCCGTTCGCGTCGCTGACGACCCAACCCTGGAAGCCCCACTGCTTGCGCAGCACGTCAGTCAGGAGCCAGCGGTTGCCCGCCGCCGGGATGCCGTTCAGCCCCATGTAGGCGGCCATGATGTTGCCCGCGCCGGCATCGACGGCGGCCTTGAACGGCGGCAGATAGACGTTCCACAACTCGCTGTCGGAGAGGTTGACCTCGTCGTAGTCGCGGCCGCCGAGCGCGGCCCCGTATCCGGCGAAATGCTTCGGCCCGGCGATGATGTGCCCGGGCGCGCCGATCCGCGGTCCCTGGAAGCCGCGGACCTGGGCGGCGGCGACCGCGCTGCCGAGATAGGGGTCCTCCCCGGCGCCCTCGACGATCCGGCCCCAGCGTGGATCGCGGGCGATGTCGACCATCGGCGCGAAGGCCCAGTGGATGCCCGCCGAGCGCGCCTCGGCCGCCGCGATCGCCTGGTTGCGCTCGATCATCGCCGGGTCCCACGAGGCGGCCTGGCCGATCGGCACGGGGAAGATCGTCGACCAGCCGTGGATCACGTCGAAACCGAACAGCAGGGGAATGTGCAGCCGCGACCGCTCGACCGTGATCCGTTGCAGCCGGTTGGTCTCCTTGGGGTCGGTCACGAACAGGAAGGAGCCGATGCCCTTGGCGACGGACTCGTCGATAGCCTTCTCCTGGCCCGGGATGCCCATGTTGAACTGGGTGACGATCTGGGCCGCCTTCTCGTCCGGCGTCATCTGCGCGAGCAGCGCATCGGCGCGGGCGCGGACCTGCTGCTCGTCCAGCGGAGCGGCCGGCGCCGGGCGGGCCTGGGCTGCGGCTCCGGCCGCCGCCGCCGCGATGCAAGCCAAGCCGATCATCATCTTCGATTTCCTGCGCGTCATGGGATCTCTCACCTTTGCATCCTGTGCCGCCGGCCTAGCCCAGGCGCGCGGTAAAGTGAACACAATGTCTATTTAATTGACGGACTTTCGGGCCGTGCCTATTTCCCGTCCGCTCTTGGGTCCCGGCGTTTGCGGGCCCGGGAAAAAAGACGGGAGATCACCATGCTTCGTACCCTTATGATTTCGGCCTCGCTTGCCCTCGCCGGCGTCGCCGCCTCCGCCAGCGCGGCCGACGCCCCGGCCGCTGCCGCTGCCGCCGCCAAGTTCAGCACGGCCGATTCCTCGATCGGCACCCTGCTCGACAATCCCGAGACCAAGGCCGTGCTGGAGAAGCACATCCCGCAGTTCGTCTCCAACCCGCAGATCGAGATGGCCAAGGCGATGACCCTGAAGCAGATCCAGGGCTATGCTGGCGACGCGCTGAGCGACGACACGCTCGCCAAGATCGACGCCGACCTGGCCAAGATTCCCGCGAAGTAAGCGGCCGGCGACGATATGCGGGGGCGCGTCCGGCGGTTGCCGGGCGCGCCCTTGTCTTGTCTGCGGTCTTGTCTGCTGGCCCTCGGGCGATCGCCGTTGAGCCCTGCGCCCGATCGTAATAGGGTGGTGTCCTTCGGGAGGTGCCATGCGCGTTGGGGGCATAGCGACGATCGCGGCACTGGCAGCCTCGGCGGCAGTGGCCGCCCAGGACGGCGGCAGCATCGCCCTCGACTATCGCGCGGCGCAGGAGCGCCTGCTCGAACGCTCCGACGCCCTCGCCGCCTCGGACGCCGCGGTGCGGAGCAAGGAGGCCCAGGTCGGCGCGACCCGCTCGCTGGGGAGGCCCGAGGTCGACTTCGAGGGGCAGTTGCTCGACTACCAGAAGACGCTCTACCTCCCGCTCGGATCGCTGGCTCCGGTGGCCCAGGCCTTCGGCATCCCCGATCCGCTGCGCTTCCGGCGACAGGAAGTCGCGGTGCGGCCGATCGTGACCGCCACCCTGCCGCTCTATACCGGCGGGCAGATCTCCGGGACCAAGGCCGGGGCGCGGGCGCAACTCGACCAGGCTCGCGCCGAGCAGCGCAGCGCTGCCGACAAGGCCCTGCTGCAACTGGTCCAGGCCTATTACGGCCAGCAGCTTGCCGAGCAGGCGCTGGGCGTGCGGCGCGACGTGCTGGCCGGGCTCGATCGCCATCTCGGCGACGCGCTCAAGCTGGAGCGCGAGCAGTTCATCAGCCGCGCCCAGCGGCTCCAGGCCCAGGTTGCGCGCGACGACGCCGCGCGCGAGTTCGAGAAGGCCGTGGCCGACCTCGCCATCGCCAACGGCGCCCTGGCAGGCCTGCTGCGCGCGCCCGGCGGCGTGCGGCCGACCTCGCCGCTGTTCGTGGTGACGCAGCCGCTCGAACCGCTGGAGGACTACAAGGCCGCCGCGCTCGCCAGCCATCCCGAGCTTGATCGACTGCGCGCGCTGGAGGCGCAGGCGGAAGCAGGCGTGACCATCGAGAAGGCCAAGCAGCGGCCGACCATCTACGGCTTCGGCCAGTACAATTTCGACCGGAAGGATTCGCTGCTGACCGACCCCGACTGGAGCTTCGGGATCGGCCTGCGCTACAAGATCGCCTCGGGTCTGGGGCGCAACCAGTCGGTCGAGGCCGCACAGGAGACCGCCCGCCAGGCCGACGCCGGACTGCGCGAGGCGCGCACCCAGATCGAGATCGGCACGACCAAGGCCTGGAACGAGGCCGAGGCGGCGCGCAAGCGCTTCCGCCTGCTCGACAGCGCGATCGAATCCGCCGCCGAGAACCTGCGGTTGCAGCAGCTCTCCTATCGCGAGCAGCAGGCGACCTCGCTCGACGTGGTCGATGCGGAGCTCGGCATGGGCCGCGCCCGCGTCCAGCGCGCCCAGGCAGCCTACGACTATGTGATGGCGCTGGCCCAGCTCCTCGAACTCAGCGGACGGATCGCGCAACTGCCCGATTTCGCTGCCCGCGCTGACAGGGAAGTGCCATGAGCGAGACGACCGAGAAAGCGCCTCCCGAAGCGGAAGCCCCGCCGTCCGAAGACGAGACCGAGGATGGGGTCGAAGATCAGGCCAAAAACAGGGCCGCGAACCGCAAGCGCCTGCTCGGCCTGGCTCTGGTAGCGGGCATAGTCCTGCTGCTGGCCATCGGCCTGTGGCTGGCCTACCGCCCGGTGCCCGACCAGGTGCAGGGCATGGTCGACGCCCGCGAGGTGCGGATCACCAGCAAGGTCACGGGCCGGATTGCCGCCTTCCATGTCGAGGAAGGGCAGCCGGTCGCCGCCGGACAGTTGCTCTACACGATCGCCAGCCCCGAGGTCGCCGCCAAGACCGAGCAGGCCGGCGGCGCCTTGGCCGCGGCCGAGGCGGTCGCCGACAAGGCCGGCAACGGCGCGCGGCCCGAGGACATCCGCGCCGCCGAGGCGCAATGGCGCCGGGCGGACGCCGCCGCTGCGCTCGCCCAGACCACCTATCAGCGCACCCAGCGCCTCTATGACGAAGGCGTACTCGCCGGCCAGAAGCGCGACGAGGCGCGGACCAACGCCATCGCCTCGCGCGAGGCGGCGAATGCCGCCCGCGCGCAGTACGACCAGGCCCGTGCCGGCGCGCGCAGCGAGGACAAGGCGGCCGCCGGCGGCCAGGTCCAGCAGGCGCGCGGCGCGGTCGCCGAAGTGGCCGCCGCCGAGGCCGAGACCCGCGTGACCGTGCCGATGGCCGGAGAGATCGGCCGCCGCCTC
>Ga0066256_1002417_pt1 | contig 20769 bp, 23 predicted proteins | sample ThiBio_1000_biof_FD_87107 | JGI IMG/M metagenome (GOLD analysis project Ga0066256, IMG submission 87107) | Wastewater bioreactor microbial communities from Cape Town, South Africa - Thiocy_expt_1000_biof (version 2) | ecosystem: Engineered > Bioreactor > Thiocyanate-remediating >... | reverse complement strand
TAGCCTGCGATGTAGCTGGCGTTGAAGTCGGCCAGGTCCAGCCGGTAATGGAACACCGGCCACAGCACGCTGTTGCTGTAGCCGTGGTAGTAGCTGTCGTGGTCTTCGCGGCACAGGTCCACGGTGGCCAGGGTGACAGGGCCGGCCTGGCGTGTGTGCAGTTCGCCCTCGCCGAGCGTGCCGCCTTCGACCACCGTGCCGCTCCAGCCAAACCAAAGGCCGCCAGTTTGGTTGAGGGCTTCGCCCAGGGCCACAGCCAGGCCCCCGGCGGCGGGCTTGCGCGGATCGGCAAGGCGGTTGGAGATGACGACAAGACGGCTCATGCGGCCATCATCCGTGCAGACCGCCGCTGGCCGCTGTCGGACAGCGCCTCATATTCCGCTGTCCCAGGGCGCTGACAGGCGCACGGCGGCATTGATCACGCCCACCATCGAATAGGTCTGCGGGAAGTTGCCCCACATCTCGCGGGTGTCGGGGTGCGTGTCTTCCGACAGCAGTCCCAGCGGGTTGCGCGCGGCCAGCATGGTCTCGAAGATGGCCCGTGCCTCGGCCTTGCGGCCAATGCGCGCCAGCGCGTCGATGCGCCAGAAGGTGCAGATGTTGAAGGCCGTCTCGGGCTTGCCGAAGTCGTCGGCCGCCTCGTAGCGGCGCATGTAGGGGCCATCGCACAGGCTCTTTTCCATGGCCTCCACGGTGCTCACAAAGCGCGGGTCTTTGGGGTCGATGAGACCCACCTCGGCCATCAGCAACACGCTGGCATCCAGCTCGTGCCCGCCAAAACTCTCGGCAAACGCCTGGCGTTCTTCGCACCACGACTTGTCGAGGATCTCGGCGCGCATGCGGTCGGCATGGTGCTGCCAGTGGCTGGCACGGTCGGCCAGCTGCAGCGTGGCGGCGATCTTGGCCAGCCGGTCGCAGGCGGCCCAGCTCATCAGGGCCGACGAGGTGTGTACCCGGGCGCGCGTGCGCAGCTCCCACATGCCGGCGTCGGGCTGGCCATACACACGCACGGCGTTCTCGCCCACCTGTTCCAGCCGTTTGAATTCGGCCAGACCCGCGCGGTGCAGCAGGCGGTGGTCGTGGAAGGCCTGGGCCGCGCCCAGCACGATGTTGCCGTACACGTCGTGCTGAAAATGCTCGGCCGCCTGGTTGCCCACGCGCACCGGGCCCATGCCCCGGTAGCCCGCCAGCTGGGGTACGAAACTTTCGGGCAGGTCTTTCTCCAGCCCAATGCCATACAGCGGCTGGATGTGGCCGTCGCCGCCTTCGACCACCACGTTGCTCAGCCAGCGCAGGTAATCCTCCATGGTGCCCACCTCGGAGATGCTGTTGAGCGCGCGCACCACAAAAAACGCATCGCGCAGCCAGCAGTAGCGGTAGTCCCAGTTGCGGCCGCTGTGGGCGGATTCGGGGATGCTGGTCGTCATGGCGGCCACGATGGCGCCGGTTTCTTCGTACAACGACAGCTTGAGCGTGATGGCTGCGCGGATTACTGCGTCCTGCCACTCCAGCGGAATGGCCAGCGCGCGGCTCCAGCTGCGCCAGTAGGCCGTGGTCTCCTGCTCGAAGTGGCGCGCGGTGTCGGCAATGCCGTCCACCAGCGTCTCGTCGGCGCCCAGCAAAAAGTTGTGTTCGCGCGTGAGCACAAACGCCTGGCCCGACAGCACATGTGACACCGGCGCATCGGTGGACAGGCGCAGCGTCATGCTCTCGCCCACATAGCGGATGTGGTTGCTGCCGCGCGTGATCTCGGGCGTGGTCTGGCCCCAGTCGTAGCGCACCTTGAGCGCCACCCGGATGCGCGGCGAGCCCTGGATGGGGCGCACCCGGCGCACCAGCGTCATGGGCCGGAAGTAGCGCGAGCGGCTGTAAAAGCGCGGCGCAAAGTCGGTGATCTCGATGCCATGGCCCGCCTTGTCGAACAACTGCGTGCGCAGGATGGCCGTGTTCGGCTCGTACCACTGGTGGGCCGATGCCAGGTCTTCCAGCTCGATCGCGAAGTGGCTGCCCTCGTCGCCAGGCTCCAGCAGGGCGTTGAACACCGGGTCGCCATCAAAGCGCGGCAGGCAGCACCACACCATGCGGGCGTGGTTGTCGATCAGTGCGCTGATGGCGCAGTTGCCGATCATCCCGAGGTTGAGCGAGCCCGTCTGGGGCTGTGTGGCGGCGGTGTTCATCGTTCGCGCTCCAGCGTTGTGCGTGCAGACGACAGCCAGCCCCGCAGTGCGGCCGATGTCATGCAGCGGTGTTGTGCCATGGTGGGCCCCTCGCCCACCTTGATGCCCCAGCCGCCGAGCGATTGCACAGCGGCAAAGCCGGCCTCATCGGTGACGTCATCGCCCACAAAGACCGGCGTGCGGCCTTCAAAGGGGGGCTGCGTCATGAAATCGATGATGGCCTGGCCCTTGTGAACGCCACGGGGTTTCACTTCAAAGACACATTTGCCACGCAGCAGTTCCACACCGTCCACCTCGCGCATGGCGTGTACCAGCGTGTCGTGGCACAGGGATTCAAGGTGGGGCGCCAGGCGGTAGTGCAGGGCGACGCTCACACGTTTGGTCTCCACCAGCAGACCGGGGTGGCGCGCTGCCAGGGACTGAGCGGCTTGCAAGACGGACTCCAGCGCGGGTGGTGCGGTGGCGGGCACCGAAGTGTCAAAGAGGCGGTATTGGGCCCCATGTTCGCTCGCCAGCGGCAGGCGCAGCGGCGCCAGAAATCCGTCGATGTCGGCTTCGGGTCTGCCGGTCACGATGGCCAGCGCACCTCCCAACTGGGCGTGCAGCGATGACAGCGTGGGAATCAGGCCCGATGCGATGCGCACCGCCTCAGGGCGTGGTGCCAGCTCGGTGAGCGTGCCATCGAAATCGAGAAAAAGCGCATGGGCAGTTGTCAGTGTGGGGAGCAGCTGCATGCGCGAAACCATAGCAGACGCTGCAATGCAGGCACGGCCACGAGGGGGATTCAGGGCTGGTAAACGCGCGCAAGGTCTGCGACCGGTTGCAACTGGGGTGGCCGCAGATGGCAACGCGGAGCCTTGAAACGAAGCGCTTGCGGCGCCATGTGATCAGTATGGAATGTCCTGCATAACTCCCTGCAGTCTGTGATAGCGCGGTCTCGGGCCATCCGCTGCGTTGCTTTTTTGGCCCATAGCCCCGCTATGGGCTGCAAAAAGGCGCCTTGCGGCCTGTCCCGATCCGCACTACCACCGACCCGCGAGGGTTATGCAGGACATCCCAAGCTTTTTTGCCACCAACCCTTGCTGCGCCATGACCGAAGCCTTGCACATCGTCTGCCCCCATTGCCACACCACCAACCGCGTGCAGAGCGCCGACCTGGGCAGCGCGCCCGATTGCGGCCAATGCCATCGGCCCCTGTTTGCGGGGGCGCCGCTGGAGCTGGATGCGACCAGCTTTGACAAGCATGTGGCGCGCAGCCACATCCCGGTGCTGGTGGACTTCTGGGCCCCGTGGTGTGGTCCCTGCCGACAGATGGCGCCCGCCTTTGCGCAGGCCGCCCGCGAGCTGGAGCCCCGCGTGCGCCTGGCCAAGCTCAACACCGAAGACCAGCAGGCCATTGCGGCGCGCTATGCCATCCGCAGCATTCCGACCATGATCCTGTTCCAGCAAGGGCGTGAGGTGGCGCGTATTTCGGGCGCGCTGGGGGCGGCCGATATCGTGCGCTGGGTGCGCACCACCGCAGGTTGATGCGCAGCGGTCAGCGGATTCCCAGCACGCGGTCCATCGACACGTTGCCTGCACCGCGCCCCACCAGGTACAGCATCAACCCCGCCCACGACAGATGGGTGGGCCATGCGTCCGGGTAGACAAACAGTTGAATCGTCAGCGTCATGCCCAGCAGCGCCAGGGCTGACAGGCGTGTGAACAGGCCGAGCACCAGCAGCACCGGAAACAGGTGCTCCGCCACGGTGGCCATCTGCGCTGCCTGCTCGGGCGGCAGCAAGGGCAGCTTGTATTCGTCGCGGAACAGCGCGTAGGCGCTTTCGGAGATGGTGAACCAGCCCTCGACCTTGGTGCGTGCCGACATCCAGAAGATGCCCGCGATGGCCACCCGGTTGACCAGCGCCAGCAGGCTGTGCGGGGTGAGCCAGGCGGCGGTGTCGGCCAGGCGCGCCAAGAGCAAGCGTGGGCCTTTGGCAGGGGCCGAAGGGAAGTGTGTGCTGGTGGTCATGAAGGGCTCCTCAGCCTGTGCGTGAATCGGTGGGTATCAAGGCGCCTGCGTCCAGCAAGGTGCTGATCAGGGCGGCAAAGTCGGCGGTGGGTTCGACATTCAGGGCCGACGTGGCGGCGGTTTCCAGCGTGTGGCCCTCGGCGCAGGCGTCCAGAAAGGCCACCCCAGCGCGCGACAGGGGGCGCCACACCACTTCGGCACGGGGCCGGGTCAGCAAGGCGCCGTCGCCCGTCCACTCCAGTGCTTCATTGGGATGCAGAACTTCACGGTGGCTGTGCCACAAGGCGTAGGCGGGGTGTTCGTCGCACCAGGACCAGCGTGCGGCGGGGTGGGGCCGCAGATGCACCAGTGGCAAAGTGTCAGGGGTCTGCTGTGCCAGCCATTGGCAGTCTACGGGGGTGGCATTTGCCGCCAGATGGCATTCGGTCCAGCAGCGGTCCAGGCGCGCCACGGCGCTCAGGTAGGGCAGCTCGGCGGCCGGGGCAAACCCGGCCAGAAAGTCGGCAAACCCTTCGCCATAGCTCACCAGCAGGCCGTTACGCGGCGGCTGGGTGCGGGCGAACACTGCTGCAGCGGCGCGGAACCAGTCGTCACCCACCAGCTGACCCACCGTGGGGTAGTTGGCCTGCAGCGCATCGATGCAGCCCTTGAGCACGGTGTTGCGGTACACGGCAAAGCCCGGCTGGGACTCCAGTGCCGACAGCCAGGGTGCATCGGTCGCCGGGCCGAGCATCGCGGCAGAAAAGCCGTCCTGGAAGGTGCTCAGTTGCATGCGGCCTCCTCGGGCTGCGCGGCTGTGAGCGCGTGGTGGGCTTGGTCGCGCTCTGCCAGCAGTTCGCTGAAGGCGGGCAACTGGTCGTCGCGTTCGATGAGGGTGGGCACCGGGCCGGTGCGTGCGATCACCTGCGCGTACAGCGCCCAGACGGCGGGTGCTATGGGCGCATCGTGGCTGTCGATGAGCAGCGTATCGCCATGCACCGGGTCCGCATGGTGGCCCGCCAGGTGGATCTCTGTCACGGCGTGCAGGGGAAACGCGTCGAGGTAGGCCTGCGCGTCAAAACCCAGGTTGTTGGCGCTGATGTACACGTTGTTCACGTCCAGCAGCAGTGCGCAGCCGGTGCGCCGCACTAGCTCGGCCAGAAACTCGGTCTCCAGCCAATCGTGGCCGTCGATGTGCAGGTAGTGCGTGGGGTTCTCGATGGCGATGGGGCGTTGCAGCACATCCTGCGTGCGGGCGATGTTGTCTGCATGGCGCTGCAAGGCGGCCTGTGTGCGCGGAAACGGCAGCAGGTCAGGCAGGTACTGCCTGCCCCAGGTAGACCAGGCCAGGTGCTCTGAAATGATGGCGGGCTCTACGCGCCTTGCGAGGGCAGCCAGCCGCGCCAGGTGGGCCGCGTCGGGCGGCGCATCGGCTGCGAGCGACAGCGACACGCCGTGCAGGGCCACCGGGTGGCGCGCGCGGATGGCCTCGAGCCAGGCCAGGCGCGGGCCGCCGTAGGCTAGGTAGTTCTCGGGGTGCACCTCCCACCACAGGCCGGGGGCGGTGCACCGCAGCGCCTCGTCGTAGTGCTGGGGCTTGAGGCCCAGGCCGGCGGTGAGAGCGGGTGCCATGGTCAGCTCTTCATGGGCGTCAGCATGCCCATGCCCTTGGGTGTCTTGATCGTGGTGCAGGTGCCTGCGGGCACAAACTTCCAGGCGTTGCCTTGATAGTCCATCTTGGACGTGCCTGCGCAGGTGGTGCCTGGGCCTGCGGCGCAGTCGTTCTTGCCGGCCATCGAGACGCCGTAGCACTTCTCCATGGCGGGCTTGGCGCCGTCCATGGGGGCGGGGCTGTTTTGGGCCATGGCGGCGCCAGAGGTCAGGGCCACAAGGGCGAGGGCGCCGAGGCTGAGGGTGCGGGTGGTCATGGTGCGGTTCTCCAAGGGTTGATAAAGGTTGAATCCGACCGGGTGACAGCACAGCGGTTGCGTTGCGTGGCCCGATCTGCGTTGTAATTCGCGCTGTGCAGCCCTCGGGTTACAGCGCTGCGCAAAAAAATGGGGCGGCATGCAGCACAAAATTTTTTGCGCGGCCTGTAACCCATTCGTCCCGGCATCCGAATTGCCTTCAGGGAGACACCATGGAGATAGTGGAAGAGCGCCTGCGCGGCTTGTTGTTGCAGGGCCTGGATGCCGATGCAGCCGCCTACCAGCGCTTCCTGAAGGAGTTGAGCGCCCACCTGCGCGCCTTCTTGCGCCGCCGCCTTGCGCAGCGGCCCGATGAGGTGGAAGACCTCGTGCAGGAGACGCTGCTGGCCGTGCACAACCAGCGCCACACCTACCGGCCCGAAATGCCGGTGACGGCCTGGGCGCATGCGATTGCGCGCTACAAGCTTATCGACTGGCTGCGATCGCATGCCGCCAAGGAGGCGCGCAATGACCCGCTGGACGATGCGGACGAGCTGTTTGCCAGCAGCGACAGCGAGGCTGCCGAGGCGCGGCGGGATCTTGGGCAGTTGCTGCAGACCCTGCCGGACAAGCAGCGCCTGCCGATTGAGTATGTGAAGCTGGAAGGTTTGTCGGTGGTCGAGACGGCGCGCCTTACGGGGCTGTCGGAGTCGGCCGTCAAAGTCGGCGTACACCGGGGGCTCAAGGCCCTGGCCGCCAGGATCAGAGACATGACTTACGCAAAACAGGGTTCAGGCAAATCGACGGGTCCATCCAGCGGCTCGGCGTCGCATTCTGGTTTGCGCAAGTCCCAGGAGGAATGACATGAAAACCGATGAATTGATCCACCTGCTGGCGACGGATGACCGGCCCGTGCAGCGCACCGCCATCGAGCAACGGTTTGCCGTGGCCAGCGCTGCGGGCATTGCTGGCGCCGGGGTGCTGATGCTGGCGCTGTTCGGCCTGCGGCCTGATCTGCTGGCGACCATGGCGCTGCCCATGTTTTGGGGCAAGCTGGTGTTTGCCGCTGCGCTGGCTGCCGCCGGCCTTGCGCTGCTGCGCCGCATGGCCCGCCCGGGCATGCCGCTGGGCCATGCGGTGCTGTGGCTGGCGGTGCCGCCGCTGGTGCTGTGGGCCATGGCGCTGGGGGCTTTGTGGCAGGTGCCTGCGGCCGAGCGTGTGCCGCTGATTCTGGGCAGCACCTGGCGGACTTGCCCGTTCAATATCGCAGCGCTGTCCGTGCCAGCGTTTGTTGCGGGCTTCTGGGCGCTGAAGGGCGCCGCCCCTACGCGATTGGCGTGGGCCGGTGCGGGCGCTGGCTTGCTGGCAGGTGCGCTGGGGGCGCTGGTGTACGCCTTACATTGCCCCGAGATGGCCACCCCGTTTTTGGCGGTGTGGTACGTGGTGGGCATGGCCATTCCGACCGCGCTGGGGGCAATCCTGGGGCCGCGCTTGCTGCGCTGGTGAGAGCGACTGGCATCGCCATGGGCAGGGCGGTTCAGGCGCTGATGCGTTTGCTGTAGGCGCGAAACACCGTGTCCAGCGTCCAGCCCAGCGACTCGTAAAGTTTTTGCGCCGTGGTGTTGGTGTGGGCCGTGGTCAGGTCCATGCGTACCTTGCCGTGCGCGCGGGCGGTGGCTTCTGCTGCCAGCAGCAAGCTGCGCCCTGCCCCTGTCTTGCGTGCGGCAGGCGCCACGAACAGGTCGTACAGCGTGTAGATGGGCGCGGTCTCTACCGAGCAGAACGTGGGGTAGAGCTGGCAAAAGCCCACGGCCGTCTGCGCTCCATCCAACGCCAGAAGGATCACGGATTCTTCCCGCTCCAGCCGCTCAGCGATGAAGGCCCGCGCTCCGGCCAGGTCCGGCGCCTGCTCGTAGAACTGCCGGTAGGCGTCAAACAGCGGCGCGATGGTGTCGGCGTCAGTCGTGGTGGCGGGGCGGATGTGCACAGAGGTCATGGGGGCGTCGTGATCGCAAAACAGCCAAAAGGCGCGCCCTTTCCGGAGCGCGAGCGGACGCGGATTGTAGGAAGGGTTGGATCGATCTTTGCGACGCAGCGCACCCGGTCAGGTGGCTGCGCCGTGCGCCTGGGCTTGCAGCCACTGCGCCACGGCTTCGACCCGTGCCTGATGGATCAGCGCACCGACCTGCGGGCCGCTCTGGCCCCGGGCGGCGGCCTGCGCCGTAATCTCGCGCGTGACGACCGACTGGACGGCGGCCAGCACGGCCAGCAGGCGGGGGCGCTGCGGGTAGGCAGACTCTTCAAACCCCAGCCGCCCGCGCGCATCGCATTCGCAGGCCAGCAGGATTTCGGCAAACCGCTCGGGCTTGCGGATCGCGTCGCAGCGTTCCAGCAGGCGCACCAGTGCTGCGGCCGACAGGTCCTGGCTGCGGTGGATGTGCCCATGTTCGCGCGCCACCACATCGGCGGTCTCGCGGCAGTCCACCGGCACGCGCAGGCGCTCGGCTACGTCTTTCAGCAGCTCGGCGCTGCGGGTTTCGTGGTCGATGTGGCGCGGCAGCACATCGGCGGGCGTGGTGCCCTTGCCCAGGTCGTGCGCCAGACAGGCAAAGCGCACGGTGAGCGGCGCCGAGAGCCGCGCGGCCATGTCCAGCACCATCATCAGATGCACGCCGGTGTCCACCTCGGGGTGGTAGTCGGCCCGCTGGGGCACGCCCCACAGGCGCGCCACCTCGGGCAGCAGCACCTGCAGCGCGCCACAGTCGCGCAGCACCTCGAACATGCGGGACGGCTTTTCTTCCATCAGCCCGCGCGCCAGCTCTTGCCACACGCGCTCGGGCACCAGGTGGTCCACCTCGCCGTGCTCCACCATCTCGCGCATCAGCTGCATCGTCTCGGGCGCCACCGTGAAGTCGGTGAAGCGCGCCGCAAACCGCGCCACGCGCAGGATGCGCACGGGGTCTTCGCGGAAGGCATCGGTCACATGGCGCAGTACCCTCGCACGGAGGTCTTTTTCGCCGTGGTAGGGGTCAAACAGGCGGGTGGCGCCGGATTCATCTGTGCTGGATGCTATTGAATTAATAGTGAGATCGCGGCGTGAAAGGTCTTCCTCCAGCGTCACATCGGGCGAGCTTTGCACCACAAAGCCCCGGTAGCCGCGCCCGCTCTTGCGCTCGGTGCGGGCCAGCGCGTATTCCTCGCGCGTCTCTGGGTGCAAAAAGACGGGGAAGTCGCGCCCCACGGGCAGGTAGCCCTGCGCCAGCATCTGTTCGGGCGTGGCGCCCACCACCACCCAGTCGTGGTCATTCACCGGCCGGCCCAGCAGCTTGTCGCGGACTGCGCCGCCCACCATGTAGATTTGCATCGGTGTAGTTTAGGACGAGGGTCGTATAGTCCCGCCACCATGTCCCTATCGTCCGACCTCACCATTGCCCAGCTCAACCCCGACGGCAGCGTGCCCGTGCCCCAGGCTCCTGACGCCGCCGCCAACGCGGCTGCTGAGACCCTGCAGCGCGAAGCGCAGTTCGAGGCCCTGAAGGCCCAGGTGGAAGGCTTGCAGGAGATCCTGGCCAAGCCGCTCAACGACATCCTGGCCGAACACGACAAGTTCAAGGAGATGGCGGCCGCATGGGATTCATTCGGTGCCATGTGGATGCTGTCGCAGCGCGCCATGCGCCGCGTGGCCATGGACCTGGCGGCCACGCAGGGCGTGAGCGAAGAAGAGGTGGTGGCCCGTGCGCTGGCCTATGCCAACCAGGTGCTCAACACCGAGGACGAAGACCTGGGCGGCACCATCGCCCCCGCCCAGCTGGCCCACATCGCGCGGCACAAGGCGTTTTTGCGCAAGCAGTTCCGTTAAAGGACCGTCTGTGCGCGACTTCATTCAGGCGAATACTGGCCTGAAAAAACTCCGCTCATAACTCACGATGCACCCCGTCTCTTCGGCATAGCGGAAGGCAGCCTGGCAATCGGCATCCTGCATCGACGCCTCGCGGTAGCGCTCGTAGGCTGCGAGGCTCTCGAACGTAAACAGCGCCAGTGCGATGTTGTTGGCGCCCTCGCTGGGCATGAAGTAGCCGTGGTGCTGGCCACCGAATTTTTCGACGAGCGGGATCCACAGTTTTCCGTAGTGTTCAAACTCTTTCAGTTTGCTGGTGTTGAGCACGTAGCGCAGGTAGATGGTGACGGCCATGGGGGCTCAGCCTTCGGTATGGCGCAGGCGGTACGGTTCTTCGAAGTCCAGAAAGTCCTTCTCGGCCAGGGCCTCGTCGATCCAGGCTTTGACGCCGGGCAGGGCGCGCACGCGGTCCACATAGGCCTTGATAGGGGCGGGCACAGGAAGGCCATAGGTGTGCAGGCGCATGCACACGGGGGCGAAGTAGGCGTCGGCCACGGTGAAGTCGCCAAACAGCAGCGGGCCGCCGTGCTCCTGCAGCAACGCACTCCACATCTCCACCAGGCGCTGCACGTCGGCGCGCACGCCCGCCTGGTCCCGCCAGATCAGGGCGCCGGTGTCGGCCAGCTGGGCTTCGATGTTCATGGGGCAGTGGCTGCGCAGGGCGGTGAAGCCGCTGTGCATCTCGGCACAGACGCTGCGGGCGCGTGCGCGGGCTTTGGCGTCCGTGGGCCAGAGCTTTTTGTCGGGATGGGTTTCGGCCACGTATTCGGCAATCGCCAGCGTGTCCCACACCACCAGGTCGCCATCGACCAGCACAGGCACCTGGGGGGGGGGGCTCACGGCGCCGAGGGTGCGTTGGACCTCCGATGGCGCGTAAAAGCTGTCAAAGCCCACGCGCACTTCTTAAAAGACGAGGCCCGCCTGCTTGAGCAGCACCCAGGGGCGCATGGACCAGGACGAGTAGTTCTTGTTGCCGATATAGAGCTTGAGCATGGTGGGCACCTGAAGTGAAGAGGTCAGCCCGCCATGCTAGCCGCTGCAGCGCGTACGAACGATGCGAAAAACCGGTCCGAATGATGCGCGGCAGGCATCACAGGCCTTCGTGCCGACCGGCAAGTGCCCGGGGGTGACCTGCTGCGCGGTCGCCCACAGGCTCCGAAGGGTTAGACCGGCCAGACCACGCCGTTGTCGTTCAGGATGGCATCGAGTGGCAGGTCGAACTCTTCGGGCTCGAACTCGTCCAGGTAGCCATTGGTGAAGCCCAGGCCCACCGTGAAGGGCTTGGGCTGCAGCGTGGCCAGCGTGCGGTCGTAAAAGCCGCCGCCGTAGCCCAGCCGGTAGCCGCCGGCTGCGTAGCCCACACAGGGCACAAACAGCAGCGTGGGCACGATGACCTCGGTGTCCTTGGGCTTGGGGATGCCGTAGGCGTCTTCTTCCATCGGGCAGCCGGGGTACCAGGCGTGGAAGGTGAGGGTCTTGTGCTGCTTGTTGACCACGGGCAGGCCGATGCGGCGGCGCAGGGGTTCGTCCAGCAGCTCGCCGTCTTCCTTCCAGCGGTGCAGGGCGGGCAGGGGGTCGAACTCGCCCTTGATGGGCCAGTAGGCGCCGATCACCGTGTCCGGCCGGTTCACCAGCCAGATGCGCATCACCTGCTGTAACAGGTCGGCCCGCTGTAGGCGGTCGGGCAGGTTGAGGCGTTCTTCTATCAATGTGCGCCGAAGGGCTGCTTTGTCCATCAGATAATTCCCCCATGCAATTTCTCAGAGCGATTCTGACACCCCTTGTGGCCGCGACCTTGCTGGCCGCCACCGCGCCGCTTGTCATGGCGCAAAACCGTGGTGACGATACCCTGCTGGAGATGCAGCAGGCGTTCCGCAAGGGCGACCGCAACAAGCTCGCGCAGTTGCTGCCCGCTGCGCGCGGCCATGCGCTGGAACCCTGGGCGGCCTACTGGGAGCTGCGGGTGCGCCTGGGCGAGGCGTCGCCGCAGGAGATCCAGTCATTCATGCAGCGCTACGCCGGCACCTACCAGGAAGACCGCCTGCGCAACGACTGGCTGCTGCTGCTGGGTCAGCGGCGCGACTGGAGCCAGTTTGCCGAGCAGCACCCCAGCTACCGCATGTCGGACGACCGCGAGGTGCGCTGCTACGCGCTGCTCATCGACCACATCAAGGGCACGGCACCCGCCACGGTGGCGGACGATGTGCGCAGCAACTGGTACGCCATCCGCGACGCTGACGACGGCTGCAACCATGCGGCGGGCGAGCTGTACACCGCCAAGAAGCTCTCTGCGCTGGACATCTGGCGCAAGGCGCGGCTGGGTGTGGACGCCAACCGGCCCCGTGTGGTGCGCAATGCCGTCGAAATCGTGGCGCCCGATGCGCTGCCCCAGCTCAAGGAAGCGCTCGACACGCCCAGCAAATACCTGCTCGGCCGGGCCACGGCGCGGGGCAAGGTGCGCCAGGAGCTGATCGTGCTGGCACTGATCAAGCTTGCAGGCAGCGACCCGGACGGCGCTGCTCGCCAGCTCGACAGCAAATGGAGCGTGCACCTCTCGCCCGAGGAGCGCAACTGGGCCTGGGGCGTGATCGGCAAGGCTGCTGCACAAAAGCTGTCCAGCGATGCCATGGGCTACTTTGGCAACATCACCAAGGACAGCGACCTCAACGACGATCTGCTGGGCTGGAAGGTGCGCGCCGCGCTGCGCGCCGGTCAGTGGAAAGCCGTGGCCAAGGCTGTGGACGCCATGGGCCCCGAAGGCCGCCAGGACAGCACCTGGGTGTACTGGAAGGCGCGTGCGCTGCTGGCCGGCAAGCCCAGCGACGCGGACCGTGCCGAGGCGCGCCAGCTGTTCGAAAGCATTGCGGGCACGCGCGGGTTCTATGAGCAGCTGGCGCTGGAGGAACTGGGCCAGCGCATCAGCGTGCCGCCTGCGCCGGCCCCCCTCACCGTCGAAGAGAAGGCGGCTGCACGCGCCAACCCGGGGCTCAATCGCGCGCTCTACGCCATTTTGCTGGGGCTGCGCAGCGAAGGCGTGCGGGAGTGGAACTACACCACCAACCTGCACCAGCCCGGCGGCATGCCGGACCGCGAACTGCTGGCCGCTGCCGACTTTGCCTGCCAGCGAGAGGTGTGGGACCGGTGCATCAACACCAGCGAGCGCACCAAGGGCGTGATCGAGGTGAACCAGCGCTTCCCCATGCCGTTCCGCAGCACCGTGGTGGAGCGCGCGCAGGGCATCGGCATCGACCCGGCCTATGTGTACGGCCTGATCCGCCAGGAAAGCCGCTTTGTGATGGATGCCCGCTCGCATGTGGGGGCCTCGGGCCTCATGCAGGTGATGCCCGCCACCGCCCGCTGGACGGCCAAGAAGATCGGCCTTACCAACTTCACGCCCGACCAGATCACCGACCGCGACACCAACATCACCATCGGCACCGCCTACCTCAAGCTGGCGCTGGACGATTTTGCAGGCTCCATGCCCATGGCTGCGGCTGCCTACAACGCGGGCCCTGGTCGCCCACGCAGCTGGCGCAACGGCCCGGTGCTGGACGCCGCCATCTGGGCCGAAAACGTGCCCTTTGCCGAGACACGCGACTACGTGAAGAAGGTGCTGTCCAACACCACCAACTACGCGGCCATCCTCACCGGCCTGCCTCAGTCGCTCAAGAGCCGCCTGGGCACCATCGGCCCGCGCGACGCGAACCTGCCTGAGGTGAACAAGGACCTGCCTTGACACCCAGGTGCTCGCCACGCGGGGGCGAGTGGTATTCGATTTGCTATCACTAGAGGAGCTGAGGACGCATATTCAACGAGCACCTCAGCGGTTTTTTATTCAAAAGAGAGAGGGTGTGATGGGCAAACTGGCATGGATGGCCTGTGTGGCCACAATCGCCGCGGCCGTGGCGTGGAGCGCGGGCGCGCAGGCGCAGCCCGTGTACAAATGGGTGGATGCCGATGGCAAGACCCACTACGGCTCGCAGCCCCCGCCCGCCAAGCAGGACGCCGAGCCGCTGAAGCTGCAGAGCAACAACGGCACCAGCGGGGGCGGTGGCTCCTCCAACGGCAAGGGCGCCAGCGCCAAGGCGGTCCAGCAGTACAACCCTGACGGCACCAAAAAGGTCTCCAAGGACGTCGAAGAGTTTGGCGAGGGGCTCAAAAAATCGCTGGGCACGGTGGACAGCCAGCAAGTCCCGCTGAACTGCGCCGTGGCCGTGGACAACATCCACTACCAGGCTGACCTGATGCTGGAGGTGGGCCAGAAGAACGTGCGGGACGGCTACATGACCCAGGCGGCTTTCGACGCCACGGCCCCCAAGATCCGCGAAGCCAAGGGCAAGTACAGCGTGTCCGACTGCCAGGGCGCATCGGGCAACAAGAAGTCGTTTTACCAGTGCATGTCCAGCAGCAAGAACCACGTGACGGGCTGCGACAAGCAATACAAACATTGAGGGCGTTGGGCCGACCTTCTCGGTCGGCTTGAGCCTGTGGCAGTGTGTTCAACCCCGCAGGTACGCAGGTGCAGGCACCACGCCTCACACGTTGTGCAGCACCTCGCCCTGGCGTACCGCAGCGCCTGACCGCACCAGTTCATCCGCCAGGCTCTGCAGCCATTCGCCCTCGGTCTGGGCTGCAAAGTGGCGCGCGCGCAGCATGCCGAAATACGGCGTGGCCTGCGCCCAGGCCGTGAGGGCGGGGATGCCGATCTGCTGCCATTCGAGCAGCTTGTACTTCAGCAGCACCTTGGCCGCGTAGAGCGCGTGTTTGCCCGGGTTGCGCACAAAGCCGTCCAGGCGGCGGCGGGCGCCGTCGATGGCGCGGGGCGCATCGGCAAACACGGGGCCGTGCCCCGGGATCACGACCTGCGGCGACAGCGCCTCAATCAGGTCCAGCGTGGCACCCACCTGGGCAAAGGCATCGTCGCCCTCCAGTTCGGGGAACACCACGCCAAAGCCGTTCTCCCATAGGGCATCGGCTGAGATCAGCACGCGGCCCTGGGGCTCGAACAGCACCACCGAATGGGGGTCGTGCCCGGGCGCGGCGTGCACCTGCCAGGGCTTGTCGCCCAGCAGCACACACGAGCCCGGCACCAGCAGCGTGTCGGCCCGAAAGGGTGGGCACTCCTGCCCGGTGGGCGTGTAGCTCAGCGCGTAGGCATCCCACTGGCGCACATGGTCGGCCTGGCCGGGCGGGATGGCGGTGAGCACGCTGGGCCAGGTCTTTTGCAGCGCGGCGTTGCCGCCGCAGTGGTCGCTGTGCAGGTGGGTGTTGAGGATGCGGTCCAGCGCGCGGCCCTGCAGCGTGCCGCGCACCAGGTCAACGGTTTGATCGGCATGGCTGCAGTAGCCGGTGTCCACGATGGCCGTATCGTGCTGGCCGATGAAGAGGATGTTGTTGGCCGACAGCCAGCCGCGCTCGAGGACGGTGATTTCGGGGGGCAGGAGGTCGTGGGGCTCGGAACTGGGCATGGGGGCAGGCAATAGGTGATGCCCCAGCGTACCCCAGGTGCGCCCTGCCAGACGTTCTCCAAAACCCGCAACGCCCGGCCTGCGGCGAGCCTGGCGGGTTTCACAACGTCAGAACCTCAGAAGGTCACGCCCGCCACCAGGATCACGTTGGCGTACGGCGTGCACTCGCCCGTGCGCACCATCACGCGGGCTTGCTGCGTCAGGCGCTTGAAGTCCTCGTGCGAAACCGCCTGGGGCGTGACCGGCAGCTGGCACCAGGCGGGCAACTGGCCGCCGTTGCGCTCCATGGCTTCGGTGGCGATCACGGCCTTTTCGACCTGCATTTCTTCCAGCACCACCCGCAGCACATCCGCCAAGGCGGGCGGTTGGGGGCTGTGCGCCACGGCGGCGCGGGTGGGGATGGAGGGCTGGGCGCCGGGCTGGGTGACGCACAGCGCCGATGCGCGGATGCCTTCGCGCACGGCGGCGTCCAGTGGCTCGCCACGTGCCAGAGCCACGGCCAGCGCGCCCAGGAAGGTGTCACCAGCGGCCGTGGTGTCCACGGCTTTCACGACGAGGCCCGGGTGGTAGCGGTTGCCTGCGGCATCGGCGGCCACGGCGCCCGCAGCGCCCAGGGTCACCACCCCCTGGGCGGGGCCCTTGGCGCGCAGGGCTTGTGCGGCCTGCGCGGCATCGGCGGGCGTGGTCACGTTCTGGCCCGCCAGCGCGGCGGCTTCCACCTCGTTCACGACCAGCGTGTGAACCCGCGGCCACAGGGCCTCGGGCAGGGGCTGGATGGGCGAGGGGTTGAGCACCACGGGGCAGCCAGCGGCATGCGCCATCTCGGCGGCGGCCAGCACCTGGGGCAGGGGCGTTTCAAACTGCAGCACCAGGCCGCCTGCGCCTTGCAGGGCGGCGCCCAGCGCGGCGGCATCCAGCACAAAGCGGCCGTTGGCGCCGGGCACGACCACGATGCGGTTTTGCCCCGTTGCTTCTACCGTGATGGCGGCCACGCCGGTGGTGGTGTCGGTGTCGGTCTGCACGCCGCTGTGGTCGATGCCGTCGGCGTCCAGCCCGGCGCGCAGCGTGTGGCCGTAACCGTCGTTGCCCACGCGGCCAAACAGGGCCACCCGGGCGCCCTGGCGCGCGCAGGCCACGGCCTGGTTGCCGCCCTTCCCGCCGGGCACCAGGTGCAAGGCGTCGGCCAGCACGGTTTCGCCAGGGCCCGGTGCGTGTTGCACCTGCAGCACCAGGTCCATGTTCAGGCTGCCGACGACGGCGATGCGGGGAGCGTGATTCGTGCTCATGCCACACCTCCGGGCGCATGGGCTGTGGAGGCGCGCACGCGCAGCTCGGGCTGCAGCATCACCTTGCGCGCGTCCTGGCGCTTGCCGTCGATGCGCTCCAGCAGCATGTCCACGGCCAGCGCGCCGATGCGCTGCTTGGGCTGGGCCACAGTGGTGAGCGGCGGGCTGGTGAAGGCGGTGAGTTCGATGTCGTCAAAGCCGACGATGGACAACGCCTCGGGCACGCGCAGGTCGCGCTCGTGCGCGGCGCACAGTGCGCCCATGGCCATGAGGTCGTTGCAGACGAAGACGGCGGTGGGGGGCTCGGGCGCGCGCAGCACGGCGTGCATGGCTTCGTAGCCGCCCTGGCTGGTGAAGTTGCCATGCCACAGCAGGCCCTCGCCGGTGCCGCAGCCCGCATCGGCCAGCGCGGTGCGCCAGCCAGCGATGCGCTGTTCGCTGGGGGCAATGCCTTCGGGGCCGCCTATGCAGGCAATGCGGCGGTGGCCCAGCGACAGCAGGTGGCGCGTGGCCAGCAGGCCGCCCTGCATGTGGGCGGTTTCCACCAGGTCGCAGGGCTGTTGCTCGGCGATGTCGATTTCGCGGTCCACCAGCACGGTCGGGATGGACAGGCCCGCGAGCTGCGTGGCCAGCGTGGCGTCGTGCCCGGTGGAGACCACGATGAGCCCGTCAATGCGCCGCTCGGCCAGCACCTGCAGGTAGGTGCCCTGGCGGTGCGCCTCGTCGTTGGTGTTGCACAGGATGACGTTGTAGCCCGCGCCAAAGCAGCGGTCTTCCACGCTGTGCACGATCTCGGCAAAGTAGGGGTTGGAGCTGTTGGGGATGAGCATGCCCAGCGTGCGCGTGTTGTTGCTCTTGAGGCTGCGCGCGATGGCGCTGGGCACGTAGCCCAGAGCGCGGATGGCGGCCTCAACCCGTTCGCGCCCCTCGGGGCTCACGCGGCGGGTGCCGTTGACCACGTGCGACACCGTGGTGACCGACACCTCGGCGTGGCGCGCAACGTCCTTGATAGTAGCCATGCAAAAAGAAGAATGAGGTCGTTGTGGGTGGGGCGGCTGGATGCGGGGTCAGTCTCTCAGACCTTGGCGCGGCGCTGGCGCAGCGTGTCCACAATGACGGCCGCCACGATCACAAAACCCGTGATGATGCGCTTGCTGGGCTCGCTGGCGCCCACCTGGGCCAGGCCCGCCTCCAGCACCGCGATGATGAGCACGCCAAACGCGGTGTTCACCACCGAGCCGCGCCCGCCCATCAGGCTGGTGCCGCCAATCACCACGGCCGCAATCACCTGCAGCTCCATGCCGGTGCCTGCGTTGGGGTCGGCGGCTTCGAGCCGGGCCGACTGCATCAGGCCCGCCAGGCCCGCGAGCAGGCCGGTCATGGCAAACACGATGACGCGGATGGGGCGCGGGTCCACACCTGCCAGGCGCATGGCTTCTTCGTTGGTGCCAATACCCACCACGCAGCGGCCAAACACGGTGCGCGACAGCACTAGTTGCGCCACCACCACCAGCACCACGGCCAGCAAGAAGGCGAACGAGATGCCGCCAAAGAACGGCGCTGACAGCCAAGAGATCGCATCGCCCACGTACTGCGTGCGCGAGTCGGTCACCACATAGGCGCTGCCGCGCACGGCTTCGAGCATGCCCAGCGACACGATGAACGAGGGCAGCCGCCACGCGACAGAAATCATGCCGGTGATGGTGCCGCACACCAGGCCCGTGGCCAGGGCCAGCGCGGCGGCGGCGGGTACCGTCCAGCCCCACTGCAGGATGGCGGCGGCCGAGGTGGCGGCGGCCAGCGCCATCACCGAGCCCACCGACAGGTCGATGCCCGCGATGATGAGCACAAAGGTCATGCCCACGGCCATCACGGCCAGGGCCGGGATTTCGTTGGCGATGGTGATGAAGGTCTCGGCGCTCCAGAAGTATTCGGACAGCGACGAGAACAGCGCCACCATGCCCGCCAGCACGGCCATCAGGCCCAGGTAGGTGCCCAGCTGGCTGCGCCAGACCGAGGCGGAGGAAGGTGCCGCAGCGGGCGCGGCAGATGCGGTGGGGGCGTTCATGCGGTGACGGGGGAAGAAGTTGAAGGGTTTGTGCTGGTGCGCCCGCCGGGCTCGGAGAACGCGGCGGCCAGCAGTGATTGTTCGGACCACTCGCCGCGCTCGAACACGGCCACCAGGCGGCCCGCGCTCATCACGCCGATGCGGTCGGCCATGGCCATGAGTTCGCGCAGGTCGGACGACACCATGAGCAGCGCGCGGCCCTCGGCGGCCATGCGGTCCAGCTCGCCATACAGCTCGGCGCGCGCGCCCACGTCCACGCCGCGCGTGGGTTCATCGAGCAGCAGCACGCGGCCTTCGCGGTGCAGCCAGCGGGCGAACACCACCTTTTGCTGGTTGCCGCCGGACAGCTGGCCCACGGGCTGTTCTGGGCCGTGGCAGCGCACGCGCAGGGTGCGGATGAATCCCTGCACCAGGCGGCTTTCGAGCCCGCGCTGCAGCCAGCCGCCGCGCGACACGGCCGACAGGTCGGACAGAGTGGCGTTGATGCGGATGGGTTGCGACAGCAGCAGGCCCTGGGATTTGCGGTCTTCGGTGACCAGGCCGACTCCGGCGGCAATGGCCTGCAGCGGCGAGGCAAAGCCCCGCTGCCAGGTGCGGGGTGCGGTAGGCGCTGGCGCGGGATGTTTTGCTATGTTTTGTGTAGCTATTTGCGCATGATCTACTAGCGCTTGCGACTGTTTTTGCTCTGAAGTCGGGTGCAGCGTCACGCTGCCACGGTCTGCCCGGTCGGCGCCAAACAGCAGGCGGACCAGCTCTGTGCGGCCTGATCCGACCAGCCCGGCAATGCCAAAAATTTCACCGGCCCGCAGCTCCAGGCTCACGTCCTGCACGGCGGTGCCACGTCCCAGCTTTTCTGCGCTCATCACCACGGGGCCGACGGGGCGGCGCGGGCGGTGGTCCAGGTCGCTCACCACGCGGCCCACCATGCGCTGCACCAGGTCGTCTTCGCTCATGCCCGCCATGGGGCGCACGTCCACCAGGCGGCCATCGCGCAGCACGGCCACGCGGTCGGCAATGCGGCGCAGCTCTTCGAGCCGGTGCGACACGTAGATGATGGCCACGCCGCGTGCAGTGAGGTGCGCAATCTGCTCAAACAGGTAATTGGTCTCGCGCGGCGTGAGCATGGCCGTGGGCTCGTCGAGCACCAGGATGCGCGTGTCGTCCTGCAGGTTGCGCGCAATCTCCACCATCTGCTGCTGGCCGATGCCCAGCTGCGAGACGGGCGTGGCGGGGTCGATGGTATCGAGCCCGATCTTGGCCAGCTGCGCACGGGCGGCGGCGTGCAGCACATCGCGCTGCAGCCAGCCGAGGCGGTGCGGCAGGCGGCCCATCAACAAATTCTCGGCCACGGTGAGCGTGGGCACAAGGCCCAGCTCCTGCATCACCATGCGCACGCCGTGGCGCTCGGCATCGCGGCGCGACGAGGGCGCGTACGCCTGTCCCGCCAATTGCATGCCGCCGCGCGTGGGCTGTTCTAGCCCGCAGAGGATCTTGGACAGCGTGCTCTTGCCCGCCCCGTTCTCCCCGGTCAGCGCCAGCACCTCGCCCGCAAACAGCTCCACGTTCACGCCGTCGAGCACGGTGGCGGTGTAGTCCTTGCCCACGGCCTGGATGGCGAGCAGGGGCGTACGTGGTGAGTCAGGTGACGGGCTGGGCATGGCGGTGTGTGCGGTTTTCAATCTTGGAGCGGAGAACAAGGCCAGAAGAGCTTTGTTCTCCGCGCCCGGGCTTACTTGCTGTCCTTGGTCACCAGCACCACATCGGTCTTCACCGTAGCGGGCAGCTGGTTTTGCGGCGTCTTGGCAGCCAGTGCCTTCTGCGCGAGTTCGATGCCGAACACGGCCTGCTTGGCGGCGTACTGGTCGGCGGTGGCCAGCACGCGGCCGTCGGCCAGCATGGGCTTGATGGCGCCGATGTTGTCGTAGCCCACCACCTGCACCTTGCCGGTCTTGCCAGCGGCCTTCACAGCGGCCAC
>Ga0066256_1002416_pt1 | contig 20774 bp, 12 predicted proteins | sample ThiBio_1000_biof_FD_87107 | JGI IMG/M metagenome (GOLD analysis project Ga0066256, IMG submission 87107) | Wastewater bioreactor microbial communities from Cape Town, South Africa - Thiocy_expt_1000_biof (version 2) | ecosystem: Engineered > Bioreactor > Thiocyanate-remediating >... | reverse complement strand
GCGCGGGGGGCGGGGGGCAAACAGGGGGCGGGGGCCGCGGGGCACGGGGCGGGGGCCTTTTGGTGTGGGGGGGGGGGTGGGGGGGGGGGGGGGGGGGGGGGGGGGGAGGGGGGGGGATCGTGAGTGGGGGGGTGTGCGAGTGAGGAGGGTGGAGGGCGGAGCGTGGAGCCGAGGCGGCTGGGAGAAGCAGAAGCAGGGGCAGTAGATCAAGTAGAAGCCAAAGGGGGAGAGGGACAGCGTGCTTGAGAAGCGGGTCGTCGCGTTGTTAGAGACGAGGCGGAACGAGAGAATGGCTCAGCTCCGACCGTTGGTTGGCAGGTGGCAGCGATGGGAGGCGATCATGGAGGGGACAAGGGGGGCCACGAATAGGGTGGATACTTAAATGAATGGCAGCGACGTTTGACACCAGCATGGTGGGCATTCATACCACCGTAACATACCAGTGCGGTCCACGGTGCAATATTTGTACACCGCGGCGCTGGCCGCACTTAATTGTTGTACTGCGTACCCGCCACCTGCCCCCCGCCCGGCAAATCCCAACACCCGACACATGTGTCATCGTTGTCATGTTGTTTAAATGAACCGGCCATTCGTCGCTATCAAGTCGACAAGTCGACAAACAGGTGAACAACAACACGGTGTTGAGTGGATAATGAACAAGTGGCTGCCATATAAAATGCCCATCGATTTGGCGGCGTCATTGTGTTTTTGGGACTCTTGGGGCTGACAACAAAGTGCGCTCGCGGTCCGCGACCGCGGCCACCAACAGCATCGCTCTCACAACACATGTGCAGCATCGCCGACATCCGGCATCCGCCGTTGCAAACGCACGACTCCCGCCGCAGCCGTACACCGGGCACATGCGCATGCCCCGCCGGTGTCGTCACTGGCGCTGCGCGCTGCGTGCATGCCCGCCGCCTTCCGCCGCCATCCGGCCCGTCCGCGCGTTTGCGTGACCGCGCCGACCGCAGGCCGCCGCTGCACTTCGCGCCGAAAACCCACCACCCTTCCGTTTTCTTGCCGCCACCTCGGCACCGCTGCCCGCACGGCGCACGCCGCCGCCGCCGCCAATTGTGCACGACGTGCCATCGTACCGCGCCGCGCCCGTACCGCACACACCGCGTCACGGTGCGGTAAGCAGCAGCCACGTGCCGCGACGACGACTCACGCGCACCGCCTGGCAGGCGCCACCGCTGCCACGCAACGGCCGCTGCTCTTACACCCTGATGAGACAGAAGTGGTGGCCCAGACAGGCCAGGCTGGCGTGTCTGCCCACCGCACCCACCACTGAGTTTCCACGACCCGCAGCCGCACGCACAGCACGCCCTGTTGTCGTTGCGAATGCTCGTTGCTTGTGGCGGCGAGTGCGTGACGCAGCGGCCCTGAGCGGTGCTGATGTGAGTGGTAGCAGCTGCGTACCGTCACCACCGACCGGCCGCTCAAAATCATCAACCCGCGGCGAGTGGGCCCACCCGCCATCAGCGACACCGCCGACACGACGACGTCGCACCAGGGACACCAGCGAGGCGGCGCGCACTTGCCGCTGCAGGCGACACGGTCGTGGGTGTCACGCGGTGTCGCGGAGTACCGCCTGTACGAGGCGGAACGGTGAGCAGCTGCCAGGCTGCCAGGCTGCTGCCACCTGACGCCTGCTGCATGCTGCTGCTCACACAACACTCGTTTGCGTGCACGCGGCGGCGGAGATGGGCACGTGTGGCAGCTCCGCCCGCGTGGGGCGGGATGACGGCGATGGTGGCGGCGTCGGCACGCCATCCAGCCCTGATGCCGGTGGTACTGGATCGCCAGGTGCTGTGGCACCGCTGTTGCGTACAGCGACACCCAGCGGCGCCGGTGCAGCTGCGGCAGTGGGACGACAGCGGGGACCTACGGACGACGAGTCGTCGGCAAGGAAACCGCGCCCCTCCGGCCCGTCGTCGGCAGCATCGCAATCACAGCACGCCTACCCGACCATCGATACCACAGCACCGCGTGGTGGCGGCGGCGGTGGCGGCGGCGGTGGCGGTGGCAGCAGCAGGTATGGGGTGTTGGTTGTGACGCACCTGCCGGCCACCGGGCCGTTATCGTCGTCGTCGCGGTTGGCCGCCGCCGCCGATCCTTGCGCCAGCGCTGCCTACGACGACGACGACGATGTGACGGACGGCGGCGGCGGTGCGGCAATGGCAATGGCAGCGGCAGCAATGACGCGCGAGTGGAGTGGTGGTGTGGCGTCGGCACATGGCGGCGGCCTCACGCCAGCTGGCGCGGCGGGGCGCGCACTCATCGCGGCTGCCATGGTGAGCACGCAAGGCGCCAGCGCGGGCGCGAGCGGCATGGAGACGGGGACGACGACGATGCGGGAGACGACGCTGTCGCTGACGGGCGGCGGCGGCGGCGGCGGCAGTGCTACCGCCGACAACACCAACTCGGTGCCCGTCAGCTTGATTGCAACAACCAGCGCCGCCGCGCTGTGGCGGTCGCGCATGCTGTCAACCAGTGAGCTGCTGCCCGCCGCGCTGGGCGGCGTCAGCCCATCCGGTGGCGGCACGCGGGCGGGCGGCAGCAGCACGTACACAACTGCCGGTACTACTGGCGGCGGCGGCGGCGGCGGCGGGGGCAGCCGGCCGGGCGGTGCGGGTGCGACGACGGCATCCGAGGAGGCGGCGACGACGACGTCGGCCACCACGCCCACCGCGCGTTCACCAAACGACGCGGCGCGGCTGGCGTCGTGGTTTTGGGCGCCGTGGGCCCGTGCACGCAGTGCGCGGACGTCCGCCGTCTCACCCCAACAACAGCAACCGTCGTCACCCGTCGCGCCGGCGTCGTCGGCGCCGTCACCCACGTCGCCGGGCTTCCGGGCGGTCGCCGCTGACCTGCCCGGCGCGTCGCCACCACGCCTGCCGCCGGGCGCCGCTGAATCCCCGTCGCCAACGCTACTGCCCTCCGCTATGCCATACGGCGGTGGTGGCGGCGGTGGTATCGCCGGTGGCGCGTTTGGGGCCGCCCCGCCGTCGCAGTCACCACCTCACAACCGCTACACGCTCGTGTCAGACAGGGAGGTGCGCCTGCGCCCATATCCCTCGCAGTCGGTCACGCCGGTGCGCGGCACTGGCGCTACCTCACCACCGCCCCCTGTCGACCTGGTGGCGTCGCCCTCCGCGCTGGGTATGAGCGGCGCCGGCAGCGGCATTGCATTTGGTGCGGCTTCGCCTGCCGGCACCAGCAGCACCGGCAGGCGGGCGCGCCCTCTGAGTGGCGCCACAAGTCCCAACTCTGCACGGGGGCGCCCGCCCACCGCAACGCGCCGCAGTGCGTATGGCGTCAGCGGCGTCAGCGCTGCCAGTGGCAGTGCCAGCGCTAGCGCTAACGCTGGTGCCAGCGGCAGTTGGATGTACAGCCATACGTCAGCACCAGCGCCAGCGTCGGCACCGGCGTCTGCCATGCCGTCGCCACCGCCCTCTGGTGGCAGCGGCCTGTACGCCGCGCCGCCGGCAGCCGCCACCGCTCTACCGCGCACCCGCAGCCGCAGTGTAGGCGCTGCTGGGGCGCTGGCTGCCCTGGGAGGGTTTGTGACGTCGCCGTCGGCAATGTCAGCCTCGACGAGCCGCGGCGCGGAGTCTAGCGGCAGCGCTGTGGTAGCCGCAGCACCAGCCGCTGACGATGGCGGCGGTGGCGGTGGCGGTGGCGGTAGTGTGGGCAACTTGCGCGTACGAGTGCGACCCACCCCTGCCATGCGTGACACCCTCATCCCCACGCCGCTGTTTGCATGGAGCGACGGCGACGAGCGGGACACCGAGTCCGCCGGCTCCACCTCCACGCCGATTGTCACGGCGCACCACCCCAGTGCGCTGGCTGGCGCGCACCACCACCACAGTGAGGATGGCAGCGGCGGCGACAGTAGCAGCAGCAGCAACAGCGCCGTTGTGACACAGGTATCGTCGCCTGGTGCCGTGACTAGTGGTGTCGTTGGTGGCGGCGGCGGCGGTGGTGAGATGCGGGTGCGTGCAACACGCAGCAGTGGCGGTGGCGGGGCATTGATATTTGACCCTGAGGCGGCGGACGCCACCGCGTCGCCAACAGCCGGCGCAACCCTGTCGCCGTCGCTGTCAGCGCACTACACCATGCCGTCTCCAACGCATGCGATGGCGTACGGCGTTGTGCCCGGCGCTGCCGACCGCCGCGCGTCCGCGTCGCGGTACACGCCCGCCGCCGTGCTGGCAATGGAGCGCGCCGCCGCGGGCGGCTGGCCTATGGCGGCTCATGGGCATGGGGGTGCGCTTGGCAAGAACCGGATGTCGCTGAACGGCGCCAGCTCGGACGCCATTATGGGCGGCAGTAGTCTTGCGCGCACGGCGCTCAAGCTGCCTGCCTCCTCCGACAGCATGTCGGCGTTGCCCATCACCGCGCTGGCGCGCTTCTACGTGCCGCGCGGGAGCGAGGACTCGGATGGTGGCGAGAGTGACCGCAGCAGCAGCAGCAGCCGGACGGCAGACGCGCTGCGGCGCGGCGGCACCATGACGCTGGCGGACTGGGCGGCAGCACGGCAGGCTGCGGTGGCGGGCGGCGGCGGCACGCGGCCGCGCTACCTCACTGACGAGGACGCCAGCCTCATGATTGCACCCGCGCACTGCGGCGTGTTTTCTGCCTCCAGCGCCACGTCGATGGGGTCACCGCTGGCAGACCTTGGCGCAGCCATCCCAGGTGCCGTCATACGCAGCAACGCCGCCGCCGCCGCCGCCGCTGCCGCTGCCGTGGCCGCCGCCGCCGCTACCGTCGCTGCCGACGCCGCTGCCATCACGCATGGCGTATCGATACATGCGTCCGCCGCCACCCTTGCCGGCTCCCCCACCTCCCTGCCTGGCGCCTCCCAGCGAAGCGGCACGGTGCCGTTGTCAACGGTGCAGTTGCCGCCGATTCGTGGCGCCATGTAGGGTGTTTATGTGTTTATGTGCGTGCGTGCGCGCTGTCTGCTACGATTAGTAATGTTTGCCCCTGCACCTCGGCCACTACTGCCCCTTCGAAGGGCATCAGCGACACATTGCATTTACCGGTCCCTCCCCTTCGCGCTGCGCGTTCCCGTCACTTGCACCTGGCGCCCCCACCTGTTCAACCGCATTCAAATAACAACAACAAAGTTACCACTTCTGTGGCACGTCGAATATGGCGTTGTCGGCGGGCATGAGCTTGGTGCCGATGCGGTCGAAGGACTGCATGGCATGGTTCGACATGTCGACGCAGTGCATGGCGCCGGGGCCGTAGTCGCCCGTGACGTCCAGCTGGTACGTCACGGGTGCGCGGCCAATGGCGGCGGCCAGCTCGCTGAAGCCAGAGCGGCTGCGCACCATGGCGTGCGCCGCCGCCAGCAGCACGATCTCGGCGTGCGCCGTGATGAAGCCGCGGCGCACCTCGTCCAGCGGCAGCTCCTTGTTGGCGGCGCCGGTGTGAATGGTGGCGCCGTCCACGGGCAGCGACACGCTGGAGAGCGGGACGGTGTAGAGGGCGCGACGGCGCGCCACCAGCCCCTCCCACGCGCGTGTGGCGTCGTGGTTATCAGTGGCCACCACCGTCAGCAGGGCGCGCGGCGCGCCATGGTGGAAGAACAGGGCGCGCGTGGCGAGGGCGGAGCAGTTGAGTGCCAGCGCGGCGGCGGCGTCAGCGGGATCGCGCGCCGGGTCGAGGTATGCGGCACCGGCCTCTGGCGTGCCCACCCGGAAATGCACGCCCACCACTAGCTGTGTGTCGCGCCGGAAGGAGGGCGCCACGTCGGCGAGGCGCGTCTGCAGGTCGGGCGCGGCGGCAAACAGCCAATGCCACAGCTGGAAGCCGATGTTGGTGCTGGCGCCGCCCCACCCAACGCGGCCTGCCACGCCCGGCGGCGGTGCAAATGGCGGCACGGCGTCGCAGCCAGAAGCTGCCAGCGCGGCGGCGGCACGCATCGGCGGCGCAGAGAATGCGCCGCCGGGCGCGGGCGGGTTGGCGGGGCGGAGCAGGTCGTCGGGCGGCGCCGCGTCCCACCAGTCGTCCGTGCTGTCACCCAGCAGCACCGCCCACAGCTCGGGCGGCAAGCCGCAGCCAGGCTGCGCATGCGCGTAGGCATTGCGCAGGGCGGTGCGCAGGAGCGGGTGGTGCATCATGCGCGCGACAAAGGTGTTGGTGTTGACGTGCCGGATGTCCGCGTCGTCCGCCAGCCACTTCGACACCTCGTCCGTGCCGTCGCGCGACATGCCGTTCTCCCACCCAAACGACGACCGCTTCAGCCCGCGCAGGTACGCCGGCCACGAACCCTCCGGCTGGCTGGTGATGGCCTCCGCCCACGCCGGCACCTGCCACTGGACGGACCACGGCGCGCCCTCGTCCGCCGGGTGCGGCGCCCACACGTCGGCCAGCGGGCGCAGGACGGCGCAGTCCAGCCAGAAGGCGTGCGGCGTCGGCAGCAGGAGCGTGAGCAGGAAGGCAGCCAGCACGCCCTTCATCTTGTCCCCCGTCCCGCCACCGACGCCGCACCGCACAATGACGACGCGGGGGCGCTCCATGGGGCGGCCGTCGCAGGTGACAGGCGTGGGTATGGGCGCGGTGGACAGGGCGCTGCCCGCCGCCACCTCGGCGGCCATCCAGGCCCCCATGAAGTCATGGCGGGTAGCAAAGGAGCGCAGGAAGCGCCACAGCGCCGGGCTGCCGGTGGACAGCCCAGCGGGCGCGGCGGCGTCGTACGCGGTCACGGGGCTGTTGCATGAGCACCGCGCCGCCGTCGCACGGCGGGTGGTGGCTACGTAGTCGCCGCACCGCAGCGGCCGCTGGTCCACCAGCGCCGCAAACAGGTTCTCGTGCGCCACCGCGTGCGTGGCTACCGTCAGCGGCGCGCCGGGCGGCGGGACGTCAAAAAAGGCGCGGTCGTGCTGCCGCAGGCGCGCGCAGTGGTACCAGCAGTCGCTCTCCGTGTCAGGCGCGGCGCCGAAGGTGGGCAGCGACGACAGGAAGTCGGTAAACGCAGCCGGCAGCTTTCCCGCCCGAGCCGCGTCTGGTGCCGCGGCCTGCGGCGGCGGCGGCGGCGGCGGTGGTGGTGGCGGCGGCGACGGCGGTGGTGGCAGCGTGGGGTGCGGGCTGCATGGCACATACACCACGACGGGCGACGGCGCCACGACGGCGGCAACGCTGTCGCCGTCGCGCGGGTTGTTGGGCGACAACGGCAACGCAAGCTGCTCCGAGCGCCAACCCATGACAACCAGCACAATGAGCGCTACCAGCAGCACGCCTAGTCGCCGCAATTGTGGCGAGCCTGCACACAGCCCCGCGGCAGCGGTGGCATCGCGGCCGCCGCCGCGGCGTGGAGAGTCGCTAGCAGCAGCAGATGGCACTAACGGCGTCGGGGACGCGGAGGTGGGTGACGGCAGGTCGCTCGACGACAGCAACGCAGCGCCGCCACGATGGTATGCTGTGCCGCTGGTGGCATGCTGCTGCAAGTCGCCCGCCGGTGGGCTGCTGAAGCTGTTTGGTGGCGTTTCTGCCTTTGTAGTTGGCGGCGGCGGCGTGGCACCCACTGGCAGCATGCCCATCACGTCAACAACAGCCACTACATCGTGGCCAGCGCCACTGGCATCCCTCCCGTGCCCAACACCGCCGCCCTTGCCGTCGCGGTGTCCTGCCGGCACCGCCCGCGTCGCGAACGGCCGCATGGTTCCGGGGTGGGCGGGCGGGGTGGGACGGAGGTGGAAGTGTCAGGGAGTCAGCGGCCCGCGGCGCACGTGTGGCCGTGAATACCAGCAGCAGCAGTGGAGCGACAGCAGCGATAAGCAGCAACAAGTAGCGGCAACAAGCAACAGGGTGGGCCAGACAGTGTCAGCGAGGCGCAGTGCCAGCGAGGCGGGAGCGAGGACACCAATGGGTGACACTGACAGCCTGCGCAAGGGCACTAACGGCTACCACAGTGTGCACACAAATAATCAACACCAACAACATAAACACAGGGCAGGCGGGTCGGATTCAACGGACAGGGCTCGTGGCATGCAACATACACGGTTTGGTGCGTAAACTGGCGCCTCTTCGCAGTTATGTCACAATGCCCCCTTGCTGGCCGGGCCCCCCACTGGTGACTTGGAGGCTCCAGCTGCGCTGCTTCCGACAGCGGAGTCAATCACCGCCACCACTGGGCATACCACTACAAATACTGCACCCTACCATCACTTACTACTGATGCGTCCGGTCCGCCTACCGCCGGGCTCACTGGGACCCTGGGTGCCACCAAACGTCGCTGCCGTTGTTATGACCGCGGTAGGAATCAACATGGACTACTACCTAGGGCCACCGGACCACCGACAGCCTGAGTAGTGGCGCGCGACACACCCCGCGCCACGGCCCCGGGTCTCAACCTTCGGGTCGGACGGCACGCACTATGCGGCGTACGGCTCACAGGCAGCGCCATTTGTTGACTGGTGTTGATTGCCGGGTGCTGCAGGGACAGTGGGTGTGAATTCGCCTGGTATTCATTTATTTGTTGACACGACTCCAACAACCTCGTAGCCGGCAACGGAAGCACCGCCGCACACCGCACCGCACCCACCATCTTGCCCGGCTGCCGCGGCTGCAATCACCATCGCCGGCGCTGGGTTTCCACCGTCCCACGCAGCGGAAACCTGTACTGTGTCCGCAACCGGCGGCCGGTCGCTGGGTTGGCGGTGCCGTTGACTGCTATTGTCGGGCGACCACAGCGAACGGCGGTGTTTGAGGCAGCTGGCACAATTGGTGACGCCCTGGTGGACGCCGCTGTTGCACAAAGATGCACCCACTGCGTTTTACGTCAACCATGGCTGGGCAGTCGCCAAGGGAGTCGCAGTCGCCGCGGGGCGGCGGCAACCGCCTGCGCGACGCTGCGGTGGCGGTGCTGCTAGTGGCCGGCGCGCTGGCTGGCGTGTCGCTGCTGTATGACGCCAGCAAGGGTGGCGGTGATGGCAGCACGGGCGGCAGTGGCACCACTGGCGGTGGGATTAGAATAGTAAGCGGTGGCGGCAGTACCGGTAGCGGTGGGTCCAGTGCCAGTACCAATACCGGTGCCGGTAGTGGCGGAGGTGGGGGAAGAAGCGGGATGGCGTGCATGCGGAATGCCAGCAGCAGCAACAGCAGTAGCAGCGTCAGGGAGCCAGGCTGCCTGCCGGCGTTTGGCAGCACGCCTGACGACAAGTGCGGCTGCCGGTACCTGTGCGCGCGGATGGGGCAGCACGCGCGCGCGTTGCTGGACCCGCACCCGCTGCCCCGCGGCGGCGACGCGACACTCAGCTTTGAAGACATTGCGGCGGCGCTGACTGACGACCGGCCGGCGCGGTGCAACGACTACGCGGCGGTGCTGGCGTCAGCGGCGGCGGCGGGGTGCGCGTGTGATGGCGGCTCGGTGGATGCGTGCGCTACTGCTGCGCCGGCCGGGCTGTCCGTGGGCAGCCCCGCGCTAGTCGACTGGCTGCATGACGCCGTGGTGTACCATGACTACATGGCTGCGTGGGTGGCCGCCACGCTGGCCGGCACCAGGGGCGGCGCCATCCCGCCGCCGCCGCCGTTTGATACCAGCCGGCTGCGCCGCCCGACGTGTGCGCGCCCGCTGCCGTCGCGCCCGCGCGCCACCCTGGTGTACTGCCCCTATGGCGGCGGCGTGGCGGACAAGACGAAGGGCACCATGATGGCGCTGCTCATGACGCTGCTGCACCCCACGCCACAAGCCTTCTACCTGCACTGCCGCGTGCTGGTGGACCTGCGGACGGCGTGGATGCCGCACGACGCCGACGCTGGCTTCCGCCTGGCGTGGGTGCCGCCGGAGCGGCTGGTGGACGGCTTCCCCATCGCGCCGCTGGTGTCACGTGCGGTGGCGTGGGAGAACAGCGCGGATGTGACGCAGGAGGCGTTTACCACCTTTTTCGAACCCACGAACGCCGACATCACCGTCGTGAACGCCAACTTCTTGGTTGGCCGCGTGTTCCGGACGCCCGCCGTGCGGGCGTACTTCAAGGCGGCATACGCGTCACCCACCACGCCACCCGAGTGCGGCCTGCCGCCAGAGATGTGGGCGCTGATACACGGTGTGGGCGACAACGAGCCGTTGGATTCCCCGCTGCCGCCGCGCGACCCGTTGGTTGGCGAGTGCGCCGCGGCGCCCGCACCCGCCGTACCCGTACCGGTTAGTCGCGAGGCGTCGGTGTTGGCGGCGGCAGGGTGCAGTGGAACGGCATGGCCAACCCCACCCACCAGCGTGGCGCTGCGCACCGGGTGGGCGTCACCGACCACCACCCTTGCCACCCAGCTCCTGCCCTGGTTGTTTGCTGCCTCCCCCGCGCTGCAGGCGCGCGTTGCCGAACTGGCACCCGTGCTGCGCGGCGACAGCGGCAGTGCGTCGCGTGGCCGGCCGCCCGCCGGCACCGCCGTCATTGCGGTGCACATCCGAGTTGGTACGCCGGAGCCCGGCTCTGGGTACAGTGACCCCGCCCGTGACCCGCCGGAGGCGGCGGCTGACGCGGCGCTGCTGTGTGGCGCGCAGACGCTGCGCGCCCTGGCGGCGCGGTCCGGCACGCCACGCCGCGTCGTGTTCTTCGTGTCCACCGACAACCACGACGCCACGCGCGCTTTTACCGCCGCGCTGGCGCGCGGGACGCTGCACGGCATACCGGCGGTGGTGGCGGCACTCAACGTCACCTCCCGCACCCTGCACACCGGCAACACGCCGGGTGACCTCGTGCCGGTCGAAGAACTGCGTGCCGCCTTCATCACGCTGCATGCCGAGGTGGTGCTGCTGTCCATCGGGCACGGCATGGTGCGCAGCCGGTCCGGCTTCAGTGAGATGGCGGCTGCCATGGGCCGCCTGCCGATGGTGTACCAGCTGGACCTGGGCCGCCGCTTCTCCGCCGAAAACACGGTGTGCATCGACATGTCCGCCCTGTCGTTCCAGACCACCTCCAACGCCGGCACGCACCTCTCCAACCTGGACGCCACCCTCTTTGACCTGCCGCAGTTCGCCATCCCTGGCCGATGATGCTTTATGCTGGCGGGCCCTGCATGTTGTGTTGTTGCGTGTGTGTAGAACGGTCCAGTTCATCGATACCTTGCTGGCCGGGCTGGGCTAGCTTAAGTGTTTAATACTAGGGTGGCACAATTAAATAAATGCGCGTGTAAATTAGCGACATGCCCCGCAAGCTACGGCGAGGGCGTGGGGGTGGGCGGTGACGGCAAGATGAGGCGGCGGTAGGAGGAGCGCGCGGAGGCAGGGCGCGCGCTGCCGCCGCCGCCACTCGGCCCGGACGGCAGGAGCGCCTCCGCCGCCACTCGGCCCGGACGGCAGGAGCGCCTCCGCCGCGGGCAGCGCGTCGTCACAGCCACAATACTCGTCGCAGCAGCCGGTGGGGCAGCACGGCGCCTCACATCGACGCAGCGTGACGGCAGCGGCGCCAAGCGGGAACACCGCCGACAGCGACAACACCGCGCCCGTGCAGGCGCACGCGACGCAGCAGCAGGGCGCGCAGGGTGCGCACGCCGCTGTGGCGGCGGTGCAGCAGGGCGGCGACCAGGCGGCGGCGACGACAATAAGGCCAACGGCACAGGCACCCAGCACGAGGGTGGCGTTGCCGGCGTCGTACACGCAGTCGGAGCAGGTGTCGTTTCGGCGGGCGTCACCGCCGCATGCGTCCGGCGACACCGCAGGTGCTGACGCATTATCGGTAATGCAAGCGCGTGACAGCCCCGCGTGATCAGGTGGCGCGTCACACCATGCGCACCCATGCCGCCCGTCCCCTAGCGTCGTGGCGGCGCAGTGCCAGCCACATGGGCCGCCACCCTCCTGCGTCATGTTCGTGCCCACGCAGTGGTCGCGCCACCCTTTCGCCGCGGCGCTGCCCGCCTCGGGGTCTGCTGCCACGGCGGCCAGCGCGTTCATGGCCGCAAACGCGCCAGCCGCGCCGCCCGCCAGCCCACCTGCAACCAGCACCAGCGCCACCGCCGCAATGATGGCGCAGCACCGCTGTGCTGACCGTGCTCGCCGTCGCGCCATCGTCGTCTGATAACCCTAGGTGTTGAACCGCTGTGGTAGATGTGCCGTTAGCCAGGCTGCGTTGCCTCGAACGTTTGCGGTTGCTCGCTGGCACCACGCCAGAACGGGCCAATCAAACAAGCCGGCTAGACGCTGCGGTGTCCAGCTGTGGGTTGTGGCCGCTGTTTGGGCGTCAGCTCGACGCTGGGATGCGCAGCCTGGCAGCCACGACAGCAACAACAGCAGCCGCAAACCCTGGACCGCGGGAGCGCTTTCCGACGCCAAAAACCACACGAAGCGGCACGCTGCCCAGCTGGAAAACGGATTGCAAACAATACCACCTGGACTAATGCGCCCGCACCGAGCCGCGTGGCTCTGACCGCCGTCCCACGCGCGTGATTTTTGGATGCCACGTCAGCGTCCGTTGTTGGCCATTTGGATCGTGACCAACCCTGGCGCGAACCCTGCTGGACAACAGCCTGAGCAGTCGCAACCGCGACGGAAGGTTGGCTGGTGGTCACACCGTCACTCCTGGAATTTGCTGCTGCGATCAGTACCGATGACGCAGCGTGTGCCAGTTATTAGTGTGGGGGCACAGCGGGAGTGGCACCGCTGTTGTTCCTACTGCTGCTGTTGCTGTTATTTGGTTTGCCGTCAAAAGACCAACCAACCTGCACCACATCGCCACTGGTACCTTCCTACCTCGCTGGAGTCGTGTGGTCTGCGCCGCCACCACCCAGCCATCGCGCACTGTCACTGCGATGGGATCGCGCCCGAAATCGTGTACGGTTCCCGCATTGGCCTGACAAACCATGTCGAGATGCCCTTGCAGGATCACCCCGGGGGCGGATTCATTTCCCCGACTAGCCGGTTTTTTTAGGAGCAGATTGCCCGCTTCATCTTCCCGGGATTCGATGCCGCGCGCGGCAGCCCAGGCGACTAGATATTTTTTCAGCGCCGCCTCGCCCAATGAAGCGCGCGGAATTTGGCACAGCACGGCGAAGTGCGACCAGACCGCGCGCGGCGACAACTGGTGCAACGGAAAATCGAGTGTCATCAAAAAATTCCTAAACCTGACGGCGTAATTGCTGCAACTCGGCCAGACAAAGATGGATGAACGCCAACGCCACATACACCGGCGCAAACAGATTCAGCAACGGCACGAACTGCAGCAGGGAAACCACGGCGCCAAGCAGGTACAAGCGCGGTGTCGCCCGCTCGATCACTTGGGCGTATTCCTCCCGGCTGGCATGTTCCGCCAGCGCATCATAGCGAAACAGTCGCTGGTTCAGATAGGCCAGCAGGATCACCGGAATTAGCAGCGCCAGCGGCGAGAATAGCCACAAGGGCAAACTCACTCCCCAGCCCACCGCATACACCACGATCGCCATTGTCGCGTTGCCGATACTGCCGGCCGTGCTGCCGCCGCGCGCCCGTGCCAGCTCCGGATAATTTTTTTGCGCCACATGATTCACCATTGCCGGCATCGCAAAAAACGCGGTGATCAGCAGTGCAGTCACATAGATGGCGGGCAACAGCAGCAGCACCAGAATGACGCCGGTCAAGTAATGCGCCAGCGCGCTCAGCGCGCCTTGCGCTATCCATTGCTCCAGCCCGGTTTCCTGCACCAAACTGGTCAAGCCACTGATCCAGCCACCCCAGAACAACAGCAACGCGCCTGTCCAAAGCGCCATCGCCAGCAACATCGGCCACAACATCAGCGCCAGCATTTTCGGGTGAAACAGAGATTTGAATGCCTGCGCAAGCGCGGTAATGACACTATTCATATGACTTTATTGGACAAAGCGAAAGTTTTGCAGTCGGTCGAAGCGGCCTGATACATGTCGGCAACACCCCCGGTCGCGCCTAAATTCGTTTATCAAAAATAGAGGGAGAACCTGCCGCACCACCACCCTGCTCAAAAGATTGAGTTGTGTGCGCCCTGCTTGTGTAACTTTGGTACGCGGGAATGGCGACAGCGGCCAGCACCGCCAGAATCCAAACCAGCGCGAGTATGAACAAAACAAATACAATGTTGCTGACTCCTCCTTTGCTGGAAAGTTTTTCCATTTGTTTTTGCATATCGGCTGTCGCACCACGTGCCGATAAAATTTTCTTCCTGCAGTGCTTGTAATAAATGGCGTTTGCATACATCGGCAGCAAAATGAAAATGCCGAGAAAATAAAGCAGATAAGCCAAGCCAATCGAAGGGTCGGCAGGATGGTCTGATAAGCCTGTCATCAGTCCGATCAACCCGAAAAATAAATAGGGCAGGAGAAAGTAGCACAGCGCATACAGCCACATCTTCCGGTAGAGCATCCAATAGAAAGTGATGAAGAATCCCGGCCAATGCCAATTGGCGCTCACCTTGCCATCGGCGTCAAAACGCGCAAACTGGCGCAGGTAATATTCCTGATTCTTCGGTCCCAGGACCGCCTTGTAATACGCATCCAGCCCGCCGGGCTCATTGATTTTTTCCTGCGCTGTTTGGGAACTATCGGCAGGCAGCGGCATAACGTCACCGCAAGCCATGCAGAATGCCGCCGCCGCATCATTCGAAGCCCCGCACTTTGGACAAAACATAACTTTCACCGAGTTGATTTTTGTGCTGATGTAGCAATCAGTACCGCACCTGCACCCGATAATTCAGCTTTGTGCTGCTTTCGGGGGGAACGGATATATGCCAGACAGCGGTATTGCCGGCAGCTTTAGTGTGTTTCTGACTCTCCGAGAGCATCTTCCAGTCACCCGGGATCGGCTCTTGCACGACCACATTCACCGTTTCTTTTTTGGCATTCTTGAGCACGATCTCGAAAGCACTCTCGAACGATGCGCCACCTTTGGCCGAGTTGGGCAAGCGCGTAAAATCGGTTTGCTTCTTGTCTGCCGTCATGTCGAATGCTTCACCCAGTTTAAGGCGCACTTTTTCATTTTTTGGCGTGTGGTCGATATGATCTTCGCCGACAAACTGGGCGTTGCCTGCCGCATCTTTTTTGTACACCCGTATCACGCCCTTGGGTAGCGGCATGCCGAGATGCGCGCTTTCCCTGTTGTCAAATTCGACGAACACACCGACTTTCATTTTCTGTCCGAGATCGCCGTGACTGCTGTTGTAGTAATAATTGGCTCCGCGCAGCAACAATTCTTTCCGCACCGGAATTCCGGCAGCCGTGAGCAGCGATACTTGTTTGGTCTGGTTCTCGGCGATGGTGGTGGGGCGATCAAGTGTGTAGAGGTGAAATTCAAGCAGTGATTCCTCCACCATGTCCGAGGCCGGAGCTATCATTGCCCTTTCCCGGCTTGCCCCCAGGTTCGCGAAACGCATTTCGTTCCGCACCTGATTTACCTCCCCCGCCACCAGTTGCAGCTTCGCGTTGTGGTAGCTTGCACCGCTGGTATTGGTCAGTGTCACCCAGGCGGAAAGGTCCAGCTTGTCGTCCGCAGAATTCAGCTCCGCCACGTAATCCGCTTTCCAGGCGAGTCCGCCGGTGAGATAGGAAAGCTCCACTTCCTGTTGCGAAGCTCCCCTGTTGTCGAGAGACATCACCAGCGTCGGCCTATCGCGCAGATTGGCCGGAACATCCGGATAAACGATACGGCCCGGAATCCCTGTCTCGATACGATTGCCGATCTTCAACACCACCCCCTCACTGGCCGCCAGCACCTGCGCCGGTTCGCTCGTTTCGCCCCCTGTGGCAGGATTGATGCGGACGATGTTGACGGTTTTTCCGACATATTTATCCAGCAGTTTTTGCGGTGTCAGCAGATCAAAATCAAAATTCTGCTCTATGACGTAAAGGCTTCCGGGGCTGGTTAAACTGCGCAGCAATGCGGTCTCTGGACGCATCCGCGCGCTGATATCACGAAATGCCAGCATATTTTTCCCGCCGGGAAACGCTATCTTGCGCTGGTCTTTCACCAGGGCGAGGTTGTCGTTGTAGATGGTGACGGCGACATGCTGCTGGTCTTGCAACGTGCTGCGCAGCTCGTCGGCCTGAGCCAAGGCGCAAGGCAATAAAGCCAGCAAAAGAAGCGTCAGGGGATGGCTGTGTAAAAATGGCATGTCGGTCTCCAGTCAGGGTTGCAACAGACGAGCGCGCGAAATCAGGCATCCGCAGGCTTAGGGCTGCGTTACATCCCTAAGCGAGTCCGACATACACATTCTGCACATCGTCGTCGGTGTCAATGGCTTCCAGAAATGCCTCCACTTCTTCGCGTTCGGCATCACCGGCGAGGGGGAGCGGATTCTTCGGACGGTAGCCGATTATCGCCGAGGTCACGGTGAAACCCTGCGCCGGCAACGCCTTGCACACGGCATCCAGGTCGGTCGGCTCGGTGATGAACAGAGTTGCCCCCTCATCTGCCGGTTCGAGGTCTTGCGCGCCCGCTTCGATGGCGGCAACTTCCGCGTCCGCATCTGCGGAATCTGGAGTCGCCTCGACCATGCCGACATGATCGAAATCCCAGGAGACCGAACCCGGCGCGCCGAGCTGCCCCTTGCGAAACAGCACGTTCATGCTGGATTTTGTGCGGTTGATGTTGTCGGACAAACACTCGACGATGACCGGCACGCGATGCGGGGCAAAACCTTCATAGACCAGGGTTTCCATATGCAGCGGGCCGTCCAGCAAACCCGCTCCTTTCTTGATGGCGCGATCCAGCGTGTCTTTTGGCATTGAAGCCTTCTTGGCCTGCTCGACGACAAGGCGCAGACGCGAATTTGAATTGGGATCGGCGCCGCCGCGTGCGGCCACCACGATTTCTTTGGCCAGCTTACCGAAAATCTTGCCCTTTGCGTTCGCCGCGACTTCCTTGTGTTTGGCCTTCCACTGTGCGCCCATCTTTTTTCTCTTCCAGTTTGATTAAATCGGGAACGCGCATCTTGCCTCAAGCGGCGTGCGGCTTCAATCACAACAACATCTCAACGACAAGTGAAAGCCTATTTTCGATTCGCCGCGTCCTCCAGCACGCGCAGGAAATCATCGCCATATTTGCTTAATTTGGATTGACCCAGGCCGCTGATCTGCCCCATTTCGGTCAGGGTCTGCGGCTTACGATCAAGCATTTCCAGCAAAGTACTATCGTGAAAAATAACATACGGCGGCACCCCTTGCTCGCGCGCCAGCTCGCTGCGTTTAGCCTTGAGCGCCTGCCACAAGGGGTCTTCGTTGGCGCCGGCGAAGGCTTCGCGTAGGCGCGAGCCGCGCTCGGCCTTGCTGGATTTGCGTTTGGCGGGTTCGGCATCGCGGCGCAGCCAGACTTCCTGTTGACCTTTCAACACCGGGCGCGCGGCTTCGGTGAGCTTCAATCCGCCGTAGCCTTCGATATCCACGTTGATGAATCCGGCGGCGACAAGCTGGCGGTAGACGCTGCTCCATTGCTGCCGTGCCATGTCTTTGCCGATGCCGAAAGTACTAAGTTGCTGGTGGTTGAATTGTTCGACTTTGGGCGAGAGCTTGCCCAGCAGCACGTCGATGAGATGCACGACACCGAAGCGTTGCCCGGTGCGATAAACGCACGACAGCGCCATTTGAGCGGCTTGCGTGGCATCCCAGGCATCCACGGGTGACAGGCAGTTATCGCACTCGCCGCATCCGCCGGGATGTTCTTCGCCGAAGTAGCGCAGTATGGTCTGGTGGCGGCAGGCGGTGGATTCGCAGAAGCCGAGCAGTGCATCAAGTTTTTGCAGTTCGACGCGCTTGCGTTCCTCCGGCGCATCACCGGAGAGCAGCATCTGGCGCATGGACACCACATCACCCAAACCATAGGCCATCCACGCATTCGCGGGCAAACCGTCGCGCCCCGCTCTACCCGTTTCCTGGTAATACCCCTCCATGCTTTTGGGCAGGTCCATGTGGGCGACGAAGCGCACGTTGGGTTTGTCTATGCCCATACCGAAGGCAACAGTGGCGACCATGATGACGCCTTCTTCGCGCAGGAATTTTTTCTGATTTTTTCTGCGCACCTCGGCATCCAACCCAGCGTGATACGGCAAGGCATCCCAGCCCTGCTCTTTCAGCCAGGCAGCGGTCTCTTCCACCTTCTTGCGCGACAGGCAATACACGATGCCCGCGTCGTCTGGATGGTCGGTTTCGAGGAAGGTCTGCAATTGTTTGCGCGCGTTGTCCTTGAGCGTAACGCGGTAGCGGATGTTGGGACGGTCGAAGCTGGAAACGAACTGCTGCGCCTGCTCCAACTGCAGCCGCTCGATGATTTCGGCACGTGTCGGTGCATCTGCTGTTGCTGTCAGGGCGATACGCGGCACATTGGGGAATCGCTCATGCAGCACGGTCAATGCGCGATATTCCGGGCGGAAGTCATGCCCCCATTGCGACACGCAGTGCGCCTCGTCGATGGCAAACAGGGCAATATTTTTGTCCCTATTCAGGCGCTCCAGCAGATTCAGAAAACCTTCCGTCATCAGGCGTTCCGGCGCGACGTACAAAAGCTTTAATTCTCCGCGCAGCAAGCTTTGCGATACCGCCCGCGCCGTCTCCGCATCCAGGCTCGAATTAAGAAATGCCGCAGTCACACCAAGCTGTTTTAACGCATCCACCTGATCCTGCATCAAAGCAATCAGCGGCGACACCACGATGCCCGCGCCGTCACGCATCAACGCGGGAATCTGGTAGCACAGCGACTTCCCTCCGCCGGTAGGCATCAGCACCAGCGCATCGCCGCCGGCCGCGAGATGTCCGACGATGTGCTCTTGCGCGCCGCGAAAAGTAGGATAACCGAAGGTCTCGCGAAGGATCTGCCGGGCCAAGTTTTGCATGATAAAAAGTGTCTCTGTAAAGAATTGCAAGCTTACCGCAACAGGCACGATCAAAGGCGCTTCATGCGCCCGGGGTGTATGATTTGCGGGTTTGCAACGAGTTATAAACACGCAAGGGAGAAATTAGATGAGCATCCGCACCGTCAACACCCGGCCATTCAGCGATCAAAAACCCGGCACTTCCGGCCTGCGTAAAAAAGTCCCGGTATTCCGCCAGCCGCACTATCTTGAAAACTTCGTGCAGTCGATCTTCGACAGCATCAGCGCCCCGCACGGCGCGACGCTGGTACTGGGCGGCGACGGGCGTTTTTACAACCGCACCGCGATCCAGATCATTCTAAAAATGGCCGCGGCCAACGGCTTTGGCAAAGTGCTGGTGGGACGGGGAGGTATCCTTTCCACGCCCGCCGCCTCGTGTGTGATCCGCAAGCACAAAGCCTTCGGTGGCCTGATCCTTTCCGCCAGCCACAATCCTGGCGGACCGGACGGCGATTTCGGCATCAAGTTCAACAGCGGCAACGGCGGCCCCGCCACCGAGAGCGTAACCGAGGCGATTTTCGCCCGGAGCAAAATCATCGAACACTATCGCTTTCTGGATGCTGGTGATGTGATGCTCGACCGACTGGGAGAAACAACACTCGGCAGGATGCGGGTGGAGGTAATCGACCCGGTGGCCGATTATGCCGAACTGATGGAAGCGCTGTTTGATTTCGATGCGATCCGTGCTGCACTGGCTGGCAGTTTCAGAATTAAATTCGATGCCATGCACGCCGTCACCGGCCCCTATGCCAGGGAAATCCTGGTCAACCGTTTGGGCGCGCCTGCCGATAGCGTGATGAATGCCGTGCCGCTGGAAGATTTTGGCGGCGGTCATCCGGACCCCAACCTGACCTATGCGCATGATCTGGTGGAAATCATGTATGGCGCCGATGCGCCGGATTTCGGCGCCGCATCCGACGGCGACGGCGACCGTAACATGATCCTTGGCCGGCATTTTTTCGTGACGCCCTCCGACAGCCTGGCCGTGATTGCCGCCAATGCCACGCTGGTGCCGGGCTATCGCCAGGGAGTGGCGGGCACCGCCCCCTCCCCCCCCACCCCCGCCGCGGCCGCCCGCGGCGCCAGCCAGGTCGATTCCAACCGTTGGGATCGGCGCTGCTGCTGCTGCAGGAGCCGTCGCCGCCGCCGCCGCCGCGTCTGAAGTTGCAGCATGTGTGGCTGCCGCTCCGCCACCGGCGGCCGCTGCCGCTGCTGCTGCAGCTGCTGCTACCGCCGCCGCTGCATCCTCTGCCATGCTGTGCGTGGCTTTCAGTGAGAGGCGCTGCCACAAACTTTAAACTACAACAACGGATTGAACAACACAGAAAATCCCACGAGCGCGCAAGTAACTGCCGTCAGTAACTCAATGCTGCATTGTATTTTGGTGCGTACGGCGCCGCTGCTGTTATTGACGCATGCAATGAGTGGCCTCTGATTTCTAGCGCCGACCCTTCGAGAAGGATGCGACACCACGCTCACGCTCACGTCGCTCACCACCATGGAAATACCGCCATGCTGCGCACTTGCATCACCGTCGCCGCCGGAACAGCAACACCCTCTACACTGCTTTCGCATGATGGCACTGAATCCTAAACTAAATTCCGGCAACATGCCAATTGAGCGGCGGATGTAGCTTGCTGCAGTGGTTGCCATCAGTCACACGCAACGGCTGCGGCGCTGCGCAACGGCTGCAACGACGCATCAGCAGCAGCAGCAGCAGCAGCGAGCGATACCGGTATGCAACGGCATCACGCACAATAAAATGCACACGCACGCCGTCAAAACTAGCAGTGGCATGCGCATGCTAGTAGTATATTGGCGTGATTTGATCGGTGTGCTGCGTTGTATCCCGTGTCCACCTATTTTGTGTTGGATACTGCACCACCACACTACTGCGCGCAGCTCCTTGCACCACCACAACCACCACCACAACCAGAGGCCAGCCATACCGGTACCGGAACCATG
>Ga0066256_1002413_pt1 | contig 20798 bp, 25 predicted proteins | sample ThiBio_1000_biof_FD_87107 | JGI IMG/M metagenome (GOLD analysis project Ga0066256, IMG submission 87107) | Wastewater bioreactor microbial communities from Cape Town, South Africa - Thiocy_expt_1000_biof (version 2) | ecosystem: Engineered > Bioreactor > Thiocyanate-remediating >... | reverse complement strand
GAGGGTGTTGCGCACGGTGCGCGCAAACCCGGCACGGTGCGCGACGCGTCTAAAAATGCTGCAAAAACAACCGACCGACCAAGGCGCACCGTGCGCCCTTTTATCCTGCCATCGTGCGGTTGTTGTGGCTGCCTGCCTCCCTCGTGTCCTCCATGACACGCTGGAACCCGCTGTGATGCGGACGAGAGATCGTGCGGTCATCGCAATCCTCCCGTATCCTCGCTGGCGAGAACGATGGGTTCGGCCTGCGATCTCCCATCGCCATTCTGCGCAACCGGTAGGGGCAAGCGGCTGTCAGATGATCCGCCGCCAGATGACGGCCCGTTTGCAGAACGAGCGTCGGCGGATCGCATGACGAACAGCGGGGCCTCGCGCCAATCGGGTGGCGGCGGCGCAGCAGCGGGCGCGCCTCCCGGGCGCGCCACAGAGCCGAGTCGAGGAGCAAGAAGAGCGACATAGGCGCGGGTTTCGGCCGGCAGCGCGCGCCCCGTCGTCAGGTGCTCATCGTAGCGTCCAGGACCTGCGTTATAGGCTGCGAGCATTGCAGGGATCGTGCCGTAGCGGTCGTACATCTCGCGCAGGTAGGCCGTACCCGCGAGGATGTTGTCGCGTGGATCGTAAGGGTTACGACCGAGGCGATAGCGCCCGCGAAGCTCCGTCCAGGTGTCAGGCATGATCTGCATCAGACCTATCGCCCCGGCAGACGAGATCGCGCGCACATCGCCTGCGCTTTCGGCGTGTTTGACAGCGATGATCCATGCTTCTGGAATGCCGAAGCGCTGCGAGGCTTCGGCGACGTGACCGGCGTGCGGGTCGACGGAAGCCGCGCGCGCCGGTGGCGAAGTCTGGGCGTGAACCGGCAACGCCGCGTTCGCGGCCAAGCTCAGGCCGGAAAGGAGAAGAAGGACGGCGCGCCTCATGGCGTCAGTCCTTCGCATCGCGTTTGGACGGACGGCTCCAATGCAGGGACCAGGCCGAACCGGAATCGTCGTCTCGGAAGAGATTGGCGCGGATCGGCTGCGCGAACACGGGATCATCGACGATGAGCGCGATAAACTCGCCCGCCCGTTCCCCGGTACGCTTCCAGCCCGCGCCAACCTCGGGGCCTTCGCTGTCGTTCTGGTGGACGCGGTAGTCCGGCGCGTTCTCGATATCGGATGGCTCGACCGGAACGATGGCGAGTTCGTGGACGAGCATCAGCGTGTGAATCTGTCCGGTGAAGCCGTTCGTTTCGCGGGTGAACATACCGATTTGCACGGGAAGTCTCCTTAGTTGCGGGTGGAAAAATGGAAGCGATCAGCGCGTCGGCGCGCGCCAGATGAAGCGGCCGTCGCCGTCTTCGTCGGTCCAGACGGGCGTTGCGCGGCCGATCACGGCGGTGACGGCAAGCGGACCGAAGTAGCGCCCGTCGAGGCTGTCGGCGGAGTCGGGGTTCATGAGGAAGAGTTCGCCCGCGGCGAGCTGTCGGCAGCCCTGCCAGATCGGCAGTTCGCGGCCAATGCGATCGCGATCGCGGGCATCGCCGAGCGGCACGTCATCGACGGTGATCGCCGCGCCGATGCGGCAGACGTGTTGTCCCGGCAGCGCCATCACGCGCTTGAGCAGCGGCACATCGGGACCGATGTAGCCGCGCCGAACCATGAAACTGGCGAGCGGTTCGGGCGGCATGACCGCGACGAGATCGGTGACTTCGAGCCGATAGGAAGGTGCGATGCTGTAGAGCCCGACCGGCACGCTCGACGTGACGTTCCAGACGAGCTTGGTGGACGTCGGAACGGCGATGGCGAGCGCAGCGCCAAGCGCGGCGACGGCCGTGGCTTTGATGTAGCTGGAACGGGTCATCCTTCGATTCTCCGCCGCTTGAGCCAAGCCAGATGGCGCTCGGCCGTGTATGGGCGTGGTGCGTAACCGGCCTGCATCCGGTGGGCGACGTGATGCCAATGGTCGGGCGCGACATCGCAGGCGTCGATGCCGAGCGCTTCGACGGCGTCGATGTGCCGAAGCACGTTCTCGACCTTTGGCCAGCTCTCGACCTTGAGCAGTATTTCGCCGCCCGGTCGAACGAAGGGAAGCGTCTGATAAGGCTCGCCCTGTGTAATTGTACGGACGATGTCGATGCGGGAAATGATGGTGCCGTAGTCGTTGGCGGCCCAGCGGACGAACGCAAATATGGTGTTCGGGCGGAAGCCGACGACACGTCGGCGGCGATCAATAATCTGTTCGTGCGCCTCGCGGCCGAACCTGACCCAGTATTCGATCTTCTTCTCCTGCCACGTCAGTTCGACGTGGGTCATGTCGTCCTGATGGCGTCCAGGCGCCATAGGACCGCCGCACACGCGGGAGGCCGCAATGCCGGTCATGAGGGGGCTCCGTCGGTTGGAGGAAATTCGCGATCGAGCAGCGCGCGCAGCATGTCGGCGACGGTGACGCCCCGTTGAAAGGCGACGATCTTGATGCGCCCCCGCAGGTCTGGCGTGATGTCGATGGTCAGCCGTGCTGTGAAGTTGGAAGCGACGAGATTGCGCGGCGGCGTGTCAGCCGCCTTGATCCATTGCTCGGCATCGGCGGGACGCGTTGCGAAGCCGCGTCGCGTTGGGCGTTCGCTCATGCGCTTGCCCTCCCTGCACGGAGGCGGCTGATTTCGTTCGCCAGCGCCGCGACCTCACGGGCTGCCGAGATGGCGTCGTCAAGTTCGCAGACAAGGCGGCCAGTCTGTGCAGCCGATGCGAAGGCGATGCGTTGTCCGATCGTTGTACCTAGGACAGGCGGATCGTGATCGGCGAGAGTTTCGGCGGTCTCGCGCGCCAGGACGGTGCGAGCGCCGCAGCGGTTGAGAACGAAGCGGGCCAGAAGCTCGGGACGATAAACGCGCGCCTCGGCGAGCAGCGCGAGCATCTCGGCTGAGGCCCAACCGTCGAGTGGAGACGGCTGAACCGGGATCAGGACGAGATCGGCTGCGAGCAGTGCCGAGCGCATCAGCGCGGCGACTCGTGGCGGGCCATCGATCACCACATGATCGACATCGCGCGCCAGCTCGGGCGCCTCGCGGTGAAGTGTGTCGCGCGCCAGGCCGACGACGCCGAAGAGGCGCGGAAGACCCTCGCGGCTACGCTGCTGCGACCAGTCGAGCGCCGAACCTTGCGGATCCGCGTCGATGACAGTGACGCGCTTTCCGCGGCTGGCCAGCTCCCCCGCGAGGTTGAGGGCGAGCGTCGTCTTTCCGACACCGCCTTTTTGATTGAGGAATGCGACGATCATCGCACGCCTCCCGAGCGCCCTTGGATGGGACGCTGGCCACTCTGGGGGTGATCGTCGAACAGCTTTGTCTGGGTGCTGTTGGGGGTAGTAGCTCTGCGATCCGACGCTGCAGAACTGAGGTTGCGCGCCGTCGCACGGATGAGGTTTTCCACATCGCGCGCGCGCTCTTCAGAGTTAGATTCTTGGTTAGACTCTAAGTTAAGGGGCCGATTCCGGTTTTGTTTTCGGTGTGTTAGGCCCTGTTTGGGTTCCTGATAGCACGAGGCCGAGGTTCCCGATGGCACGATAGGGCGGGTTCCCGATAGCACGACCCTGTCCACAGGTTTTCCACAGGGTGGATGGGGCTCGAATGCGAGCAGGACGCGGCCGCCGGTCTCGACCTCGAGAAAGAGGGCATAGCCGGGGAGCGGCTGGCGACGGACGATATCGCGCAGCTCGAAGGCGAAGCGTTTGAACGGCGAGAGGCTGCCAGACTTCTGGTGAAGATGACGCAGGTCGAAACGCCATCCAGCGCGCTGGCGGCCGCCGTGCTTGCGTACGAGGCGATAGAGCCAACGGTCGAGGCCGCCGGTCAGATCGAAATAGGCGCGGTCGATCGTCAGGACCAGCGCGTCATCGAGCACGGCCTTGTAGAACCAGTCGGGGACGATGAGTTCGATTCCATCGGGCCGGCCGTTTCCGTCAGTGCGCTCCTGCCACTCGTTGATCCAGGAGAAGCGGTGGCGGCGCCCTTCGGCTGGTTGCCGGATCGACGTGGAGACGGTGGTCGATTGCAGACGATCGAGCGCAGCCTTGAGCCGCTGGTAATCGCGCAAGCTGGTGCCGCGGCCGACATAGGTCAGAATCTCATACGGCGTAGCGGCCATCAGGCGCGATGTGCGCAGTCCGGCGTCGCGCGCCTCAACGATCTGGCTCGCCGCCCAGATCAGGATGTCGGCGTCCCAGATGGTCGCCATGCCGTGATCGGGCACCGCTTCCACGCGGATCGCGACATCGCCGGCGGCAAAGTCGATCGGCGCGATGCGGTGAGATTTGGAAAGAGAGAAAAAGGGATAGGCCATGAGATCCTGCGCGTCTCGTGGCGCGAAGTCGCCAGGGAGCGCCCGAAACAGGTCGAGCTGGCCGCGCTCCGATGGGTGACGACGCCGCACCGCCATGAACGAACCGGGCGCGATCAGCGTGCGAAGCGACTGACGGGCTGGCCCGTCGAAGGCGTCTGGCGTTTGGCGGGAAGAACCGAGCCGCGCGGATCGGAGGTGGAGGTGACAGCGCCACGGTCGGCCCAGGTCTCAAGGTCCTCGACGGAATAGACGACGCGACCGCCGAGCTTTCGATAGGCCGGCCCCGTGCCGTAGGTACGGTGTTTTTCGAGCGTGCGGGCTGAAAGGCTGAGGAATTCGGCGGCTTCCTTGGTCCGCAGGAAGCGTGGCGGCAGAACGGCGGTATCGGGTCGCATGGATCGGGCCTCCGTGGTGTTGCGGGAAGCCGCTGCGGTTCAGCGGCGAGCAACGACCACGGTGGCGAAGGAGAGCCGGCGTGTTGCAGGGCGAAGTTAGGGGGTATTGAATTCGCCCACCGGGCGGAGAGTCGTGGACGGTTATTTTCGACGCCGATGCCGCAGCAGCTTCCGGTATCCGCCGGCGATCATGGTGCGCGCGTCGCGCAGCAAGGCTTTCACGCCATGACGGGCTGAGGACGCCTGCCATTCGTCCCGGTCGAGACGGCCGATGTCGAAGATGACCTGCGCGATCTCCTGTTGGGTCGCTCCATCGCGATCGCCGTCAAAAGCTTGCAGCATCTTCCGCAGCCTTGCGCGTTGCTGCCGTGTCAGCCGCGTGTCTGGTGGGATCGCCCGACCATGCAAAGCAGATAGGAGCCGTTGGACGGCCTCGATCCTGTCGAAGCCGTCGAGACCCAGGGGAATGACCGCGACCTCTGCGGCGCCCTTCTCGGCATAGTCGATGATCTGGAGCCGCTGGCGATTTCCCACCGTGTAATGGAACGTGGTCTCCCGCTCGCCCTCGTCGTTCGAGGCTTGGTAGCTGCCGCCGGTAATGCGCGCACGAGAGAGAATGCCGCCGAGTTCTTTCGGGACTTCAATCAGCATGACGATGCTGGTGTCATCCTGTGGGAGCCACAGGACCGAAGCGTCAGGTGGTGGCGTCCGTGGGTCGACGGGGAAATCGCAAACCCCAGCGGTGCTGGATCTGGTCGGTCATGTTCTTTGGGACATCGCTGCCCGCCAGCGCTTCGAAATCGGCGTCATAGGCCTCATTGCGGCGGAGCCATTCCCAGGCCAGATCGGACGCCGTCAAGGCATCCAGATGGTCGTATTCCGCCGAGGAGCGCCATGTCGATGCATCGGGTGTCATCGCAATTCCCCTCCAGTTACGTACTCTAGGGGATTTACGATTCCCTCGTGAGTTGCATCTGGGAAGTCAGTGATATGTCAGAAGGCGATGCCGGAGCGGCATTACGCGAACGGTCGCTGCTGGCTTTCCCTAACCAATTCGCGATATCCGTGTTCGGTCATCCAGTGCGCACGAGCGAGATGGGCCTCGTGCATGCCGCGGCATCGTTGAGGGTCGCGGTCGGGGTCCAGGCCAAAGAGGGTATGGACGGCCTCGCGCCAATCGGCTCCGTCGCGTTCGGCGTCAAGGAGCCGCAGGTAGAGCTTCATGTGCTTGCGGTCGTAAGATGTGAGGGTATCGCTGGACGGCGGTTCGTCCAGAAGGATCGGATTCGGCTGTCCCATCAAGCTACCATAGTCGCGCGCATCAACCTCGTTAACCTTCATATGAGGTTGGACGCCCTCTTTACGCGACAAGGATGGCGGCGATGAGATCGGCGCCACTAGCGCGGCAGATCGCTCCGTTCGTTCAGAAGCAACACACCCTCGCCCTTGTCGGTGGAGAGGAGGACGATCCCGCCAGCTTCGAGAGCCCTTCGCACCTGATCCCGCGTGGACTCATACACGTCGAGGCGGTTTTCCGACTCGAGGCGCTTCAGCGCGGTCAGCGATACTCGAGCCTTGTCAGCGAGCGTCTCCTGTGTCCAACCCAGCAACGCGCGTGCGGCCCGTGATTGTCGGGCGGTGATCATGCATGATCACCTCCCACCGTGGCGCGTACGCACTCCAGAACTACGACTAAAATAGTCGCTCTTGATCGAAAGGTCACCAAAAATGAACATCGGAGACGCGACTACATGAGGCGCACCGCCTTTTTGATGACGCTGGTGATTCGCTCGAAATAGGGGTAGCGGCCCCGGCCTTTCGGCCGGGGCCTTGTCCGCCTCAGTCGGTGCGGCGGCCGTTGGGCCGGGACCAGATGAGGGAGAAGGTGTCACCGTCCTCGTCGTCGAAGAGGTTGGCGTAGATCGGGGCGTTGAAGCTCGGATCGTCGAGCTTGAGGCCCAGATAGTCGCGACCCTCGTTGGAGCGCTTGGACCAGGCGGCGCCGATCTCGGCTCGGCCGACCAGGACCCGGTGGCTGGGGGCGTTCTCGCCGCTGGCGCGCAGGTCGGGGACGATGCGGACGTTCTTGGCCTGGACGCTGAGGGTGACGATGTCGCCGGTGTATTCGTTCGAAGCGGTCTTCTTGAAGGTGCCGATGGTGGCCATTGTATGTCTCCGTATCCATTTCCGAGCCCGCACCATTGCGGCCTCGATGGCGATCGGCAGGCCGGAGGCGAGCGACGACACATCGCTTGCGACCGGAGCGCAGCGGAGGATGGCGCAGGCGCGACTTTGTTGTTTCGCGAGGAATGACGGCGCAGCCGGCAGGGGAAGAAAGTCGGGACGCGCCGTTGTGGCATAGGCGCTCGAGGCGCAGCCGTCCTTCGGCCAGATCAGGCCATTGAAGAGGCCGTATGGAGCGGTCGCTGAATGGACAGAACTCGGAGACCTTGGCCACACGCTACCGCCAAAGGCCCGCCGGACGTCACCGACTTCATCGCTCCATTCCGGGCCTATCGCACGCAATCTTTGTCTCTGACGCCAACAGCAAGATCGCACCGCTCGCTGGAAGTCATCGGCTCGCCGTTAGAGGGCGCTGCCTCTCCACCCGCTCAATACGCGGTCGCCTGACCGGGCCTCGCCTTGGCATTCCGTGCGCGCGCCTGCTTTGGGCCACTCCCAACGACGCGAACGTGATGTGGCTCTTAGCCGGAGCCGCTCACGGCTTTCCGCATCAGACGCGAGACAGTTGGCCCGCCGAAGGGTCGGATGCCGCCATGCCGGTGATCCGCGCGAAGGTGGTCACGCCGACCGCGACAGCCCCGATGATCGAGAACACGATCTGCCAGGTCTCGGACGGCATGGTGTGCTTGACGACCCCATGGGTGGCGTGGAAACCCGCAATTACCGCAGGCGCGACAAAGGCGATGGCGATCAGGAGGCGCGCCCAGATCGGGCGGACGGTGGCGAGCAGGAACTGGCCGACGCCGAAGGTGAGACCAGCCCCGACGAAGCCGATGATGATCGCGCCGAGCCAACCGGCGCCCGTGCCATACGCCCACATGCCGAGGCTCACGCCCGCGAAGAACGGGAGCGCATAGACGGCAAGCGTGAAGAGCAGCCAGCAGAGGAAGCCGATGGCGGCGAAACTGAGAAGAATGCCAAGGAAGATCATGGTGGTTTCTCCGTGAGAATGGTCTGACGGTCGCGCCTCCACCACCACCACGGCGCTGCTCTATTCTAGCAGGGAATAGCGCCGTCGGGGAGCGGAAACCGATCGGTGTCCGCTTCGGCCGGACGGCCGTCGCCCCGTCATGGGGCGAACGGATCGATCTCGCTGACGATCTCGGTTTCATCGCCGTCGAACTCGTTGGCGGTCGTGACCGAGAGGGTGCCGTCGCCGGCGCGGAAGATGATGACGACGGCCATCAGGGTGGTGGCAAGGCTGAAGGCGTAGGCGTGCGCGTCGGGGAAGGACATTGCTCCGGCTCCTGTTTGAGCGGAGGACCATCCCCCGCTGACAGGCGCCCGAAGTGTCCGGCCGGGGGCCGCAATCACCGCGCAGGCGCAGCCGGAGCGGCGGCACGCTTGCGTAGTCCGACCCTTTACGGGTTGATGGCGTCAGGCCCGCGGCTGGACCAAGGATCAGCGCAATGGATCGCGGGGTGTGGTCAACTTCGCTTCAGGAGCCGTGGGCGTCCTGGCGCGCATGATCGAAGACCGCTTGAGCGAGTTTACGCACAATGTCGCAGGCATCATCCGCAAATCCCGCCGGCCATGCTCGCGGATCGCGCTGAAATCCGCCGCGCTGAAAATACGGATGAAGCTGATCGACAACGAGTAAGAGTCGGGATGGCAGGTCCAGACCGGCGCGTTCGGCGTATCGGGCCGCCCGATCGAGATTGTGACCGATCTGGACACGGTTCCAAGCGTCGGTGCTTGTGGTGCGGAGCAGATGAGATTTGAGCAACAACTCGGTGGCGATGGCGATCGAGTGAAGGGCTAGGCTATCGGCGGCGTTCTTGGCCGCCCAGGCGGCGCTGTCGAGTTAAGACATGGCGTTTCGCCGGAACGTCTCGGAGAGATGAAGGTCCGGCGCAAAGTCATCAGGGAATGGCATCAGGTCCGGCATCGCGCCAAGATGCCAAGATATCAGAAATATCCAACCCGGGTGCTTCGCCTGATTTGAATTGATTTACACGAGGCATGGCGGAGTTCCGACCTTCGGGCATGTCGACGTCGGTTGGAGGCAACAGCCGAGGGCGGCGCTTACGCGCCGCTCGATCCGAACCGATAGACCGGAATACCGAGCTTGCGGGCCTTGTCGGCGAGATTGTCCTGAATGCCGGTGCCGGGGAAGATCACGACGCCGATCGGCATGATGGTCAGCATCTGATCGTTGCGTTTGAAGGGCGCGGCCTTGCCGTGCTTCGTCCAGTCTGGCTTGAAGGCGACCTGCGGCACCTTTCGAGTGTCGGCCCAGCGGGCGGCGATCTTCTCGGCGCCTTTGGGCGTACCGCCGTGCATCAGCACCATGTCGGGGTGCTTGGCGTGGATCTGGTCGAGCTTGGCCCAGATGGCCTGGTGGTCCGTGGTGTCGCCGCCGGAGAAGGCGATCTTCGGCCCGGTCGGAACCAGCACCTCGGTTTCCGCGCGACGCTTGGCGGCGAGGAAATCGCGGCTGTCGATCATCGCGGCGGTGAGATGGCGATGGTTGATCCGTGATCCGGTCCGGGGCGACCACGGCGAACCGGTAACGCGAAGGTAATGCTCGGCGGCGCTTTCGCGGAAGACTTCCAGGCTGTCGCGGCGTTCGATCAAGCTCTTGCCCATGTCGATCAGGTTCTCGAGCTGCAGCGACTTGACCTCGGAGCCGTCCTGTTCGCGCTGGAGGCGCTTCTGGCCCTGTTCGTTGTCGTCGAGCGTATCTTCGATGCGGCTGACAGCGCGGTGGAACATATTGACGGTCGACCAGAGCAGTTCGCCCAGGTCGTGATCGAGGCTGGTGTCTGCCAGGGTGGCGATGAGGGCGTCGAAGATGTCTGCGACAGCGCCTTCGATGACGCGGTCTTCCGGAACTGGGCGGGGATCGGGTTCGTTCTCGGAGGGGCGATAGCCGTAAAGCTGGAGTTCCTGCAGCAGGTCGTCGGTGGGAGACGAGTCGTGGTGCGGTTCGAAGTCGTCGTGCTCGTTCATTGGATGCTCCGTCGGTTGGACCGCGACCGTCGCGGCCTTCATGGCGACGAAGCCGTCGGGCGGGCCGGACCTGCACCCGGAGCAAGGCGTAGGGCCGAAGCGTCAGCGGAGGATGGCGGAGGCCGGCGATTTTGTTTCGCGATGGAAAGGCGCGGGTTCGGGGTCCCCGCGCGGCATGCCGCGTGGGGTGGACATGCGCCGCCGGAAAATCGTCGGCCTCCGCCATTGCCGATCCGGCCCGGCTGACGGCCGATCGCCCTCTCGAAGGCCGAGGCGCGGTCCCCCTGACGGGTCCAGCAGCCAGCGAGCAAGGCGGCGCCGGGTCGCCTCGCGATTCCAATCCGGCTATGCGGCGACCGCCATGAAGCGGGCAACGTCCTGGGGGGCAAGCTGCACGCGGATTCCAGACCGGAGCGCATCCAGCCCAAGTAGGCGCAGATCCTCGTTGCAGTCCCCCAATGCCGGCGAGAGCACGATCGCCTCGATTCCGGCCGCATTGGCGCGTTCGATCAGATTGTCCCGCGCGCCGTCTCCTGCCGGATCGTTATCGCGGACGATGTAGAGCCTGCGAAGCGTCGACGGGAACAGGATGGCGGCAAGGTGCGCCGCCGAGAGTGCGGGGGCGATCGCCATGTCGGGCACGACCTGACGGAGCGACAGCATGGTTTCGATACCTTCGCCTGCCGCCATCACGTCCCCCGGCACGCCGATGCGGACCGCATGACCGAGCAGATCGCCCATCGCCTTGCGCTGCGTGTCGATCGGCGCCTTGTCGGAACCGTCGGGCGAGAGCCAGGTGCGGTGGGCTCCCGTGATCGTGCCGCCCAGATCGGTGACTGCCGCGATCATCGCCGGCCAGGTTTCGGTCGGGCCCTCGTCCTCGGGACGGTAGTAGCACCTCGGATGGAAACGCAGGCTGCCGGTCCCGTGCAAAGCCGTAATCCCGCGTTTGCGGAGATACGTTTCCACGATGGTGCCCGCGATCGGCTGCGACATGGCGAAGAGACGGCGCGCCGCCTCGGACGATCCCGATGGGGCTGGCGCTCTGCCGTGTCGTGATGGCGCCGGTGGCGGTTCGGGTTGCGGCATGCTGAGGAAGCTGCGCGCCTCTTCGACGACATCGGTGAAATCGATCAGGCCGAGCGATCCCCGGATCACGTCGAGCAGGTCGCCATGCTCGCCGGTGGCCGCGTCGTTCCATTTGCCGGCTGGTCCCTTCGGCGTGTCGCGGAGCCGCACGAACATCGAGCGGCCCTTGGCGTTGCGAACATCGCCAACCTGCCAATAACCGCCCTGACGGCGACCGTTGGAAAGGTAATGGCGGCAGACCGCCTCGGCCTGCCGGCCGAGACGGTGCGCCAGATCGGAGGCGTCGATCCGTGCCATCATGCCGCCTCCCGCTCGGAGATGCGCGACAGCGGATAGGTGTCGAGCAGCCTTCCGAGGATGGTCGGGCCGGTGGCGTCGACGGGCACGAAGAAGCGCAGCTTCCACGAGATGATCTCGCTATACAGCCCGTAGCTCCGCAGCCGGTCGCGCATCGCGTCCGTGAACCCGGAGAGTTCGATGCGGTTCGCGCCCATGACACGGGCCCGGCGAAGCTGAAGGCCTTCGGCGAGGTCGAGGATGGTGCGGCCGTCGACCAGGGCCGCATAGGCGTCCTCGGCGCTGAGGCTGGTCGCGCCGGTCGAGGCGGCGTTGGCGGCCCAGGCCGGTGAGACGCGCCGGCCGATGATGCGTTCGCCGTCATCGGTCTGAAGGCGATAGACGCGCGTCGACTCGTTGGGCAGGCGCTTCCACACGGGCAGCAGCAGGCCGCTGACCATATGGATCGTGCTCTCGGTGAAAGCCGGGACCTCCGACACCTCGCGCTGCCAGATGGCGGCGAAGGTCTCGCGATCGGCTTCCTGCCAATGGCTGTCGGCCATCATCTTCAGCGAGGCGTGATGCTGCTCCATCGGCCGGATCAGCCGCACGCGCCGTTCGATCTCGCCGTCGTCGAGCATCAGCGATGGCGCGGGGATTTGCACGGCGGCTCGGCCAGAGCGCTCATTCACGAGCAGCCGGGCGTGCGGATCGGCCAGCCAGGCCAGCGCGCTCTCCGTCGACGTCGGCCGATTGCGGCGACGCTCGACAAGGCTGAGAAGACGCGCTTCCGCCCCCGTCGCGGGATGCGTGTAGATGGTGGTCCGCTCGGTGACGACGAAGCTCTCCGCCGTCAGTGTTTCCAGGCCGACATCATAGACGCCGCTGGCGATCGCGCCCGCCACCTTCGCCTCGAGCAGCAGTTCGAAGGCGGTGAACAGGATGCCTTGCAGCTCGATGGTGAGGGCGAGCAGCCGGTTGAGAAAGGTCGTAATCGGCGGCAGTTCGTCCTTGATGCCGCCCTCGTCCATCAGTTTCAGGCCGGTGGCGTCCTCGAAGCGCTGGAGCGAGCAGCCTTCGACCTTGCCCCGCACGATCTGGAGATAGAGCTGGCGAAGGGCATCGCGAGCGTAGCTCGATTCCAGATTGTCCTCAGGCCGGAACAGGCCCTGTCCGCCGGTCTGGCGTTGGCCGCGCGTGATTGCGCCCAGCGTGTCGAGGCGGCGGGCGATGGTGGAGAGGAAGCGCTTCTCCGCTTTCACATCCGTGGCGATCGGCCGGAACAGCGGTGGCTGCGCCTGGTTGGTGCGGTTGGTGCGACCGAGGCCCTGAATGGCGGCGTCCGCCTTCCAGCCCGGCTCCAGCAGATAGTGAACCCGGAGCCGCTGGTTCCTGGCGGAGAGTTCGGCGTGATAGCTACGCCCGGTGCCGCCCGCGTCGGAGAAGACGAGGATGCGTTTCTGATCGTCCATGAAGGCGCTGGTCTCGGCGAGGTTCGCCGATGGCGCGCGGTTCTCGACGACGAGACGATGGCCCTTGCGCACGATGCGCCGCGATCGGCCCGTCACCTCCGCGACCGTCTCCGTCCCGAAACGCTGCACGATCTGGTCGAGCGCGCCAGGGACTGGCGGGAGCGATGCGAGCCGTTCGATCAGATCGTTGCGGCGGGCGACGGCTTCCCTACTCTCGACAGGCTGGCCATCCCGATAGACGGGACGCGACGACAGATTGCCTTCCGAGTCGGTGAAGGGCTCGTAGAGCTGCACCGGGAAGGAATGGGCGAGATAGTCCAGGACGTATTCCCGCGGCGTGATGTCCACGCGCACGTCTTTCCATTCGTCGGTCGGGATCTCCGCCAGCCGACGTTCCATCAAGGCTTCGCCGGTTGAGACGATCTGGATCACGGCGGCATGACCCGCATCGAGATCGCCTTCGATCGAGCGGATCAGCGTCGGCGTCTTCATCGACGTGAGCAGATGGCCGAAGAAGCGCTGCTTGGCGGATTCGAACGCCGAGCGGGCGGCGGACTTTGCCTGCTTGTTCAGCGTGCCGTCGCTGCCGGTGATGTTGGCGGCCTGCATCGCCGCATCGAGATTGTTATGGATGACGGCGAAGGCCCCGGCATAGGCGTCATAGATGCCCCGCTGTTCGTCGGTGAGCTGGTGCTCAACCAGCTCGTATTCGACACCGTCATAGGAGAGTGACCGGGCGGTGTAGAGGCCGAGCGAACGCAGATCGCGCGCGAGCACCTCCATGGCCGCCACGCCGCCGTCCTCGATGGCTTCGACGAATTCGGCGCGGGTGGCGAAGGGAAAATCTTCGCCGCCCCAGAGGCCGAGCCGCTGGGCATAGGCGAGATTGTGGACCGTGGTGGCGCCGGTGGCGGAAACATAAGTCACGCGCGCGTTCGGCAGAGCGTGCTGGAGGCGCAAACCTGCGCGACCCTGCTGCGAGGCGGCGACATCGCCGCGTTCTCCTTTGCCGCCAGCGGCGTTCTGCATGGCGTGCGCCTCGTCGAAGATGATGGCTCCATCGAAATCGGAGCCCAACCAATCGACGATCTGCCGGACGCGCGAAACCTTCTCGCCGCGGTCGTCGGAGCGTAGCGTGGCGTAGGTCGTAAATAGGATGCCTTCCGACAGGGTGATGGGCTTGCCCTGCGGGAAGCGCGAGAGCGGCGTGACGAGCAACCGTTCCATGCCGAGCGCCGACCAGTCGCGCTGGGCATCCTCGATCAGCTTGTCGGATTTCGAGACCCAGACCGCCTTGCGGCGACCGCGCAGCCAGTTATCGAGGATGATGCCCGCAGACTGACGGCCTTTGCCCGCGCCGGTCCCGTCGCCGAGCATGTAGCCGCGCCGGAAGCGCACGGCGTTCTCGGCGTCGGGCGGAGCGGCCTTCACGAGATCGAAGGTTTCATCGACCGTCCATGACCCGGCGAGGAAATCGGAATGGGCTTCGCCGGCGAAGATGACGGTTTCGAGCTGAGCGTCCGAGAGAAGATCGCAGATGTTCGCCGGCAGCATCGGCCGGTAGCTTGGCTTGGGCGGCGCGATGCTGGCCATGGCCGCCGACTGAACGAGCTTGGTCGGATGCGCCTGCGCGCCGGGGATGCGGATCGACTGCAATCCGTATTCTTCGTAGATCGCATCGGTGAGGCGCGCACCCTCGGGCGGCGTCCAGTCGACGGTCTCATAGGCGAGTTCGACGCCTTCCGGCTCGATGGAGAGCGACACGGCTGGACGAGTCGCCGAGGCGCGCGCGAGATAGCCGCGCACCGTACGCGGCGTAGCTGCCGGGCCGGCGGGCGGCGACGGCAGCGTCGCCGTGGCAAGGCGCGAGGGGACCTGGGCCTCGATCCAGCCGAGCAAGGCTGCGACATCGGGCGCAACGCCGGCAGAGGTCGGGAAGATGGCGGGATCGTCAGCCGGGAGTTTGTCGATGACGGTCAGCCGCGTCTCGATCGTCGTGCCGTGCCGAGCGTAGACCGAGCCGTCGATCGCTGCGGTGAAAGCGACACGGCCACGCTCCTGGAGCCGCCTGAAAGCGTCGGTCCAGGCCGGGATCTCGGGCCCGAAGTTCGCGCCGGTGATGGCGACCAGACGGCCGCCATCGGCGAGACGCGCCAGGGCCGAGGCGACATGGCGATAGGCGGCGTCGGCCATGCGGCCGGAGACGTGGGCCATGGCCGAAAACGGCGGGTTCATGATGACGACGGTTGGCGTGGCGGTCGGCGGGAGATGATCGTCGATCTGGGCCGCGTCGAAACGCGAGACGGCGACGGTCGGGAAGAGAGCGGCGAGCAGATCGGCGCGAGCATCGGCCAGCTCGTTGAGGAGGAGTTCGCCGCCGCTGATCTGGGCGAGGATCGCGAGCAATCCGGTGCCGGCCGATGGTTCGAGCACGACATCGCCCGGCGCGATGGCGGCTGCGGTCACGGCGGCGAGCCCAAGCGGCGTCGGCGTCGAGAATTGCTGCAACGCCTGGCTTTCCTCGGAGCGGCGCGTGTGCGTCGGCAGAAGTCCGGCGATTTTGGTGATGGCGGAAAGCCGTGCTGCCGGAGAAGCGGCTTTGCGGAAAAGCGTCTTTCCGTACTTCTGAAGGAACAGGACGGTCGCCGCTTCGCAGGCGTCGTAGGCGGTCTTCCAGGTCCACGCGCCGGTCGTGTCCGATGCGCCGAACGCCGCTTCCATCGCGCTACGCAACGCAGCGGCGTCGATACGCTCGCCGCGCTCAAGGTGAGTCAGAAGACGCAGGGCCGCGCCGAACGCGGCGACTTCTGAGGAAGGAACGGGAACGACAGAGGGGAATGCGGCGGCGGCCGCCGCTGACGTCAAAGCCAGGGTCATCGGAAATGCCTCGGGAGAGCGGAAAACGGGAAGCCCGCGCGGCGCTCTCTCTCAACCGCCCGGACTCGACCCGTCCCGGCGACCCTCTCCCTCTCAGGGACTCGCAATGACCGACATGAAAAAAGCGCCCAACCGCGAAGGCTGGGCGCTTTAGGTATCAACCGAACCGGCGACCGGCCTCGGTGAAGGTGTAGTCGTTGGCGGCGATGGATTCGTCGATCGTCTCGTCCGATGTGAGGTGGTTGTATTCACGCTCGAGCTGGCGATAGAGCCAGCGGGCGAGGTCGCGCAGCGCCTCGATGACGGCTTCCTCCGCGCCGTCGGTCATGGGCTGCCAGGACGGACTGTCGCGTTCTACCGACACCGACATGCAGTATTCATGGTAGTAGCGCCCGCCATGCGTGGTTTCGGCGCGAAGCTGGAAGAAATTGCGCTGTTGCACGGCTTGCAGCGCGTCGGCGATGCGATGCAGGGCCTCGTCCCGAGGGGCGTAATCGCACAGCGCCTTCGACGCGCCCTTGCGATAGCGATAATAGGCCTCGAAACAAGCGCCGTCGCCCTGGCTCCAGAAACCGGAAAACCAGATGCGAGGCTCCTGACGGTTGGCGCCACCATAGAGCCGGACCGGCCGGGTCTTGAAGGACAGGCCGAGCAGCTCGCCGATGCGGACGAAATCGTCATAGACGAATTCGTACCAATCGTGCTCGACGCCGTTCTCGCGATACCATGAACGGGCTGTCTCCTTGGCGGAATCGGAGAGTTCGCCGAGCCGATAGACGGTGGTTTCTATGATCTCAGGCATCGGGATCACCTCCGTCGAGCACGTCGGCGAGCCAGCCGCTGGTATAGGTCCACGCCACGGTCTCGCCCGTGGTGAGATCGAGCACATGCGCGCCGCCGCCGAAGGCATCGACGCGCGGCCTCGAGCAGGTGTTGGCGTATTGGAAACCCCAGCGCCCCGTCAGCCCGAACGCGGCGGCGCAGCGCTTCACGAACTGGATCAGGCGCTCGGGATCGCCGGTGACGTCATCGCGCATCCAGAGGATGGTCCCGCCGTGCTCAGGCTGGATCGAAAGTAGGAACCCCTCGGACGGCGGTTCTTCGGAAGCCCCTTCTTCGGAGAGCGTGTTGTAGAAGTCGAGTGCGCGTGCGGCGTTGTCGGGGGTGCCGACGTCGAGCAGGCAGGAGAAATGGGTGAAAAAGTCGGCCATGGCAGGCTCCTGAAACGACAATGCCCGGCGCGAGGCCGGGCTGATTGAAGGAATGGGACTGGGTCAGGCGGCCTGCGGCAGCCGGAGAAGATCGGCGGCGGTCTCGCGCCAGAGCGGATCGACCAGGCGCGCTTCGAGGCGGGAAGCCTGATAGCGAAGGTCGCGCGCCGATCCATAATCGCCGCGACCGGAGGCGGCGAAGGCCAGGCCGCGTATCCGGCTCGCTTCGGTGACGACGCGCCGGGCTTCGCGGTCGCTGGCGACGGGATGCTGCCAGAGGATGACGCCGGCGCGGATGTCTCCGGCGAGGACCAAGCCCAGCGTGTTGTCCTGCACGACGATCAGCCGCGGCCGGAAATGCAGCGTGTCGTCGGGGCCGATGCGGATATCGCCGCGCGAGACGCGCATGGCTGCAAGAGCCATGGCGTCTTCGGGGCAAGCGGTCTCGCCGAGCGGGATGCTGCGGTCGCGGCAATCGGCGTCGGTGGCCCCGGCATAGCTGATCGTGCCGAGGCAGGAGACGTGTAGCGGGAGTTTCTGCGCGCGATGAAGTCGCGGCAGCACCTCCTCCGCGAGGATCTGACCGATCGAGACGATGGGGGCAGCATTGGCATGGGTCATTGGGAATACTCCGCGACGGGCGGCGGAGGCCTCTCCTCCACCTGCTATCCCGTCACGGCCGCCCGGCCCGAACTCTCCCTCTCATTGCTGGCGTCGAAGCCGATCCGGTCAGTAGCCGAAGGACCAGGAGGGCCAGGCCTGACCGTCGTCGGAGGCCGTGACCGCCTCGGCCAGATAGGTCGCTTCGCCCTCGATGAGGGAGGGATCGCGCACAGGAGTTTCGTCGATCACGGTGACGCGGGTCACAAGGCCGTCCTCGACCTCGACATGGACGGGCACGAGATACTGGAACACGACGCGGCGCGTCGGGGACGCGTTGATAATGGGCATGATGATCTCCACGAAAATGCGGGGAGCGGCAAAGACCGCTCCCCGTTGTCGTGTTCACTCGGCTGCGGCCAGGACGGTTTCCTCGTCCTCGGCATCGACGCCCTCGTCCTCCTCGCCATCATCGGCGAGGAAGTCCGGCAGCGCCGTGTCATCGCCGCCATCCGTCTGCGCCTCGGCGCCGGTGGTCTGTTCGCCATCGAGCGAGGCGAGGCGCAGCGGCTCGGGCAACCAGCCGGTGTCGGCCAGCAGGCGCTCGGCTTCCTTGGCCATGTCGCCCTTCTTCAGGTGGTCGATGAGCTGCGCAGCCCGCTCGCCGGCGCCTTCGCGAACGGCTTCAAGGATGCGCGGCTTGGTGACACGGCCGAGATAGTTGCCCACGGTCGGCCGCCAGCCCGCCGCCACCATGTCGAGGCCGGTTTCGCGAGCGAGCCGGTCCGCCTGCGCCATCCGCACGTCAAGGCCATGGCGGCTGACGCCCGAACCGGAATGCGGATTGGGCCGCTCGAAGAGCGCATTGACGCCGTAGCTCACGCACAAGGCCAAGAGGTCCATGCGCGTGCCGTCATCGAGATGGGTGAGCCAGTCCCAGAGGGCTTGGTCGTCGGCCGGGACATGGTCGCCCCAGCGTTCATGCCGCTCGTTCACGGCCCGGGCGGAGTCGCTCTCCTTCAGCTCGTCGGACTGAGCCGGGAAGAAGATGTGCCGGACACTGGCCTCGAGGCAGCCCGTCGGTGCGGTGTGCCGGAAGGTGTCGCTGACCAGCTTGTGCAGCAACATGGTCATGGCGACCTGCGGATTTTCCGCTACGGCATTGCGCAGCGCCACCGTGCGATGGGCCGTCAGTTCGATCACGAGGCGTTCGGGCAACGGCTTGAGGCTGTCGTCCTCGTCCTCCTCGGGCTCGGCGGCCTGGCCTCCGATAGTGATGACCGCGCGCTGGACAGAGGGCGCATCGTCGCCATCGGCCTCGGTCTGGTCGTCGTCGCCTTCGGACTCGACCGGCGCCTCGTCGTCAGGGCGCACGTAGCCGCGTTCAACCAGCAGCGACCCGTCGCCGTCGAGACTGACGAAGACGCCGGCGATGCGGATCTCGGCCGGATCGTAGCTGACGGGCCGCCGTTCGAAGGCTTCCAGAGCCTGCTCGATCTCGCCCAGGCGCTGATCGATCGCGTCGGGCAGCTCGTCGGCATCGGAATATTCCTCCTCGATCCGGTCATATTCGGCCCGCAGGGCCTCGCGCGTGGCGCGCTCCTCATCGGTCAGATCGACGATCGTTCCAGAAAGTTCGCGAAGGCCATGATCGTGGCCGTAGGGAAAGCTCATGGCCACATCGACCCATTTCCAGCCCTCAGCGGCGATTTCGTCGGCGCAGGTCTTGAGCTTCTCGGCGACGAGTCGATCGAGCAGAACGGGGTCCTGCAGCCAGCCGCCGTCGTCGTCCTGGAACAGGTCGCGCAGGATGCAGCCGCCTGCGGCCTGGTAGGCATCGATACCGACGAAGACTGCGCGCTTGTCGGAGGCGCGAACCGTGGTCTCGGTCAGCATGCGGCGGATCTGATAGGGTTCCTTCGACCAGCTATGGCTGATCGCTTCCCACACCTGCTCCTGACGCGCGTGGTCTTCTGAGATCGAGAAGGCCATGAGCTGTTCGAGGGTCATGCCGTCTTCGGCGTAGATGTCGAGAAGTGCGGGCGAGACGGTGACGAGCCGCAACCGCTGCTTCACCACCTGGACCGGGACGAAGAAGGCAGCGGCGATGGCCTCGTCGGTCATGCCCTTGTCGCGCATGGCCTGGAAGGCGCGGAACTGATCGAGCGGATGCAACGGCGCACGCTCGATATTCTCGGCCAACGACACCTCGTCGATCAACACATCGGCCTTGGAGTCAGAGACGACGCAGGGGACCGGTGCGGTTTTGGCGAGGCGCTTCTGCTTCACGAGCAATTCGAGGGCGCGGTAGCGGCGGCCGCCGGCGGGGACTTCGAACATGCCGGTCTCCGCACCTTCGGCGTTCACCACGGGACGGACATGGATGCTCTGGATGAGGCCGCGGCGGACGATCGACTCCGCCAGTTCGTCGATGGAGACGCCGGCTTTCACGCGCCGGACGTTGGACTGGCTCAGCACCAGCTTGTTGAAGGGGATGTCGCGTGAGGACGACAGGGTGATCTTCTGAACGGCAGTAGCCATCGGGATGTACTCCGCGACGGGCGGCCGAAAGCCTCTCTCTCGGCCTCCAACCCGTCACGAAAATCCCGTTCCCCCTCTTACTCTCTCACCCCGCACCGCGAACGCTTCAGGAAAGCCTATCGCCGCGTGGAAGCGCAAAGCCTCAAAGCCGACTTCACGCCTCCACGTATTTGCGCATCAATGATCTCCGCGCCGTGACCGAGCGGCCTGATAGAGAATGCGCTCTGCCGCCCGGATGCTGCCGGCCTGCCGCGCGGCTTCCGCCCAAACGGAGAGCGGGAAATCCCCCGTGAAGAGGATGTCCCGTTCGATCCCCATGCCGAACGGCAGGCGCAGCGACGACATCTCCTGCAGCGAGAAGGAGCCAAGCTCAGGGTGACCGAGATCGGCCAGGCCGAAGAGCGTGTCGCCGTCCTCGTCCAGTTCGGTGGCAAGCCAGACGCCTTCGCCCAGCGGGTTGAAGAATTTCACGAGCGGCACATGGTCGGTATCGCGCCGGTGGCCATTGGCGAGTAGCTGCTTACGCAGTTCGTCGGTCAGGAGGATCATGCCGCCCTCCTGTCGCAATCGGGGATGCTCGCCTCGAGGCGATCTCCGCCGTCCGCTTCGGAAAGGTGTGCGAGCAGCCAGTCGGCGGCCTTGCTCGCCTGACTTGCGGCCCGCACGATGGCGCGATTGTCCTCGCGCAGAACCTCGAGTAATCGCGAGGTATCGATAATGTGAAGGAACGCGGCTTTAGCGTCTGAAATCCGCAGAATTCCGCCGTTATCTGATGGTCTTTGCTTCGCATTATTTCACGACAAACCTCTGCGGTCGTTTGAC
>Ga0066256_1002412_pt1 | contig 20798 bp, 20 predicted proteins | sample ThiBio_1000_biof_FD_87107 | JGI IMG/M metagenome (GOLD analysis project Ga0066256, IMG submission 87107) | Wastewater bioreactor microbial communities from Cape Town, South Africa - Thiocy_expt_1000_biof (version 2) | ecosystem: Engineered > Bioreactor > Thiocyanate-remediating >... | reverse complement strand
GCATGGGTAAAACCAACATTTAAATAGCCATTTTTCTTTAAGCCCTTCGACGGTTTAAACTCACTTAAAGATTTGGCAAATATTAATTCTCATACTATAGAATATGGAACTAGTCAACTCGATTAACAAGAACTCAATTGCGTTCTGTGACTACATTGTTAAACATTTATCTGAAAAAGTGAAAATTGCAAACAAGAGATTGTATGCATGGAATGCTGAAACATGTTTGTTTGAACAGCATGATTCGATTGATGATTGGATCATCACAATGGTAACTCAATTTATTTGTGACACACTAGAAAGTTACATCACCCAACTCACCGGAGAAATGAATGCATTAAGTAAATTAGATGATAAAGACAAAATAATTGAATACGATCACAAAATACAAGTGGCCGTACAGTACCAAAAGAAATATACCCAATTGCCTAACATCCGCAATATTATGCATCAGTTAAGAACCAAATTAGAGGATAACGAGTTTTATGATAAATTGGATTGCAAAAAGAATGTGTTAAACTTTAAGAACGGTGTACTGAATTTAGAAACAGGTAAGTTTAGAGCGCGTACCATAAAAGATGCATTTTCAAAATGTTTAAACTATGATTATTCACCCAAGACAAATAAAAAGATCAGAGACAAAATATTGACAATCTACAAACAAATTTTTAATGATAATGATGAACATCTTGAATTTAATTTGTTATGGCAAGCGTATAGTTTAACAGGTGAGACAAAAGAGCAAAAGATGTGTTTTTATCAGGGCGAGAGTGCCAGTAACGGCAAATCAACAACATTGAAAATATTACATAAAGTTTTTCCTGCATACGTCGAAAAACTAGAACAGGATATTTTTAACAAACGATCCAATGATAAACATAAATATCTAATCAAATGCGAAAAACCAACTCGCGCAATCTATATTGAAGAGATTGATGATTCTAAATTGGATGCCAAAGCTTTAAAGGATTTTGTTGACGGATCTAAACTATGTGTAAAAATTATGTACGGCACATCGGCCAACATTGAAATTCAAGCAAAAGTGTACTTAATAGTAAATGGTTTGCCAAGAATGGATAATGACAATGGGATTGAACGTCGCTTACTATTACAGCAATTTAAAAATCAATTCAGAGACGTAACCGATCCAGCCCATAAACCAAACACAAAGGGCCATTATGTCAAAACAAAAGAAATTGACTTACTTTTTGATAAAACAGAGTACAAAAATGAATTGGTAAACATCATATTGGATTACACCAAAAAATATTACAAAGATGGCCTTGTTATACCAGCTTTTGTTAAACAGCATGCCCAAGAGTTATGCGAAGTGAATGATGATATGAAAATGTTTATTGACGAACGCTTTGAGATTACAAACAATGAAAAAGATATTATTGGTAAAGATGCATTTTGTGAACTATACCATCATGTTTTTGACAAGAAAGAACAATGGGTATCAATTCTTGCAGATGCTAAACGCATTGGTTTACAATACGATAAAGCACGTAGATCAGGCGGCCATAAAGGCGTGTTTGTTGGCATTAAATACATACAACATAGAAATGATGATGATGTTGATGATGAAGAGTATGAAAAAGGTGTTATCAAACAGCAATAAATCTGATTGATAAATTTAACAAATTTTAATATTAAAAGTACATTTTGTGTACTTTTGATGTAACCGTTTATGACACTGTTACACCGCCTGTTGCTGAAGAATATATTTCAGTCATCCAGGTTGAGCCGTTTGATGAAAAATGAACTGTATCGCCCTTTGCAGCAGTTCCGCCAACAAATGTAATTGTTTGTCCATAGATAGCTGATATGCCATCACCTTGTAATTTAAAACCAGTGAAATAGCCACCAGGCGCTGACAATTCAATAACCACATCGGCGGTTGATGGATTCGTTAGCATAAATGATACTGACATACCATTTGCATTGCCAGGTGATGGCAAATCGATATTATATTGCGTTGCAGTTTGCGCGAGACCATACTTACCACCTGAATTTTGAGCAGACATAACCCAAGGTGATGCAGGGGCGGGATTTACTGTTGCACTTTGGATCCCCATAAGACCACCCAAACATGATACAACTGTATTATTTGAAAAAGTTACACCGGCACCACCACCAGCGGTTGTATCAAATAGAATTGCATTAGCTGTATTACCTTTTCCATTTGTAACTACAATTCTATCAGTTGCAGCAGTGTTGCACGATAATTTTATTGCGTCGTAACCAGCGCCAGTTAATGCGACACTATTACCAGATGTAATATCAACTGTTGCAGTTGAATTGACAGTGATTCCGGCTTGTGTACAACTGACCGTCTCTGAGCCGCCATTTCCGGATAGAGTCACATTATTGCCAACGGCGGCAGATAGTGTGACATCACCATTTTCAGCAGTTAGCGCCAAACCGGATGCATCGGTACTAGACACAGATTTTACACCAGTTAGCGGCGAGTCATTGAAATACGTATTGTACAATGATGACAGTTGCGAACCTGTCACACTAATTGAACGTAAGAATGCGTTTATTTCAGGCGCATAAGAAAGATTTGCGATTGACATGTATATTATGTAGTAACATAATATATTTTCAAATGTATAATTTATATTTTATTTATGCGATATCAATTATGAGATAATTGTATATCCCCGTGTCAGTTGCAAGTGTTTCCACTGTGAATCCAACACCACCTTGAATTAGTGTTACTTTAGCAACACCGGGCGTTGTTCCACCATTAACATCTTGAATGGATATAATAACAATACTATTAAATGTTATACCAGTAGCGGGGATTACTTTTGATGTTGCATCCATTTCAAAAGTACCACATCTATCTGCATTGACTGGCAATAGCTTCAATGGTCCATTTGTTGCAGTAATTGATAATCCAGTATTATTTCCACCAGAAATTGACTCAACACCAGTGACAGCCTGACCATTAAATGACGTTGAAAATAATGAATTTTGTTTTGATCCAGTTGTTGAAATTGAACCTACCAATGGGTTGAGTTGGGGCGCGTATGTAAGATTAGATACAGACATTTATATTATATAATCAGAAAATTAATCATTTATCAATTTATTTTAGGCGATCTTTTAGCGATTTATGATGCCTTATTGCAGCGCCACTTAAACCGCTTGCAGATAACCCATCAGCTGTTAATGCGTCAGCAGCTGTGACACCATGTTTAACTAATGGACCAGATCTCTTCCATGCATTTTTAAGTGAATCAACAAACCCAGAACCTACCATTCGGCGTAGATTGGCATGAACAATCGGTGTTTCCTTGCTTGCGGCAGTCACTTCAGATGGTAGCAATACGGCTGTCTTGACTTCTGATGAGCCATCCTCTAGTTTGAATACACCACTATTTATAGCAATCAGTACAATTTCAGGTACTAAATCCTCAGTATCCGATGGATTTGTCACTTCAACACTGAACTGTAGGCCATACCCGCCACCGACTCCCGGGGCTAAATATTCCTCTCCTAATGCAAGATCTTTGCCAACTTCTAGCACGACAAGTGACCCTGATGTTTTAACATTTTTATTGCTTTTTAATGGATCTGTTGCTTGTGTATTTGCTGTACCATAAAATTCTAACCAACTTTGATTGGATCCAGCCTCTCGTGCCGCCTTATAAAAATCAATTGGTTCCCACCCTGAACAATACCCCGCTTTGTTATTAAAAGTGATATTCATTTTGGTTATTGGCCAAAAACTATCAGAATCTTGGCATGTTTGATCAGCTAATCGTTTACGTACACATATAACAAATTTATCAGGGATTTGTTCAATAGTTACAGCATTTGATTGAATAGTATTAGTCTGACCATGATTTATTATATTCCCATTTGTAGACAATAACATACGATTTAAGTTGTAATATGGTACAATACAACGGGGCGGTAGTGTCATTGAATTTGGGGGTGTTAAAAAGTTGAATATCATTTCAGGATCTGTGAATGTTACATCAGCAACAGTAATATCCCAAGATCTATCCGATGCAGGTGTACCTGTATTAATTGCAGCATGACGCCATACACGATTTAGACGGCCAATATTCATCATAAATGACATGTTATTAATACCAAACATTGCTGATTTGTTTTGGGGTTGGCCGTACATAAACGGCGATAGTAACAATGGTTCCCAAACTTCAAATTCTACATATTGTGTGTATACTATAGCGGGATCGGGGTTGTTACCACCTTGGCCATTAGGTATAGGGGCGGTGGATAGTTTAACAGGATAAGATCCACGGAAATTTATGTCCTCATCGGGGGAATTGTTTATAGCCCCCAATGCGTTACTATTAAACGAATATGAATCAGCATATGAGTAAAACGTATCGTACGCGCATGGTGTTGAACCATTGTACGCAAGCAAATCATTTTTGTTGTTTAGACGTAGTAATTGCGGTAAAACGTCTTGCATTTGTACTGAGACTGTGTTTGAGTTTATTGTCGCCTGAATATTTTGACACATCATGTGTAATGGAAATGGCGCAAGGGCATCAGTAGATCCAACATTGACAAGATTTAAATTTCCGCGGTATGACCCATGGATATTTGTTGCTGATAATTTCAATTTCACTTTTGAATGCCACACAATTCGTCTATCCAGGAGTGCATTTTTACTGCTGATATTGATGTTGTAGACATGACTACTGCTAGACGCGGAATTCGCTGGAAAACGTTGAATTGTACTCTCTTGCGCGCCCTTCATGACGGCATAATCAAGCATATCTGACACGCCCAACCGATCATCAATAACAGAAAATGGCCTGACAAAATTTTTATATTGTTCAGTTGACATAGTTAGTATATTATATATTTTTAAAATTATTATACTTTATAATTAAATTCCAAGTGATTTTCTACGAAATAGTAATTTGATTTGGCATGATGCCCCCGAGAACAATTTTAATGGATATTGATTGCCAAATGCGTCTTGCCACAAAATAGATATTGAAAATGATTGTAACGCTTGATTGCCCATCATATCTATCATTCTATATATTGTTGGTGAGTACAATATATTTGGTTCATATTCAGTACCACGTGTCAATCCAACGACAAAATCAGTCATTTGCAAAGAAATGTTTGCATTTGCGCCAATGTCAAGAGATGTACTCGAATTAAACACGGCAGGTGTAGCAATCTGTTCAGGAAGAATTGGTAAACCGGCACATGAAAATACAATCGATTTTACCGGGCACCATAATGGCGTAGTTTGATATGATTGTTCCATTTTGTAGTATGTACCACCACCGATTGTTACATTATTTAACCCATTTCTATCGTAGCATAAATATTGAAAATGTTTGCCATTCACTATACTTTTATTGCCGAATCCAACAACATCAAATGCACCAATGAGTTTATAGAACAATGCATTACCATAAATTTTGATTGGTGTTGCAAGCGCTTGATCATAACCATTTTTATCAGCATAGAGTGTAATCATGCACGTGTCATTATTAATTGCCAAGAATGGGGCATTTGCAGATGGTAAAGTACCACCGGCAGCAATAACCAACGCATTTAACGATATTAATGCAGTCGCATATGCGGTATTTATGCAATTTATAAAATGCTGATAATTTGATACCCAATAGTAACGGGATTGCATATCTTGTTCTTTTAATGGGGCGGCTGGTATTGGTTCATTAACATTTTCTGGTACAAATCGCACATATTCTCGCGCTTCATATGTCACACCGCCAACAGGGTACGTCAATGTGACACTATAAAGTGATAAATTGACATCTGGTTGGCCGATCTGAATTGGGCACATGAAAATTGGCAAATCTGGCGTTTCCAATTGAAATCTAACAACTGACATGAAATATGCGCTAGGATTAGCCAATATAATATTTGAACGTGTTTCTGAAAATTTGATATCTGGATCCGGGTAAGAACCGGTTGTATCGTTATTAACAATGTTGATATCCATGTAAACATGAGATGGCGCATTGCTTTCATCATAATTTGCGCTGTATGAGATAAGAGAGTTCATTATATAATACAGTAAGAATTTTTAATTTATCATTTTGCAAACAACCAAATCGGGTGACATTCCAAACGACTTGATGTAGTTAATATATTGCGGCAAAGTCTTATGGCCATTCAAAATTCGCAAGCAAACATGCCGGCCACAGGTATTTACTTGCGGCGCCCATTCTTGCAAATCTGTATTATTGTAAATGACAGTATATGGGCATTCATCCAACAGGTATGACAATTCAGGTTTTAGTTCATCTAGAGTCTTCCGCATTTTGAGATTTACGTAATTTAATTCATCATCAGGATATAGGCCGTAGCTGTCAAACCATTCAATAAAATTGCTGTTTGGATATCGCAGCAATGCAACCCAATGGCCCGAATTTATCTCTGTTTCAACCAAAATGACAACATGATTTGCATCGCCAAGCAGATCGTCAATTGAATCGTATTCATCCAAATCACCATATTTGATTATTTTAGTGTCTTTACCAAGAATCCTCCTAATATCACCATCAGTCAGCGGGATTTTCATGCGCTGTTTTAATTTATCCATTATATAATTTACTTAGATTTTTTATCATTTTCTTCATCTTTCAACATGTATGCGCAATGTTCACTTAAAATACACATGGGCGCGCAATTTCGGATAGTTACCCAACGTGATGGCAAATTCTTCAGCTTGTCTCTTTGCTTTTTGTCAAGTTCTAGGTACTCAGACAAGAAATATTTCAACCCTTTCACTTTACCGGCTGACGGGAAAATGGTAATATAGTGTGATTCATTCAAAATCTTGCGTGTTTCCTTGCCATTTGTGATAAGATGGTAAGTAACCAACATCGAAATGTTGTGATGGCGTCCCATTTGTAAACCTTTATCCATCAAATTAAAAACAGCATCTCGAATCTTTTTGTTTGATATATCGTCTACGTCATCGAACATAATAACGCTATTGGCGCATTCTTCTAGATTTATTGGATTGGTTACTAATGATGCATCGATTTTAATGCGGTGAACACCAACAGCATCTAAAATGTCATCACGATCAACTTCAGAGAATAGGTAAACAGGATTGCCTGGAAATAGTTTTTTGTACTCTTTTAACCAACTCGCGCAATAGGTAGATTTTCCGCTTCCTGACTTGCCGGCTACATAGCAAATCGTTCTTGCCGTTGACAAATCGGGCAATGGTTGAAATTTCATGTCGCCGTCTAGTTCTAATTGTTGAAATGCATCTTTTTTGAAATTTACAAATAACACCTCATTTTTCAGGTGCTTATCGCTATTGCCACGAATAACGGCAAGCGGTTTGGCATCATCGCCATCTTTTAAAGATAGACTCATAATTATATTATGTAACGACATAATATTATTCAAAAATTAAAATTCACATGCAAATTACTTGGATTTATTCAGTTGACTTGTACTTGTCTGGCAATGGTTGCAACCCATTTTTCTTGTTGAATTCTAGTGCGCGCGCATTGACTATATCACCAACATAATCGATTAAATCATTTGTCGCATTCAACATTAATTCTCTACTTTTGGCATTATCTTTTAGTGTTGATAGGTACAACAATTCATCATTAATTGTGTTGATTTTCAATGGTATGTCATAGATGTTACCAAACCGTTCGCGCATCATGTCGAGTTCATTACACATTGTGCCCCATGGCAAGTGTTGCGGGTATTTTTCAATCAATGCTGCAATCGCTTCTAAATCGCCTCTAATTTTGTTGAGTGATCCGGCCGTTCCATTAAAAAATTCAGTTAATTTATTGACAATTGTTTGACTCTTGTAGTATCGGGCAAGTAGTAGGATTCGTTTATCCATTTTCATATATTTATGGAAGGTATACAACATCATCACTTCATCTTTTACCATTTTGGCGTAATCAGTTTTTACGGCATTAATTGGTTCGTCACGTGCCCAAAATTCATAAATATTGCTGAATTCAACAAGGCGGTCGCTGACGTTAGAAATTGAATCTATTTTAATCATTGTTTTGTCTTTTATTGCATCTTCTAAATTCTTGACACGGCCATTTGATAGTTCCTTTTTGCCTTTCACAAAATCGGTTGGATCCCATCGCAATACTTTCAGTTTTCTTATAAAATCTTTTAATTCATAATACGATTCTAGGGATAGTTTGTCTTGGCATAATTCAATTCCTTCTTTATATTTATCTTCTTTGATCAAATGTGCTTTATACACTCTTGACAAAAAGTCGCGTACCTTTGATGCGTTATACCCAATAATTTTACCATTTCGCAATTCTGGAAAATCAAATTCTAATTCATGATCAATCCCGCATTTGATATCCATTATGTATAACTCTTTTTCATTCATCAAACGTTTCACAACTGCTTGCATCTTTTTGGTAACGTCAGCAACTGCTGCCTCAAAAGATTTGTTTTCATAGATTTGTTCGAACATGTCGTAATCGCTATTATTGATTAAAGAACGGTACGAACTAGAACCTTTAATAGTTGATGCGTCAAATTCGTGCTTGAATGACAACAGCTTGACGGTATGTTGAACTTCTTTTGAAAAGTCATATTTACCTTTAGTTTCATTGATGCTTGGGGCCCGTTGTAGCTTATTAGAAAATAGCCCTGATCCGGATGTGTCAGGTTGGTAGCTTTCGACGTAAAGGCCTGAACCTCTTGCATAACGACGTGCTGTTGGTTCTTCCTGTGCTGCTTTTCTTAGTTTATTGATTGCCCGAGAAATAAGTGCTGCTCTTTGGTCTTCATCTAATTTTTCCCCATCATCGAATTCGCCATAATATTTTTCAACAAGTTGTTCAGCTATTCCTTCCATTACTTCCATTCTATCATCATATCCTTCAATTGTTTTAACTTCATCTTTATATTTATCATTGTATTTTTTCATTAAATCCATTGCTAGTTTGTTTGCCATTGATTCAATTGAACTATTTGTACCTGCTACCCCTCCTTCGCTTCCTGGTCGTCTTACTGGCCTAAGTGCAATCGCGTCATCAGCTACTATTTCTCTACCAAAACTTCTAATATCAACTAAGGGGTGTGAAATTGTTGTTGTTGATGGTTTTGGTGCTGATTTTCCTTTTGCTGTTGGTTTAGCTGTTGATGGTTTTGGTGCTGGTGCTGGTGCTCCTGCTGCTCCTGTTGTTGGTCCTAATGCTGATGGGCTAAAATATTTATTTATGTGCGCTTGTGCTTTTTCTGCTGGTGCTGGTGCTGCTGCTGCTGCTGCCGCTGCTGCTGTTGCTGCTGCTACTGCTGGCGGTGTTGGTACTTTTGGTGGTGCTGCTGGTGGTGTTGTTCCTGCTGCTGGTGATGTTGGCCCTGCTGGTGCTGCTGGTGCTGCTGCCGCTGGTACTGCTGGTGCTGCTGGTGCTATAGGCGCTTGGGGAAAATACCCGCTAAACTTAGTTTCTAAGTATTTGAGATACATTTTGGCCTCATCTTCACGCAATACTGGAAATTCGCGTATAATCGCTTTCAATTGTTCTGGTTCAGCATCCATACCAATTTCAAATGCAAGATCAGAAATTGCGGTTGGATCTTCTTGTTCCTTCTGCCATAATAAATCTCGGATTCTGTCCTTTAGTTCTGGTTTAACTTTAATTCGAGATGTTTGTTGCTTGATAGTAACCTCTGGGAAATATCCATTTGTAGTGAAGAATGTAACATCTTTTAGTATGTCAAGTGCTTGAGAACGTGAACGATTTGACGCCAACCCTTTTGACTCCATTTTACTAATCGCTGTTGTTACAAATGTTTTAAAGTCTGCCATTATTTCTTTGAACTTGTTGACAAATTCATGGTCGGCCCGTTGTAAGCTATCGTTATAAAACTCTTCAACCTCTATGAAATTCTTGTATGTATCTTGTTGTTCATTTGGGTATTCTAAATCGTGAGAAATTTTCTTTATTTTATTCTTTACGCTTTTCAAATCTTCTACTGTAACACGTTTGTATGATGTGGTAGTTTTATCTTTATCAGACTTGCCGCTTGACTTGTCAGATTTGCCGGCTTGTGCATATGGATCTCTGGATTCAACGGCATTTAGTATTTTTGCCGCAATTTGTCGTTTTGTATCATTTAATCGTTCAGCAATAGTTTTATCCAAGTTAGGATCAAAATGGCTTGTCATTTATATTATACGATCATAAAATATTAAATATAATTCAAATAATTAAATTTGAGTTACATGGGTAAATTGGTTGAAATTATTGGGCGAGATGGTTTTGGTGAAGTTCAGTTCTTTCGTGTCTTGCTTTATGGTTCAATGTATAATGTCCGCCGCATTGACAATCGACTTTTACGCCTCGTTTTGCTTTGATTTCCGCTTTGTGTTCTTCACGATATTGCTTGTATTTTTCTTTATGTAAATCGTTGTATAGTTTATTTGCTACTTTGATATGTTCTTTATTATCGATTTTATATTCTTGTTTGGTTCTACCTGCAACGCGATAGTTTACGCATTGATTCTTATATTGTTTAATTGTGTCTCCCTCCTGTTTTAATAATTCAGATTTTGAATTGCAAGGAAAATTCATTAGTAATTCTATTCTAGCATCTGGATACTGCACTATTGATACTGCGGTTGCTACAAATTGTCGTTGGCCCGCAATATGCGCTTTATAGTCACTCATATGACTTGAAAATCAATACTTTAGCGAATTACATGTAGATCCAATGTAGCATTTGGCCGTTTGATTGCTAACAATACGGTATATTTTACCTTTTTGATAATCGGGCATTTCTGATTTTATATATTGCTATTTCTTTAAGTGTTTTAGTATGGTATATTATGTTGTGAAATGTATTTCGATGCCTCAATAAAACTAAGATGCATTTTTTGCATTATCTCCTTCACTTTAGCTCCTCTTCGTGCGGTTTTACTATTTGGATCAAATGTTCTACGCTGTTTCTCTGGATTTTTCGGTCGTCCTGGCTTTTTTGATCTATCTAATGTGCCTCCTATTTCACGCCCCAAATCACCTCCTTTCTTTGCTTTCTTCTTGACGTAAAGTCCAAAAGCATTTCCTTGTAGCTCATTTGATACATCTTGCGTATACAATTGGGGCATTTCATCTTCATTTAAATTTAATGCGCTACCAACCTGCTCTTGCAATTCTTGGTAAAATCCGGATCCTTTCAAATGTTTATCAACTAATCTATCAACAATGTTATGTACATTTTTTGATTGTTCAGTTTGCCCTAATAACCTTCTAGTTTGCCCTGAGAGATTTCTTTTCATATCTATATTATTACACAAGTAAAAAAATCCAACTTAATATATCAATATATTATATAATCATGCCATACACAATTAAAGCGGTACCATCAAATGTAGGTTATCAAAAAACGTTTTACCAAGTATTCAACAAAGATACAAACGAACCGGTTAACAAACCATACAAAAGATACGTCGATGCTCAACACTATTTGCAAGCATTAGAACATAACGTACCTGATGCAACAGGTAGTGGATTTCATACAGTTGATCGCATTGTAAAAGAACATTTTATGACAGGTGGCGCCATACAACACGGAACTCTATATTGGGTTGATCCGCGCGCAACTATACCTGCATTAGCTGATGCATTGAATTCGACAACTGATCCATCAGAAGTGCTGGCCGTACTTGACAAACTAAAAGTAAAAACTGATGATGGTAAATCAACAGCATATGAATATCTCAAAAATAACGAAGCAAATGCCATGCAAACAGCAACTAACATAGAACAATTAATTGAATCACAATATGAAGAATCCATGAAAATTTTGAATATGTTTAGATCTGGTAATCCAACTGGATTGAAAAAAGCAACTGAAATTATTGGTGATGGAATTTCAATTTTTAATACACTAAAATCTATCAAGTCACCTGATGGAATTCTAAAAGCCGGCATTGGATTTTTGAAAAAGGCTGTATCATTTATGATGAGTCCGGAAGCGTACCAACCAAGCGCAAATGTATCATATAGTTACAAACAACAACTAAAATCTGAACTTGGCAATTTTGCTGGTGCATTTGGTGAACTTGGTGCAACAATAGCTGGTGAACTTGGCCAATGGTTTGGTGCAAAATCTATGGCCGAATTGAATGATTCAGCAGTTGAAGACAGAATTAAGAAAAAACGTGAATTGGCCATACAATACATAGATGATTTCCGTAAATGGTGGGCCAATCAACTTGCATTTACTGAACAACAAGAACAACAAATTGCAAAGAATGTTCAAGAAGGTAATGCTAAAAATGATGAAATTACTCGGTATAATAATGAAGTATTTTGGGTTAACAGATTGACTGATGATGAATTTGAAAAACAGTTTGGTGATCGCAATCGTGGTGGCGGTCATTACATATCATTTGACGAATGGAAGGCAAGCAAAAATGCTCCAACTGGTAACGTCGTACATGATGAAATGAAGATGGAAATGGGTAAACCTGAATCACAAGTTGAAGATGAACAAGTTGAAGAACCTATTACGCAAGTTACAGGTGGCAAGTTGAAAAAATCACAACTTAGATTACTTGCATGTAAATGTGGTGGTAAATTTGAGATAGAAGTATAAACCCAAATAAGCGCGCAATTATAAGTTAGAAATAATAATATTTCCATATAGTATAACATGAAAAATTTAGATGAACTTGTTGTCTCAAGTGATGATGAATCTTGCTTGCCAAGTAAAGTAGAAATTAAAACTATAGATGAAATAAAACCTGAGTTACCCAATCGAATTTATTTACTTTACCATATAAATACTAGACATATTGTTGGTGGTTATACAACTTATGAACAAGCAAATTCTGTAAGATACAAGTTGGAATTTGATATGTTGCAAAGTGCTAAACAAAAAATACTTGCTGATTTTGCATCTACAGACGATCGCAGAGAATGTGAATCTCTTGCATGTGAAATTCGACAACTAGAACATGCGGAAGAAATGGCAATCAAATCAAAATATGTGTGTTATAAAATTGGCCAATACTCAATTGCAAAATATGGAATTATAAATATACCATTCAATCCAACTGTGAATAGTGTTGGTGACTCATTGATGATGGGAACTTCAATGTCTTAATCAGAATCGGTGTATTCACTATCGTACGCATTTGGTTCTTCTGAATCAGTTATTTCATTATTTACTCTAATATTCTTTTCATTTAGTGCTTTCATATCAATCTGTGCCATGTAATTTATTATATTTTCCAATATTTCTTGATAGCGAGAATTCAAATCGCAATCGGTATTAACAACTTTTTCATTTCATTACATTTATGTTTGTAGTATTTGTATTTCAATTTATAAATAGCTTGTTTGCTCATTATAAACTATATCAGAAAATTTAATAATTTATTCAAACATACTAATAGGATGAAATGACAATCCAATGTTTTCTTTTTCTATGTCTGCGTTTATTTTGCATTTGATTGCTGTGCCAGTTAATTCTTTGTGTCGAGTTTCAAAATACTTTTCCAGTTCTATCATCATTTCAATGTAGTTCTTTTTTGCTGTCACTCCAACTGCTTTGTAATGAAATGGCAATCTTTTGAATACATTTGGTTTTCTTACTGCAACAGTCACATCATAAATTTTTTCTTTAAATTCATTTACAAACTCAACCAATCTTAGTTCTAATGCTTTTACACAATTGATTTTATCTAATTCTTCTTTAATGTGTAAGTGTTTGGCGCTATAATAAAATGCCATTTCTATTGCCTTTTTTGCTTCTATTATAAGTATCGGATTAACTTTTACCATTTGCTTAATAATATATATAACTATTTCTTTAAGTGTGTTAAATATATTCTGAGTACTTAAAGAAAATTATTAAATAATGAAATACACATCATAATTTCTTTCCATAAATTCTTTGTTTGGTTTCAATAATATGATGCATTTAGTCAGTTTTCCTGACTCAGCATACAATAATTTTTCAAATCTTGTTTCTGCCCATCTTTTTGTTGAATAGAAATTACTGATGGTTTGTCTATAATGTTTCCATTCTTTCTCCCCAATTTTCATCATTACATCTTCTTCGACATCATCTATCAACCCAACATTTTCTCTTGCTTTTTCTATAAAATTCATGAATTCAATTTCAACATCTTTGATTGATTTCATTTTGTATATTTTTTCAATAAAATCGATATTGTACAGTTTATTAAATTCTTCTGCTGCTAACATGTTTTGTCTGAATTCTTTCAATTTATGTTGCAATATTTTTGTCATGAAATTGTTTGTATATATTTAGTTGATATTTATAATATATATATTGCAACATTACTTGCTAAAACAATTTGTGATGCAACAAAAACAATCGGCAATAGTACTGGTAACAAACAACATGAACATACAATTGATGTAATTTCAAATGGTGTTAAATAATTTGGCATTATATATATTTAGTTGATGTTTAAATATATTGAAAAAAATTGTTTAATAAATAAAATATCGATCAGTTTCTTTGAACAATTCAATGTCGGCAATATGTCGCTTAAAAACTATAATTGAACAATATAGTTTTGTTTCATTTGCTGCTTCCCATTTCTCATCGAATGTTTCTTCCAAATCATATACTACATTTTCCATTTTTCGGCAACATTTTGTAAGCATATCCAAGTATTTGTTTGGTAATAACATTAATGTTTTTAAATTGTCAACATCATATTTATCGATACCTTCAAATCGTTCTTGTAGTGATCGTGCAAAATCTATCAATATTGCTTCTGCTAATTTGATGTCATCAGTATGTTTGAACTTTTCCACTAGTTCATCTACTTTTTCCATATATTCATTCAATGCAATCACTTTTTCTTTCATTTGCTTCTTAATTTGCTTATTTTCAGTTGTAAGTTTATTCATATTATTAGTTCTATATATTTGTATTTCTTTAAGTGTGTATTTTACTTTTCAGAATATTTGATGTTTACAACATTTGCAATCTCACATTCACCCTTCCCTTCAACTTTAAAGTCACCCAATTTGTCACTAACTGCAAATTTCACATCAATATCTTTATTTAGTGTCACAGAGTCAGTATGAACACGAACTATGTGATTTTCGTACGGTTTGATCATTCTTACAAAACTCATTCTAGCATACGATGTTAAGAATGTTCCAATGCGTGCAAAATCAGTTTTAAACACTTTTCCAACATCTCTGACATAAATATTCATGCCGCCATTGTTTGCTGGACGCATTAAAATTGGCTTTTTTGTATCGGGTATCTCATATGTTTCTCCACTGTTGACACGTACTCTATGAACAACTTTTTCGCATAGTTTACCCCATAGTGAAGATAGATGCGGTTTTACTGGGGCGCCTTTTTGTTTCAATTCATACATATCATTCACCCATTTGCCAAAAATCTTTTTGGCTTGGATCTTTTCAACTCCATCATAACTGTAGAAATTGAATTGATCGTTTTGTATTATTTCCATTGTTAATCCAAGTTCTAGTGCGCAACGTAGATCAAAATGTGTGTACCAATTGTCTGTATTTTTCATAAATAAGTTGTGTGAACCTGTGATAATACAATGGTATAATCCGTAGTTAAATTTTCCTTCTGGGCCACCATGTACACGTTGTGAAAATTCATCTGTTGACAACTGCATTGGTTTTCCTTCTCCCATCACCACATAAAAGTATTGTGATGCCAAAATTGCTGAATACCTACTGTTGCAATCATATGAGACTGCAAATCCTTTGTAACCTTTTTTAGCATATAGACATCCGCCTAACATACTTTTCTGTAAAACTGTGCCTTCAAGTTCGCCAATTGGTTCAGGTTGTTTGAGTGCTTTTGTTGTTTGTAACCAAGTATCCAATGCGCAATTTTGTGCATTTTTATATTGGTACATATTTATTTTGCCATTTGATAATTCTAAAATTGTTTTGGCATCTTTTATATATTTTTCTCTTTTTTGTTCTAATTCTGCATCTGTATGGTTTGCTACTTCAATCATCAAATATTTTGAATGATAATTATTCATTGTGTTAAATGTATCTTTGTTTATTAATGAAATTGTTGCTCCATCATAAACGTGTACACCATCTTTATCTTTATAATAAGTTCTCAAATTCTTTTGTCTTCTTGGATAAAACAGTTTTTCTGCAATTCTGGTTCGTTCTGGTTCTTCTATTGTGTAGTGCCCATTCAATAAGCGCAAATTAATTTCTAATGGATGTTTTGCTCCTGATGCAAACATAAAATCTCCTGTAACTTTTATTGTCGCGTTTAAAATGTTTTCTAATTTTTCAATTCTATCTATTGGTACTGGATCTTCTCTTTCAACATTTAGCAACTTTTTCAATTGTCTTGGTTGACGAATTTTCTCTGGTAAATTTTCTTTCCATCCAAATGCTTTTACTAAACAAGCATGTAAACAATCATTTTTTGTTGTGATATATTTAGGATCACAACCGCCGGCATTTGGCGCTTCTGGTATCAAGTAAACAACAACATAATCAATTCTTTCATCAACGTTGCTCACTTTTGTGTCGTCATAATCCATAGTTGGTTTATAAATGTCAACTGGTTTATCAATTTCAGTTATATTTCCTGCTCGCCATCCAATCGATTTAAAGCATGTCGCAATTTCTATGTTATATCTCTTTCCATGATTTAGTAACTCAATTCGTTGCTTTTCCATTTCAATTCTTAACTGTTCAATAGAGATATACGGTTCAGCTTTAAAAACTAAACGTTTGATTCTTTTTCCACGCATTATTAGGTTAATATTGTCACCACCTGCATTATTCGTTATCAAATTTAATTTGACCATTTTTTTAATGATAATTTATAATATTACTATTTCTTTAAGTAGTTTTAAATATTAATTTTATACTTAAGGAAAATCTGGATTTAATTATTTTTGGGGGATTTAAAGAAATTAAAAAATACACTTAAAGATTTGCCAATACTAGAAATTATCCATGAATAATAATACTGATTATTTGAAACTAAAAGCCAAGTATGAAAATGAATTTTTCAAATGCTTACAACCATTGTGTTTTGCCAAACTAGATGAGACTGGTTATATAAAGTACACAAGACAAGAAATGGATTTTTATTTTGAACATGTCCGAATTGAAGGAAGAGATGGCAATCAATATGTAAATGTAAGTTTTTTTGACATTTGGTGCAAAGACCCAAATATTAGAGTTTGTGAAAAACTGCCATCATTACAACCTGTGCAACCTGTGCAACCTGTTGTAGTTGTTCAACCAAAATCAACAAATGATGATGATATTTTGATATTAGAATCAGATTCAGACAAAAAACCAAAACCAACTCAAAATTCTAATCCATTTTATACAACGAATCTGTTTTATGATGGTGATGGCCAACTGGAATGTAGCAATAAAAAGTCATCAAAAAAGTCAAGTAAGAAGAGTAAAATATCAAAAGCAATTAAAGATGATGATGAGGTTGATCATAGAGACGAAGAGGTTGAAATGCCATCAATTGTTGCAATTTTAATGAACGAAAAAGATTAAATTTAAATATGTTTTTGTAATGAACTTTTCTATTTATTTACTAGAATCAGATTGTTCGTTGGGCAGTTTATTACTAGTAAATTTTAATATATTTTTCTAATGAACTTTTCTATTTTTTAGTGTTCATTTTTTCAAATTCTGTTACCAATGTTGGTACATCTGCTTCAATTTCTTCAGCTGGTTGCCATGTTGGATCAGGATATCCAAACCATTTTATATGATAAAACGTTCCTTTTTTATTAGTTTTTTTACCAATAATTTTCTCTATTTTGAATTTATGAATATATTCATCCGGTCCAATATTTTCTTTTGTTGGCAAAACTTGTAATTGATTTTTTGTGTACGCTACATTATGTTTTCCTGAAATTCTGTACATTGGTGGAAGATCTGGCATTAATAGAACATGTTCTATAGTACGTGGTGTCTTGTCAAATCTGATATCAGCTTTTCTAAATTTACCGCTAAGTGTCTCTTCCAATGCATTTATTGGTCTATCCAATGCAACACGAACAGGTGTGCCTTCTGGCAATATTTTGCATGCATCACCTTTGCAAGGTATGTCAGTTGTAACTTCTCGTGGTTTATCTAGTTTGAGATGTTCATTCATAGCAGCAATAACTTTTGGTAAAAATAGTATCCATTCCGTTGAAATTTCACCTGTTTGCATTTCTTGTGCTGCTTGTCTCATCAATAGCGCTTTTCCTAGAATTCCATTCATTCCTTCAACCAATGCAACTTGTCTATGGCGGCCTACTTGTGCTGCTCTTACAAATATATTTTTACTTTCATAGTATTTTTTCACTTCACCTTTAAATTCATTACCTGCATCTACTTGTATTTGAAATGCTGGTTGTTTTACTATTTTTCGGGTAAAGATTTTCTTGAATGCTGCCAATACCTGTTCAGATTCTTTCACTTTTACTGGTTCTGCATCAACTGCTCGATTGCCGCAATCAACAACTACAAGTGCATATCGGTAACCATCGTCTTTGGGAAGAAATAGTAAATCAGCTTGTACAATTTGCCCAGGTTCTCGAGTTTGAATATGTGGCATGTTTGCTCCTTTTTCCTTTGATGGTACTTTAAATAAGTTGTAGATTTTTTCATTTTTCAATGCTTTTCTATCATTTATTATGACACCAAATGAATCGTAAAACTTCTTAATTGCTGATGCTTTATTAGCTTCTATTTGCGCTTTGGTTCGTTTTACAGGTGCTTTTTTCTGCTTTTGTGTTGGTGTTTGTGGTGTAGGTTCTTTTGGTTTTACTAACCGTTTCCGTTTATCAATTTTAGATTTTGCCATATAATATAAGATGCGCTATTTATAAATATTTATTTTCTCAACATATTGTGAGAACTACAATATTCAATAAATAATATTCTCCGCAAATACTTTGGTACTTGTTGCATTAGAACTCAATATTCTATTCATTTTTACAACAACAAACGTCTAAGCTTGAAATGATATCTTTATTATTGTTTCAATTGTTGATTTTTATTCTATAAATTTATAATATATAAATGTCTATCTCAAATCTATCGTACGCGCCTGAGATTAACGCATTATTGGGTTCTATTGCATCAATTGGTCCACTTAGTGGTGCATCCCTGTCGGTGAATGCGCCGCCAACATCTGATTCTAGCCCAAGTAATGTCAGCTCAATTTTGCTTTCAACGCATGCACAATCATACAATTTGTCAGCTCAAAATTATGGGCCAAGTGATGGGCAATTAACCTTAGAGTCAAAAAATTCAGTTGGTAATGTTGCAACAGTATTGAATGTTACCCCGCAAAACAACTCGAATGATGCATTACTTTTAGTAAATTGCAATGAAATTGTTGGTGCAACTGGTAAAGCGCAATTAGCGTTAACAGCATATCCATCTGAATTTATTATCCAATGTCAAAATGGTAACTCTGCGCCTGTTGATACAAGTATTGCATTTGGTACTGGTGGTGTCAATTCAGTTATGATTACTGATAATAAACTATATGTAACTGATGGCTCTACAGTTGGTCGCGTATATGATGATACAATCTATCCTCCTCCATCTGGTGGTGGAAGCAATCAAACACTTGATTTAACCGGTTCAACACTTTCTATTTCAGATGGTAATTCAGTTACATTGACTGGCGATAATGTGCAACCTAGAGTGTATCCTATTCAAACTGTTAGCTATACAACTGGTTTAGCAACACCATTCACAATTGCAACAAGTGGTGTATATTTATTTGTTTTTACTTGTCAAATGACATGTAGTGGTGGTGGTGTACCTGCTGGCGCAAACATTAATTTTCAAGTTGGTCCTGCTGCTGGTGGTACAACTGCCATGGCGTTTGCCCCTGTTTCACAAGCCAATTCTTCAACACAATTATATACTCAAGCATGCGGTATTGGTAATGTTGCTGCTGCTGGTAACTATCAATTTATTGGGTCACCTGTAAATCTTGGCATGGGATCACCTGTGTACTCAGTTTACAATGCATCTGTAACACTTTACCAACTCATTTAATATTAGTACTTAAAGAACAACACTTAAAGAAATAACTCATATATATTTTATAGGTCATATTGACTTATAAAACATAAAATATTTAATTTGGTTGTAGAGATGCTGGCGGTGTTGATGGCATTGATGGTATTTCTACTATTTGTGAATCATCTTTGAATATTGTAATAGCATGCAATCCATTCGTTTCTTCAGGAAAACTAATATGTTTGTATTCAGGTTTATTGAATTTTGTTTTGAATTCATTGATTACTGACTGCGGTATCAATGGACTAATTTCAGCCAACCTGTCATACTGTTCTTTAACATACTTTAGTAAATCGGCTGGGATCATCCTTTCATCTCGCGGCAAACTCATTTCGACATTGATGAACCGATATAATTTGGCATATTGAATGCTACACATTTTATGTGATTCCGCTCGCCTTGCCCATGAGAAGTACGAACCAATAGTAGTTAGAATGCTAGTCAGCAAGGCAACAATACCAACCCCAATAGATGCATAATCAGAATCGCCAAACAATGATTTGCTACCAATACTTGCCGCCCCATTTAGAACGCCTAAAATGATCACGGGTAGATCAATGATAACAGTTTTACGGCTATAAACATCTTCAGACTTTTTATGCAACCATGAAAAGCAATGCGCCTTTTCCCCTGTGTCGGCAAAGTACTTTTCCAATTGCGGGTTCCAATGAATATCTGAATTTATTGCTGAGTCAGTCATTATATAAATTGTTGCCAAAATAATTTTATTGG